>Ga0302157_10000173_pt1 | contig 83135 bp, 67 predicted proteins | sample I_Bog_N3_3_FD_193502 | JGI IMG/M metagenome (GOLD analysis project Ga0302157, IMG submission 193502) | Peat permafrost microbial communities from Stordalen Mire near Abisko, Sweden - I_Bog_N3_3 | ecosystem: Environmental > Terrestrial > Soil > Wetlands > Peat | place: Sweden: Abisko, Stordalen... | reverse complement strand
TCACCACGGCACAGCTGAACGGCCTGGCCACGGACCACATCGCCGCCCTGACGACCGCGCAAGTGGCCGCCCTGACGACGACCCAGCTGGCCAGCCTCGGCACGACCAACCTCGACGCCCTGGGCACCGCACAGATCGCCGCGCTCACCACCGTCCAGGTCGCCGCGCTCTCGAGCACGCAGCTGAACACGCTGGGCTCCGCCGACTTCGCGGCGCTCACCAGCGCGCAGGCCGCGGCCCTGACCACGAACCAGCTGTCCTCGCTGACCACCGACCTGCTCGGCGCGCTGACGACGACCGACTTCCGCGCCCTCACCAGCACGCAGATCGCCTCGCTGACCTCGACGCAGCTGAATGCGCTGGCCACCGACCACGTGCAGGCCCTGACGACCGGGCAGGTGGCCGCCCTCACGACGATCCAGGTCGCCGCGCTGAGCACCACCAACCTGGACGCCCTGACCTCGACCCAGACCGCCGCCCTGACGACCGCGCAAGTGGCCGCCCTGACGACGAGCCAGGTCGCCGCGCTGGAGACCACCGACCTTGCCGCCATGACCACGGCACAGATCAAGGCGTTCAACAGCAGCGATGTCCAGGCCATGACCACGACCGAGATCGCCGCGCTGACCAGCGCGCAGGCCTCGGCGTTGACCACGGCCCAGGTCGCCGCGATGGGCACCGACCAGGTGGCCGCGCTGTCGACGAACGACCTGCGCGCCCTTGGATCGTCCACGATCACGGCCCTGAGCACGGCGCAACTGGCTGCCCTGGCCACCGACCACATCGCCGCCCTGACGACGACGGAAATCGCCGCCATGACGACGACGCAGATCGCGTCGCTCAGCACGACCAACTTCGCCGCGCTCGGCTCGGCGCAGCTGTCGGCGCTCACCACGTCCGACATCGCCGCGCTGACCACCAGCCAGGTCGCCACGTTCGTCTCCGCCGACATGGCGGCGCTGAGCACCGGCCAGCTGGCGGCGTTCACCACCGCGCAGATCCAGGCGCTGGGCACCGACGACATCGCCGCGCTCTCCTCGGCCCAGGTGGCCACGCTGAGCTCGACGCTGGTGGAGGCGTTCACCACCTCGCAGGTCGCCGCGCTGGAGACTTCCGAGGTCCACGCGCTGTCGACCGCCGCCTTCCAGGCGATGAGCAGCGCGCAGATCGAGGCGCTCAACACCGCCGACATCCAGGCGCTGACGACCGGCCACATCGCCGCGATGACGACGACCGAGCTGTCCGCCTTCAGCACCAGCGACATCGCCGCCCTGACGACGGCGCACGTGGCCGCCCTGACCACCGCGCACATCGCCTCGATGACGACCGACCAGCTCACCCACCTGAGCACGGCCGACCTCGCGGTACTGAGCACGGCCCAGATGCTCGCGTTGAGCACCGAGCAGATCGCCTCGTTCACCACCGACCAGATCGCCGGCTTCACGTCGCATGACCTCGCGGCGCTCACGTCGACGCAGGCCCAGTCGTTCACAAGCTCGGAAATCGGCGCCATGAGCGATGCCCAGGTCAACGCCCTGGTATCGGCATCGCCGCTCGTCCTCGACCTGAGCGGCACCGGCATCCACACGACGTCGGCGGCACAAGGCGTCAGCTTCGACCTGACGGGCTCCGGCACGGCCAGCAAGATGGGCTGGACGACGGGCGACGAAGGCTTCCTGGCCCTCGACCTGAACGGCAACGGCCAGATCGACAACGGCACCGAGCTGTTCGGCGTCGGCACCAAGCTCGCGGACGGCACCCGCGCCGGCAACGGCTACGCGGCCCTGGCGCAGTACGACGTCAACCACGACGGCAAGATCGATGCGAGCGACCCGATCTTCAGCAAGCTGGTCGTCTGGGTGGATTCGAACCACGACGGCAAGTCGGAACCCGGCGAGCTCTACACGATGGCGCAGCTGGGGATCACCTCGATCAGCCTGAACGACCAGGTCAGCGGCGCGGCCAGCAACGGCAACATCATCGGCCTGACGTCCAGCTTCACGATGAACGGCACCACGCACGAGATGGCCGACGTCTGGCTCACCAAGGACACGTCGTCGACCAGCGCGGCGACCACGTCCAGCACGACGGCGACCGCGTCGACCCCGAGCCTGAACGAGCTGCTCGCACCGCCGTCCACCGACCTGCTGCCGGGCCACGCGAGCACCGCCGCGACGACCGCCACCAGCGCCCACATGACGGTCGCCAGCACCGTCGACGACACGGCGCACCTGCTGCACGGCCTGACCAACAACCGCCTGCTCGACGAGGAACAGAACCGCGCCAACCCGCTGATCTGATGGAACGGCCGGCCTGCCCCAGCCTCCGCGAACGGCAGACCGGCCCTCCAGCGCCATGAGCTTCCACTGGCCCAAGTGGGCGACGCGCTTCGGTCGATGGATCGACAACGCGATCAGCTTCACGCCCCACCACTCCTCGGCGTCGACCGACACCACGACGACGACGGATGGCGGCGGACTCACGTCCGTGCAGATCCCGGCGTTGACGTCGGCCGACGTCGCGGCGTTGACGGTGGCGCAGCTGCAAGGCATCGCGCCGTCGGACATGGGCTTGTTCGACGTGTCGGCGATGGTCGGCTTCTCCGGCACGCAGCTGGCCGCGCTGTCGAGCGCGCAGTTCTCCAACTTCACCAGCCAGGAGATCGGGGGCCTGTCCACCGCGCAGGTGGCCGCGCTGGGCTCCACCGACCTGCAGGCGCTGACCTCGGCGCAGGCCGCGGGCCTCACCACGGCGCAGGTGGCGGCGCTGAGCACCGCGCAGCTGGTGCAGATCGCCAGCGCCGACTTCGGCGCGCTGGGCACCGACGTCGTCGCCGCGCTGTCCACGGCTCAGGTGGCGGCGCTGTCGACGGCCGACATCGCGGCGCTGAATTCCGCGCAGATCGCCGCGCTGAGCACCGACCAGGTGGCCGCGCTGTCCAGCCGCGACCTGGGCGTGCTCGGCACGGCACAGATCGCGGCGCTCAGCGTGGCCGACATCCAGGCGATCTCGTCGTCGGCCATCCTCGGCCTGACCACCGCGCAGCTCGACGCGCTCACGTCGGCCCAGGTGGCCGCGCTGAGCACCGGCGAGATCGCCGGCCTCTCGGCCACCCAGGTCAAGAGCCTGGACACGACGCACATCGGCTACCTGTCCACCGCGCAGGTGGCCGCGCTCACCACGACGCAGGTGGTGGCGCTGACCAGCGCGCAGCTGGGCGCGATGAGCACCGGCGACATCGCCGCACTGACCACCGGGCAGGCCGCGGCGTTGAGCGTGTCGCAGCTGGCGGGCCTGTCGACCACGGCCATCGGGCCGTTGAGCACGCAGGATCTCGACGCGCTCGACTCCGTCGCGCTGCGCAGCCTGTCGACGGCGCAGGTGGCCGCCCTGTCGATGGACCAGATCATCGGCCTGGGCACCACGCAGGTCTCGCTGCTCACCACCGCCCAGGTGAACGCGCTGGGCACCGCCGGCGTCGGCGCGCTGTCGGTGGACCAGGTCGACGCGCTCACGTCGCAGCAGATCGCCGCGCTGACCACCGCGCAGATCTCGGTGCTGACGCCCCAGGAGCTGGACTCGTTCAACACGGCGCAGATCGCGGCCATCACCACCACCCAGGTGGGCGCGCTCAGCACCGACTGGGTCGCGTCGCTGGACTCGGGCATCGCCGCGCTGTCCACCGCCGTCATCCGCGCGCTGTCCACCGCGCAGGTGGCCGTGCTCACCGCCGACGAGATCGGCGCGCTCACCACCGCGCAGGTCGCGGTGTTGACCTCCACGCAGGCGGCCACCCTCAGCGCGGCGCAGGTGGCCTACTTCGACAGCGCCGACGTCGTGGCCCTGAGCACCGCGGCGCTGGCCGCGCTGACGCCCGACGACCTGAACGCGCTGCCCCCCGACGGCCTGGCCGCCCTGAGCACGGCCCAGGTCGCCGCGCTGACCCCCTTGCAGATCGCCGGCCTGGACAACGACTCGCTGGCGGCCTTGACGACCGCACAGATCGCCGCGCTCACCACCGCGCAGGTGGCCTCGCTGGGCACTGACCAGCTCACCGCGCTGGCCACGCAGGACATCGCCGCGCTCACGAGCGCCCAGTTCCGCGCGTTGACCACGGCGCAACTGGCCGCACTGACCGACGACGAGGTGGCGGCGATCTCCACGGCGGCCATCGCCGCGCTGACGACCACGCAGGTGGCCTCGCTTGCCACCGACCAGCTCGCCGCGTTGACCACGGCGCAGGTCGCGGCGCTGACCTCTGCCGACATCGCGGCGCTGACGCCCGCACAGCTCGCCGCGCTGTCCACCTCCGACATCGCGGTGCTGTCCACCGCCCAGGTGGCGGCGCTGACCAGCACCCAGGCGGCCGCGCTGGGCACCGACCAGATCGGCGCGCTGTCCACCGCGGACGTGCGCGCGCTGCGCACCGGCACGCTGGACGCGTTCGGCACGGACCAGCTCGCGGCGCTCACCACCGCGCAGGTGGCGGCGCTGAGCACCGCGCAGGTGGCCGCGCTCACGTCGACGCTGGTGTCGGCGCTGGGCACCGACCAGCTCGCGGCGCTGTCCACGCAGCAGTTCGCCGCGTTGTCGTCGACGGCCGTGGGCGCGCTCGCCACGGCGCAGGTGGCGAGCCTGTCCACCGGCGACGCCGCGGCGCTGTCCACGTCGCAGCTGCGCGCGCTGAACGCCGCGCAGCTGGCCGCGCTGCCCACCAGCGACGTGGTGGTGCTGTCCACGCAGGCCGTGGCCGCGCTGACCACCGCGCAGATCGGCGCGCTGCCCAGCGCCAGCCTCAACGCGCTGACGCCCACGCAGTTCGGCGCGCTCACGTCCACCCAGATCGCCGCGCTCACCTCGGCGCAGATCGCCGGCTTCAGCACGGCGCAACTCGCGGCGCTGCCCACGTCCGACATCGCCGCGCTGTCCACCGCCGCACTGCCCGGCCTGGGCACCGCGGGCATCGCCGCGCTGAGCACGGCCGACATCGCGGCGCTGCGGTCGGCACAGGTCGCCTCGCTCACCACCGACCTGGTGGCCGCGCTGCGCACCGACCAGGTGGCCGCGCTCACCACCGCCAGCGTGCGCGCGCTGGGCACCGCCGCACTCGACGCGCTGGGCACGGCACAGTTCGATGCGCTGACCACGTCGCAGCTGGCAGCGCTGTCCACCGCACAGGTGCAGGGACTGCTCTCCAGCCAGCTGGCCGCGCTCGGCACCAGCCAGCTCGACGCGCTCACCAGCGCGCAGTTCGCTGCGCTCACCACCGCCGAGGTGCTGGGCTTGACGAGCACGCAGCTCAATGCGCTGCAGTCCCAGGACCTGGCCGCGCTGAGCACCGCCGCCATCGTGGCGCTGGGGTCCGCCGGCATCGCCGCGCTGTCCGGCACGGAGGTGGGCTACCTCTCCACCGCGCAGGTGGGCGCGCTCACCACGGCGCAGATCGCCACGTTCAGCACCGACCAGATCTCCCATCTCAGCACGGCGGCCATCGTGGCGCTCGGTTCGGCCAACGTGGCGGCGCTCGGAACCGACGTGGTCGCCGCGCTGACCACCACGCAACTGGCGGCGCTCAGCACCACGGAAGTGGGCGCGCTCACATCCGCCCAGGTGGCCGGGCTGGACAGCACGCACCTCGATGCGCTCACCAGCCGCCAGTTCTCGGCGCTGTCCACGTCGGTGATCGCCGCGCTGACCATCGACCAGGTGGCCGGCCTCGAGACCGCCGACATCGCGGCGCTCACCACCGCGCAGCTGCAGGCCTTCGGCGTCGGCGCGATCGGCGCGCTCTCCAGCGCCGAGATCCTCGCCTTCAGCACCGCGCAGTTCGGCGCGCTCACCAGCACGCAGGTGGTGGCGCTGGGAACCGACGCCGTGCAGGCGCTGAGCACCTCCGATGTCCACGCGATTGCGCCGACCACGCTGGCCGCGATGACCACGGCGCAGATCCAGGCCCTGGGCACCGAGCAGATCGGCGCGCTGACCACCGCCCAGGTGGCCGCGCTGGCCACCGACCAGATCGCCGTGCTGGGCACCGCCGACCTGGCCGCCTTCAGCACGGCGCAGTTCCACGCGCTCGGCGCGGCCCAGGTCTCTGCGTTGACGACCGCGCAGTTCAGCAGCCTGTCGACGGCGGTGATCGCCGGGCTCAGCACGTCGCAAGTGCTGGCCCTGGGCACCGATGACATCGCGGCGATGACGACGACGCAGATCCAGGCGATGACCACCGCCGAGCTGCACGCCTTCACGATGAATCAGGTTGCGGCCCTGACCGGCGACCAGATCAGCGCGCTGACGCCCACGCAGATCGGCGCCCTGCTGGGGGCATCGCCGTTGGTGCTGGATCTCGGCGGCAACGGCGTGAGCACCACCAGCGTCGCCCAGGGTGTCACGTACGACTTGCTGGGCAACGGCACCGCCAGGGCCACCGGCTGGACGACGTCCACCGACGGCCTGCTGGCGATCGACCTGAACCACAACGGCCAGATCGACAACGGCAGCGAGCTGTTCGGCGTCGGCACGATCCTGGCCAACGGACAGCGGGCCAGCAACGGCTACCAGGCGCTGGCGCAGTACGACAGCAACGGCGACGGCAAGCTCACCGCGGCCGACGCGCACTTCAAGGATCTGGTCGTTTGGGTGGACGCCAACCACGACGGCAAGACCGAGCCCGGCGAGCTCAAGACGCTGGCCCAGCTGGGCATCACCTCGATCGACCTGCACGCCGTGGCCGGCAACACCATGGACAACGGCAACCTGCTGGGCCTGACGTCCACCTACACGACGTCCAACGGCGTCACCCACGCGATGGCCGACGTGTGGTTCGCGCAAGGCTCCGTCACGGCCACGACGTCCGCCGCGCCGGCGCTGTCGGACGTGCTGGCCCAGCCGGCCACGGAGCTGCTGGCGTCATCGACGCAGGTGCACGCCACGCCGGCCACCGACGTCCATGCGGCCGCGGCGCTGCACGCGCTGGCCGGACTGCGGGCGTGGGGCGAAGAAGAAGAAGCGGGCCGCTCGGGCCCGCTGATCTGACAACCCGGGGACTGCGCCGCCAGTCAGGCCGTATGCCGCTCGATCGCCCGCCGCGCCCGCTCCGCGTCGCGCTCGGCGAATGCGAGCAGCTCGTAGTGGTACAGCGTGCGCGTGGCGCGGCGCTGTTGCTGGCGTTGCAGGTAGGCCAAGGCCTGGTCGAGCGCGCGCAGCGTCGTGGCCTCGACGATCGGATTGCCGAAGTTGTCGATGAGCCAGAAGCCGGCGTAGCCCGTGCCCAGCAGCGCCTGCAGGCGCGCGCGCCAGGCCTGCAGCGCCCCGTCGTCGGCGCCGATCTGGCAGGAGACGTGCAGCAGCGGCCGCGTGGCCGCGCACAGCGACGCCGCGCCGGCGAGGATGGCCGCGCCGTCCTTGCCGGCGTCGCAGGCGATCAGCCGCAGGCTGGCGGCCCCGCCCAGCGCGCCGGACTCGGACACCGCCGCGTCCAGGCTGGGCAGCGCCGACGAGCCCAGCTCGGCGTGCTGCAGTTGAACCGTGGCCGGCAGGCCGCCACCGCCCAGCTCGTGCGCGTTGGCGCGCAGGTAGGCGAAGCGCGTGGCGTCCTTCTCGATGGCCAGCAGCCTCAGGCCCGGGCGCGCCGAGTGCAGCGTCGCCAGCGTGGCGCCATGGCCGGCGCCGGCGATCACCGCGAGGTCGCCGTCGTCCAGCACGGCGGCCAGGGAAGCGGGCAGGCGCTGGTACAGCTTGTGTTCGCGCTGCAGCGCCGGCAGCGGATGGGCGGCGGGCAGGCAGACGCGCGCCGTGCCCGCGCGCAGCACCTGGTCGTCGGTGTGCGGCGTCGTCATGCGGCGCGTCGGCGCGGCGCCCGCGGCAGTCTCGGCCAGCAGCCGCTCCACGCCGTCGGCCATCGCCGTCCACGTGAACTTGCGGGCCTGCACGCGGCCGCGCGCGATGAGTTCGGAACGGACCTCGGGGCGCTGCACGAACTTCAGCAGCTCGAACATCTGGCCCTCCTCGTCCTTGCCGAGGTCGATGTAGAGCGTGGCCGGGCCGCCCACCTCGGGCAGCGACGAGGCGCGCGAGGTGATTGCCGGGCACTCGCAGGCCATCGCCTCGAGCACCGGCAGGCCGAAGCCCTCGTAGCGCGACGGATAGACCAGCGAGATGGCGCCGGCGTAGGCGCAACGCAGGTCCAGGTCGTCCAGCAGCACCACGTGCACCTGGGCGTCGCCGGCCAGTGCACGGCATTGCGCGTCGAGCTCGCCGCCGCCGGTGCACACGATCGAGTAGTTCCTGCGCTCGTCGCCGAAGCGGGCGAAGCCGGCGAAGAACAGCGCCGCGTTCTTGTAGCTGGTGCGCGTGCCCGAGGTCATGAAGTACGGGCGCGTGATGCCGTGGCGGCGCTTGAAGTCGGCCACCTGGTCCGGCGTGGGCGGCGCGAAGTCGCAGCCGGTGTAGTCCACCTGGATGTCCACCGGGCGTCCGGCGAAGCGCTGGAAGTCGCGCGCCGTGCTCTCCGAGATCGCTGTGAACTTCTGCGCGTACTCGAAGGCCAGCGTCTTCTGCTTCCACATCGGGTAGTTCATGTCCGCGCCGAGAACCTCGGGGATCATGTCGTACACCATGCCCACCGACGGGGTGGTGAGCGGATAGCTGTAGTAGCTGGAGATGAACGCCGCGGCGCCCACCTCGTCACAGACCTGCTGGACGATGCGGCGATCGCCGTCGAGGTCGGCGTAGTTCAGCGCGGGGGCGTCGTGGTAGCGGATGCCGGCCACGCGCGGCGCCGTGCGCGCGCGGTCGATCACCACCAGCCGGCGGCCGAACTCCGTCGGCGCCCACAGGCCCAGCAGCGTCATCCACACGCGGGCGATGCCGGTGCGGCCGAGCTGGAAGAAGACGCCGTCGACGACGATGGGCGATTGCGAAGTGGTCATGGCGGGTTCAGGCGGCCCGGCGGGCGTTGTCGATCGAGCTGCCGGTGACGAGCTGCACGGAGAGCGTGGCGGCGCGGCACATGTTGCGGATGACGTCGTCGACGTCGGTGCGCGCGGCCCAGCCCAGGCGCGCGCGCGCACGCGACGGATCGGCGGCGCCGTAGCGGATGTCGGACGGACGCAGCAGCGCGGGATCGGTGGTGACGTACTGCTGCCAGTCGAGATCGAAGGCCTCGAAGGTCTTCTGCACGAAATACGCGAGCGACACGGTGCGGCCGGTGGCGATCACGAAGTCCTCGGGCGCGTCCTGCTGCAGCATCAGCCACATCGCCTCCACGTACTCCGGCGCCCAGCCCCAGTCGCGGTGGATGTCGATGTTGCCCAGGCGCAGGCGCTCGCTGGAGCCGGCGGCGATGCGGGCGGCCGAGCGCACGATCTTCTGCGTGACGAAGTGGGTGGGCCGCAGCGGCGACTCGTGGTTGAACAGGATGCCGGTGCAGGCGAACAGCTTGTAGGCCTCGCGGTAGTTCGACACCAGGTTCTGCGCGCAGACCTTGGCCACGGCGTACGGGCTGCGCGGGCTGAACGGCGTGGCCTCGCTGGCGACGGCGGTGCCGGTATCGCCGAAGCACTCGCTGGAGCCGGCGTTGTAGAACCGGATCGGCCGGCCCACGAAGCGCATCGCCTCGAGCAGGTTCAGCGTGCCGATGGCGATGCTCTCGATCGCCTCCACGGGCTGGTCGAAGGACATGCCCACCGAGGTCTGGCCGGCCAGGTTGTAGATCTCGTCGGGCTCGCTGCGGGTGATGGTGCGCAGCACGGTGCGGAAGTCGCTGGGCATCATCGACAGCACCTGGACGCGCTCGTCGATGCCCAGCGCCTTCAGGCCGTCGCGGTTGAGCGCGTTGGCGTCGCGCGAGGTGCCCACGACCTCGTAGCCCTTGGACAGCAGCAGTGCCGCCAGGTAGGCGCCGTCCTGGCCGCCGATGCCGCACACGAGGGCGCGACGCGGTGGTGTGATGAGGGTGTCGCCCATGGTCAGCTCAGCGCGTCTTCAACACCGGCCAGCTGCGTCTTGCGCCACATGGCCGTGTAGATGGCCTCGAGGTTGCGCGTGAACCCGTCGGCGTCGCACAGCGCGTTGGTGGGCTGCGAGGCGATCAGCTGCGCCTTCAGCGCGGCCAGGCGCCGCGGGTCGCGCGCCAGCTTCAGGGCGAGCGCCTCGTAGTCGGCCAGCGAGGTCGTCACCAGCTCGGGGATGCCGGCGGCGTGCAGCAGGCTGCCCGCCACGCGCGAGGGGAAGGCGCCGCCCATGCAGGTGACCACGGGCAGGCCCGACATCAGCGCGTCGGCGCAGGTGGTGTGGGCGTTGTACGGGTGGGTGTCGAGGAACAGGTCGGCCTGGCGGTAGCGCGCGAGATGGTCCTCGACGCGGGGAACGCGTTGCGCGAACACCAGGCGATCCGGATCGACGCCGCGGGCGGCGGCCTCGCGGCGCAGGTTGTCCTGCGACAGCGGGTTGCGCGACATCAGCCACAGCACGCTGCCCGGCACCTCGCGCAACAGGTTCATCCACACCGCGAACACGTGCGGGGCGATCTTGTAGTCGTGGTTGAACGAGCAGAACACCACGCCCTCTTCCGGCAGGCCGCATTCGGCGCGCGTGGGGGTGCGGTCGGCGATCTTCAGGCCCGAGGCCGCCGGCAGGTAGGCGTCGGGCAGGTAGACCACCTGCTCGTTGTAGAACGGCTTGTGCTCGGGCGGGATCACGTGGCGGTCGGCCACGATGTAGTCCATGTACTGCGTGCCCATCGTGCCCGGGTAGCCGAGGTAGTTCACCTGGGCCGGCGCGGGCCGCATCGAGAAGACCTCGCTGCGGGAGTCGGACGTGAAGCCGGCGAGGTCGATGGCGACGTCCACCTCCATCTCGCGCATCACCTCGGCGATGCGGCGGCTGTCCATCATGCGGGCGTCGACGAAGTGGTCGAAGGTGTCGAGCATGCGCTGGCGCAGGCGGCTGCCGTCGTCCACGCCGATGGAGATGGCGATGGTCTCGAAGCGCGTCTTGTCGTGGCGCTCGAAGATGCCGGCCATCAGGTGGCCCACCGGATGTTCGCGCAGGTCGGGCGACACGTAGGCGATGCGGATGCGGTCATGCCTGTAGCGCTCGCCCTTCCACAGCGGCGCGTGGCGCACCGGGTAGCGGTGGTTGGCGAAGATCTCGGCGCACTGGTGGTGCACGGCCGCCGAGTCGGTGATGGACATCACGCCCAGCGACTTGGCCGACGCCTTGCCACCCTCGATGCCGGCCAGCACGCGCGCCACGTCGGCGTCGAAGTGCGACCAGTCGCAGACGTGCATGCGCTCGTAGCAGATCGAGCCGATGCCGTATTCGAAGTCGGGGTTGATCGCCAGCAGGCGGTCGAACATCGCGATCGCCTCGAGCGGCTTCTTGAACTCGGTGAGCATGATCGCGCAGTTCGACAGCGCGTTCTGGTGGTTCGGGTCGATCGCCAGCGCGCGGTTGAAGCGCTCCAGCGCCGGCAGGTGCTGCAGCATCTCGCGCAGCAGCGTGCCGCTGTTGATCAGCGCCTCGACGTAGTCGGGCTTGACCTCGAGGGCCTTGTCGTAGCTCGCCAGCGCGGCTTCGCGCCGGCCCACGCGTTGCAGCACCGAGGCGTGGGCGAACCACAGCGGCGCGAAGCCGGGGTTCTTCTGCACGCCGCGCTCGACCAGCGGCAGCACGCGCTCGGGGCCGCCCTTGCCCAGCAGCACCACGGCCAGCGAATAGATGGCGATGCCGTCGTCGGGGAAATGGGTCAGGTACAGCTCGAACACGGCCTGGGCCTGGTCGATCTGGCCCGCGTTCTGCAGCTTGATGCCCTCGACCAGCAGCGAGCGGTCGATGACGGCCGCCTCGCTGGGCGTGGCCTGGGCGGCGGCGATCGCCGCGCCGATCACCGCGTTCTTGACGCCGCCGGACGGGTGCGCGGCGTTGGCTTGCGGGGTGACCTGGCTGGGATGCATGCGTCGGCTCCTGGGGAAGCGGATGTGAGAGCCTGCATGGTCGCGCTTCGCGCACGGGGACGATCAAGCGAAAAGCCGCCCGCGGGCGGCCTATATCGGCGCCTTCGGCGGCGACTTGAGCGTGTTTTCCGTCATCAACATGCCCGGTCATCCTGCGACTGCGCGCAGGATGACAAGTAGCAGGGCGACGGGTATCGACTCACTGCAGGTGGACGGCCAGGCCCAGCCCCAGCGACCACAGCAACGCGTTGCTCTGCTGGGTGTCGTAGAGCGCGTCCACGTACTGCACCCGCATGTTGTAGTGATCGCCCTCCGCGCCCATCACGTCGAACAGCGAGCGCCGGCCCAGCTGCTGCCACTGCTGCAGCGTGAAGTTGCGCACCAGCTCGCTGTTGTGCAGGATCTCCACGATCTGGCGCGCCCGCTGCATCGCGTGGTCGGCCTGCTCGTGCACCTCGGCCATGCGGTTCTTGCGCGCCTCCAGCGCGTCGTCGCGCTGCAGCCGGGCCGCCAGCGCGCGCTTGCGGGCCGAGTTGGTGGTGGAGGTGTTGGCAGCGTTGTACAGCTGCCAGCTGACGGTGACCCCGCCCGAGACCGAGCGCGAGATGCCCGCCCCGGCCGACTTGGTGGCGGCCACCAGCAGGCCCAGCTGGGGCTTCTGGCCGTCGAGGATGGCGCGCACGTAGCTGTCCATTGCGTCGGCCTGCGAATCGAGCTGCTGCACGTCGGAGGCGCGCGCGGCCATGGTCAGCAGGTCGTCGAGCGCCGGCGTGTCCAGCATCACCGACGTGATGCCGTCCACCGGGGGCAGGTCGTCGCCCACGAAGCGGCGCAGCCGCACCTCGGCCAGGCGCTTCTGCGACAGGCTCTGGTCGCGCGACAGTTCCGCCTGCTGCTGCGTCTTTCTCGCCTGCACCAGCTCGCTGGTGCGGCCGCGGTCGACGCTGACGATCATCTGCAGCGCGTCGACCAGGCAGCCCATTTTGTGGGCGTACTGCTCGTAGACCTGCGACTCCACGCTGTAGCGGCTGCGCTCCAGCGCCAGCGACACGGTCTGCAGCGCCACCTGCTCCTGCGCGCCGATCTCGCCGAAGCGCGCCGCCTCGGCGAGATGGCGGCGCCAGTCGGTGAGGTCGGTGATGCGGCCGCCGTCGTAGAGCGGCGCCGAAACGCTCAGGCCGCCCTGGACCTGGGCGCCGCGCGTGGGCGTGGTGTTGGGTGCGCCGGCATCCACGCCGCCGACCTGGCCCGACAGCGAGGCCTGCGGCAGGCGGCCGGCGCGCGCCTCCTCCACGTCGTCGTCCGCGCTCTCGGCCAGCAGGCGCGTCGCGCCCACGGCATTGCTGCGACGGATCGCCAGCTGCACGAGGTTGAGCAGGTCCATGCGCGACCCGCGCACGTCGGCGGGCAACGCGCCCGACGCCGGCGCGGCCGGAGCGCTGAAGAACGTCGGCGCCGACTTCGGGTCGGCGGGCTCGTCGCCGACGCAGCGGCTCTTCAGCGCGGCGGCGGCCGGCTCGAGCTTGGGCAGCGGCGCATCCAGGGGGATCGGCTGGCGACCCGAGGCGGACGTGGCAGCGGCCGGGGCCGCCACGGCGGCCACCAGCGCCAGGGTCGACGCGATGCGGGGGAGCCAGCGGCTCGGGGAAGTCATCTCGGGAATTCCTTGGGGCGGCGCCGCGCGGACGCCGCGCTGCTGGCGTCAGCCGGCCAGCGCCGACACGGTGGCCTTCCACGGCGCCAGGGGCATCGTCACCACGATCGGGGCATCGGCGAAGTCCAGCGTGCGGCGGAAGTAGGCGATGGTTTCCTTCAGGCCGTCGGCCAGGGCCACCCTGGGTTCCCAGCCCAGCTTGGCCTGCGCCTGCGAGATGTCCGGGCGGCGTTGCTTCGGGTCGTCCTGCGGCAGCGGGCGGAACACGATGGGCGACTTCGAGCCCGTGATCGCGACCACCAGCTCGGCCAGCTCGCGCATCGTGAACTCCACCGGGTTGCCGACGTTGATCGGGCCGGTGATCTCGCGCTCGGAGTCCATCAGGCGCATCATCCCGTCGATCAGGTCGTCCACGTAGCAGAAGCTGCGCGTCTGCAGGCCGTCGCCGTACAGCGTGATCGGTTCGCCCTTGAGGGCCTGCACGATGAAGTTGCTCACCACGCGGCCATCGTCGGGCTGCATGCGCGGGCCGTAGGTGTTGAAGATGCGGATGACCTTGATCTGCAGCTGGTGCTGGCGCCAGTAGTCGAAGAACAGCGTTTCGGCGCAGCGCTTGCCTTCGTCGTAGCACGAGCGCGGGCCGATCGGGTTCACGTTGCCCCAGTACTCCTCGCGCTGCGGGTGCATGGCCGGGTCGCCATAGACCTCGCTGGTGGAGGCCTGCAGGATGCGGGCCTTCAGGCGCTTGGCCAGGCCCAGCATGTTGATGGCGCCGTGGACGCTGGTCTTGGTGGTCTGCACCGGGTCGTGCTGGTAGTGCACGGGGCTCGCCGGGCAGGCCAGGTTGAAGATGCGGTCGACTTCCACGTAGAGCGGAAACGTCACGTCGTGGCGCATCAGCTCGAAGTTCTTGTTGCCCATCAGGTGACGGACGTTGCCCTTGCCGCCGGTGTAGAAGTTGTCCACGCACAGCACTTCGTCGCCACGGGCGATCAGGCGATCGCAGAGGTGGCTGCCGAGGAAGCCGGCGCCGCCGGTGACAAGGACTTGGGTCATTTCTCGCGCTCCATGGCGTCATCGATGGAGCGATGATCCGGCCGCGAGGCCCGCACCGTTCAGCCGATAAGCGGCGCGAAATCGAGTCTTTCCCGGGCCATGCCCAGCATGCGCGCCAGCCGGTCGGCGGCGTGGTGGCGGTCGACGCCGAGGCGGTGGCGGGCGACGATGCCCTCGCGCCCGCCCTGGTCGAAGACGGCGTTGGCGCGGGCGACCACGGCCTGCGGTTCGAGGATGTCCTGCGGGCCGTAGAACACGACGTGCTCGCGCGGCAGCGATGCCACGGGCTCCAGGAAGCGCAGCGCCTCGGGCAGCAGCGGCACGCCGCCGCTGGACAACGCGTCGAAGATCCGGATGGGCACGTCGTTGAGCACCGGCACGATCCAGTGGGCCTTGTGGGCGATCCACTCGGCCAGTCGGTCCTCGGGCGTCTTCACCTGGAACGCGCGGTCGGCGAAACCCACGTTCGGGTAGTGCTTGCCCAGCGTCACCACCGTCTGGTTGCGGAACGCGAACGCCTGGTAGAAGAAGTGCATGCCCAGCGGCTGGTCGCTGCGCTCGGTTTGCAGCATCCGGTCCAGGTGCTGTTCAAGAAAGCGCTGCGACCACTGCACCGTGGCGCATGGCACCGGGCCGCAGGTGAGCGCATTCATGCGCGACAGCAGGAACATGTTTTCCTGGTGTGCCGGGAAATACAGGTCGGTGTGCGCGGCCAGCATCAGGCTGGCGTCCATCCAGTGGTGGTTGTCGTAGTCCCAGCCCAGGAAGATCGTGTCGTCGGCCTGGCCGTAGGCGCGCACGATGCCGGGCGCCGACTGGCCGTGCGAGAAGTCGTTGTTGTTGATGACGACGATGGCGCCGGCGAGTTCCTGCAGCAGCGCGGGCAGGCCGTCGCCCAGCGCACGCTCGAAGTAGTCCTTGGGCAGCGCGACGATGTCGGCGCCGGGCAGCTGCAGGCCGGCCGCGGCCAGGCTGGCGCCCACGAAGACCTTGCCGATGCGGCGTCCGGCGAAGCGTTCGCGCAGCGCGTTGACGCGTTGCGACTTCTCGAACGCGAGGCGGAAGAACACCTCGGCCTGGCTGTAGTCGCGGTAGGCCGATACCTGCTGCGTGATCAGCGCGCGTTCGTTGCCCATCGCGTTGAAGATGTCGTTGACGCGGTTGCTCATCGTTGTCTCCTAGCGCTCTCGGAACGCCTCTTTGGATTTCAGCATCGGGCGCAGCAGGAAGTTCAGCACCGAGCGTTCGCCGATGCGCACCTCGGCGCTGCCCGTCATGCCCGGCAGCACGGTGAGCGCCTTGCCCTTCTCGTGCAGCGTGTTGTTGTCCACGCGCAGCATCACGCGGTAGTACGTCGCGTCGGCGCCGCCGCTGGAGACGCGGTCGGGGTCGCCGATGGCGTCGGGCGAGATCGACTCGATCGCGCCTTCGAGGCCGCCGTAGACCGAGAAGTCGTAGGCCGCGAGCTTGACCTTGGCGATCTGGCCCACCTTCAGGAAGCCGATGTCGCCGGGCTTGACGCGCGCCTCGATCAGCGTGCGCTTGCCGATCGGCACGATCTCCATGATGGGCGCGCCCGGGCCGATGACGCCGCCCAGGGTGTTGATGCGGATGTTCTTGACCAGGCCGTGCACCGGCGACTTGATGATGGTGCGGCTCAGCACGTCCTGGCGCCCGGCCTGCTGCTCCTCCAGCGCGGTCAGGTCGGTGTGCAGCTTGGCCAGCTCGCTGCTGGCGTCCTGGCGGAAGCGGTTGAGGCGGTCGGAGCTCTGCAGGCTCAGGTCGTTGATCTGGCGCCGCAGGTGCAGCACCTCCACCTCCGACAGCAGGCCCTTGGCGGACATCGCCTCCGACATCGCCAGCTCGCGCTTGAGCATATCGATGCCGCGGCCGTTGGAGCCGACGGCGTCGTCCAACGCATGCCTGCGGGCGTTGTAGGAATCGCGCTCGCTCTCGGCCACCTGGGGCTGGGCCAGCACCTCGGGCGGGAACTCCAGCGGGCGTCCGGTGGACTCGGCGGTCAGGCGCGCGATCTGCGCCTTCAGCGCGATGCGCTTGGTCTCGCCCTCGGCCTGCTGCGACTCATAGCGGGTCGGGTCGAGCACGGCCAGCGACTGGCCCTCCTCCACCTGGTCGCCTTCGTGCACCAGCAGCTCGTGCAGGAGGCCGCCTTCCAGGCTCGCGATGACCTGCTCGTGCCCCTCGGGCACCACGCGCGCATCGGCCTTGGTGACCTCGTCGACGCGCGCCAGGGCGGCCCACGTGATCGCGGCCGCCACCACCGCGGCGATCAAGTACAGGATCCAGACGACCTGCGGCGAGGCCTCGACGACCTGCGCCGCGCGCACGCCGCTCATGAACGCATCGTCGCCGCGGCGCGGGCGTGCGCCCGCGTTCGCAGGAGTGGGCTTCTTGCGCCAGAACATCTCTCAAGCCGCCTGGGCCTGCGGCACCGGCTGCGCGGGCGCGGGAGCCGGGCGCTGTTGCTGTCCCTGCTGTTGCGGCGGCGCCGACGGCTTGATGCCGGACAGCGCGGCCAACACCGCGGCCTTGGGGCCGTCCAGCACGATCTTGCCGCCGTCCACCACGATCACGCGGTCGACCAGCTCCAGCACCGCCGGGCGGTGCGTGACCATGATCAGCGTGCGCGTGCCGGCGGCTTCCTTCAACTGGCGCAGGAACATCACTTCGGATTGCGCGTCCATCGAGCTGGTGGGCTCGTCCATCAGCAGGATCTGCGGCTTGGTGATCAGGCAGCGCGCGAGCGCCACCAGCTGGCGCTGGCCGCCCGAGAGCAGGCCGCCCATCTCGCCCACCGACAGCTCCCAGCCCTGCGGATGGCCGGCGACCACGCGATCCAGCCCGGTGACGCGCGCCACCTCCGACAGCCGCGCGGCGTCGAGGTTGGCGCGGCCCATCATCACGTTGTCGCGCATCGTGCCGTTGAACAGCCGCGGCTCCTGCGAGACGAAGCCCACGCGCAGGCGGTAGTCGGCCGGGTCGATCTGGCGCAGGTCCAGCCCGTCGACGTCGACCATGCCCTCGGTGGGCTGGTACAGGCCCGCCATCAGGCGCAGGATGGTGGACTTGCCGCTGCCGATGCGTCCCAGGATGGCGATGCGTTCGCCGGCCTTCACGCGCACGGTCACGCCCTTGAGCACGCGCGGGGCGAGCGACTGGCTGGTCTGCGGATAGGCGAAGCTCAATTCGTTGAGCGCGATCGCGCCCGAGACGAGGTGGCCGGTGACGTAGCTGCGCCCCTTCTCGCGCTCGGTGGGCAGGCTCATCATGCGATCGAGCGAGATCATCGCGGCACGCGCGCCCTGGTAGCGCGTGGCCAGGCTCACCACGCTGCTGAGCGGCGCCACGGCGCGGCCGGCATACATCACGGCGCCGATCAGCGCGCCGCCGGTGATGATGGCGTCGTGGATCAGGTAGACGCCCCACACCAGCATCACCAGCGTGACCAGCTGCTGCGAGACCATGGACATGTTGCTGGTCCAGCTGGACATGCCGCGCGCCTTCAGGCCGGTCTCGGCCGCGGCCGCGGTGGCTTGCTCGTAGCGATGCAGGAAGCGGCCCTGGGCGCCGACGGCCTTCAGGTCTTCCAGGCCTTCGACGGCCTCGACGATCACGCCCTGCAGGTCGGCCTGGTGCGTCAGGTTGGCGCTCATGGCCTTGCGCAGGCTGCGCTGGATGCCCAGCGCCATCGTGACCAGCAGCGGGATGGCCAGCACCAGCACCCAGCCCAGCGGGCCGCCGATGACGAAGGTCATGGCCACGTACAGCGCGATGAAGGGCACGTCGCTGAGCGCCGACAGCGTGGCGCCGGCGAAGAACTCGCGCACGACCTCCACCTGGGCCATGTGGTGCGCGTAGCTGCCGGCCGAAGCGGGCCGGTGCTCCATGCGCACGCCCAAGGTCTGGCGAAACAGCAGCGAGCCGATGATCAGGTCGGCCTTCTTGCCGGCCGTGTCGATGAGGTGGCTGCGCAGCTGGCGCGACAGCAGGTCGAACATCAGCGCCGCGGCCGCACCGGCGGCCAGCGCCCACAGCGTGACGAAGGCCTGGTGCGGGATCACCTTGTCGTAGACGACCGAGGTGACGAGGCCGCTGACGAGCATCAGCACGTTGCTGAGCAGCGCCGCCAGCATCGCGGAGCGGTAGTACGGGATGAAGCGGCGCAGCGTGCCCCACAGCCAGTGGCTGTCGGCGTCGAGCAGCAGCGGCTGCTCGCGGCTCGTGGCCTGCTGCGGCTGCGGCGTGGCCACCAGCGCGTAGCCGAGGTACTCGAGCTCGAGCTCGCTCTCGCTGGCGCGGCACACGTGGAATTCGGGGCCCGGCATCACCACTTCGCACATCGGCGAGACGCCCCGCTCGGCGTCGAAGCGCTTGACGAGCACGCAGGCGTCGCCGTTCTTCAGCAGCAGGATCGCGGGCAGCAACAACGCGTGGATGTCGCCGATGTCGCGCTGGATCAGGCCGGCGTTGTAGCCCGCGGCCTTCATCACGCGCACGGCCTCGTTCGGGTTCAGCAGGCCGTCCACCGGCATGCCGTCCACGAGCGAATCGGCCGAGCGTTCGTTGCCGTGGTGCCGGGTGAGGAACACCATCGAGTGCAGCAGCGCATCATGGTCGACGCCGATCGCGTCCAGCTCCGCCAGCTCGTCGAGCGTCGGGATGCCGTCTTCATTGGACGGGCGCACGCCCGCCGGCGCCGACTGGTCGCCATCGCGACGGTTGGGGCCGGAATCGAATTCCAGGAAGGGATCCTGACGGCTGCTCATGGTCTGTCAGACTGCGAGCGGGCGCCGGGGCGTGGAGGAGATCATGCGCGAATCATTCAGGTAGAGAGCGGTCGGTTCCCACGGATTCTGCGATGTCCTGTGCACGTCCATTGAGCGCATCAAGCGGGCCATTGCCGGCCTATTCGGGTCTCTGGAAGGACGAAACCCCGTCGTGCGGGTGCAACGACGGGGTTTCGGGAGAGCCCGCGCACGGCCGGGCCGGCGCCTCAGGTTCTCAGCGCTTGGTGCGCTTGGCGGGCGGCTTGCCGCGTGCGCCCGTCTTGGCAGGCGGTCGTGCCGCGCCCGCCCCGCCGCCGGTCCGCGTATTGCGGCCCGCGCGCTTGATCTCGCGATCCTGCGACTGCACCGAGGCCAGTTCCTCCGCCGCCGTGGCCGCCGGCGCACGCGCCCCGCCCTCGGACTTGCGGCCCTTGCCCAGCAGGCGCTCGCCCTCGGCCTCGCGCACGATGCGGAAGTCGATCTTGCGGCCGTCGAGGTCGACGCGGCTGACCTGCACCCGCACCCGCGCGCCGATCGCGTAGCGGATGCCCGTGCGCTCGCCGCGCAGTTCCTGGCGCACCTCGTCGAACTTGAAGTACTCGCCGCCCAGCTCCGTGATGTGCACCAGGCCCTCCACGTAGAGCGCGTCGAGCGTGACGAACAGGCCGAAGGTGGTGGCCGCGCTGACCGTGCCCGAGAACTCCTCGCCCAGTCGCTCGCGCATGAAGCGGCACTTGAGCCAGGCCTCGACGTCGCGCGAGGCCTCGTCGGCGCGGCGCTCGTTGGCGCTGCAGTGCTCGCCGGCGGACACCCACTGGATCATCTCGCCTTCGGCCGGCTTGCCGGCCGGACGCGGGCTCTTGCGTGCGCCCGCGGCCGCGGAGCTCTCGACCTCGGGCGTGGCCAGGTGGTAGCGCTTGCCCAGCAGCAGGGCCTTGATCACGCGGTGCACCAGCAGGTCGGGATAGCGGCGGATGGGGCTCGTGAAATGGGCGTAGGCCTGGTACGCGAGCCCGAAGTGGCCGCTGTTCTTCGGCGTGTAGATGGCCTGCTGCATCGAGCGCAGCAGCATCGAGTGGATCTGCTGCGCGTCCACGCGATCCTTGGTGGCCTGGGCCAGCGCCTGGTATTCGGCCGGCTTCGGGTCGTCGCTGATCGACAGGCCCAGGCCGAGGGCCTTCAGGTAGTTCTGCAGCGTGATCTTCTTTTCGGGCGTCGGGCCCTCGTGCACGCGGAACAGCGCCGGATGCTCGTGCAGCGCGATGAAGTCGGCGGCGCAGACGTTGGCGGCCAGCATCGCCTCCTCGATCAGCTTGTGCGCGTCGTTGCGCGTGCGCGGCACGATGCGCTCGATGCGGCCGTTGTCGTCGCAGACGATCTGCGTCTCGGTGGTCTCGAAGTCGATCGCGCCGCGGCGTTGACGCGCCTTGAGCAAGGCGCGGTAGACGTCGTGCAGGTTGAGCAGGTGCGGCACCAGCTCGGCACGTTCGGCCGCCTCGGGGCCGCGCGTGTTGCCCAGCACGGCGGCGACCTGGGTGTAAGTCAGGCGCGCGTGCGAGTTGATGACAGCCGGATAGAACTGGTAGGCGCCCTGCTCGCCGTCCTCGCCGATCAGCATGTCGCACACCATCGAGAGGCGGTTCTCCTCCGGATTGAGCGAGCACAGGCCGTTGGACAGCTTCTCGGGCAGCATCGGGATCACGCGGCGCGGGAAGTAGACCGATGTCGCGCGTTCGTAGGCGTCGTTGTCGAGCGCCTCGCCCGGCTTCACGTAGTGGCTCACGTCGGCGATGGCCACGATGAGGCGCCAGCCGCTCACGGCGTTCTTGCCGCGGCCCGACTTGTGGGGCTCGCAGTAGACGGCGTCGTCGAAGTCGCGCGCGTCCTCGCCGTCGATGGTGACCAGCGGCACGTCGGTGAGGTTGATGCGGCCCTTCATGTCGGAGGCGCGCACGTGGTCGGGCAGCTTGGCCGTCTGCGCCAGCGTCTCCGCCGAGAACCGATACGGTACCTCGTATTTGCGGACCGCGATCTCGATCTCCATGCCCGGGTCGTCGATCTCGCCCAGCACCTCGGTGATGCGGCCCACCGGCTGCGAGTACATCGACGGCGGCTCGGTGAGTTCCACCGCCACCACCTGGCCGGCGACGGCCGAGGCCGTGGCGTTCTTGGGGATCAGGATGTCCTGGCCGTAGCGGCGGTCTTCCGGGGCCACCAGCCACGCGCCGCCTTCGTTGAGGAGCCGTCCGATGATGGGCGCCTTGCGGCGTTCGACGATCTCGAGGATGCGGCCTTCGGGCCGGCCCTTGCGATCGAAGCGCACGAGACGCACCTTGACGCGGTCGCGGTGCAGCACGGAGCGCATTTCCTGCTGCGAGATGTAGACGTCGGGCTCGCCGTCGTCGCGCTTGACGAATCCGTGGCCGTCGCGGTGGCCGAGAACCACCCCCTCGGCTTCGCCCATCTGAGCGCTGTTCAGCGCGGGGGGACTTGCTACTGTTTTGTTTTTGATGATATGATCTCTTTCTTCGCTGATTGGGACGATCGCGGTAACGCAAATGTCTCAATCACTGAAATGTACCTTGCCCAGATGGCGGAATTGGTAGACGCACTAGTTTCAGGTACTAGCGCTTAACGGCGTGGAGGTTCGAGTCCTCTTCTGGGCACCATATTCGAGAAAGCCTCGTTGACTTCGGTTGACGAGGCTTTTTTCATTGGCGCCTCGAATCGCCTGTGGGCATCTTAGTTCGCGCACTCAGAACCCGTGAATGAATCCCGCGCGCCCGAGCGGCTCGTCGAAACGTGTCCGATCAAGGCGCAAAGCACGGACGTAGCTCGCGCTACGGCGAGCATTTGCCACGCCTAGCGGACGCGTTTCGGCGGGACGAGCGGGTGCGGGGGACTCGTTCACAGGTTCTCAGTAGAGCGTCGTGCGCTGCCGCTCGCTCAGGTCTTGATCGTAGGTCGCCGCGTCGATCGAGGCCTGCGTGAGCGCCTCCAGCATCTGCCCCGGCGTGGGCACCGGACGCGGCGCGTCGGCTCGCACCGGCTGCCACAGGTTCGAGCGCACGATCGCGCGTGCGCACTGGAACAGCACCGTCTCGACGGTGATCACCAGCACGCACTTGGGCGGCTGGCCGCACACGGCGAATCGCTCCAGCAGCGCCGGCTCCACACTGATGCGCGCGCGCCCGTTCACGCGCAGGGTCTCGCCCACGCCGGGCACGAGGAACAGCAGCGCCACGCGCGGGTCGGCCAGGATGTTGCGCAGGCTGTCGATGCGGTTGTTGCCGCGGCGCTCGGGCAGCAGCAGCGTGTGCTCGTCCTCCACCTGCACGAAGCCCGCCGGATCGCCGCGCGGCGACACGTCCAGTCCCGCGGGGCTCGCGGTGGCCAGCACCGCGAACGGCGAGGCCCGGATCACCGCCTGGTAGTGCGGATGCAGCCACGAGGCCTCCTTGCGGATCGACGCCTCGCCCACCGGGCCGAACAGCGCCTCGAGCGCGGGGATCGACGTGACGTCGTGTGCGCGGGAGGCGGTGGTCATCGGCGCCCTGCCCTCACTCCTGCGCGTTGCGCTTGATCAGCGTCTCGATGGAAATGTCGTCGTAGTCCTCGAAGGGCTGGTGGATCCACGGGCTCGTGGGCAGCACCTCGACGAAGTAGTCGGGCGTGTAGGTGGAGATGGCCTTGGTCCACAGCACCGCGGAACGCAGCTCGCTGATGGCCGGCAGGCCGCGCAGGCGCTCGGCCACCGCGGCCAGCGTGACGCCGGAGTCGGCCAGGTCGTCCACCAGCAGCACGCGGCCCGACAGCTCGCCGCGCGGCAGCGTGATGTACTTGGCCAGGTCGAGCCGGCCCTGGATCGTGCCGGCCTCGGCGCGATAGGAGCTCGTGGACATGATGGCCAGCGGCTTGTCGAAGATGCGCGAGAGCATGTCGCCCGGGCGCATGCCGCCGCGCGCCAGGCACAGGATCTGGTCGAACTGCCAGCCGGACTCGTGCACCTTCAGCGCCAGGCGCTCGATCAGCGAGTGGTACTCGTTCCAGGAAATGTAGAGGTGCTTGCCGTCGTCCGTGAGCATCGTGATCCTTCGTGTTCAGCGGTAAGGGTGGCGCAGCAGGATCGTGTGGTCGCGATCCGGGCCGGTGGAGACCATGTCGATCGGCGCACCGATCAGCTCCTTCACGCGCTCCAGGTAGCGGCGCGCGTTCAGCGGCAGTTGATCCCATTGGGTGAGGCCGAAGGTCTTCTCCGACCAGCCCGGGTACGTCTCGTAGATCGGCTCGCAGCGCGCCACGTCGTCGGCGTCGCTGGGCAGGATGTCCACGTCCTGGCCATCGAGCGTGTAGCCGATGCACACCTTGATCTCCGACAGGCCGTCCAGCACGTCGAGCTTGGTGATGCACAGGCCCGAGATGCCGTTGATGATGATGGCGCGCTTGAGCGCGGCGGCATCGAGCCAGCCGCAGCGGCGCGCGCGGCCGGTGACGGTGCCGCGCTCCTGTCCCACCACCGACAGGTGATGGCCGACGCTGCCCTCGTCGAGGATGTCCAGTTCGGTCGGGAACGGGCCCGAGCCGACGCGCGTGGTGTAGGCCTTGGTGATGCCCAGGATGTAGTGCAGCATGCCCGGGCCGAGGCCCGTGCCCGCGGCGGCGTTGCCGGCCACGCAGTTGCTGGAGGTGACGAACGGGTAGGTGCCGTGGTCGATGTCCAGCAGCGTGCCCTGCGCGCCCTCGAACAGCAGCTTGGCGCCGGCCTGGTGGGCCTTGTGCAGCGCGTAGCCGACGTCGGCCATCATCGGCTTGATCAGCTCGGCGACCTGCATCGCCTGGTCGTAGATGGGCTGGAAGTCGAGCGTCGGCTGCTTCAGGCGGGTCAGCGTGGCGTTGTGCACGTCGAGCAGTTCGCGCAGCTTCCTGGCGAAGCGCTCCGGATGCTTCAGGTCCTGCACGCGCAGGGCGCGGCGTGCCACCTTGTCCTCGTAGGCCGGGCCGATGCCCTTGCCCGTGGTGCCGATCTTGCCGTCGCCGCACTCCTCGCGCTGGGCCTCACGCGCCTTGTCGACGGCCACGTGGAACGGCATGATCAGCGGGCAGGCCTCGCTCACGAACAGGCGCGAGCGCACGTCCAGGCCGATCTTCTCGAGGCGGTCGATCTCGGACAGCAGGTGGGTGGGGTCGACCACCACGCCGTTGCCGATGTAGCAGTTCACGGCGTCGCGCATCACGCCCGACGGGATCAGCTGCAGCGCCGTCTTGACGCCCTTGATGACCAGCGTGTGGCCGGCGTTGTGGCCGCCCTGGAAGCGGACGACGCCTTGCGCATGGTCGGTCAGCCAGTCGACGACCTTGCCCTTGCCTTCGTCGCCCCATTGGGTGCCGACGACGACGACGTTGCGGCCGCGCGCGGGGAGGGAGGTGTTGCCTTGTTCCATGGGGTCGTGTTCTGAAAGAGGAAGTTCTTCGGCCGGTGCGGCCGGTGGTGCGCAGTTCGCGCGCTCAAGTCGCGGGTTTACGTCACGTTCGCGAGGCTGCGCAGCGTCCAGCGGTTGTCGACGGCGACCAGTTCGCGGTCGCATTCGAATTCCTGGGTCTCGTGTTCGTGGCCCGGCAGCGCGCAGACCACGGTCTCGTTGTCGGCGCGCAGCGCGCGGATGGCCGCGCGCAGCCCCGCGTCCTCGCTCCACGGCGCGCGGATGGCCGCGCGCAGCGGCGCCACGGGCATCGCGGCCGACAGCTGGCGCAGGTCCAGGCTGAAGCCCACCGCCGGACGGTTGCGGCCGAACACGGCGCCAACCTCGTCGTAGCGGCCGCCGCGCAGCAGCGCGTCGGTGGAGCCCGGGGCGTAGACGGCGAAGCGCACGCCGCTGTAGTAGGCGTAGCCGCTCATGTCGGACAGGTCGAAGCCCACCTCGATCGTCGGGTGCGCGGCGCGCACGTGGCGGCCCAGCCAGGCCAGGTCGTCGAGGGCCGCGGCGATGGCCGGATGCGCGGGCAGGCGGCGCCGCGCCTCGTCCAGCACCTCGGGGCCGCCGTACAGGTCCAGCAGCGTCACCAGCGCCTCTCGCGTGCGCGCGGAGCAGCCGGCGGCCAGCGTCTCGACGGCGCTGCGATCCTTCAGCGTGAGCGCGGCGACGATGTCGGCCACGGCTTCGGGTGAGCGGCCTTCCGGCTTTTCATCATTGGAGAGGAGGCTCCGCACGATCCGCGCGTCGCCCATGTCCAGCACCAGCGCGTCGACGCCCGCGGCGGCCAGGCCGTCGAGCGCCAGGTCCTGCACTTCCAGGTCGGCCTCGAGGCCGGCGTGGCCGTAGATCTCGGCGCCGAACTGCAGCGGCTCGCGGGTGGCCAGCGGGCGATCGGGCCGCGCGTGCAGCACCGGGCCGCAATAGCACAGGCGCGCCACGCCCTGGCGGTTCAGCAGGTGGGCATCGATGCGGGCGACCTGCGGCGTGGTGTCGGCGCGCACGCCCACCATGCGGCCGCTCAACTGGTCGACCAGCTTGAAGGTCTTGAGATCGAGCGCCTGCCCCGTTCCGGACAGCAGCGATTCGAGGTGCTCCAGCATCGGCGGGATCACCAGCTCGAAACCATAGCTGCGGGCCAGGTCGAGCAGCTTTCGCCGCATTTCCTCGATGCGCCGCGCTTCGGACGGCAGGACATCGGCGATGTGCTCGGGCAGTAGCCAAGCAGACGTCATGAGAATGCTGAGGGGGTTAAAACCAGGATTGTACCGACGTGTCCGGCCCCGGCGGTCGAATTGTTCGTGCCGGGCGGCACGCTGGCGGCTGGCAGCAACGCCGAATTGCGCAAGCCAGCCTTCGCGCGGGCCGGCCGGCCCGCCGCCCTACTTCTTCCTGGCGTCGGCGCCCGCGTCGCCCGAACCGGCGCCGCGCATGGCCTTGAAGAATTCGGTGCTGGTGTCGACCACCATCACGTCGGACTTCTTATTGAAGCTGTTGCGGTAGGCCTCGAGGTTGCGGTAGAACTGCGCGAACTTCGGGTCGCGGCCGAAGGCCTCGCCGTAGATCTGCGTGGCCTGCGCGTCGGCTCCGCCCTTGGTCTTCTGGGCTTCCAGCGTGGCCTCGGCGATGATCACCGACACCTGCTTGTCGGCATCGGCGCGGATCTGCTCCTTGGTCGCCTCGCCTTCGGAACGCAGCTTGTTGGCCACCTGCTTGCGCTCGGCGTTCATGCGGTTGTAGACGGACTGCGTGACGTCGGGCACGAAGTCGACCCGCTTGATGCGCACGTCGACGATCTCGACGCCGAACGGCTTGGACTCCGACACCAGCCGCGCCTTGACGTTGCGCATGATCTGCGCGCGCTCGTCGGACAGCACGCCGCGCACGGTGTGCTTGGTGATTTCCTCGTTGAAGGCGGCCTGCGCCACGGCGGCCAGCCGGATCTCGAGGTTGCGCTTCTCGACGCCGTTGTTGCGAACGAACTGGCGCGCATCATTGATGCGCCACTTCAGGAGCCAGTCGATCACCAGGCTCTTCTTCTCGGCGGTGAAGATCGCGCTGGGCGACGGGTTGTCCAGCGTCTGGATCGTGTTGTCCAGCATGGACACCGTCTGCACCAGCGGCCAGTTGAAGTTCAGTCCCGGTTCGGTGATGACCGACTTGATCTCGCCGAAGGTCTTGATGACGGCTACCCGGCGCTGGTCGACGACGAACAGAGACGATGACACCACCAGGAGGGCGGCGATGGCGACGGCGATGGCAAGGAAGATCTTGTTCATGGCGGCGTCTCCTCAGCGGCTGTCGCGATCACGGCTGCGCGAGTCGCGCGCACGGGGATCGTTGGAGGAGGAGTCGAGCGGCGTCACGGTCACCGTGGCGATGGTGCCGGCGTCGGCGGTGGCGGCCGGCGCGGGCGCCGGCGCGGCGGCCGCGGGAGCCTGCGTGAGCCTGTCCAGCGGCAGCTGGATGAAGTTGTTGCCGCCGTGGGTGTCCACCATCACCTTGGTGACGTTGGAGTAGACCTCCTTCATGGCGTCGATGTACATGCGGTCGCGGGTGACGCCCGGGGCCTTCTGGTACTCGGCATAGATCGCCTTGAAGCGATCCGCGTCGCCCTCGGCCGCGTTGACGATGCGCGCCTTGTAGCCCAGCGCGTCCTCGCGCAGCCGCGCGCCATTGCCCTGGGCCGCCGGCACCACCTGGTTGGCGTAGGCCTGGCCCTCGTTCTTCAGCGCGTCCCGGTCGACGCCGGCCTTGACGACGTCGTGGAACGACGCCTGCACCTGCTCGGGCGGATTGGCGCTCGCGATGTTGACGTTGGCGATCAGGATGCCCGAGTCGAGGGTGTCGAGCTGTTCCTGGATCTTCTTGATCAGCAGTGCAGTCAGCTGCCCGCGCTCCTCGTACAGCACCGAGTCGATCGGGCTGGAGCCGACGATCTCGCGAACCGCCGATTCGGCAGCCGCCCTCACGATGGCCTCGCCGGGATTGGCGTTCGAGTAGAGAAAGGCACGCGCGTCCTTGAGGTTGTACTGGACGCTGAATTGAACTTCGACGATGTTCTCGTCCTGGGTCAGCATTGCGGAATCGCGCAGGCCGGTGGATGGCGAGAGGCTGTTGCCACCGATCTCCACGGTCTTCGTCTGCGTGAAATCGATCGTCTGCTCCGCCTGGATCGGGTACGGCCAGCGCCAGCCCCAACCCGCCTCGACGGTGTGGCTGTAGCGGCCGAAGGTCGTGACCACGCCACGCTGGCCTTCCTGCACGATGAAGGAGCCGCTGAACAGCCACACCACGACGATGATCAGGGCCACCACGGCCGCGCCGACGCCGGCGCTGCGGGCGTCCGGCTGGAAGCCGCCGTTGCCGGGCTCCCCGCCCTTCTTGCCGACGCCGAAGAAGGACGACAGCTTGCGCGTGAAATCGCGCCACATCTCTTCGAGGTCGGGCGGACCCTCCTGGCCCTGGGCCATCAGGGGTCCGAAGACTTTGCGCACCAGGGCGCTCCGGCGCGGGAATCGCGCCGATGACTCAGGGGTGTTCTCGGGCATGTTCATGCTGAAGAAGATGGGGACGACAGCGGATCTTTCGAGTCCGCCTGGAGCGGGCCTTGCGAGTCCGTTTCGTCGTCATTGTCGTCGACGCCGGGTCGCGTGAACCGGGCATCGCGTTCGAAGTCTTCCTGCGGGGCATCCAGGCTGGCGATCAGGGCGTCGGCGATGGCCTGGCGCAGGGCGTCCAGGCCCTCGCCGCCAAGGGCGCTCACGAAGATGCGCGGGGTTCGCACCCCGTGCTCGCCCTCGATCTCGTCGACCAGGCTTTCGGGGCGCTGCGCCACGTCCAGGCGATCGAGCTTGTTGTAGACCAGCACCTGCGGCACCGCGTCGGCGCCGATCTCGTGCAGCACGCGCTGCACCTCCTCGAACTGGTCCTGCAGCAGCGGGCTGGCCGAATCGATCACGTGCAACAGAAGGTCGGCATCGGCCGCCTCCTGCAGGGTGGCGCGGAAGGCCTCCACCAGCTTGTGCGGCAGGTCGCGGATGAAGCCCACGGTGTCCGACAGCGACACCGAGGCCTCCACCTGCTGCAGGTACATCGAGCGGGTGGTCGTGTCGAGCGTGGCGAACAGCTGGTTGGCCACGTAGGTGTCGGCCTTGACCAGCGCGTTGAACAGCGTGGACTTCCCGGCGTTGGTGTAGCCCACCAGCGAGACGCGGAAGGTACCGCTGCGCTCGCGCGACTTGCGCTGCGTCTGGCGCTGCTTCTTCACCTTGACCAGGCGTTCCTTCACCTGCTTGATGCGGTCGCCGATCATGCGCTTGTCGAGCTCGATCTGCGATTCGCCCGGGCCGCCGCGCACGCCGGTGCCGCCCTGCTGGCGTTCCAGGTGGCTCCAGCGGCGCACGAGGCGCGTGGACAGGTACTGCAGGCGAGCGAGCTCCACCTGCAGCTTGCCTTCGTGGCTCTTGGCGCGGGCGGCGAAGATCTCGAGGATCAGCGCCGTGCGGTCGGCCACGCCGACGCCCAGGTGCTTTTCCAGGTTGCGCTGCTGCGCAGGCGACAGCGCCTGGTCGAACAGCACCCCTTGCGCACGGTGCGCCAGCACCAGCTCCTTGATTTCGTCGGCCTTGCCGCTTCCCACGAACAACGCGGGATCGGGCGCCTTGCGCCGGGCCGTGACGCGGGCGACGGGAATGTCGTCCGCGGACTCGGCCAGCAGCGCGAGTTCGTCGAGCGTGGGATCGAACGAGGAGCCGCGGCCGAAGTCCACCCCGACGAGGATCACGCGCGGCGGTTCGCCGTGCGTGGAGCCGCCGAGCTGGGGGCCGCGAGCGCTGTCGTCAGTCAATGCGACCCCGGCGCGCGAGCACCGGACTCAGACCGAACCATCATTCGGGTGCGTCACCCGCGTGGAAGTTCACTGCGCGGCCAGGCACCACCGTGGAGATGGCGTGCTTGTAGACCATCTGGGTGACGGTGTTGCGCAGCAGGACCACATACTGGTCGAACGATTCGATGTGGCCTTGCAGCTTGATGCCGTTGACCAGATAGATCGACACCGGAACATGCTCCTTGCGAAGCAGGTTCAGGAAGGGGTCTTGTAGGAGTTGCCCTTTGTTGCTCACGATATTCTCCGTGTTGAAAGTACGTGTGTTGGAAGGAGAGTTCACGTTATCACACGCGGCATCCCACCCGCCCGTCTACGGGTTAACTTTATTCTTCTTTGTCCGTGAATGGGTTACGCCCGGATCGCATCTCGATCTTCAGGGGGGTCCCCACCAGCTTGAAATGGTCGCGGAAACGCCCCTCCAGGAAGCGCTTGTACGCCTCCGTGACATGGTCCAGCGAGGTGCCGTGCACCACGATGATGGGGGGGTTCATGCCGCCCTGGTGCGCGTAGCGCATCTTGGGGCGGTACATGCCGTCGCGGCGCGGCTGCTGGTGTTCCACGGCTTCCATCAGCAGGCGCGTGAGGACCGGCGTGGGCATCTTGCGGTTGGCCGAGGCGTGGGCGTCGGCGATGTTCTTCCACAACGGGCCGAGGCCCTGGCGCTTCAGTGCGGAGATGTTGACCAGCGGCGCGAACTTCAGGAACGCGAGGCGCGCCTCGATCGAGCGATCCAGCATCTGGCGCTGGTAGCTGTCGACGGCGTCCCACTTGTTGATGGCGATGACGACCGCGCGGCCCGAATCCAGGATGTAGCCGGCGATGTGGGCGTCCTGGTCGGTGACGCCCTGGGTGGCATCCAGCAGCAGCACCACCACGTTCGCATCGGCGATCGCCTGCAGCGTCTTGATGACCGAGAACTTCTCGATCGCCTCGAACACCTGGCCCTTGCGGCGCAGCCCGGCGGTGTCGATCAGCTCGAACTTCTGGCCGTCGCGCTCGAACGGCACCGTGATGGCGTCGCGCGTGGTGCCGGGCATGTCGAACGCCACCAGCCGCTCCTCGCCCAGCCAGGTATTGATGAGCGTGGACTTGCCCACGTTGGGGCGGCCCGCCACGGCCAGGCGGATCGGGCGCTCGGGGCCTGAGCCCGGCTCGTCCTTTTCCTCGTCGAGCTGGTGGCCCTCCAGCGCCGCGTCGAGCAGGCTGCGGATGCCCTGCCCGTGCGCCGCCGAGATCGGGTGCAGCTCGCCCATGCCCAGTTCGTGGAACTCGTTGAGCATCGGCGATTCAGCCATGCCCTCGGCCTTGTTGACCGCGATGAGCACGTTCTTCTGCGCGGTGCGCAGGTAGCGGGCGATGTCGTGGTCCTGCACCGACAGGCCCAGGCGCACGTCCACCACGAAGATGACGACATCGGCCTCGGCCACGGCCTGGCGCGTCTGGTGCGCCATCGCCTTGACGATGCCGGTGGTGGAGTCGGGCTCGAAGCCGCCGGTGTCGACGACGATGAACTCGGTGCCGTTGTGGCGCCCGTCGCCATAGTGGCGGTCGCGCGTGAGGCCCGCGAAGTCGGCCACGATGGCGTCGCGCGACTTGGTCAGCCGGTTGAACAGCGTCGACTTGCCCACGTTGGGCCGGCCGACGAGGGCGATGACGGGTTTCACGCGACGTGGCTCCGGGTGCGACCGGCGCTCATTCCGGACGGAACGCGTAGACGGAGCCGTCCTGCGTCGTCACGGCCAGCGTGGAACCCGCGCGCATGGGCGTGCCCACGATCTGCGAGCCGTTGGTGGGCAGGCGCAGCAGCGGCACGCCGGTGGCGCGGTCGAGGAAATGGACGTAGCCTTCGTAGTCGCCGAACACCACCACCTTGCCGATGGACAGCATGCCGCTCAGCTTGCGGTTCTGGAACTTGTCGCTGAGCCACACCGACTCGCCGTTGGAGCGGCGACGCGCGCTCAGGCGGTCGCTGGCGTCGCCGGCGAACACGTAGTCGACATCGGCGCCGACCGATTGGCCGCCGCTCAGGTTGACCGACCACAGCGCGGTGACGCGCTCGGCGTCGATGCAGCCGATGCCGTTCTGGAACGCGCGGATGCAGTAGACGGAACCCACGCGCGAGGCCGGGCCGACGAGGTCGGCGAGGCGCTCGACCTCGTTGGTGCCGCGCGGCGCGGCCACCGGCACTTCCCAGCGGATCGTGCCCTTGAGCGGATCGAGGGCCGTCAGGCGCGCGCCGAGACCGAACAGCAGCGTGTCCTGCCAGGAGGTGAGCACGCCGGCCTGCGACAGCGTGAGCGCGTCGCCTGCGCGCGCATAGACCCACAGCTTCTTGCCATCGACGGCGTCGAAGGCCTGCACCGAGCGGTCGACACCCAGCACGAACACGCGCTCGCCGGCCACGAACGGCGCGGTGACGACGGCACTGCTCAGGTGCTGGCGCCAGAGCACCTTGCCGCCTTCGAGCGTCACGAGGTCGCCATCGCGGGTCACCACGGCGCTGTAGCGGCCGTCGGTGCCGATGCCGGTGGACAGCCGTCCGCCCGCGTCCGCGCGCCAGTTCTCCTTGCCCGTGTCGGCATCCACCGAGACGATGGCGCCGTTGAGTGCGGCGATCACGAAGTCCTTGCCGGACACCGCGATGCCCTGCGCACCGAAGCCGGCATTGCCGGCCAGCGCGTTGAGCGTGCTGAAGCTCGACAGGCTCAGCTTCCAGACCTGGTGGCCGGAGATCTTGGCTTCGAGCGGCTCCAGCGGGGTCGGCTTGGCGACGTCGTCGGCGCAACCGGCCACCAGGGCCATGAAGGCGAGGGCGCCGGCGGCGGCCAGCGAGCGCTTCAGGATGGCGATCATTGCGCGGCTCCCGAAGCGGCGGCGGAGGCGGCCGAGGCCGCCGGTGCGGCGCCGAGCGCGGTCAGCTTGGCCTCCACCAGCACGCGGTACTGCGCGGTGGCCGGCAGGCCGTCCCACGCCACCTTGTAGGCCTTGGCGGCGGCGTCCTTCTGGCCCTCGGCCAGCTCGATGTCGCCGCGGCGGTCGGACACCAGAGGCAGGAACGCCGGCGGCTTGACCAGCGCAAGCTGCCTGAGCGCGTCGTCGTACTTCTTCGCATCGGCCAGCAGGCCGGCCAGGCGGATGTGGGCGACGGCCGCGTTCTCCTCGCTGCCGTTGTCGGCCACCCATTGCAGGTTGGCCGTGGCGTTTGTCGTGTCGCCCTTGTCGGCCTGGGCCTTGGCCAGCAGCAGCGCGCCCAGTTGCGTGAACGCGGTCTTGGGCGCCTTGGACTGCATGTCGCCGAAGATCTGCGCGGCCCGCTTCGCGTCGCCGGCTTCGGCCGCGCCCTGCAGTTCGCCGTACATGGTGCTGGCCTCGTTGGACTTGTCGCGCTGCAGCTTCTGGTACCAGTTGAAGCCCGCGAAGACGGCCAGCACCAGCGTGACCGTCCACATGATCAGGTTGCCGTAACGGGCCCAGAACGCCTTGAGGGCGTCGACCTGTTCTTGTTCCTGGAGATCGAGTTGTTGTGCCATCGGAATCGGTCAGTCTTGGATCTGGAAAATGTCCGCGGCAAGCCGCCACGGACGAAGGAGACGGGCCCGCAAGCGGCGGGCCAATCCTCGATTATGCGTTGCGCAGCTCCGCCACCCAGGACGCGACGTCGTTCAACGGGCGTTCGACCTGGGCGGATTCGCCGCCACGCAGCGGTTTGAGACCCACCATGCCGCGTGCAAGTTCCTCGGCGGCGAACACGAGCGCGAAGTGCGCGCCGCTGGCGTTGGCCTTCTTGAACTGCGACTTGACGCTGGCCAGGCCGTCGGCGCCCTGCGCGTGCAGCACCACGGACGCGCCTTGCGCCCGCAGCGCATCGGCGGCGACCAGCGCCGGCACGCGGGCCGCGTCGGCGCCCACCACGACGTACGCGTCGGGCGACTCGTCGGGCGGCACGATACCCACGGCTTCCAGCAGCAGCAGCAGGCGCTCGATGCCCAGGCCCCAGCCGACGGCCGGCGCGGGCTTGCCGCCCAGCTGCTCGATCAGGCCGTCGTAGCGACCGCCGCCGCACACCGTGCCCTGCGAGCCGAGCTGGTCGGTGATCCACTCGAACACAGTCAGGTTGTAGTAGTCGAGGCCACGCACGAGGCGCGTGTTGATGCGGTACTCGAGGCCGACGGCGTCCAGCACGGCGCGCACGGCGTCGAAGTGGGCCATCGTCTCGGCGCCGAGGAAGTCCATCAGCTTGGGCGCGGCGTCGATCATCGCCTGCATCGCCGGATTCTTGCTGTCCAGGATGCGCAGCGGGTTCGTCGCCAGCCGGCGCTGCGAGTCCTCGTCCAGCAGGCCGGCGTTGGCCCCGAAATACGTCACCAGCGCGGCGCGGTGCGCGGCGCGTTCCGCGGGCTGGCCCAGGCTGTTGATCTCCAGGCGGATGTGTTCGCCCTCCTTCAGCCCCAGCTCGCGCAGCAGCGCACGCGTGAGCAGGATCTGCTCGGCGTCCACGTCGGGGCCGGGCAAGCCCAGCGCCTCGACGTCCAGCTGGTGGAACTGGCGATAGCGGCCCTTCTGCGGGCGCTCGTGGCGGAACAGCGGACCAGTGGACCAAAGCCGCAGCGGCCCGTTGTACAGCGCGTTGTGCTCGATGATCGCGCGCACGATGCCGGCGGTGAACTCCGGGCGCAGCGTCAGCCTGTCGCCGTTCATCGAGTCCTCGAAGGAGTACATCTCCTTTTCGACGATGTCGGTCACCTCGCCGATGCCGCGCACGAACAGCGCCGTGGGCTCGACGATGGGCGTCATCAGGTTCTGGTAGCCGTGGCGCCGCAGCACCGAGCGCGCGGTCTGCTCGAACCATTGCCACAGGTTGGACGTGGGCAGCGTCTCGCTCGCCTTGCGCGGGACGGACGCCGGGAAGATGTCGTTCATGCCTTTGACGGCACGCAGGATTTCAGCCATGAGCAATGCGAAGCTTGCGGCCCGTCGCGCGGCCGCTGGAATGAATGGAAAGTTCGGTGGGGACGAGGCTACGACAGCGTCAATGCGCGGTCGTTACCGAGCCGTACCGGCGTTCGATATATTGCTCGACGATGGCCCGGAACTCGCCGGCGATGTTGTCGCCGCGCAGCGTCAGCACGCGTTCGCCGTCGATGTAGACCGGCGCGGACGGGGCCTCGCCGGTGCCGGGCAGGCTGATGCCGATGTCGGCGTGCTTGCTCTCGCCGGGGCCGTTGACGATGCAGCCCATCACGGCCACCTTCATGCCCTCGACGCCGGGGAAGCGGTCGCGCCACACGGGCATCTGCGCGCGCAGGAAGTCGTCGATCTGCTTGGTGAGATCCTGGAACACCGTGCTGGTGGTGCGACCGCAGCCCGGGCAGGCCGTGACGCTGGGGTTGAACTGGCGCAGGCCCAGCGACTGCAGGATCTCGAGCGCCACCACCACCTCCTGCGTGCGGGCCTCGCCGGGCTGCGGCGTGAGCGAGACGCGGATCGTGTCGCCGATGCCGTCCTGCAGCAGCACGGCCAGCGCGGTGGCCGAGGCCACCGTGCCCTTGGCGCCCATGCCGGCCTCGGTCAGGCCCAGGTGCAGCGCGTAGTCGCAGCGCCTGGCCAGGCCGCGATAGACGGAGATGAGATCCTGCACCGCGCTCATCTTGCAGCTGAGCAGGATCTGGCTGGCGTCGAGGCCGATGTCGCGCGCCGCCTGCGCCGACTCGAGGGCCGAGCGCACCAGCGCCTCGTACATCACCTGCTTGAGCTCCCACGGCTTCGAGCGCTTCGCGTTGGCGTCCAGCAGCGCCTTCATGAGCTCCTGGTCGAGGCTGCCCCAGTTCACGCCGATGCGCACGGCCTTGTCGTACCTGCAGGCCGCCTCCACCATCTGCGCGAACTGGCGGTCGCCCTTCTCGCCGCGCCCGACATTGCCGGGGTTGATGCGGTACTTGGACAGCGCCTCTGCGCACGCCGGGTGCTCGGTGAGCAGGCGGTGGCCGTTGTAGTGGAAGTCGCCCACCAGCGGCACGTCGATGCCCATGCGGTCGAGCTGGTCGCGGATGTGCGGCACGGCCGCCGCCGCCTCGGGCGTGTTGACCGTGATGCGCACCAGCTCGGAGCCGGCCAGCGCGAGTTCCTTGACCTGGATCGCCGTCTCGATGACCTGCACCGTGTCGGTGTTGGTCATGGACTGCACGCGCACCGGCGCGTCGCCGCCCACGGTCACGACGTTGCTGCCCCAGGCGATGCGCGCCTGGCGCGTGCGCCGCGCCGCGGGCGCGACCTCGACGATGGGTTCGCCGTCGAGCAGGGAGCCCGCGTCGGGGTTGGACAGGGAGGATTCGGTCATGGCGTGCTCTTGCAGGACTACTTCAACTCCAGGCGCGCGACGTTGTCGTGCGTCCAGGGCGTCAGGTCCACATTGTCGCCGCGAAGCTTCAGGCGCGTACCGCTCGCGTTGCCGATCTTCACCCGCATGGGCAGCGCGCCGTCCAGGCCCACCGATTCGCCCGCGACGACGGTGCGCGACAGCAGCGAATGGCCCTGGGCATCGACCACCTCGACCCAGGAATCGGCGGTGGCGTTGACCTGCAGCGGGATGCTGGGCGCCGCGGCCACGTGGGCCAGCACCTCGTCGATGCCCTGCGCGGCCGTGGCGGAGACGACCGCCGGGGACAGGGGCGCCGCCGAGGCCGCGGAGGCCGGCGCCGCGGCGGCGACCGGCGCCGACGCGACCTCGCTGGCGGCCGGCGGCTGCGACGGGGCGATCGCGGGCGTCGCGCTGGCGGCCGGCGCCTCCGCCGGCGCGCTGGCCGCCAGGCCAGTGAACGGCCGCGAGACGCGTGCGATCCAGCTCTCGGGCACGGCGAACAGCGCGATCGCCGCCGCCACCAGCAGCACGACGATCACGACCCCCGGCCGCACCAGCCCCGGCAGCTGGAAGGCGCGGCTGGCCTGCCCATCTCGGAACGGCGTGTTGATGCCCTCGGTGACGCGCTCGAGCGTGTTGCGCTCGTGCTGCGGCAGCAGCGCCAGCACCGGCTTCGGATCGATCTTGAGCACGCGGCAGGCCGCCTGCGCGAGCGCGCGCTCGAAGGTCGGGCCCTGAAGTTCGTCGTGGCGGCCGCCCTCGAGCGCCTCGAGGCGGCGCAGCGGAATCTTGAGCATCGCCGCCAGCGACGCCAGCGCCATCCCCTGCGCCTGGCGCGCGCTGCGGATCATGCCGCCGGCGGTGTTCGCGTCGAACTGCGAGGGCAGGTACGTATCGAGCCCGGCACGGGCCGCGGCCTGCGCCGACGCGTCTTGTGAGGCGTCGACGCCTGCGGCCCCGGACGGCGCGGAAGCGTCGGAGGGTTCTGGCGACGACTCGTCATTCATCGAACTTGCCCTTTTCGAACAGCACGGTTTCCGGCGCCTCCGGGAAGCGATTGTGCAGCTGGATTCCCAGGGCGTTGACCTGCTCGTCCTGGCCGAGCTTGTGCTCGATCCGGGCGGCCAGCCACAGCGTCTGCGCGCTCGCCAGTTCCTGCCGGGTGTTGACGCGGCGGATGTAGAAGCGCGCGCGCTCGTACTGGCCGTTGCGGTACAGCACCTCGGAGAGGTTGACGGCGATCGCCGGGTTGGCCGGGTCGAGCTCGTAGGCGCGCGCCAGCGTCTTCTCCGCGTCCGCCGGCTGGCCGGCGCGCAGTTGGCACACACCCTGCGCGAGCATCGTGCGCGGCACCTGGCGGTAGCTGGGCTCGGCGATGGCCAGGTTGAACTCCTTGTTCGCGTCGTCGTAGCGGCGCTGCTGGCACAGGGTCCAGCCGTAGTTGTGCACCAGGTCGGCGTCGTGCGGGGCCAATTGCATCGCCCGCTGGAAGCTCTCGTCGGCCTTCTCGTTCTCGCCGAGCGCCGCGTAGATCAGGCCTCGCAGGCCGTAGGCGGCCGGGTTGTTCGGCTTGGCCTGCAGCGCCTGCTTGACCTGGTCCAGCGCGTCGGTGGGCTGGTTGCGGCCCAGGTAGGCGTAGGCCAGCTCCATGCGCGTGTTGGACAGGCGGTCGGCTGCGGTCTGGTCGGACGCCGTCTTGGTGTCGTCATCGCCCGTGCTGTGATACGGACGCGGCGGCGGGGCCCCGGTTGTCACACATCCCGCCAGCCCCACCAGCAGGCCTGCCGCCGCGAGCACGGCCCTGATCCGACGCGACGCTCTGGCTGGCCCGGTGACGACATGCATGCGATGGTGGCTCACTGCTTGAGGGTGGAAGGAACGGCCATGATGGGAATCGCGCGCGTCATGCGGCGCTGCGCGTCGGTGCGATCCTGCACCTCGCCCGCGAGTTGACCACAGGCGGCGTCGATATCGTCGCCCCGCGTCTTGCGGATGGTGGTGACCAGCCCCGCCTCGAGCAGCACCTCGCCGAACGCGCGCACGCGCGCATCGGACGAACGCTTCAGGCCCGACTCGGGAAACGGGTTGAACGGAATGAGGTTGAACTTGACCGGCAGCCGGTTCTTGACGAGGCCGACCAGCGCCTTCGCCTGCGCCGGCGAATCGTTGACGCCGTCGAGCATGCAGTACTCCATGGTGATGAAGTCGCGCGGCGCCGCATCCAGGTAGCGTTCGCACGCCCCCAGCAGCTCGTCTATCGGGTACTTCCTGTTGATAGGCACGATCTGGTCGCGCAGCGCGTCGTCCGGCGCGTGCAGCGACACGGCCAGCGCCACCGGGCAGTCCTCGCGCAGGCGGTCGATCATCGGCACCACCCCGGAGGTGGACACCGTGATGCGGCGGCGCGACAGGCCGTAGCCATGGTCGTCGAGCATCATGCGCAGGGCCGGCACCAGCTGCGAATAGTTCTGCAGCGGCTCGCCCATGCCCATCATCACCACGTTGCTGATGGCGCGCTCGTTGGCGCCCAGGCCCAGCTCGGCCTTCATGCGGTGCTCCGCGTGCCACAGCTGGCCGATGATCTCGCCGGTGGTGAGATTGCGGCTGAAGCCCTGGTGGCCGGTGGAGCAGAAGCGGCAGCCGACGGCGCATCCGGCCTGGGACGAGATGCACAGCGTGGCGCGATCATCCTCGGGGATGTAGACCGTCTCGATCGCGTTGCCCTGGCCGACGTCGAACAGCCACTTGCGGGTGCCGTCGGCCGACGCCTTGTCGGTCATCACGGACAGCGGGCGGATCTCCGCGACGCCGGCCAGCTTCGCGCGCAGCGAGCGCGCGAGGTCGGTCATGTCGTCGAAGTTGCCCACGCCGCGATGGTGGATCCAGCGGAACAGCTGGGTCGCGCGAAACGACTTCTCACCCACGCGTTCGCAATACGCCTTGAGGGCGAACTGGTCGAGGTCGAGCAGGTTGTCGAGCGGGGTCGTCATCGCGAGTTTTCCAATTGACCCGAGCCGGGCTCGGGCCGCACGCGCGAATTAACGCGAGTGGATCTGAATGCCGGGGAAGAAGAACGCGATTTCGTTCGCGGCGGTCTCGGCGGCATCCGAGCCGTGGACGGCGTTGGCGTCGATCGAGTCGGCGAAGTCGGCGCGGATCGTGCCCTTCTCGGCCTTCTTCGGGTCGGTGGCACCCATCAGGTCGCGGTTCTTCAGGATCGCGCCCTCGCCTTCCAGCACTTGCACGAACACCGGGCCGGAGATCATGAAGCTGACCAGGTCCTTGAAGAACGGACGCGCCTTGTGCACGGCGTAGAACGCCTCGGCCTGGGCTTGCGACAGCTGCGTCAGGCGGGCCGCGACGACCTTGAGGCCGGCGCCTTCGAAGCGGGCGACGATCTGGCCGATCACGTTCTTGGCGACGGCGTCGGGCTTGATGATCGAGAGGGTACGTTCAGTCATTTTGATTCTCCAGGGGCAAAAACTTGAGCAAAGCCCGGCATTTTAGACCGAGCAGGTGACACTTGACAGGAATCGGGCTCACGAGACGGCTCCGGTGGGTGAGAGTCGAGTCGTGCCCGTCGGGTTCAACGCCGGCCGCGGCCGCCGCGCCCGCCACCGCCGCCGCCTCGGCTGTTGAGCTTCTTGATGAAGGTGTCGGCACCGATGTAGCCGACGGCCGTCTTCAACGGGTCGGGCTGCTTCTCGCCGCCGCCACCGCCGCCACCGCTGCCCCCGGCTCCGAAGCCGCCGCCGCTACCACCGCGCCCGCCGCGCTTGGCGAAGGCGTTCGCGTTGCCGGACACGCCGCGCTTGTCGTACGTCTGCTGCAGCGGGTTCGGGATCGGACCGATCGGGCCGTCGGACTCGTCGTCGTAGTCGACGACCACGGGGCGTTCGCGTTGCTGGATCGCACGGCGGTCGAAGGTCTGCTGCAGCGGATTCGGGATGTAGGCCGGATCGCCCGCCTCGCGGATGGGCGCCGGGCTGCTCGCCTGGTCTTGGCGGACGGGGCGGTCGCGCCGGCTATTGCGATCGGGGCGATCGGGACGATCGCCGCGGTCTCGCTGCTTGGGCTGCTGGCCGCCGCCATTGTTGTTGGCACGCGGGCCGTTGTCGGCACGCGGGCCGCGCTCGTTGCGCGGCTGCTGGTTGTTGTTGCGCTGGCCGCCCTCACGCGGCGCGTTCTCGCGTGGCGCAGCTTCACGCGGGGCGCCTTCGCGCGGGCCATCGTCGCGCTGCGGGCCGCTGCGCTGGGTGGTGTCGGCGCCGGCGAGCTGGCGCAGGCGGCGCACGTCGTTCTCGTCGAGATCGACCCACACCGAGCGGCGCAGGCCCTTGGGCAGCACCACCGAGCCGTAGCGGATGCGGATCAGGCGGCTCACGGCCATGCCCACCGCGTCGAACAGCTTGCGCACTTCGCGGTTGCGGCCTTCGGTGATGACCACGCGGTACCAGCGGTTGGCGCCTTCGCCGCCGCCGTCCTCGATCGACTTGAAATGAGCGGCCTGGCCGTCGATGCTGACGCCGGCGAGCAGCTTCTCGCGCGATTCCAGGTCCAGCGTGCCGAGCACGCGCACCGCGTACTCGCGCTCCACGCCGAAGCGCGGGTGCATCAGCTTGTTGGCGAGGTCACCGGAGTTGGTGAACAGCAGCAAGCCTTCGGTGTTGATGTCGAGCCGGCCAACCGACTGCCACTTGCCATGCTGCAGGCGCGGCAGGCGGCGGAACACGGTCGGGCGGTTCTCCGGATCGTCCATCGTGACGACCTCGCCCGCGGGCTTGTGGTACGCGATCACGCGCGCCGGCGGCGGCGCGATGCGCAGCTTGACCACGCGGCCGGCCACCCGCACTTCGTCGCCGAAGGAGATGCGCTGGCCGGTATGGGCCACCTCGCCGTTGACCGTGACCTTGCCGTCGGTGATCAGCTGCTCCATGTCGCGGCGCGAGCCGATGCCCGACTGCGCGAGCACCTTGTGCAGCTTGGGCGCGTCGGGTTCGGCGGCCAGCACGCGCTTGGCGGGAATGGCGCTCTCGCCATCGCCGAGCTCGGGTTCGTTGTCGTAGTCGCCGGACAGCACGCCGGCGAAGGTGTCGGACACGTCGGCGCTGGCGAACTCCACCACGGGCCGGTTGCCGCGCTCCGGACGCGGGGGACGCTCGGCACGTGGCGGACGCCCGGCGCCCTCCTCGCCTGGCTCCACGGGCTCGCCGGGTTCGCCCGGCTCGCCGTCGTCCTCGGCGCCTTCGGCGCGCTGGGCGACGTCGCCGGCGGGCGCGTCGTCGGCACCGCCGCGGCGGCCACGGCGGCGGCGCCGGCTGCGCGAACGGCGGCCTTCGCCCTGCCCTTCGGCACCTTCGCCCTGCGGACCGGCGCCTTCGTTGTCGCCGTCGCCCTCGTCGCCGCCGTTCGACACGGCGGCGCTGAGGGCGTCGGCGGTCCCGGCGGGCTGCGGAGCGGTCTCCTCGGTCGCGGCGGGCGCGCGTTCGGCGCGCACGCGCGGGGCGCGCGGCTTGCGCGGCTCGACGGGCTCGGCCGGTGCGGCGGCCTCGACGGCCGGAGCCGCCTCGGGCGCCGCATCGACCGCCTCGGCGGCCTTGCGGGTGCGCTTGCGCGGTGCGGCGGGGGCCTCGGCCTGCGCGGCTTCAGGCGCCGCGACGGCCTCGGGGGCGGCGTCGGCCTTGGCGACGGTCTTGCGCGGCGCGCGCGGCTTCTTGACGGCGGGCGTCGTGCCTTCGGGCGCGTTCTCGGGCGTCACATCCGGGGTATCGGGACTCATTGCAGCGGACCTTGTTTCAGGTGATCTTCAGGGGACTCGGGCGAACCGGAAGATGCGAGCGCATGTTCATCGGTCGTCGGCGTGGACGCCGATGACGGCGCGGAATGGGGGGTGGATGGCAGGCCCGCCAGCTGGGCGGCGTGGGCCTGGTCGGCGGCGATGGCCGCCGCGATGGCATCGGCCTGGCGCGTCGCCTGGGCCGCCTCGGCGTGAGCCAGGGTGGGTTCGGCCGACGGCGACGACGCCTCGGCGGGATGGGCAACTTCGGCAGGCGCTTGCGCCGCCTCGATCGCCGCGACTTCGGCGGCCTGCGGCGGGGCCGCCTCGAAGGCCGGAGCCTCGAGCGCCAGCACGCCGTCATCGATCGCGGACTCGTCCAGCGCACCGCCGTCGTCCAGCGTGGGCGCCAGCTCCAGCGAGCCCTGCGACTCGCCCAGCAGGCTGGGTTGCAGGTCGGCCAGCGCGTCGGTGGGCGGGAGGCCGCCCTCCAGCGTGGGCAACTGGTCGAGGCTGGCCAGGCCGAGGTCGTCCAGGAACTGGCGCGTGGTGGCGAACAGCGAGGGCCGGCCCGGGGCGTCGCGATGACCGATCGCCTCGATCCAGCCGCGATCCTCGAGCTGCTTGACGATCTGGCTGCCCACCATCACGCCGCGGATGTCCTCGATGTCGCCGCGCGTGACCGGCTGGCGGTACGCGATGATGGCCAGCGTCTCGAGCACGGCGCGCGAGTACTTGGGCGGCTTCTCGGGGTGCAGGCGATCCAGGAATTCGCGCAGTTCCGGGCGGCTCTGGAAGCGCCAGCCCGAGGCGATGGAAACCAGCTCGACGCCGCGGCCACTCCACTCGCGCACCAGCTCGTCGAGCATCGAACGCAGGGTATCCCCGCCGATCTGGTCATCGAACAGGTTGCGCAAGGCGCGCAGCGGCAGCGGCTGATTGGCACAGATCAGCGCGGTTTCAAGAACGCGCTTGGCATCCTGAGTATTCATCGACGAATTAGCGGGTGTCCGCCTGCATCAGCAGGCCAATGGAGGGCCGTTGTCAGCGGCGGCACGGCGGCGCCATCATTTCGAGGCGGAAACCACCAGGCACGGCCGCGTTGTCAGGGACGGCTTCCGCACACATGGGGCCGGCGGGCTTCATGCAGCACTGCGCGCGGTCGGAAGCGTCCCATTCACTGCTCCGGTCGACGCGTCACCGGGCGCCTTCACGGCGGGTCACGCAATCATGGACTGGAGGAGGAATAGCGCATTGTAACCGGTTTGGTGCGTTGCGCCGCGCAATCTCTGTCACCGGGTATTCCGCGGGTTATCCGGCCAGGTCGTCCGAGAAATCCTCCAGCAGGTCGTCGCCCACGATGTGGGACCAGGCCTGGCGGAAATCGTCGGGAGGCGCCGAGTCGAATCGCAGCGCCGCGCCGGTGACCGGATGCTTGAATGCCAGGTGGGCGGCGTGCAGCGCCTGGCGCTTCATGCCCAGCGCCGGCCGGCCGCCATAGACCTCGTCTGACACCAGCGGGTGCCCCCGGAACATCAGGTGCACGCGGATCTGGTGCGTGCGTCCGGTGTGCAGCGTGCAGCGCACCGCCGCGATGCCCTCGGCGTAGGCCACCAGCTCGATCTCGGTCTTCGCCCACTTGCCGCTGTTGATCACCGCCATGCGCACGCGCACCTTGGGATCGCGGCCGATGGGCGCCTCGATCGAATCCTGGTCGAACTTGAGCCGGCCGTGCACCAGCGCCAGGTACTTGCGGCTGACCACGCGCGAGGCGATGTCGCGCATCAGGCCGGTGACGCCTTCCAGCGTGCGCCCCACCACCATCAGGCCCGAGGTGTCCTTGTCGAGCCGGTGCACGATGCCCGCGCGCGGCAGCGTGGCCGCATGCGGGTCGCGATGCAGGATGCCATTGAGCAGCGTGCCCGACCAGTTGCCCGCGGCCGGGTGCACCACCAGGCCGGCCGGCTTGTCGATCACCATCAGGTGCTCGTCCTCGTAGACCACGTTCAGCGGGATGTCCTCCGGCTTGAACGCCTGGTCCTGCGCGGGACGCACCAGCTCCACCTGCACGCGCCAGCCGGCCTTCACCCGCGTCGAGGCGCTTGAAGAAACTTTACCTTCCAGCAGGACGCGCCCGTCGGCGATCAGGCCCTGCAGGTGGGCCCGCGAGAACTCCGGCGCGAGGCTGGTGAGGAGCTTGTCCAGCCGCTCGCCATGCTGCTCCAGCGTGACGGCATGCACGCGCACCTCGGAGGCGTCGTCCTCGGGCTCCACTTCATCGGGACGCGGATCGGGTTCCGCGTCAATCAAGACACTGCTCATATAATTCCAGGGATTCTTTCCATTTGCACTGCGACCCTGCGCTGCACACAGCGCCCAGCCAATGACCTTCTCGATCGCACCCCGCCGCCTCGTCACGCTCCTGGCGCCCATTGCTCTGGCAGCCATCCTGGCGGCCTGCGCCTCCCAGGCCGAGAAGGACGCCGCCACGCCGGTCGAGAAGCTCTATGCCGACGCGATGGACGACGTCTCGTCGGCCAACTACGACCGCGCGATCAAGTCGCTCGACCGCATCGAAGGCAGGGCGGCGGGCTCCATTCTCGCCCAGCAGGCGCAGCTCGAGCTCGGCTACCTGTACTGGAAGACGGCCGACAAGGTCAATGCCCTGGCCACGATCGACCGTTTCATCAAGCTGCACCCGTCCAGCCCCGCGCTCGACTACGCGCTGTACCTGCGCGGCATCGTCAACTTCAACGACGACCTCGGCTTCCTGGGCAGCCTCACGGGCCAGGACCTGTCCGAACGCGACCAGGCCGCCGCACGCGAGTCGTACCAGTCGTTCAAGCAGCTGTCCGAGCAGTTCCCCGATTCGAAGTACACCGCCGACGCGCGCATCCGCATGGACTTCACCGTCAACCTGCTGGCCGAGTACGAGGTGCACGTCGCCAACTACTACATGCGCCACCAGGCCTACGTGGCGGCGGTCAACCGCGCCAAGGAATCGGTGCTCGAGTTTCCGCAGACCGCGTCGACGCCCGAAGCCCTGGCCATCATGGTCACGGCCTACGACAGGCTGGGGCTGAACCTGCTGCGCGACGATGCGCAGCGCGTGCTGGACAAGAACTTCCCGACGTCGGCCTATGCCGAGTCGAACAAGAACAAGGCCTGGTGGAAGTTCTGGTAGGAATGACGGCCCGACGGTCGCTGGCAGTTCGGAATTGAAGGGCCGCGGACGCGGCCTTTTTCATTTCAGCGACGCATTCACTCGACGTGGCTCAGCGCCAGTTGGCGCAGGAAGTCGAGCGCCTGCCCGCCGTCGGAAAGCTGGCGCATCGGCGGCAGGGCCGCCAGCAGCCGTCCGCCGTAGCGCGCCGTGCGCAGCCGCGAGTCGCAGATCACGAGCAGGCCGCGATCGGAGACCGTGCGGATCAGCCGGCCGGCGCCCTGCTTCAGCGACACCGCGGCCTCGGCCACGAAACAGTCGTTGAACGCATCGCGGCCCTGGGACTGCAGGCGCCTCACGCGGGCTTCGATCAGCGGATCGTTGGGCGGCGGGAACGGCAGCTTGTCGATGAGCACGCACTGCAGCGCGTCGCCCGGCACGTCGATGCCCTCCCAGAAGCTTTGCGAGCCCACCAGCACGCAGCCGCCGCGAGAGAAACGCTCGAGCATCGCGCGCTTGGGCAGGCTGCCCTGCAGCAGCACCTCCAGCGACACGCCCAGCCTGGCGAGCTCGGCCTGCAACGCCTCGGCCGCCGAGCGCATCGCGCGCAGCGTGGTCGTCAGCACGAAGGTGCGGCCGCGCAGGGCGGCGGCGCAATGCGCGGCGGCACGGCCGACGCTCTCGGCATGGTGTGCGTCGGCCGGCGCGGCGAAGCGTGGCGGCACGTAGACGCAGGAGTTGGCCTCGTAGTCGAACGGGCTGTCCACGCGCAGCTTGCGCGCATCCTGCAGCCCGGCCGGCTCGGAGAACCAGCTGAGCGCGTCGTCGTCGCCCAGCGTGGCCGACGTGAAGATCCAGGCGCGCGGCGCCGCCTCGCGCTGCAGGCTCAGCGGGCCGCCGATGTCCAGCGGCGACTCCACCAGCCGGGCCTGGTGCGTGGTGAGGTCCACCCAGCGCACCTGGCCCTCCGGCGCATTGCCCTGGAAACGCGCGCACAGGCTGCGCAGGGTCTCCGCGCGGCCGCGCAGCTTGGTGAAGTCGGGGCCGATCTCCTGCAGCGGCTCCAGCGTCTCCACCAACTGGGTGCAGTGCGTCGCGAGCGCGGCCAGCGCGTCGGGCAACAGGCCTTCGGCCTCGACCTGCTCCCACGGCCGGCGCGTGCTGCCGCCGTTTCCCATTGCGCTGCCGCCCGACAGGTGCGCGCGCGGTCCGCCCGCGGCCAGGCGCAGCTCGCGCGCGAGCAGTTCCAGGCGCGCCGCGAGCTCCGTCCAGGGGGCGAGGCCGCGCGCCTGCTGCAGGCCGGCGCCCACCAGGTCGCGCGACAGGTCGATGGCCTGGCCGGTGGCCAGCGTCTGGCCCAGGAACTGCACGCCGATGTCCACCATCTGGTGGGCCTCGTCGAACACCGCCACGTCCACAGACGGCAGCAGCTCGGCCACGCCACCCTCGCGCAGCGCCATGTCGGCGAAGAACAGGTGGTGGTTGACGACGACGACATCGGCAGCCATCGCCTCGCGCCGTGCCTTCATCACCGGGCAGACGGAGAACTTGGGGCACTCGCTGCCGAGGCAGTTCTCGCGCGTGGAGGTCACCAGCGGGATGACCTCGGAGCGCTCGTCCAGGCCTTCCAGTTCGCTGAGGTCGCCCGAGACCGTCGACTGGGCCCACGTCTCGATGCGCGACAGGGCGCGGATGGCCATCCTGTCGGCGAAGCTGGCCTCTGAGCGCGCGCGCTCCATCCGATACGGGCAAAGGTAGCTCGCGCGACCCTTGAGCAGCGCCGTGGTGAGCGGGATCGCCAGCGCCTCGGTCAGGCGCGGCAGGTCGCGGTAGAACAGCTGGTCCTGCAGGTTCTTGGTGGCCGTGCTGACCAGCGTGCGGCGCCCGGCCAGCAGCACCGGCACCAGGTAGGCGAAGGTCTTGCCGACGCCGGTGCCGGCCTCGACCACCAGCGTGGTGCGATCCTCGATGGCCTGGGCCACGGCAGCGGCCATCGCGAGCTGGCCGCCGCGTTCCAGGTACGCGTCGTCCTCGCGCGCCAGCGGCCCTTCGGCCGAAAGCGCGCGCAGCACCGCCTGCACCAGTGCGGGTGCCGTTTCTGGAGAATCGCTCACGCTTTTTCGGGAGGGCTGAGGTCGGCTTCGAGCTGCGAGATCTGGTCGCGCAGGAGGAGACGACGCTTCTTCAGGCGCTTGAGCGCCAGCTCGTCGAGGCCTGGCTCCGCGCCGGCCACGTCGATCAGTTGGTCGAGGTCGGCATGGGCCATTCGAAGCTCGATCAAGTGACGTTGTGGGGAATGCAGGGATTCATTCATGGCCGAAGCCGGTGACAGGCGCCATCACAGTTTATATTGACGGACATGAACACGACCACGCAAGGATTCCGCATTTCGGCCTCGACTGGCCTGCACAAGGGGGATCGCGCCTACCAGCAGGACCAGATCGAGTTGCTGGTGCATCCGCGTATACCCGGGTGCGCGCTGGGCCTGGTGGCGGACGGCATGGGTGGCAAGAGCGGCGGACGCACGGCGGCCGACCAGGTGGTGATGACCGCGCGCCAGGTGTTCGAACGTTTCTCGCCCGCGCGCGACGACCCGGCCAAGATGCTCACCGACCTCATCGTCGAGTCGCACCTGATGATCAAGCTCACGGCCATCACGGCGGAGGAAGAACCGCACAGCACGCTGGCCGCGTTCCTCGTGATGCCCAGCCGCCAGGCCTACACGGTGCACGCCGGCGACTCCCGCATCTACCACTTCCGCGGCGCGGAACTGGTACGCCGCACCAAGGACCACTCCTACGTGCAGCGCCTGATCGACGAGGGCCGCCTCACCGAGGAAAAGGCCAACACGCACCCGCAGTCCAACCTGCTCACCGGCTGCCTCGGCACGCAGCAGGATCCGCCGGTGGAGCTCAACCACATCGACTACCTCGAGGTGGGCGACTCGCTGATGGCCTGCAGCGACGGGCTGTGGCACTACCTCACCGCCCGCGAGATCGGCGCCATCATCAACGCGCTGTCGCCGCGCGAGGCCACGGAGATGCTGATCTCCAAGGCGCGCCAGCGCGCGCGGGGATCCGGCGACAACCTGTCGCTGGTACTCGTTCGGGTTGAAGCAATCACCTGAAATCGGGTAGGAGGAGGGGTTGCCCCCTCCGTCCTCCCACACCACCGTACGTGCGGTTCCGCATACGGCGGTTCATGAGTGGCGCTGGAAGCGCTGATGGGTATCCACCAGCGACACGAGCCCCATGCGGTCAAAGAAGGACTTCGGGAAGGCCACGCTCATGTGGCTGGCTCCGGCATTCCACCAGGCACCGCGCCCGTTGGTCGCCGAACGCCACGCGCGTTCCCTCGTCGGTCCCTGCTTCGTCAGCATCCTGGCACGGGCACCTGCACGCTTGCCGTAGCGCCAGAGGCGACACCGTAGCTTGCGTCTGAGCCACCCGTCCGAGTCGTCCCACACCCGTTTGCCGTAGTCGCGCAACGCTGGCCGCAGCAACCTTCAACCTCGCCGTTCCCCGCCCGATCAACCCGTACCCAAGGAAGTCACGCGTGCTCGCACGCGCCACCGCGCTCTTGTCCCGGTTGACCTGCAGCTTGAGCTCGTTTTCCAGGTAGCCTTCGATCGCCTCGAACGCGTGCTCGGCGGCCTTGCGGCGGCCGAGGTACACGTTGCAATCATCCGCGTAGCGCGCGAAGGCATGCCCTCGACGCTCCAGTTCCTGTTCGTCAGGCCAGCGCTTTGCATCCAGCTTCCTTCAGATTCGCAGTCGCCCGCGACACCCTTGCCTTCGGCCAATCCTTCCCCTTGCCGGGTGGATAGAGGACTCTCACCTCCAAGTAGGGCCGGCGGTCACCACCTGACCTCGCGCTCCGGTGTCGCGCCGATGCGGTGGATCGACAGGTCGGCGCCCGCGCACACCGCCACGGGCATGCGTCGGCCGGGCCTATAGTCCGACTCGACATGAACCCCGCCGCCACGATATCCGAACCCCTCGGCCTTGCCCTCGTCGCGGGCGTGCCGGGCGCGAGACCTTCGTCTTGCCGGCAAGCCCGCTTCGGCGCGGTGGAAGAGGTACTCCGGCGCTTGGGCACCGCATGCCTGCTCGCCGCCGCCATCGCGTCGTTGGCCGCGTGCGCGGTGCCACGCGACGACGAAGGCGCCAAGCCACCGCTGCATACCGCCGTGCGCGACGGGCGGATGATCATTGCCGATCGCCGCGGCGAACGCATCCGGCTCGCGAGCGTGAACTGGTTCGGCTTCGAGTCCCAGGCGCTGGTCGCGGGCGGCCTGGATCGCCGGAAGCTGTCAGACATCGTCGCGCTGATCAAGCGCGGCGGCTTCAACTCCGTGCGCCTGCCCTGGTGCAACGAGATGCTCACGGCCACGACGGTCGCACCGGACTTCCTGCTCGCGAATCCGCAGTTGCAGGGGCGGACACCGCTGCAGGTCTTCGACGACGTGGTGCAGGCCTTGACCGCGCAAGGGCTACTGGTCATTCTCGACAACCATCGCACGCGCGCCGACTGGTGCTGCGACGCCGATCACGGCGACGGCCTCTGGTACGGCCGTACGCAGACGGAGGCGCAATGGCTGCGCGACTGGGAGTTCATGGCGCGTCGCTACGCCGCCAACGCGCGAGTGGTGGGGGCCGAGTTGCGCAACGAGATCCGGCCCGACAAGACGCTCGCGCTCGCGCCGACCTGGGGCGACGGGGTACCGGCGACCGACTGGCGGCTGGCCGCGCAGAAGGCGGCCGCCGTGGTGTCGCGGGCGAATCCCGGACTGTTGATCATCGTCGGCGGCATCGACTACCAGACCGACCTGTCCGCCTTCGCAACCCACCCGCCGAGGATGGCGGCGCGCGACAAGCTGGTCTACGCGGCGCATGACTACACCTGGGATCGCAGTGCACAAGAGCTGGGCGATGAGCAGGCCTTCGCGCGGCGCTCGTACGAACGCTTCGGTTTCCTGGCCGACGCCGGGCACGACTACTCGGCGCCGGTCTATGTCTCGGAATGGGGGAGTTGCATGCAGCCGGACAGCGCCGGCAAGCCCTGCGCCGAAGACCGCATCGCGTTTCGCGAGGCGTTCGCGCGGTATTTGGCGGCGACCGGCCTCGACCAGGCGTGGTGGCCATTGAACGGCGACCAGTTGCCGGGTTACGGTCGCAAGCGGGGCACTGTGGAGACCTACGGCCTGCTGAGGCCTGATTGGTCGGGCTACGTCGCGCCCGAGTTCGTCCACGGCATCACGAACTAGGTCAGTCCGGTGTCGACGTCGCGCTTGGCGATCGCCAGGTACTCCTGCGACTGCATCTCCTGCAGGCGCGAGATCGTGCGCGGGAACTCGTGCACCAGCGGGCCTTCCAGGTACAGCTGCTCGGGCGGCACCTCGGCCGAGATCACCAGCTTGACGCGGCGATCGTAGAGCACGTCCACCAGCCACGTGAAGCGGCGCGCCTCGGCCGCCAGCCGCGGCGGCATCTGCGGCACGTCCGACAGCATCACCGTGTGGAACTGCGTGGCCAGCTCGAGGTAGTCGTTCATCGAGCGCGGGCCGCCGCACAGCTGGCGGAAGTCGAACCACACCACGCCGCCGGCGCGCCGGCGCGCGCGGATCTCGCGGTGCTCGATGTGCAGGATCGGGCTCTCGTCGCGCGCCTCGGCCAGGTGGTCGAAGGTGGCTGCCATGTCGGCATCGGCCTCGGGGCCCAGCGGCGTGTGGTACATCCTGGCGTCGTTGAGCGTGCGGCGGCGGTAGTCGGTGCCCGCGTCGACGTTGATCACCTGCAGCTTCGCGTTGAGCAGATCGATCGCGGGCAGGATGCGCTCGCGGTTGAGGCCGTTCGGGTACAGGTCGTCGGGCTTGAAGTTCGACGTGGTGACGAACGAGACCCGGTTCTCGAACAGCGACAGCAGCAGCCGGTGCAGGATCATCGCGTCGGTGACGTCGGAGATGTGGAACTCGTCGAAGCAGATCAGCCGGTAGCGCAGCGAGATGCGGCGGCCCAGCTCCTGCAGCGGATCGGCCATGCCCTTGAGATCCTGCAGCTCGCGGTGCACCTCGCGCATGAACTCGTGGAAATGCAGTCGCACCTTGCGCGTCAGCGGCACGGCCTGGAAGAAGCAGTCCATCAGGAAGCTCTTGCCGCGGCCCACGCCGCCGTACATGTAGACGCCGCGCGGGATGGGCGGGCGCACCAGCATCTTGGTGATGGCGTTGCCACGCCGCGACTTGTAGGCGTCCCACTCGTCCTCGCAGCGCTGCAGGGCGGCGACGGCGTTCAGCTGCGCGTCGTCGGCGCTGAAGCCGCGTTCGGTCAGCGTCTGTTGATAGAGCTCGGTGACAGTGGGCATGGCGGGCCGGGCACGGAGGGGTCTGGCATCTCCCCGGATCGCGCATCGATTCGAGGCAATGCCTGACCCCGATCCTCAGGGTGAGGCTTCAGCACAGCCGGGGTCAGGCATTGCCTCGATCCGCCTGCGGCGGTTCGAGCAGATGCCAGACCCCTGCGGTCAGAAGTTCAGGGTGCGCTTGTCGATCGCGAGCGCCGCTTCCTTGGTCGCTTCCGACAACGACGGGTGCGCGTGGCAGATGCGTGCGATGTCCTCGGCCGAGGCCTTGAACTCCATCGCCACGCAGGCTTCCGAGATCAGCTCCGAGACCATCGGCCCGATCATGTGCACGCCCAGGATCTCGTCGGTCTTCGCGTCGGCGATGAACTTGACGAAGCCCGTGGTGTCGCCCAGCGCGCGCGCGCGACCGTTGGCAAGGAACGGGAACTGGCCTGTCTTGTAGGCGCGGCCCTCGGCCTTGAGCGCCTGCTCGGTCTGGCCCACCCATGCGATCTCGGGGCTGGTGTAGATGACCCAGGGCACGGTGTTGAAGTTGACGTGGCCGTGCTGGCCGGCGATGCGCTCGGCCACCGCGACGCCCTCTTCTTCCGCCTTGTGGGCCAGCATCGGGCCGCGCACGACGTCGCCGATGGCCCAGACGCCCGGAAGGTTGGTCCTGCACTCGCCGTCGACCACGACGAGGCCGCGCTCGTCCAGCTTCAGGCCCACGGCCTCGGGGTTCAGGCCGATGGTGTTGGCCGTGCGGCCGATCGAGACGATCAGCCTGTCGACGGCCAGCACCTGCTCGGCGCCCTTCGCGTCGGTGTACGACACCGCAACGCCCTTGCCGCTCGCGTCGACCTTGGTGACCTTCACGCCCAGCTCGATCTTCAGGTTCTGCTTGGCGAAGACCTTGGCCGCTTCCTTGGCGATGGACTCGTCGGCCGCGCCCAGGAACGCGGGCAGCGCCTCCAGGATGGTGACCTGCGCGCCGAGGCGGCGCCACACCGAGCCCATCTCCAGCCCGATCACGCCCGAGCCGATGACGCCCAGCGTCTTCGGAACTCCGCCGATGCGCAGCGCGCCGTCGTTGGACAGGATCTTGTCCTCGTCGAACGGCGCGCCCGGCAGCGCGCGGGCGTTGGAGCCCGTGGCCACGATCACCTGCTTGGCGACCACCGATTCCTCGGCGGCGCCGGCCACCTTCAGCTCGTAGCCACCGTCGACTGCCTTCACGAAGCTCCCGCGGCCGTGGAAGAACGTGACCTTGTTCTTCTTGAACAGGTACAGGATGCCGTCGTTGTTCTGCTTCACGACGGTGTTCTTGCGCGCCAGCATCTTCGGCACGTCGATGGCCAGCTTCTCCAGCAGGATGCCGTGATCGGCGAACGCGTGGCCGGCGTGCTCGAAGTGTTCCGAGGACTGCAGCAGCGCCTTGGACGGGATGCAGCCGACGTTGGTGCAGGTGCCGCCCGGGGCCGGGCCGCCCTTGTCGTTCTTCCACTCGTCGACGCAGGCCACGTTGAAGCCCAGTTGCGCGGCGCGGATCGCCGCGATGTAGCCGCCAGGCCCCCCGCCGATGACGACGACGTCAAAATTCTTGCTCATGATGTCGCGTCCTCAGATGTCGAACAGGAGGCGCGACGGATCTTCGAGAGCATCCTTCATCGCGACCAGGCCCAGCACGGCCTCGCGGCCGTCGATGATGCGGTGGTCGTAAGACATCGCGAGGTAGTTCATCGGACGCACCACGATCTGGCCGTCGACCACCACGGCGCGATCCTTGGTGGCATGCACGCCCAGGATGGCCGACTGCGGCGGGTTGATGATGGGCGTCGACAGCATCGAGCCGAAGGTGCCGCCGTTGGAGATGGAGAACGTGCCTCCGGTCATCTCCTCGAGCGACAGCTTGCCGTCCTTGGCCTTCTGGCCGAACTCGGCGATCTTCTTCTCGATCTCGGCGAACGTCAGCTGGTCGGCGTTGCGCAGGATGGGCACGACCAGGCCGCGCGGCGAGCCGACGGCGATGCCGATGTCGAAGTAGCCGTGGTAGACGATGTCGTTGCCGTCGATCGATGCGTTGATCACCGGGTAGCGCTTGAGCGCGGCCACGGCGGCCTTGACGAAGAAGCTCATGAAGCCGAGCTTGACGCCGTGTTCCTTCTCGAACTTGTCCTGGTACTTCTTGCGCAGCGCAATGACCGGGGCCATGTCGACTTCGTTGAAGGTCGTGAGGATGGCGTTCTGCGACTGCGACTGCAGCAGGCGCTCGGCGATGCGCGCGCGCAGGCGCGACATCGGCACGCGTTGCTCGGGGCGGTCGCCGATCGACATCGCCGGTGCGGCCACCGCCGGCAGCGCGGCCCTGGGAGCCGGGGCGGCCAGCGGCGCCGGCGCGGCCGGCTTGGTGCCGCCGGCGACGGCGCCGAGCACGTCGCCCTTGGTCACGCGGCCGTCCTTGCCGGTGCCGGCCACGTCGGTGGTCTTCAGGTTGTTGTCGGCCAGCAGCTTGGCGGCGGCCGGCATGGCCACGTCGCCCTTCGACCCGCCCGTGGCGGGTGCCGGAGCGGGCGCGGCGGCCTGGGCGGGCGCGGCGGCCGGGGCGGCTGCCGCGGGGGCGCTGGCGCCGGCGGTGGCCGTGGTGTCGATCTTCGCGATCAGCTGTTCGGCGGCCACGGTGGCGCCGTCGCCCTGCACGATCTCGGTGATGACGCCGGCGGACGGCGCGGGCACTTCCAGCACGACCTTGTCGGTCTCGACCTCGATCAGGATCTCGTCGACGGCGACCGCGTCGCCGACCTTCTTCTTCCACTGCAACAGGGTGGCTTCAGACACCGACTCCGACAGCTGCGGAACCTTCACTTCTACGATGGCCATGAAATTTCTCTTCTTTTGAATGTTGACGCGAGGCCGGTCCGCGCCGGACCCGCTCCTTCAGTGGAGAGGCGCCGCGGCCGGCCAGCGAAGTCTTATTTGGTGAGGATGAAACCCTTGAGCTTCGTGAAGGCCTGCTCCAGCAGCGCGATCTGCTGCTCCTGGTGCAGGTGGGCATAGCCGACGGCCGGCGACGCCGAGGCCGGGCGGCCGGCGTAGCCGAGCTTCTGGCCTTCGAGCATGTTCTCGTGGATGTAGTGCTGCACGAAGAACCAGGCGCCCTGGTTCTGCGGCTCGTCCTGGCACCACACGATCTCGGTGGCATGCGGGTACTTCTTCATCTCGGCCTGGAACGCCTTGTGCGGGAACGGATAGAGCTGTTCCACGCGGATGATCGCGACGTCGGTCGACTTGCGCTCGGCGCGCTTCTTGACCAGGTCGTAGTACACCTTGCCCGAGGCGGCGATCAGGCGCTTGACCTTGCTGCCGTCCACGGTGGCGTCGAGCTCGGGGATCACGGTGCGGAACTCGCCCTTGGTGAACTCCGACATCGGCGACGTGGCGTCCTTGTTCCGCAACAGCGACTTCGGGGTCATGATGACCAGCGGCTTGCGGAACGCGCGCACCATCTGGCGACGCAGCACATGGAAGATCTGGCTGGCCGTGGTGGGCTGCACGATCTGCATGTTGGTGTCGGCGGCCATCTGCATGAAGCGCTCGAGGCGCGCGGAACTGTGCTCCGGACCCTGGCCTTCGTAGCCGTGCGGCAACATCAGCGTCAGGCCGTTGGCACGGCCCCACTTCACTTCGCCGGAGGCGATGAACTGGTCGATCACCACCTGGGCGCCGTTGACGAAGTCGCCGAACTGGGCCTCCCAGATCACCAGCGTGTTCGGGTCGGACGACGCGTAGCCGAATTCGAAGGCGAGCACGGCCTCCTCGGACAGCAGCGAGTCGATGACGACGAACGGCGCCTGCTTGTCGTTGACGTTCTGCAGCGGCGTGTAGGTGCCGGTGTCGAACTTCTCGCGATTCTGGTCGTGCAGCACCGCGTGGCGGTGCGTGAACGTGCCGCGGCCGGAGTCCTCGCCCGACAGGCGGATGGGGTAGCCCGAGGCCACGAGCGAGGCGAACGCGAGGTGCTCGCCCATGCCCCAGTCGACGTTGATGTCGCCGCGACCCATGGCGGCGCGGTCGGCGATGACCTTCTCCACCAGCGGGTGCAACTTGAAGTTGCCGGGGATCGTGGTGATGCGTTCGGCCAGGCGCTTGAACTCGGCCACCGGCAGCGCGGTGTCGGCCGCGTCGGTCCACTTCTTGTTCAGGAACGGCGACCAGTCGACCGCGTACTTGCCCTTGAAGTTGGTGAGGACGGGGTCGCGGGTGTGGCGGCCGGCGTCCATCGCGGCGCGGAATTCCTTGACCATGTCGTCCGGGCCCGTGGCGCCCAGCACGCCCTGTGCGACCAGCTTGTCGCCGTACAGCTTGCGCGTGCCCGGGTGCACGGCGATCTTCTTGTACATCAGCGGCTGCGTGAGGCTGGGCGTGTCCTGCTCGTTGTGGCCCAGCTTGCGGAAGCAGACGATGTCGACGACCACGTCCTTGTTGAAGTGCTGGCGATAGTCGAGCGCGAGCTGCGTGCACAGCACGACGGCTTCCGGATCGTCGCCGTTGACGTGCAGCACCGGCGCCTCGATCATCTTGACGACGTCGGTGCAATACAGCGTGGAGCGCGTGTCACGCGGGTCGGAGGTGGTGAACCCGATCTGGTTGTTGATGACCACGTGCACCGTGCCGCCGGTGTAGTAGCCGCGCGTCTGCGCCAGCGCCAGCGTCTCCATGACCACGCCCTGGCCCGCGAACGCCGCGTCGCCGTGCACGATGATGGGCAGCACCTGCAGGCCCTTGTGGTCGCCGCGGCGATCCATGCGCGCCTTGACCGAGCCTTCGACGACGGGGTTGACGATCTCCAGGTGCGACGGGTTGAACGCCAGCGACAGGTGCACCGGGCCGCCGGCCGTGGTGATGTCGCTGGAGAAGCCCTGGTGGTACTTCACGTCGCCCGAGGGCAGGTCTTCCGGCGCGGTGTGGTCGAACTCGGCGAACAGGTCCTTGGGCATCTTGCCCAGCGTGTTCACGAGCACGTTCAGGCGGCCGCGGTGGGCCATGCCGATCACCACTTCCTGCACACCCTTGACGCCGGCGCGCTGCACCAGTTCGTCCATCGACACGATGAAGCTCTCGCCGCCTTCCAGCGAGAAGCGCTTCTGGCCGACGAACTTGGTGTGCAGGTAGCGTTCGAGGCCCTCGGCCGCGGTCAGGCGGTCGAGGATGTGCTTCTTTTCCTCGGCGTTGTAGGTAGGCTTGCTGCGGATCGCCTCGACGCGTTCCTGCCACCAGCGCTTCTCACCGGGGTCGGTGATGTGCATGAACTCGCAGCCGACGGTGCCGCAATAGGTTTCCCGCAGCGCCTGCAGGATCTGGCGCAGCGTCATGTTCTCGTTGGTCGAGAAATACGTGTTCGACGCCGAGAACGTGATGTCCATGTCGGCTTCGGTCAGGTCGTAGAACGCCGGATCGAGCTCGGGAATCTTGGGGCGCTCGGTGCGCTTGAGCGGATCGAGGTCGGCCCAGCGCGAGCCCAGGAAGCGGTAGGCGGCGATCAGCGACTGGACGTGGACCTGCTTGCGCGCGATGGCGAGGTCGGTCGAGCTGGCCTTGACGGCGAACGCATTGGCCTTGGCGCGTTGCGCGAAGGACTCGATCACAGGCGCGTGCGGCACGTCGCGGGAGTCGGAGCCGTCGGCGGCCGGCACGTGCTGGAGGGCGTCGAAGTAGGCGCGCCACGTATCCGGCACCGAGCCGGGGTTCTCGAGATAGGCCTCGTACATCTCTTCCACGTAGGGCGCGTTACCGCCGAACAGGTAGGAGTTGGACCTGTTTTGCTCCATCATCTTTCGCTCACCTTTTGCCCCGGTTTCCAGGACTTCGATGGGTTGATCAACCTTCCGCGGCCCGGCTCAGCCGGTTGGCGGATTGCAAACAACTTGCTGGTGGTTTGGAGGCCAGCAAGCGGACACAGAAGGACTATTGGGACTCTGCAGACCACGAATGTAGCACTTACCCTGAGTCGCTGCCTTTGCAGGTTTGCGACGAAATCATGGACTTTCTCCGCGGACTCGCGCCTGTCACACCCTGGCACAGTCGCGGGAACCATGTCGCGCCAGGTCATCCGCCTCCACCCCGAAGCCCCGTCGAAACCGGCCGAAGGCGCGCCGTGCAACGGCTGCGGCGTCTGCTGCGCGGCCGAGCCCTGCCCGCTCGGCGTGCTCGTGAGCGGCCGCCGAACCGGGTCTTGCGCGGCCTTGTCGTGGACAGCGGACGCGGGCCAATACCGCTGCGGCCTGGTCACCGCCCCGACGCAGGTGCTGCGCTGGCTGCCGGCCGCGGCGGGCCCGCTGGTCAGCCGGCTGGCGCGCCGCTGGATCTCGGCGGCGAGCGGCTGCGACAGCAACCTGCTGGTCGAGGGCCCGTAGGCAGCCCCGCGAGCCGCTCAGCCGAGCGCGAGGCGCGCCCGCGCGGCCGCGTACTCGTCGGCCAGGCGCTGCACCAGTTGCGCGGTCGGCAGGATCTGCTTGACCGCGCCGACGCCCTGCCCCGCGCCCCAGATGTCCTTCCAGGCCTTGGCGGCCCCCGCGCCCGCGAAGTTCATCTTGCTGGCGTCGCTGGTGGGCAGGTTGTCGGGGTCGAGCCCGGAGGCCGTGATCGAGCCGCGCAGGTAGTTGCCCAGCACGCCCGTGAACAGGTTGGAGTAGACGATGTCGTCGCTGGTCGACGCCACGATCATCTGCTTGTACTCGTCGGAGGCGCGGGCCTCCTCGGTGGCGATGAAGGCCGAGCCGATGTAGCCGAAGTCGGCGCCCATCGCCTGCGCCGCCAGCACGCCGTCGCCGGTGGCGATCGCACCCGACAGCGCCAGCGGGCCGTCGAACCATTCGCGGATCTCCTGGATCAGCGCGATCGGGTTCTTCACGCCCGCATGGCCGCCGGCGCCCGTGGCCACCGCGATCAGGCCGTCGGCGCCCTTCTCGATCGCCTTGTGCGCGTACAGGTCGTTGATGATGTCGTGCAGCACGATGCCGCCCCACGAATGCACCGCCTCGTTGACGTCGGCGCGCGCGCCCAGAGACGTGATGACGATGGGCACCTTGTACTTCGCGCACACCTGCATGTCGTGCTCGAGGCGGTCGTTGCTCTTGTGCACGATCTGGTTGATCGCGAACGGCGCCGACGGGGCCTCGGGGTGCGCCCTGTCGTAGGCGGCCAGCGTCTCGGTGATCTCGGCGAGCCAGTCGTCGAGCAGTTCGGCCGGGCGCGCATTGAGCGACGGCATCGAGCCGACGATGCCGGCCTGGCATTGCGCGATCACCAGCCGGGGGTTGCTGATGATGAACAGCGGCGAGCCGATGACAGGCAGGCGCAGGTTGCTCAGGGCGGCAGGAAGGGGACGACGGTTCATGCTTAGAAAGCCTCCAGGGGCATCGCGAGACAGCCATCGGCGCCGTCGACGATCGAGTCGCGCACGCCAGGGGCCTTGCTGAGGATGTGGTCGCCGTAGAAGCGCGCGGTGGCGATCTTGGCGGTCATGAAGGCGGCGTCGTCGTTGGCGGCGATGCGCTCGACCGCGACCAGCAGCGCGCGGCCCAGCTGCCAGCCGCCCACGAGGTTGCCGGCCAGCATCAGGTAGGGCACCGATCCGGCGAAGGCGGCGTTGGGGCTGGTCTTCGTGTTGCCGGCGATGAAGGCGACGGCATCGAGGAAGGCCAGTCGCGCGGCGGTCAGGCGCTTGGCGAAGGCCTGCGCATCCTTGTTCGGGGAAGCGGCCAGCGCGTGCTCGGTGGCTTCGATGCGCGCGACGATCGCACGCGCGGCGGTGCCGCCGTCGCGCGCCGTCTTGCGGCCCACGAAGTCGTTGGCCTGGATCGCCGTGGTGCCTTCGTAGATGGTGAGGATCTTCGAGTCGCGCATGTACTGCGCCGCGCCGGTCTCCTCGATGAAGCCCATGCCGCCGTGCACCTGCACGCCCAGGCTGGTGACTTCGATGCTCATCTCGGTGGAGTAGCCCTTGATGAGCGGCACCATGAATTCGTAGAACGCCTGGTTCTCGGCGCGCACCGACGCGTCGGGATGCTCGTGCGCCGCGTCGAACGCGCTCGCGGCCACCAGCGCCATCGCGCGGCAGGCCTCGGTGTAGGCGCGCATCGTCATCAGCATGCGGCGCACGTCGGGGTGGTGGATGATGGGGGCGGCCGTGTTCAGCGAGCCGTCCACCGGGCGCGACTGCACGCGGTCGCGCGCATACGCCACGGCGTGCTGGTACGAGCGCTCGGCCACCGCGATGCCCTGCACGCCCACGCCGAAGCGGGCGGCGTTCATCATGATGAACATGTACTCGAGGCCGCGGTTCTCCTGGCCCACGAGGGTACCGACCGCGCCGCCGTGGTCGCCGAACTGCAGCACGCAGGTGGGGCTCGCCTTGATGCCCATCTTGTGCTCGATGCTCACGCAGTGGGCGTCGTTGCGCGCGCCGATGGAGCCGTCGGCATTGACCAGGAACTTGGGCACGATGAACAGCGAGATGCCCTTCACGCCCTCGGGCGCGCCCACCACGCGGGCGAGCACGAGGTGGACGATGTTCTCGGCCATGTCGTGTTCGCCCCAGGTGATGAAGATCTTGGTGCCGAAGACCTTGTAGGTGCCGTCCGGCTGCGGCTCGGCGCGCGTGCGCACCAGCGACAGGTCGGAGCCGGCCTGCGGCTCGGTGAGGTTCATCGAGCCCGTCCACTTGCCCGACAGCATGTTGGGCAGGAACTTCGCCTTCTGCTCGTCGGAGCCGGCCGTCAGCAGCGCCTCGATGGCGCCGTCGGACAGCAGGGGGCACAGCGCGAAGCTGATGTTGGCCGAGTTGATCATCTCGCCGCACGCGGCGCCGATCAGCTTGGGCAGGCCCTGGCCGCCGAACTCGGTCGGATGCTGCAGGCCCTGCCAGCCGGCTTCGCCGAACTGCCTGAACGCCTCCTTGAAGCCGGGCGTGGAGATGACCTGGCCGTCCTTGAAGCAAGAGGGATTGCGGTCGCCCTCGACGTTGAGCGGCGCGACCACGTCCTCGTTGAACTTGGCGCACTCCTCGAGCACCGCCTGCGCGGTGTCGTAGCCGGCGTCCTCGAACGCGGGGAGCTTGGTCAGTTCGGCTATGCCGGCCAGCTCCTTCATCACGAAGAGCATGTCCTTGACGGGGGCGCGATAGGTCATCTTGGTCTCCAAAACTCGCAAAAAAAAGGGCGCCTCTACGGAGCGCCCCTGTCGTTCGGCCAGGCCCGCTTACAGGGCCTTGATCAGTTCCGGCACGGCCACGAACAGGTCGGCCACGAGGCCGTAGTCGGCTACCGAGAAGATCGGCGCCTCTTCGTCCTTGTTGATCGCGACGATGACCTTCGAGTCCTTCATGCCGGCCAGGTGCTGGATCGCGCCGGAGATGCCGCACGCCACGTAGAGCTGCGGCGCGACGATCTTGCCGGTCTGGCCCACCTGCCAGTCGTTGGGCGCGTAGCCCGCGTCGACGGCGGCGCGCGAGGCGCCGAGCGCCGCGCCCAGCTTGTCGGCCAGCGGTGTCAGCACTTCGTTGAACTTCTCGCTGGAGCCCATCGCGCGGCCGCCCGAGACGATGATCTTGGCGGCGGTCAGCTCCGGGCGATCGAGCTTGGCGATCTCCTTGCCGACGAACGCGCTCTTGCCCGAATCGGCAACCGCGGCGATGGATTCGACGGCCGCCGAACCACCCGTTGCAGTGGCCGGGTCGAAGCCGGTGGTGCGCACCGTGGCGACCTTGACGGCCTGCGAGCACTGCACCGTGGCGATGGCGTTGCCGGCGTAGATCGGGCGCTCGAACGTGTCGGCGGAGATCACCTTGCTGATGTCGCTCAGCTGGCCGACGTCGAGCTTGGCTGCCACGCGCGGGGCGACGTTCTTGCCGCTGGCCGTGGCCGGGAAGAAGATGTGGCTGTAGGCCGAGGCGATGGCCAGCACCTGCGCGGCGACGTTCTCGGCCAGGCCTTCGGCCAGGGCCGGCGAGTCGGCGTGCAGCACCTTGGCGACACCCGCGGTGGCGGCCGCGGCGGCCGCCACCGCGGCGGCGTTCGAGCCGGCCACGAGCACGTGGACGTCGCCGCCCACTTGGACCGCGGCGGTGATGGTGTTGAGCGTCGATCCCTTGAGGGTCGCGTTGTCGTGTTCGGCAATGACGAGGGTGGTCATGTCGTTGTCTCTTTAGATGACTTTGGCTTCGGTCTTGAGCTTCGCAACCAGGGTCGCGACATCGGGCACCTTCACGCCGGCGCCGCGCTTGGGCGGCTCGCTGACCTTGAGCGTCTTGATGCGCGGCGTCACGTCGACACCGAGCGCATCGGGCTTGACGATCTCGAGCGGCTTCTTCTTGGCCTTCATGATGTTGGGCAGCGTGACGTAGCGCGGCTCGTTCAGGCGCAGGTCGGTGGTGACGATGGCGGGCAGCGTCAGCTTGAGCGTCTCGGAGCCGCCGTCCACCTCGCGCGACACGGTCACCGAGTCGGCCGTCAGTTCCATCTTCGAGGCGAACGTGGCTTGCGGCAGGTCGCACAGCGCGGCCAGCATCTGCCCGGTCTGGTTGCAGTCGTCGTCGATGGCCTGCTTGCCCAGGATCACCAGGCCCGGCTGTTCCTTGTCGACCAGCGCCTTGAGCAGTTTGGCCACGGCCAGCGGCTGCAGTTCGACGTCGGTCTCGACCAGGATGGCGCGGTCGGCGCCGATGGCCATCGCGGTGCGCAGCGTTTCCTGACACTGGGTCACGCCGCAGGAAACGGCGATGATCTCGGTGACGACGCCCTTTTCCTTCAAGCGCACGGCCTCTTCGACGGCGATCTCGTCGAACGGGTTCATGCTCATCTTGACGTTGGCGATATCCACGCCGGTGCCGTCCGACTTCACGCGAACCTTCACGTTGTAGTCGACGACGCGTTTCACGGGCACCAGAACCTTCATGACGCAGAACTCCTAAGACGGTTGACGTTTACGTAAACGGAATACGGGTGGATTCTAGAGGCTCGGTGCCCTGGATTCCGAAAACCGGAGAATAAAACGAACGATCGTGCTATTTTAGATCAAAGACGCCAGCTTTCCAATAGACTTCGCAGCCATGTCGCGCCAAGCCCACCCTGTTCCCGCATCGCCGTCCGTCCTGCCGCGGCCGGTGCGCATCGGCATCTTCGACTCGGGCGTGGGCGGCCTGTCGGTGACGCAGGCCATCCGCGCCCGGCTGCCGCACGCCGAGCTGCTCTATGCGGCGGACACAGCCTACGCTCCTTACGGCGACCGCAGCGAGGAATTCCTTTGCGACCGCTCCGAGCGCATCGCCCGCTTCCTGCTCGACCAGGGCGCGCAGATGATCGTCGTGGCCTGCAACACCGCCACCGCGGCCGCCGTCGCCCGGCTGCGCGCGGGCTCGCCCACGCTGCCGCTGGTGGGCGTCGAGCCCGGCGTGAAGCCGGCGGTCGCCCTCAGCGCGGCGCGCCGAGTGGGCGTGCTGGCCACCACGCGCACGCTGGCCAGCGACAAGTTCCGCAAGCTGGCGCAGGCCCACGCCGACGGCGCCACGCTGGTGCTGCAGCCCTGTCCCGGCCTGGCCGACGCCATCGAGGCCGCCGATGCGCAAGGCAGCGGCCTGGACGTGCTGGTGGAACGCTACTGCGCGCCCTTGCGCGACGCCGGGGTCGACGTGGCCGTGCTCGGCTGCACGCACTACGTGTTCGCCCGCGCGTTGTTCGAGCGCGCGCTGCCGGGGGTGCACCTGGTGGACACGGCCGAGGCCATCGCGCGCCAGACCGCACGCTTCGCGACGGATCTCGTCGAGCGCGGCGAGGCCGACGCGGACGCCGCGGACGAGCCCGCGCTGCGCGCCTGGAGCAGCGGCTCGCCCCACGTGCTGGCCAGCTTCGCCCAACGCTGGCTGGACCTGCGCGTCGCCGTGCAGGACATGCACTGCTGAACGCCCGGCGCGTGCGGGCGTCGACGAGCATGCGCCTCGTGCGCCACGCCCCGCTGGCGCGCTGCATGTACTGCCTGGCCGACGGCGTGCCCCGCACCGAGGAGCACCTGATCCCGCGCGCCCTCGGCGGCCGCCTGACGCTGCGCGACGCGGTGTGCGAGCCGTGCCGGCGCGTCACCGGCCGTTGGGAACAGGCCACGCTGGATCGCGAGTTCGTCGTGCCGAAGACGCTGCTCGCGCTCAAGCGGCGACGCGCGCGCGCCAAGGGGCCGAGCCACTTGCCCCTCGTCGGCATCGACGGCGAAGACTCGCCGTTCGAGTCGACCGCGGCGACGTTTCCGCGCACGTTCTCGCTGCCCGTCTTCGAGCCGGCCACGCTCCTGTCAGGCGTCGCACGAACGACGCCGCACCGCATCGAGTTCGTCGATTGCCACCTCAACGTCGGCACGCCGTCCCGCCAGGCCCGCGCGATCGCCCCGCCGCTGGCCGATCCGCAGGCCTACGCGCGCGCGATCGCCAAGTGGGCCTACGCGCTGGCCGTCGCCGAACGCGGCCTCGCGTGCTGCGACACGCAGCCGATGCGCGACCTGATGCGGGGTCGCCGCGGCGACCCGTTCGCCTTCGTGGGCACGCCCGCGCCCCGCGCGAGCGCGTCACGCGAGTGGCTGCACCACTACTGCGTGCAGGAAAACGGCCCCTGGCTCACGGTGACGCTGGCCTTGTTCGCCTCGGCGGGCATGACGCCTTACGAGGTCGTGATCGGCCGAACATGACGCCGTCATCCTGCGCGCAGTCGCAGGATCCACGCGTTGCCGGGCGGGCGCGGACAGTTCCATGCCACTTTCCGAGCACGCCTACTCCGGCGAGTCCTGCTTCTTCTCCGGTGCCCCGGCGGCGGCGGGGACGACGGTGCTCGGCGCGGACACGACACTCGTCCGCGGACATCTCATCGAGTTTCTTCGGCACGTAGGGCCCGGGCGGGATCTCGGGCGCAGCTGCGGCAGCCGTCGGCTTCGCGGCCGTCTCCGGGGCGAGCCTGGGCGCCGGCTTTGCGCCAGGCGCACTCTTGGCCGACGGCAACATGGACAACGGACTCTTGCAAAGCGCACACTTGCCGCCGCCTGTCGCGACCTTCACGCTGAAGTTGTCGCACCTGCCGTTGCGGCAACAGGGCATCTCGGTCTCCTGTTTTCTCCGGCTGCCCCAGCGCCGCAGCGCAGGGTACGGGCCAGTGGCAGACGCATGGCATCCAGAGATCGCGAAAGTATCCATTGCCGGTGTCGATACCGGTCATCCCCAGGCTCCGATGTCGGCCGTTGTGTGCCGATCACGTTCTACCCATGCAGGCGGAAGATCGCCGACGCTCGTCTTGTAGCGCGGCCCGCGTGCACGATCGCGGCCGCAGTTCGCGATGCTCGTGGTCCAGGGGTTCGTTGACTTGAGGCGCACAAAAATCAACCGCCCGCTCTCGCCTCAGGGGAGCACCTCGGCCGAGATATCCATGTTGGATGGTCCAGACGTCCGCGCCGGCAGCATTCCAGCGGAACAGCCGCTGCGTCAGGTCGGCCGGGGTCACTGGAATCCACCTGCGGCAGCGTGGCGCTGGCGCTGCGCGTTTCCCGCCAAGTTACCTGCATGTTGCGCAGCGAGAAGCCAGCGCGATTGCCTCGAAGCCCGGCACCACGATCATGCTTGCAAGTCTGCCCCTGGTCCACGCGAGCTTGACGCGAAGATGCCTTCATGGCGTTTCGCGACAAGGATCGACCGGTCACTCCGCAACCTGCCAAATCCACAGGAAGAGCGCGTAAGTGGGTCGCAGAAAACGCCTGCCTGGTGGCATTCATCCCACCGCTGTTTGCAGCGGCGCGCTGGTTCTTGCAATGCGAGTTCACGCAGCCCGCGCACGAATCACTCGGGCCGCCTGGCGCCATTCAGTACCAGCAGCCGGAGCAATGTGTCCGTACCGAGCGCGCCAGCGCAAGCGGTCAGCCAGCACCTCGCAGAACGCTTCGACGGCCTCAACCGCATTGTCGTACGCTTACTCGAGCGTATCGCCCGCAGAGAAGCAGCCCGGGAGGGCCGGAACCGCGACGCCGAACGCCGTCGTTTCCGAGCCGGGCTCGATTGCGATCAAGAACTTCATACCTATCCCTGCCTCACCCAATCAACGGCGGGTGTCCCCGTGGCCTCACTGGAGGCCAGCTGCCTTGCCTAGCTCGTGCCTCATGCACGTCCTGCGAGCGGCGTAAGAGGCGAAAGTGCGACCGGATTCGCCTTCCAGTGACCCCTCGGGCGGTCTCCTGCGTCGAAAACAAGCTGCGAAGTCGGCGATTGCGCGCGCCGGCCATTGCGGCGCTCTGAAAAAATATTCACCTCGGTCAAACGACCTCTCGAAACGTCAAGTCCGACGGCCTCCTAGCTGTGGAGAGTCAAGAGACTCGCGCAGAACGGCCAGCGGCCTTCATTCCAGAGTTGCCAGGCGACCTTCTTTGCGTCACCTTTGCGCGCTGTCTGGCTCATGTATCGAATTGTCCATTCGTTGTGGAAAAGATTGCCACAAAGACATAGAACTGGCCGTCGCACGCCGACGCCTCGCCAGCACGTCAGCAGGCAACCAGGGAGTGAGACTCTTCCTCGTAGAGGCTGGCTTCCATGTCCTCCTGCGAACCTATGCAACTTAGAAACTGGTGCCCCGGGGCGGACTCGAACCGCCATGCCCGTGAAGGCGCGGGATTTTAAGTCCCGAGTGTCTGACCAATTTCACCACCGGGGCGCGCGCCCATTGTGGCAGCAGCGCCTGGTCCGCCGATTGCCCGAGCGCCTCGGGATCGACAGCCTCGGGAGCACTCCATGGACTGGCATTGCATCAACTTCACGCGAGGCGGTCCCCAGGAAGCGGAGGCCGCCGACCTGGTGCTGGCCCTCGAGGACGCCTATGGCAGCGCGGGCGAGCCGCCGGACGCCGAGGTGTTCCTGTCTCAAGCCGCGATCGGCGACTACGCGTTCTACCTGTCGCCCGAGGCGGCCAGCATGGCGCCCGACGTGCTGCAACGTTTCCACGCGGTGACGTGCGAACGGCCCCGGGACCTGCACCGCTGCACGCCGATGATCCTCTGAGCGCGCTGGCTATGATCGCGCGCATGCCGACGACGACTGCCCGTACCGATATCTTCAACGCCTGGATCCGCGGCTGGGCCATCACCCGAGAGGTGGCGCCGCCGCTGCCGCACGCCGACGGCTGGCGCATCCTCGTGGGCCAGCCGAAGCAGGTGGCGCGCTACGTGTTCGAGCGGGCCTCCCCCACCCTGCGCGAACTGGGCGCCACGATCTCCACGCCCTGGGTCCTGCTCAAGGCCGGCGCCAGCGCCGACGAGTTGCGTGCGCTGCTGCCCGCGTCGTGGGAACTGCAGCCCGACGGCTTCATGATGACCTGCGGCGACGCGCCGTTCCGCGCCCGCGCCGACCTGCCAGCCGGCTATTCGCTGCACATCGACGACGACGCCGCCGCCGCGCGCACGCGGCGCGCCCACGTCCAGGTGCGGGCGCCCGACGGCGGCATCGCGGCCGCGGGACACCTGGCGCTGGACGACCGCTTCGCCATCTACGACCGCATCGTCACCGATCCCGGCCACCGCCGCCTGGGATTGGGCCAGGCGGTCATGCGCGCGTTACAGGCGATCGCGCATGCGCACGGGCGTCACGCGGGCGTGCTCGTGGCCACGCCGGCCGGCCGCGCGCTCTACGAGTCCATCGGCTGGCGTTTGCACGGCCCGTGGGCGACGGCGGTCATTCCCGCAACGGAGGCGCCTTAGCGCAGCAGCGCGATGCACACCGGCACGCTCACCAGCGACAGCATCGTGGTGACGAACATGATGCGCGACGCGCGCGCCACGTCGCGCGCGTAGAACTCGGCCAGCATGAACGGGCCGGTGCCCGTGGGCAACGCGTTCAGCAGAACGGCCGTTGTCGCCCACACCGGCGGCAGGTGGAACACCGCGATCGCAAGCAGCGCGCAGATCGCGGGCAACACGAGCAGCTTGGCGACGACCACCGGCGCGAGGGGCGTCGCCTGCGCGCCTGCCGGCACCGGCTGTGCCAGCAGCGCGCCGATGGACACGAGCGCGCACGGCCCTGCCGCGCCGGCCAGCAGTTCCAGCAGCCGGTGCGGCGCGTTGGGCATCGTCCAGCCGGTGGCCGACCACAGGCTGCCCAGCACGGTGGCCACCACCAGCGGATTGCGCGCCACCGCGCGCAAGGCCTTGCCCAGCGAGGCGAGCGGTGACGCACCGGACGCGCCGGACGCGCCCCCACCGACCTCCAGCAGCACGATGCCCACGGCGAACAGGAGCACCGCCGTCAGCAGCGTGGCGATCGTCGCCGGGATCAGGGCCTCGCGGCCGAGCAGCAGCACGCTCAGCGGGATGCCGATGAAGCCCGAGTTCGCGTAGGTGGCACCGAAGCTGTCCAGGCAGCGATCGGCGAACGATTGCGTGCGCGGCAGCCACCAGAACGCGGCGAGGAAGGTGAGCACCATCGCGCCCGCGTAGGAGATGACGAACTGCGGCTGCCAGAACTGGCGCAGCGACGCGCCGGAGATGGCCTCGAACAGCAGCGCCGGCAGCGCGAGCCAGACGACGAAGGCAGTGAGTTCGCGCGCCGCCCCGGGCCCCATCAGGCCGCGGCGACGCAGGAACCAGCCCAGGAAGATCAGCGCGAGAAGCGGAAAGAAACTGTCGACGATGGCAGACATGGAGACAGGCGTCGCGAGCCTCGGCCCGGGTCGTCTCATTCCACCACAAGCGGCCGGCCGATCGACCGGCGAGCTCGCGGCGCTACACTGTATGGATGACCAGTTCAGCCGATTTCGAGAACGGCGCCCGCGCCGGCCGGGACGTCGGGGCCACCGCGCCCGCGGCCCGGCGCACGTCGAGCGCCTTCGGCTCGCCGGGCACCGACTCCACGGTGCGGCGCATCGACCTCAACGACGCCCTCATCCGCCACCCCGACGCCACCTTCGTGATGCGCGCCGCCGGCGCCGCGATGCACGAGGCGGGCATCGCCGACGGCGACGTGCTGCTGGTCGACCGCGCCATCACGGCCGCGCCGGGCGCGGTGGTCATCGCGGTCGTCGAAGGCGAGCTGCTGTGCCGGCGGCTCGAGCGCGCGCCCGGCCGGCACGCAGGCCCCGCGACGATGCGCCTCGTGGCGGCCGACGGCGTCACGTCGCCCATCGCCCTCACCGACGAGGCGCCGCTGGAGGTGTGGGGCGTGGTGACCACGGTCATCAAGACCCTCGCCTTCTGAGCATCCCAAGCCCATGAATGTGCCCGGTGTTCGCGAAGAAACGCGCAGTGCCAGCCTGTCATCCTGCGCGAAGTCGCAGGATCCACGAGTTGGAAGCGATTCGCCCGGGGGGATCCTGCGACTTCGCGCAGGACGACGAGGTCGATGCGTCGGCGACCTGCCGACACTGTTTTGTTTCTCATGAGATGTATGCGCTCGTCGACGGCAACAACTTCTACGTCAGCTGCGAGCGCGTGTTCGCGCCCTGGCTGGTGGGTCGTCCGGTCGTCGTGCTGAGCTCCAACGACGGCGCCTGCATCGCGCGCAGCAACGAGGCCAAGGACCTGGGCGTGGGCATGGCCGAGCCCTGGTTCAAGGTGCGCCATCTCGAGAAGAGCGCCGGGCTGATCGCGGTGTCCGCCAACCACGAGCTCTACTCCGACATGAGCGCGCGCATGATGGACATCGAGGCGCGCTACGCGCCGCGCCAGGAGGTCTACAGCGTCGACGAATCCTTCCTCGACTTCGGCGGCCTGCGCGACGACCTGGTGGCCACGGGCCGCGCGATGCGCTCTGCCATCCTGCGCGAGACCGGCCTGCCCACCAGCGTGGGCTTCGGCGCCACCAAGACGCTGGCCAAGCTGGCCAACCACATCGCCAAGACGGCCGACAGGACGCCGGGCTCGTACCCGGCCCGCCTGGCCCAGGTCTGCGACTTCGGCGTGCTGGCGCCGCACGAGCTCGACGCGCTGTTCGCCGCCACCGACGTGCGCTGCGTCTGGGGCGTGGGCCGGCGCACCGCGGAGCGGCTCAAGGCGGGCGGCATCTCGACCGTGCGGGACCTGGTGCGCACGCAGGCGTCCACGTTGCGCGCGTCGTTCTCCGTCACCCTGGAGAAGACGCTGCTGGAGCTGCGCGGCACCTCGTGCATGGACGTGGACGACGCGCCGCCGCCGCGCCAGCAGATCCTCGTCTCGCGCTCCTTCGGCGCGCCCATCACGCACGTCGAGGGCATCGTGGAGGCGGTGAGCGAGTTCGCCTCGCGCGCGGCCGAGCGCCTGCGCGAGCAGGGCAGCGTGGCGGGCGCGATCGGGCTGTTCTTCATGACCAGCCCGTTCCGCCAGAGCGACCGCCAGCACAGCGTCAACGTGTCGGTGCCGCTGGTGCGGCCGACGAGCGACACGGCCGTGCTGGTGGCCGCGGCCACCACCGCCGCGCGCACGCAGTTCCGCGCGGGCTTCCGCTACGCCAAGGCCGGCGCGGTGCTGTCCGAGCTGCGACCGGCGGGCCACGAGCAGGGCGAGCTGGACCTGTTCTCGTCGTCGGCGCCGGAGTCTGCCGCGCCGTCGGATGCCGCGCGCGTCAAGCTGATGTCGGCGATGGACGCGCTGAACCACCGTTTCGGCCGCGATTCCGTGCGCCTGGGCAGCCAGGCGCTGGCCAGCAACGGTGCCGAGGTGCGCGTGTGGGCCACGAAGCAGGAGCGCCGCTCGCCGCGCTACACGACGCGCTGGGACGAGATGCCCGTGGTGCGCGCGTAGGCGCTCCCGTGGATCGACCCGGACGCGCGCCCACCGGATTGATCCAGCGCAAGCCTGGCAGCGCGCGACGACCGCACCATGGCTGGCCATGACCGACGCCACCCCGATCTCCCTCGTGCCGCCGCAGGCGCTCCTCCAGCGCATGGACGGCCCCGGCCCGCGCTACACCTCGTACCCGACCGCCGATCGTTTCGACGCGTTCGACGCCGACCGGCTCGGCGAGGTCTTCGCGCAGCGCCGCCGCCTCGACGAGGCCGGCGCCGCCACGCCGCTGTCGCTGTACATCCACGTGCCGTTCTGCGAGTCGGTGTGCTACTACTGCGCGTGCAACAAGATCGTGACGAAGCACCACGAGCGCGCGGCGTCGTACCTCGACGCGCTGGCCACCGAGCTCGACCTCGTCACCGACGCGATCGGCTGGCAGCGTTCCGTGGCGCAGATCCACCTGGGCGGCGGCTCGCCCACCTTCCTGTCGGACGCCGAACTCTCCGAGCTGATGGCGGCCGTGCGCAACGCGTTCTTCGTGGCGCCGCAGGCCGAGATCTCCATCGAGGTCGACCCGCGCACCGTCACGCCCGCGCGCCTGGCCCACCTGCGCGGCCTCGGCTTCAACCGCCTCAGCTTCGGCGTGCAGGACTTCGACGCCGACGTGCAGCAGGCCGTGCACCGCGTGCAGTCGTTCGACAGTGTGCACGACCTGATGGCCGACGCACGCGAACTGGGCTTCGCATCGATCAACGCCGACCTCATCTACGGCCTGCCGCGGCAGACGCCGGAGAGCTTCGAACGCACCATTGCCCAGATCGCGTCGCTGCGGCCCGACCGCATCGCGCTGTACGCCTACGCCCACCTGCCCGAGCGCTTCAAGCCGCAACGCCGCATCGTCGGCAGCGAGCTGCCCGCACCGGCGCAGCGCCTGTCGATGCTGGCCGCCGCGATGGCCGGCTTCCAGGCCGAGGGCTACGACTACATCGGCATGGATCACTTCGCGCTGCCTGGCGACGCGCTGGCCGCGGCCAAGCGTGAAGGCCGGCTGCATCGCAACTTCCAGGGCTACAGCACGCATCCCGACTGCGATCTCATCGGGCTGGGCGTGTCGGCCATCGGCCGCGTGGGAACCAGCTACTACCAGAACGCGAAGACGCTGCCCGAGTACACCGCGGCGCTGGAGGCGGGCCGGCTGCCGGTGGCGCGCGGGCTGACGCTGGCCAACGACGATCTCGTGCGGCGCGACATCATCATGGCGCTGATGTGCCACGGCCGCGTGGAGTTCGCCGCCGTCGAGCACGCGCACGGCCTGCACATGGCCACGGCCTTCGCCGACGAGCTGGCGCGGCTCGCACCCCTGGCGGCCGATGGCCTCGTCACGCTGTCGGCCGACGCGATCCAGGTCACGCGCAGCGGCTGGTTCGTGGTGCGCGCGGTCGCGCTCGTCTTCGACCGCTACCTCACGGACGGCGCCTCGCGCGAGCGCTTCTCGAAGATCGCCTGATGTCGGTCCCGCTGGCCCTGGCCAGCTGCGACCCGCAGACCGTGCAGTCCATCGCGAAGGGCGCCGAGCCGATCGCGCGCGCCGGCCGTGTCAGTCGACCGTCGTGGATTCCAGTCGGGACTTGCGCCAGGCCGCGGGCGGCACGCCGAACTCGCGCCGGAATGCCCGGCTGAACGCGGTGTCGTTCTGGTACCCGATCTCCTCGGCGATGCGCGCCAGCGGCACGTTGCTGCGCCGAAGCAGGTTCGTGGCCAGGAGCATGCGCCACTTCGTCAGGTACTGCATCGGCGACTGGCCCACGAGTTCCTGGAAGCGCTCCGCCAGCACCGAGCGCGAACTGTGCGCGGCACGTGCCAGCTCGTCCAGCGACCAGGCCTTGGACGGATGCTCATGCAGCGCCGCCAGCGCCGCTCCGACGACGCGGTCACCGACGCCCGCCAGCCAGCCATCCGGCGGCCGCGCAGGATCGCGCATGACCAGGCGCAGCGCCTCGATGAACAGGACTTCGGCGAGTTTCGCGAGCACGCCTTCGCCACCCGGCCGAGGCGAACGCGCCTCGGCCAGCGCATAGCGCACCGACGCCTCCAGCCAGAGACCCGCGGGCGAGCCTCGCACGTTGACCCGCAACAACGGCGGCAATCCGCTCAGCAGCATGCGTGCAAGGCGGTCGTCGCACGCGAGATAGCCGCACACCAGCTTCGTGGCCGCACCGCCGCCCCCATAGGCCAGCGCGCGAGGACGCCGCGACAGCACCTCGGACAGGCGCGCCCCCGTGGCCGGCGGCACGCCCGGCTGCGAGGCCATGCGGTGCGCGTCGCCGTGCGGGAACAGCACCACGTCGCCCCCCATCAGCAGCACCGGGGGCGCGTCGGGCATCTCCACGAAGCATTCGCCCTCGGTGATCAGGTGGAAGATGATCACGCGCTCGGCCTGAGGCTCCAGCAGCGGCGCCGCCACGTCGGCCCGCGGCGACTGATAGCACCACGGCGCCGTGAAGCGCGCCTGCAGGAACATCGCGCCAACGAGGTGGACGACGCGCAGGGTCTGCGACAGCGCGTCCATCAAGCGGCCTCGACCTGCACCGCAAGCCCGGTGTGCGAAACGGCGCGCGGGATCGGCGAACGCCGCAATGCACGTTCCACGAAGGACTGCAGCTGGGCCTGCGTCGCGCCGTCGGCGGCGATGCGCACGACCAGGTGCTGGGCCGTGGGCGCAGGGTTGACCTCGCCGTCGCGCTCGTCTTCCAGTCCGAGCAGCCCCCGCGCATCGGTGCGGCTCGCCGCGTCGACCTCGAGACGCGTCAACGCGACGCCCTCGGACGCGGCGAGCAGGACGATGGAGCTCGTCGCGCACGAGGCCAGGCCCGCACGATAGAGCCATCCCGGGGAGACCTCGTCGCCACTGCCGCCGAGGGCGACGGGCAGGTCGGTCTGCACCTCGCGACCGTTCGGATGCCGGCAGACGACACGCAAGGCATGGCCCTGGCCGCTCCAGCTCGCGAAAGCCGTCGCGTCGTCCGACAGTCCGGCCTCCGGCCGCCGCCGCAATACCTTCTCTAGACGCGCCAAGGCGTCAGCCACCGCTCGCAGGTCCATCGCCATGCTCCTTGCCGGGACGATGCCGCATTGTGCGGCTCGGCGCGACGCCGCGGGCGGTGCGTTTGCCGGTTCGGACGCACTGCCAGGTCGCGCGGACGCTCGGTCAGGACGCACCCCACGTTCCGGTTGTCCACTGGATGCACGTCCATTCCAGGAGACCTTCATGAATGCCCCTACCGATCTCGCCGCCCTCAAGACCCGCCAGCAGGCCGCCTGGGCCAGCGGGGACTACGCCGTCGTCGGCACCACGTTGCAGATCGTCGGCGAGCAGCTCGCCGAGTCGTGCGAGATCGGCTGGGACCAGCGCGTGCTCGACGTCGCCGCCGGCAACGGCAACGCGACGCTGGCCGCGGCGCGCCGCGGTGCCCGGGTGACGTCGACGGACTACGTCGCCGCGCTGCTCGACCGCGGCGCCGAGCGGCTGGCCGCCGAGCGCCTCGAGGCCACCCTGCAGGTCGCCGACGTCGAGGCCCTGCCGTTCGCCGACGGCCAGTTCGATGCCGTGGTGTCCACCTTCGGCGCGATGTTCGCCCCCGACCAGCCACGCGCCGCGGCCGAGATGCTGCGCGTCTGCCGGCCTGGCGGCCGCATCGGCCTGGCGAACTGGACGCCGGACAGCTTCATCGGCCGGCTCTTCAAGACGCTCGGGCGGCACCTGCCGCCACCGCCGGGCGTCTCGTCGCCGGCGCTGTGGGGGGACGAGGCGCACGTGCGCGCGCTGTTCGGCGATCGTTCGAGCGCGCTGGTGGCCGTGCGCCGCACGTTCAACTTCCGCTACCGCTCCGCGGCGCACTTCGTCGAGGTCTTTCGCAACTGGTACGGACCGGTGCACAAGGCCTTCGCGGCGCTGCCGCCGGACAGTGCGTCCGCGCTCGAGCGCGACCTGCTGGCATTGCTGGAAGAGATGAACGTCGGCGGCACGTCGACCCTGACGGTGCCGAGCGCCTACCTCGAGATCGTCGCCAGGCGAGCCTGACACGGACGATCGCGCCCGGGGATTCGAGGTGAGCCAGCAGTCCGCGCGTACCCGGCCGCTTCAGGCCGCCCTGGAGAGCAACGGCAGGCCGCGCGGTTGCGACGCCCGCAACGCCTCGATCTGCTCGGCCAGGAACAGCGCGTCGCGCGCCACGCCGGAGAAGCGCCCCGACCCCCACGTGTGCAGCCACGGCAGGCCCAGGAAGTACAGGCCGGCCTGCGCGGTGACGCCGCGCACGTGGACCGGGTGACCGCGGCCGTTGAACACCGGCGCCTCGAGCCAGGAGAAGTCGGGCTGGAAGCCGATGCACCAGATCACGGAGGTGATGCCTGCGGCCGCCAGGTCGAGCGACTCGCGCTCCTCGGGCACGTTCCAGACCGGCTCGTAGACGCTGGCGGGCGGCGCGGCCAGACCGCGCTGCGCGATGAACTTGTCGATGGACGCGTTGATGCCGTTGTAGATGCTGTCGGCGTGCGCGAGGTTGCTGGCCAGGTCGGGGGCGAAACGCAGCACGTTGCCGTCCAGGCCCTTCAGGAGGCCGTACAGCTGCATGCCCTCGGCCGCGAAGCGGCGCAGGTCGATGTCGCGGCCGCCGTCGCGGCCGGTGACGTAGTGGTTGGTGTTGTCGCGCACGCCTTCGCGCAGCGGATGCCGGCCCACGGGCATGTCGTAGTAGTCCATCTCGGCGAGCCAGTCCACGACGTCCTTGCCGCGGTAGAAGCGCGCACAGCGCGGCGCGTCGCCGGTCGCCAGCACCACCCGGCGGCCGGCGAGGTGCAGGTCCTCCGCGATCTGCGAGCCCGACTGGCCGTTGCCCACCACCAGCACCGCGCCGTCGGGCAGCGACTGCGGATTGCGGTATTGCTCGGAGTGCAGCTGCACGATGCCCGCCGGCAGGCGTTCGGCGAGCCGCGGCACGATGGGCACGTGGTAGCCGCCCGACGCGACCACCACCTGGTCGGCGGTGAGCACGCCACGCGCCGTCTCGATGGCATAGCCGCCCTCCTCGCGCATGCTCACCCGGGTGGTCGCGCAATGCGTGAGCAGGGGCGCGTCGACCAGCTTCACGAACCCCGCCAGGTACTCGATGATCTCGTGCTTGCGCATGAAGCCGTGCGGGTCGTCGCCGGCGTACTCCCAACCCGGCAGCCTGCACTGCCAGTTGGGCGTGACCAGGCAGAAGCTGTCCCAGCGCTGGTCGCGCCAGGCATGCACCGGGTCGTGCTTCTCGACCACGAGGTGATCGATGCCGCGCTGCTGCAGGTAGTGGCTCAGCGACAGGCCGGCCTGGCCGCCGCCGATGACGACGACGGCGTGATGTCGGGAGGTGGAATTCATGCGGGGTTCTCCAATCGGGGAAGTCATTCTTCGAAGCCGAGCAGCTCCACTTCGGAGTGCTCGTCGAACGTTGCGGCGACGGCCTCGATCGCGGCCAGCTGGTCCAGCGCCATCGAGCACGCGAAGCCGAACTTGGCCCGCACGCGCTCCGACGCCACGTTGAGCGCCGTGCGCACCTCGCTCATGAAGACCGGCAGCGGATAGCGCGCGCCCGGCGAGAAGTGGTCCTTGATGACGAGCGACGGCGAATAGCAGCGCATCTCCCGGGCGTCGGGCCAGCGGAGGTGGAAGTGCATGGCGGGCATGGCGTGGCCTTTCAGTCGTGGGACGTGAGTTCGGTTCGGGCGCGGGCGAGTGCGCGGTGCGCGCGGTACAGCGCCTCGTGGTCGCCGGCGCTGCGCTGCCAGCTGAAGCGTTCGCACACCGCCGGCGTGGCCGCGGCCAGCGCGGCGCGGTGGCGCGGGTCCAGCGCGCGACGCATCGCCTGCGCGATCGATTCGAGGGACGTCGGGTCGGCCCAGCAGGCGTGGTCGACCTGCTCGTCCGAGTCCAGGTATTCGGTGAACGGGGCCAGCCGGGACACGACCACGGGCGTGCCGCAGGCCAGGGCCTCCAGCACCACCAGGCCGAAGCCCTCGCGCAGCGACGGCATGGCCACCGCGTCGGCCAGGCGCATGAGCGCGGGCATCTCGGCATCGGGCACCTGCCCCGTGATCACGACGTCCTGGCCAGCGCCCGCCGCCAGCCCGCTGGCGGCCAGCGCCGATCGGAACTGCTGCGCGTAGCGGTCGTGATCCAGCAGGCTGGCGCCACCGACGATCGCCAGTTGCGCGCCCGGACGCGTTTCGCGCACGCGCGCGAACGCCTGCAGCGTGCGCACGGTGTTCTTGCGTTCCTCGACGCCGCCCACGGCCAGGAACAGGGGCGCGCCGGGGCGCAGCCCGTGCCGCAGGGCCACGTGCGCGTCGCGCGCGCCCGGCGCTCGTGCGTGGCGCGCGAGATCGACGCCGTTGTTCACCAGCGTGGTGGACACGCCATGCTCGGCCTGCAGCCGGTCGCACCAGGTGCGGCTGACGCACAGCACCTGGCTCGCCTGCGCGAAAGCGCGCTGCTGCCAGGCCATCAACCGGGGCTCGTCGAAAGCGTCCAGGTGGTGCACCGTGCGCAGGAAGCCGTCGATCTCGCCGCGCTCCACCAGGTCGGCCAGTGCGTTGCCGCCGATCGCGTCCTGCGCGTGCAGCACGTCGAAGCGCTGCGACCGGATGCGGCGCGACAGGTGGTCGACGAAGGCCGCGCGGCGCGTGGCGACCATCTCGACGACGCCGGGATGGCCCGCGGCGACCGCCACCAGCTCGATGGCGCAGCGCGTCGGCCTGAACATGGCCTGGCCCGGCGCCGCCGGCGCGAACACCGTCACGCGGTGGCCGCGCGCGTGCAGCGCGTCGGCCAGCTCCAGCGTGTGCACGACGCCGCCGCGCGGGTTGACGGAGTGGGTCAGCAGCGCGATGGCCAGCCTGGCGGAGTCACGCATGCGCGGGCTCCAGGCGCTGCGGCTCGCGCGCGGTGATGAAGGTCTCGGCAGCGAGATCCCACATCAGCGCACGCGCGTCGCCGTCGCGCAGCCACAGGCGCGGCGCCGCGGTGACCTCGCCCACGGCGGCGCAGGCGATGCCCGCAGACTCGAAGTGCGAGCCCACCGCGGCCACGTTGCCGGGCCGCACGCTGAACACGAAGCCGAAGCTCGGGAACGAGGCCAGCCAGCGCTCCAGCGCCACGCCGGGCGGCCGCGGGATCGCCTGCACGTCGATCACCGCGCCCACCTTCGAGCACTCGAGCAGCATCAGCACCGTGCCGATCGCGCCGGCGTTGCTGATGTCCTTGGCGGCGTCGCACAGGCCGCTCTCGGCCAGCGCGGGCAGCAGTTCGATGTCTGCGCGCAGCCGCGCCGCGGGCGCGCTCGTCGACGCGTTCCAGAACGGGTGCGGCTCCTCGTACGCGCCGCGCAGGTCGATCGCCATCATCAACGTGTCGCCCGCGCGCGCCGCGAAGCTCGACAGGAGCGCCTTCGCGCGGCCCAGGATGGCGACGGCGAGCTGTCCGCGGTCGCTGCGGCTGTTGCTGTGGCCGCCGACGATGGGCACGCCGTAGCGGGTGGAGGCCTGCGCCATGCCCTCGAGCACCGCCTGCGCGCCCTCGGCGCCGCGGCTCCACAGCGCGTCGACGACCGCGACCGGCCGGCCACCCATGGCGCAGATGTCGCTCACGTTGACCATCACGCCGCAGTAGCCCGCGAACCAGGGCATCGCCTGCACGAAGTCGTCGAGAAAGCCTTCGATGGCGAACAGCAGCCAGCCGCCGCCGACGGGATCGGGAATGGCCGCGCAGTCGTCGCCCACGGCCACCGCCTGCGCGAGGTCGGCGGCGCCGCCCGGCAGGGACCGCACGAGCGTGTCCATCACGCCGGCGATGTCGCGCTTGTGCGCGAACCCGCGGCCGGCACGCAGGGTGGCCGCCAGCTGGCCGAGCTCCTCGTGGGTCATGCCGCGGCCCTCGCGCTGCTGGTCACGAATCCGGTCAGCGGGTCGTGGCAAGGCGGGTAGTGCGCGAGGTCGGCCTGCATCAGCACATGCGCACGCCCGTGCAGGGACTCGTCGCGCAGCGCGCGCCAGTGCAGCGACTCGAACAGCGCCCGGTTCTGCTGCTGCACGTGCGCCAGGAACACGTTGCACCCGCGTGCATGGGCGCTGGTCACCGCCAGCCGGATCAGCGTCGCGCCGAGGCGGCCGAACTTGCGGTAGCGCGCCTGCACCGCCAGGCGCGAGCCCCACCACACGCCGTCGCCCTCCTCGGCAGCATGGATGCGCACCGTGCCCACCACCTGTTCGGGCATGCCGCCGACGCACGACAGCGCCACCAGTGGCTGCGCACGGGCGTCGATCGCATCGAGGTCGTCGTGCTCGAACACGTGTTGCTCGTCGCAGAAGACCGCGCGGCGCAGCCGGCGCGCCTCGTTGATCTCCCAGCCGCCGTCGGCCCACTTGACGCGGAACTCGCAGGGCGCGAAGGCGGTCGGCAGCTCGCACCAGGGCGTGCGGGTGGTGTCCATGGCATTCAGCTTTCGTAGACGGACAGCGACGAGCACGCGCCGCACTTGCCGCAGCCGGCCTTGATGTCGGACGAGCGCAGGTTGGCCGCGCCCACCATCGCCCCCAGTGGCTGCAGCACCGAGCGCATGAACTCCGGCGACGGCGCGGGGTGGTCCTCCAGCGGCGTGCCGCTGATCGGCACGAACGGCACGACGAAGGGATAGACGCCGAGGGCGAGCAAGGTCTCGCACATCGCGAGGATGGCTTCGCGCGTGTCGCCCAGCCCGGCCAGGATGTAGGTGCTGACCTGGCCGCGCCCGAACACGTCCACGGCGGCCGCGAAGCTCTCCAGGTAGCGCGCGATCGGCACGCTGGCCTTGCCGGGCATGATGCGGTCGCGCACGTCGGGCGAGACCGCCTCCAGGTGCATGCCCAGCGTATCGATGCCGGCGTCGCGCATGCGCGCGAACCAGGCGTCGGTGTCGGGCGGTTCGCACTGGGCCTGGATGGGGATGTCCACGGCCGCGCGGATGGCGCGCGCGCTGTCCACCAGCACCTGCGCGCCGCGGTCGGGCGTGGGCGGCGTGCCGGTGGTCATCACCATGTGCCTGACGCCGTCCAGCCGCACCGCGGCCGCCGCGACCTCGGCCAGTTGCGCGGGCGTCTTGTGGGCGATCGTGCGTCCGGCCGCCAGGCTCTGGCCGATCGCGCAGAACTGGCAGGTCTTCGTGCGGCTCTGGTAGCGGATGCAGGTCTGCAGCACGGTGGTGGCCAGCACGTCCGCGCCGTGCAGCGTGGCGATGTGCGAGTAGGGCACGCCGTCCGCCGTCTTCAGGTCGTAGAAGCGCGGCGCCTTCGGGAACGCGATGCTCCCGATCGGGATGCTGCCGCGCGTCAACGCGCTGCGGCCCTGCGCGTCGGGCGCCTGCGCGACGAACGGCGAGTTCCACGCGCTGGAGGTGTGCACCGGCACCATGATCGTGTGGCCGTCGACGGTGACGGCCTTGTGGTCGGACGGCCCGGCGCCGCCGCGCCGGCTGGCGACGCCGCCGTTCGGCGACGCCGGCTCAGCCAGCCGCAACCCGAAGGATTGCAGCTCGGTCATCAACTGGCGGGCCTGGGGCGAAAGCGTGCGGATCGGTTCGGTCGTCGTTGTCATGGTCGGGGCTCCGGAAGGTGTCGGCGAACATCGGCGTCGACGTGGCGACGGGTCGGTCGTTGACGAGAAGGCTCAGCAACTCGGGGCGCGCGTAATGGCCCACCGAATCCATCATTCGCTTGCGCTTGGTGATCAGGGCCATGTCGAGGTCCGCCACGACCATGCCCTCGCCTTCGCGCAGCGGCGGGGCCAGGTGCACGCCCTCGGGCGACACGATCGCGGTGTTGCAGCCGCCGCGCAGCGCCTTCTGCAGGCCGGCGTCGGCCGTGATGGCGGTGATCTGCGCATCGGTCAGCCAGCCGGTGGCGTTGACGACGAAGCAGCCGGCTTCCAGCGCGTGATGGCGGATCGTCGCCTCGATCTGGTCGGCGAAGATCGGCCCCACCAACGAGCCGGGGAACTGCGCGCAATGGATCTCCTCGTGCTGCGTCATCAGCGCGTAGCGGGCCAGCGGGTTGTAGTGCTCCCAGCAGGCGAGCGCGCCGACCTTGCCGACGCGCGTGTCCACGACCTTCAGGCCGGATGCATCGCCCTGGCCCCAGACCATGCGTTCGTGGAAGGTCGGGGTGAGCTTGCGGCGCTTGAGCATCAACGAGCCGTCGGCGTCGAAGATCAGTTGCGTGTTGTAGAGCGAGCCGACGTCGCGCTCGTTGACGCCGAGGACGACCACCATCGCGTGCGCCCGCGCGCGCTGCGCCACCGCGTGCGTCACCGGCCCGGGCACGACCACCGCGCGCTCGTAGAGCCGCAGGTGGTCTGCACCCATCTGCACCGGCGGCTTCACGAACGAGAAATACGGGTAGTACGGCAGGAACGTCTCCGGGAAGACGATCAGCTGGACGCCTTGCGCGGCGGCGCGGTCGATGGCCTCGCAGACCTTGTTGAGCGTGCCGTCGGGCGCGTCGAAATCCGGCGCGATCTGCACGGCCGCGACGCGGACGATTCGGGGAGTCGCCATGGTGGCCTCGGCGACGCTCAGAGCGTCCAGGTATCGAGGATGAACGCGTTGGCCTTGCGGTGCAGCAGCACCAGGTCCAGCACGTCGAGCGGGTTGATCGGGCGGATGCCTTCGATCAGCGCGCCTTCGCCATGGCCGTAGAGCGCCTGCAGCGCGAAGCGGCACGCGTAGACCTTGCCGCCTTCGGCGATGAACTTGGCGATCTGGTTGTTGAAGTTCTGGTGGCCCGGGAAGGCCTCGGCACCCAGCGTCGGGAAGCCGCGCTGCACGCCCAGCGTCACGCCGGGCCCGTACAGCAGGATCGAGGTCTCGAAGCCCTTGCGCTGCAGCCGCGTGGCCTGCAGCAGGTTGACGAAGCCGATCGAGCCTTCGAAGGCGACCGTGTGGAAGGTGACGAGCGCCTTCTCGCCGGGCTCGGCCTTGACGTCCTCGAAGACCTTCTCTTCATAGTCGACGAGGAAGTCGCCGGTGTGGTTCGGGGCTTTGGTGACTTTGGGCATGGGGAACTCCGTTGGATGGAAAGGGCGGTTGAGGACTTGCGCGCCCTCCTTCCAATGCACGCCACATGCCATTGCGGATCGATCTCGACCCCCTTGAATGCAATCAAGTCGCGATCAATTCCATCCGCCGCGCCCTGCATTGCCGAAACTTTTTTCCGACACCTCCGTCGAGAGGCTCGACAGGGTCCTTTCCCGGCCTCCAGCGCCGAAAAATTCGCACCTTCCCGAGGCAATGAGGTGCGATCAATGCCTCCCATCAATCGTTACGAAGGCACCAGGAGCGAGCGTCACGGGGCCCAGGGCTCTGGCACGCAACCTGCGTCCAGGCCTCGTTGATTGCACCTTCGATGCAATCAGAAGATGCAATCAAGTCCAACGCCCCGAAAGCCCGCCATGCCCGTCGACAAGTTGTCCGCCCACTGGCTGCGCCGCATCGCGGTCGGCGACCGGCCGGCCTATCTCCTGATCGCCGAACTCATCGCCGAGGACGTGCGCACCGGCCGGCTGAGCGCGCGCGACCGCCTGCCCAACCTGCGCGAGCTCGCGCTGGAGCTCGATCTCAACTACACGACCGTGGCCCGCGCCTATGCCGAGGCGCGCAGGCGCGGCCTGGTCGATTCGCGCCCGGGCATGGGCACGTTCGTGCGGGGCCACGCGCCGGCGCTGCCCCTGCGCGGCGGCAGTGGCGCCGAGATGACGATGAACATGCCGCCCGAACCGCAGGATCCCGCGCTGGTCGCCCGCATGCAGTCGGGCGCCGCCGACCTGCTGGCCAACGCCGACCCGTACGCGCTGCTGCGCTACCAGGACTTCGGCGGCACGCCCGAGGATCGCGCGGCCGCCGCGGCGTGGCTGGGCCACCGTCTGCCCGGCTGCGACATGGCGCGCGTGCTGGTGTGCCCGGGCATCCACGGCGTGCTGGCCGCGCTGGTCTCGCAGCTGGCGCGGCCCGGGGAGATGATCTGCGTGGAGTCGCTCACCTACCCCGGCATCAAGGCCATCGCCACGCAGCTGGGCGTGCAGCTGCACGCGCTCACGCTGGACGACGACGGGCCGAGTGCCCAGGAGTTCGAGCTCGCCTGCAAGACGCTCAAGCCGAAGGCGCTGTACTGCAATCCGACGATGCTGAATCCGACGTCAGCCACGATGTCGCGCGCGCGGCGCGAGGCGCTCGCCGACATCGCGCTGCGCTTCGCCATCCCGATCATCGAGGACGACGCCTACTCGATGCTGCCGCGCGAGGCGCCGCCGACCCTGGCATCGCTCGCCCCCGAGCTCACCTACTACGTCACCGGCTTCAGCAAGTGCCTCGGCGCGGGCCTGCGCACCGCCTTCGTGCGGGCGCCCACCGAGCGCGCCGCGCAGCGCCTCGCGGGCGCGCTGCGCGCGACGACGGTGATGGCCTCGCCCATCACCACGGCGCTGTCCACGCGCTGGATCATCGACGGCACGGCCCTCGCCGTGCGCGACGCCGTGCGCAGCGAATCGATGGCGCGCCAGGCGCTGGCCACGAAGCGCCTGGGCAAGTACGGCTTCACGGCGCACCCGGAGGGCTTCCACCTGTGGCTGCCGCTGGCATCCTCCTGGAGCGTCGTCGAGTTCGCCTCATGGCTGCGCACCAAGGGCGCCGGCGTCGTCGCCAGCGCGGCGTTCTCCACCGACGGCGATCCGCCCGACGCGGTGCGGATCTGCCTCGGCGGCCCGATATCGCGCGAGCAGTGCGACGACGCACTGGCGCTGGTCGCCGACACCCTGGAGCACCCGCGGCATCCGCATGCGACGGTGATGTAGTCGCC
>Ga0302157_10000172_pt1 | contig 83248 bp, 81 predicted proteins | sample I_Bog_N3_3_FD_193502 | JGI IMG/M metagenome (GOLD analysis project Ga0302157, IMG submission 193502) | Peat permafrost microbial communities from Stordalen Mire near Abisko, Sweden - I_Bog_N3_3 | ecosystem: Environmental > Terrestrial > Soil > Wetlands > Peat | place: Sweden: Abisko, Stordalen... | reverse complement strand
CCAGCGCGTCGTCGAGCCGGCGCACGCGCCAGCCGTCGACGGCCAGGATCTCGTCGCCGGCCGACAGCCCCGCCGCGGCGCCGGCGCCCCCGGCGAGCACGGCCTTCACCTGCACGCCGGTGACGGGCCCCTCGGACACGCGCACGCCCAGCTCGGTGGCCAGCGTCAGCGGCTCCAGCTCGGGCTCGACCCCCACCCGCGCGAGCGCCGGCAGCACGTCGAGCTCGCCGCGCTGGTGCACCCAGCCGCGCAGCTCGGCCGCCAGCGCCTTGCCGCCGAGACGCGCGACGGTCTTGAGGATCAGGTCTTCGGTGACGGCGCCGCCCGGGGCGTCGCGCCACAGCGCGCGCATCACGTCGTCGAGCGTGGCCTTGCCGCCGGCGCGCAGCGCCAGGTCCAGGCGCAGCGCCACCAGCGAGCCCTTGGTGTAGTAGCTCACCGTGGCGTTGGGCGTGTTCTCGTCGGGCCGGTAGTACTTGACCCATGCGTCGAAGCTGGCCTCGGCCACGCTCTGCGCGTGCTGGCCCGGCGACTGGCGCACGCCGTTGAACGCGCGGCCCACCAGCTTCACGTAGCGGGCCGCGTCGACGAGGCCGCAGCGCAGCAGGAACAGGTCGTCGTAGTACGACGTGAAGCCCTCGAAGAACCACAGCAGTTCGGTGTAGTTCTCCTGCGCGTAGTCGTAGGGCAGGAACTCGGCCGGCTTCAGGCGCTTCACGTTCCAGGTATGGAAGTATTCGTGGCTGATCAGGCCCAGCAGCGTGACGTAGCCGTCGCTGGTGCTGGCCACGCCCAGGCGCGGCAGGTCCTTGCGCGCGGCGATGAGCGCCGTGCTGGCCCGGTGCTCCAGGCCGCCGTAGCCGTCTTCGGTGGCATGCAGCAGGAACGCGTAGCGCGCGAACGGCGGCTTGCCGGCGCCGTGCCAGAAGCGGATCTCCTCGTCGCAGATGCGCTTGGTGTCGGCCAGCAGGCGCGCGCCGTCGAACTGCGGCCAGGCGCCGCTGACGACCAGCTCGTGCACCACGCCGCCCGACGTGAACTCGCCGCGCCAGAACGGGCCCAGCTCGAACGGGTGGTCCGCCAGCTCGTCGTAGTCGGCCGACTCGAACACCTGCGTGCGGGCGGGCTTGCCCTTCGCTGTCTTTGCGCCGGCGTCGACGCGCGCCATCCCGGTGGCCACGTCCCAGCCCGCCGGCAGCTTGTGCAGCTCCACGCGGTGCGGCTCGGCGGTGCGCCCGGCGACGGCCAGGCACAGGCTGGTGGTGTTGAAGAAGCCGCGGTCCTCGCTGAGCCAGGCCGTGCGCACCGAGGCGTCGAACGCGTAGGCGACATACGTGACGACCAGCGCCGCGCGGCCGGAGGTGGCCACGCTCCAGCGATCCTTGGCGAGCTGCACCAGCTCGCGCGGCTGCGCGCCCTGGCGCGCCTCGAGGCGGCTGAGATGGCGCGAGAACTCGCGCACCATGTAGCTGCCCGGTATCCACACGGGCAGGCTCAACGGCTGTTCGGGCGCCGGATCGGCGATGGTCAGCGTGACCTTGAACAGGTGGGCCGCCGCGTCGGCGACCTCGATTCGGTAGTGGATCATTCGCGCAGGGGGCCTGGCGCGGTGCGCGACGGGCGGTTCGGGGTCATGTCCGTATTGTGGCGCCTCGGCGGATGTTCAAGCCGGCATGGCTTCCAGGACGACCTCGGGCACTGCGGCCGCCTCGACCTCGTCCCGGTAGCGGGCCGCGATGTCCAGGATCTGCGCCTCGATGCGGAAGAACGCGTCGATCACGACCGGGTCGAACGTCTTCCCGCGCAGGTCGCGCATGATGCGCGTGGAATGCTCGTGGGTGTAGGGCTCCTTGTAGCAGCGCCGGCTGATCAGGGCGTCGTAGATGTCGGCCACGGCCATGATGCGGCCCGACAGCGGGATCGCCTCGCCGCACAGGCCCAGCGGGTAGCCGCCACCATCCCAGCGTTCATGATGCGTCGCGGCGATCTCGCCCGCGAGCAGCAGGAAGTTGTCGCCGTCGATGTGCTGGGCCGTGCTCACGATGATCCTGCGCCCGAACTCCGCGTGCTGCTTCATGATCTCCATCTCCTCGTGCGTGAGCCGGCCGGGCTTGAGCAGGATGTGGTCGGGCACGCCCACCTTGCCGATGTCGTGCAGCGGGGCCGAGATGTACAGCAGCTCGATGTAGTCGGGCGTGAGCGTCTCCACGTGGTGTCCCTCGCGCGCCAGCTCGCGCGCGATGGCCCGCACGTAGTTCTGCGTGCGCTTGATGTGCGCGCCCGTCTCGGGGTCGCGCGTCTCGGCCACCGAGGCCATCGATTCGATGGTGATCTGGCGGGCGTTCTCCAGCTGCCGGAGCCAGTTGCCCGCGCGCCGCTTCTCGATCGCGTAGCGCGCCATGAACAGCGTGACGAACGACATGGCGAGCACGATCAGCGGCGCGCCGGCCGAGACGAACAGCCCCGCGCGGGTGAACAGCGCCACGCTGGCCAGCGCGACGAGGGCCGCCAGCAACGCGCTGCCCACCGACACCGCCAGCACGCTGCCGCCGCTCGCGAACAGCGCCGCCATCAGCGCCCCCGCCACGAGACAGGTCGCCGCGATGGCCTGCGGGGCCCAGTCCGGAACGCGCACGACCTCGTCCTGGAGGATGTCCTCCACCATGGCGCTCTGGATCTTGACGCCGGGAAAGCGCGGGTCGACCGCGGTGTTGTGCAGGTCGTTGAGGCCCACGGCGGTCGTGCCGAGGACGACGGTCTTGCCGCGCAGCCGTGCGGGGTCGAAGCGGCCGTCGAGGACGTCGACGGCCGACACGCCTGCATAGCGCTGCGCGTCGTCGCGCAGCCGCAGCGTGGCCCGGCCGCGCCGGTCCATCGGCACCGCATGCGGGCCGACCTGGAGCACCGGCCCGTCGCGGCCGGGACGGATCTCCGCCGACGCGACGCCCAGCGCGTGCATCGTGGCGGCCAGTGCCAGGCTCGGCTGGATCGTGCCGGCGTGGAAGATGAGCAGCGGCAGGCGGCGCAGCACGCCTCGCTCTTCCTGCATGTTGACGAAGCCGGTGGTGCGCGTGCGCGCGGCGATCGCCGGCGCGTTGACGAGCATGCCCGGCGCGTCGTCCAGCCGCAGCAGGTCGGTGCTACCGCCGAACGCGAGGCCCGGCGCGGGTGCGGGGCCGGTGGTCACGTGGTCGAAGTACTGGTAGCTGGAGCCCACCACGTCCGCGCGGGCCATCTCCTGGCCCAGGAAGCCGTCGTTGTCCTCGAGCCCGGGCGGCACGCCGGTGATGGCGATGTCCAGGCCGAAGTCGCGCTTGAAGGTGGCGCGCACGTTCGCCAGCGACGTGCGGTCCTCCTCCGGCAGCAGGATGTCCAGCGCGATCGCCGCCGGCCTGCCCGCGGCGATCCTGTCGATCAGCGCCGCCACGCGGTAGCGCGGCCAGGGCCATTGCCCGACGGCGGCCAGGCTGACGTCGTCGATGTCGATGGACACGGTGTCGGTCGCCGGGGCGTGCGATGCCGACGCGGCCAGCAGCGCGTCGAGCGCGGCGTCGTCCAGCCGGGCGAGCGGTGCCACGCGACAGGCGGCCAGCACCGCGACGGCGGCGGACACGGCTGCACCGAGCAGGAACACCGTGGCGGCGTTGCGGCGCGTGAGCGCGCGGCTGAAGGAGACCGTGTGCAGCGACATCAGAGGATCTGGATCTCGACGCGGCGATTGCGCGGCTCGCGGGATTCCGACTGCACCAGCGGCTGGCGATCGCCGAACCATTGCACGTCGATGTCGCCCATGCCGGGGTCGGCCTTGCGCAGCAACCCGGCCACCATGCGCGCGCGGTCGGCCGAGAGCCGGGTGTTGTGCCGTTCGGTGCCGCTCGCGTCGGCGTGGCCGAACACGGCGATCTCGGTGGGCGCGCGCTCGCGGGCGGTGCGCAAGACCTCCGGCAGCATCGCCTTCGACTCGTCGGTGAGCGTGGTGCTGTCGAGCACGAAGTTCAAGGTGAAGCTGCGCGGCCGCGAAGGCTGGGCGCGCAGGAGGTCGACGTAGGTCTTCTCCACAGCGGCGCGGCCCAGCGCGGCGGGCGGCGCGGGCGCCACGGCGGCGCCGGCCACGATCACCTCGGAGAAGGCGCTGGCTAGCGGACGCGTGCCACCGGCGCTCGTCACCGACACGGCGCCCACATGGCCGTCCTCGTCGGGCATCAGGATCACCGAGGTGCGGCCGGCCCCGAGCGACGCGCAGCCACCCAGCAGCAGCGCCAGCACGGCGGCCAGGCTTCGAACCCGACGCATCACTGTGCTTCGATGATGAAGCGCGTGCCCCGCACCCCGACGGTGGAGGTCGGCGTTTCCACCTTCACGGACTCCGGCGCCAGCTTGCCGATCTTGCCGGAGGCGTAGATCGCGCTGCCGTGCGACAGGTAGACCGAGAACGCATAGCGCGCCTCGGCCGGATTGAACACGTAGTCGCGCACCAGGATGTCGGAGCCGCCGCCCAGCGTGAGGGCCGTGCCGTCGCGAAACAGGATGCCGGCCGTGGCGCCCGGTCCCGAGTGCAGGCGGTCGGCCACGAACAGCGTCGTGCCGGGCGCGGCGACGAGGAACTCTCCGTTGCGCTCGATCTTCACCTGCCCGGTGACGTTCTTGAAGAGTGCCACGTGGTCGTCGGCGGCCCGGGCGGCGCCAACCAGGCTGGCCAGGGAAAGAAGGGTCACCAGCGTCCTGCGGTTCATGGACGTGCTTTCTGTTCAAGGCGTGCGATGCACGCGGAAACGACGGCGCAGAAAGCACGCCGCCGCGGACCCCCTCTCGGGCAGTCCGTTCGCTTGAACATTTAACGGCGCATCGAACGCGTACTCCAGGCGCCGCCAAGCAAAGCGTGCCGGATTCGGGCGCTTGTCACGCAGAACGCGGGATTGATCGGCCGTCGATCACTGTCGAGTTGCATACGGCACGCCGTATGCCAGGCGGCTCCTGCTAGCCCTTGCGCGCGGCCGCCACCTCGTCGAGCCGCTTGGACAGGTGCTCGAGGTCGGCCACGCCGACGAAGCGCGAGCCGTCGTCGAGGATGATGGCCGGGGTGTAGTTCAGGTGATAGCGGCCGGCCAGCTCGAGGTTGCGGCTGAGCGCGTTGAGGTCGCACGTGCCCATGGATCGCTGCGGCATCTCGCCCTGCAGCATCCAGTTGCGCCAGACCTGCGCGTTGTTCTTCGAGCACCAGATGATGCGCGACTTGGACACCGAGTCCTGGCCCAGGATCGGGATGAGGAAGGTGTAGATCGTCACGTCCTTCAGGGCCGCGAAGTTGCGTTCGGCGTCCTTGCAGAAGTGGCAGTTCGGGTCCTCGAACACGATCATGTGGCGCGCGCCGCTGCCCTGCTTGAACACGAGGGCGTCGCCGTAGGGCAGCTTGGGGATGTCCTGCGCCATGATCTTCGCGTAGCGCTGCTCGGTCAGGTCGGCCTTGCTGCGGGCGTCCAGCAGGTGGCCGTCGGTCTGGTCGCGCGACGGGAAGATCAGGTAGTTGCCCTGCTCGTCGGAGTAGACCAGTTCCCTGTCCACGCGCAGCTCGTAGAGCCCCGCGATCGGCGTCTTGGTGATCTCGTCGATCGGCGGGCTCTTGGGGTTGTGCAACGCCCAGTTCCTGCGGATGGCGGCGTCGTCGGACCAGGCGGAGGCGCAGGCGAGCGCGAGGGCGCCGGCGGCGAGGATGCGCAGGGCGCGGGCAAAGGTGTTCATGGCAGTCTCGCAGGATGCGTTCACGAGCCCAGGGCGCGCGACACGAGGAATCGTTTCAGGGGGCTGATGCGGTCGACCAGCGTCATGCCGTGGTTGCGCAGCTCGCGCAGGCCCGGCGCCGAGGTGGAGAACAGCTGCCACAGGCCATCGACCGCGCCGGCCATCGCACGCGTGGGCCACAGGCGGGCGCGCGCGTAGCGGCGCAGCAGCGCCTCGTCGCCAAGCGTGCGCCAGGCTTCGCGCCCGGCGAGCACGCTGGCGAGCGCGGCCACGTCGCCGAGGCCCAGGTTCAGGCCCTGCCCCGCCAGCGGATGGATGACATGGGCGGCGTCGCCCACCAGCGCCCAGCCCGGGCCGACGATGTCGGTGGCGCCGGCCTGCATCAGCGGCCAGGTGGCGCGGGCGCCCTGCACGCGCAGCGCGCCGGCGGCGCCGTCGGTGGCGGCATTCAGCGCCGCATCGAACTCGGCGTCGCTCGCCTGCGCGAAGCGCTCGGCGTCGGCCTGCGGCATGGACCAGACGACGCCGTAGGAGTGCTCGGGCTGCGGCCGGTCGAACGGCAGCAACGCGAGCACGTCGGGCGCGCGGAACCATTGGCGCGCGACGCCGGCGTGCGCCACGTCGGACACCACGCGGGCGGCCAGCGCGCTGTGGCCGTAGGCATGGCGTTCGAACGCCACGCCCAGCTTGTCGCGGGCCGCGGCCGACTTGCCTTCGGCGATGACGGTGAGCGGCGCGCCGGCGTCGGCCGGCACCACGGACACCGCCGGCGCGAAGCGCGAGGCCGTCTCCAGCACCTGCTCCAGCTCGGCCGCGTCGACGATCCAGGCCAGCGCCGGCACCGTCTGCTGCCAGGCCGAGAAGGCCAGCGCGCCCTGGGCGTCGCCGGCGATGCGCATGTCGTACACGGCCGTGCGGGCCTCCGGCGCCATGCCGTCCCACACCTTGAGCTCGCGCAGCAGTTCCACCGAGGCGGCGTTCAGGGCGTAGGCGCGCACGTCGGCACGCTGCTCGCCGCCGCCCGGCACGGCCGGGCGGGCGTCGATGCCCACCGCCAGCCCCTGGCGGGCCAGCTTCAGCGCCAGCGCGCGGCCGACGATGCCGCTGCCGTGGATTCGTACGTCGATCTTGGACATTCCGTATTGTAGGGAGCACAGGTGAACCCCGTTCGGCTCGAGGTAACCGTCTAAAATCGCTCGTTTCCCCCAGAACGCCGCTCTGCGGGCGCCAGCCGGCGCCGCGCGGCAAACAAAGTCAGAGAAGCGCCATGAGCCTCAAATGCGGCATCGTCGGCCTGCCCAACGTCGGCAAGTCCACCCTGTTCAATGCCCTTACCAAGGCCGGCATCGCTGCCGAGAACTACCCGTTCTGCACGATCGAGCCCAACGTGGGCATCGTCGAGCTGCCGGATGCCCGCCTCCAGGTGCTGTCCGACATCGTCTCGGCGCAGAAGATCGTGCCGGCCATCGTCGAGTTCGTGGACATCGCGGGCCTGGTGGCCGGCGCATCCAAGGGCGAAGGCCTGGGCAACCAGTTCCTGTCGCACATCCGCGAGACCGACGCCATCGTCAACGTGGTGCGTTGCTTCGAGGACGACAACGTCATCCACGTGAACAACAGGATCGACCCGATCTCCGACATCGAGGTGATCCAGACCGAGCTGTGCCTGGCCGACCTGGCCAGCGTGGAAAAGCAGATCCACCGCACCAACAAGCTGGGCCGCGCCGGCGACAAGGAAGCGGTCAAGCTGAGCGCCATCCTGGAACGCTGCCGCGCAGCGCTCGACCAGGCCCAGCCGGTGCGCAGCCTGGACTTCACCAAAGACGAGCAGGTCATCGTGAAGTCCCTGTTCCTGATCACCGCCAAGCCGGCGATGTTCGTGGGCAACGTGTCGGACAACGGCTTCGAGAACAACCCGTACCTGGATCGCCTGCGCGAGTTCGCCGCGAAGCAGAACTCGCCGGTGGTGGCGATCTGCGCGAAGACCGAGGCCGAGCTGGCCGACATGGACGCGGCCGACGCCGAGATGTTCCTGGCCGAGATGGGCCAGACCGAGCCCGGCCTGAACCGCCTGATCCGCGCCGCGTTCACGCTGCTGGGCCTGCAGACCTACTTCACCGCGGGCGTGAAGGAGGTGCGCGCCTGGACGGTGCCCGTCGGCGCCACCGCGCCCCAGGCCGCCGGCGTGATCCACACCGACTTCGAGAAGGGCTTCATCCGCGCCCAGACCATCGCCTACGCCGACTACGTGGCCCACCAGGGCGAACAGGGCTCCAAGGACGCGGGCAAGATGCGCGCGGAAGGCAAGGAGTACATCGTCAAGGACGGCGACGTGCTCAACTTCCTGTTCCACTAGGGCGCCAGGCAGTCCCTGACGAGCGCGACGAAGAAGGCCGCGCCGAGGCCCAGCACCTCGTCGTTGAAGTCGTAGCACGCGTTGTGCAGCGGGACGCTCGGCTTGTCGGTGTCGACGCCGATCCAGACGTAGGCGCCGGGCCGGGCCTGCAGGAAGTAGGCGAAGTCCTCGGAGGCCATCGACGGCGTCGGATCCACGGCGACCTTGTCCGCGCCGACGAGCGACCGCGCGACCGCGATCGCGATGTCGGCCTGCGCCGGTGTGTTGATCGTCGGCGGATAGCGGCGCTGGTAGCTGACGGTGGCGCTCGCCCCGTGCGCGTGGGCCATCGACTCGGCGATCTCGCGGATGGCCCGTTCCACGAGATCCTGCACCTGGGGCGAGAACGCGCGCACGCCGCCGCGCAGGGTCACCGTCTCGGGAAGGGTGTTCCAGGTCTCGCCGCCGTGCACCTGCGTCACGCTGACCACCGCGCGGTCGCTGGCGGACAGCCGCCGGCTCACGATCGTCTGCAGTCCCAGCACGATCTGCGCCGCGGCCGGGAACGGGTCGATGCCGCGCTCGGGCATCGCCGCGTGCGTGCTGCGGCCCTGCACGACGATCTCGAACAGGTCGAACGACGCCATCATCGGACCGCGGTTGACCGCGAAGTGCCCGGCCGGCAGTCCGGGCCAGTTGTGCATCGCGTAGACCTGCTCGCACGGGAAGCGGTCGAGCAGGCCTTCCTCGATCATCACGCGGCCGCCGCATTCGTTCTCCTCCGCGGGCTGGAAGATGAAGCGGACGGTGCCGCGGAAGTCGCGGTGTGCGGCGAGGTGGCGCGCGGCGCCCAGCAGCATCGCCGTGTGGCCGTCGTGCCCGCACGCATGCATCTTCCCCGGATGGCGCGAGGCGTGCGGCACGGCGCCGCGCTCCTCGACGAACAGCGCGTCCATGTCGGCGCGCAGCCCGATCACCGGTCCGTCGCCGTTGCGGATCGAGGCGACGACGCCCGTCTTCGCGAGGCCGCGATGCACCTCGAGGCCGAGTGCGGCGAGCTCGCGGGCCACGAGCTCCGACGTGCGGACCTCCGTGAACGCGGTTTCGGGATGGGCGTGGAGGTCGCGCCGCCAGGCCACCATGGCCTGGACGGTGTCGGCAGAAAGGCTCGCCATGAGGGATTTGTCTTGTCGGAAACGTTGGAGCGAAGGCAGGGCGACGACGCCCCGCGGCGGGAACGGCGTACGGCTCAGAGCGGCTTGTGCATGAAGACCTGGGCGACGACGGTGGCCCCGATGAAGGTGCCGGCGTTGGCCATGAACGACACGAGCACGATGCGCCAGCCCAGGCGCCGGAAAGCCGGCACGTCCTTGGCCAGCGACAGGCCGGCGAACGCCAGGATGGGCGTGGTCAGCGCGAGGAAGTTGATCTTGCCCGTCAGCGCCACGACGGTGGGCGCGAGCGGGAAGCCCGGGTACGTCAGCAGCATGCCGATCAGCGACACCCACAGCACCGCGACGATCCTGCGCTGCGTCGCGCGGTACAGCGCGTAGCCCACCATGACGACGCCGATGATGATGCCCATCCCCGCGATGACCGAGGCGTCCGGCACCGTCTTGTAGGTGATCCAGTTGCCGGCAAGCGACAGCGCGCCCACCAGCACCCACAGCATCAGCATCTCGAACGCGCCCGGCGCCTGCTCGGCGTCGTGCGCCACCGCGGCGGCGCTGCCGGAAGCATCGGAGGCGAGGCTCGCGCTGGTCGTTCGTCCGATCAGCGGCTCGAGCTTGCGATAGGCCCAGGCCGTGAACGGCAGCGACAGGAACAACGTGAAGTAGGTACCGACCGTCGTCGTGATGAGGTTGCTCGCCGCGGCGAACGTGGCGACTTCCCTGGCGACGTCGGGCGCCTGCTGCGCCGCGATGGCGCCGGAAGCGGCCGCCATCATGCTGCCGGAGCCGACGCCCGCGCCCATGGCGAGCGCGAGCGGATCGAAGACGTGCAGGCTCGTCAACAGGCCGGCCAGCAGCGCGATGAAGATCGCCCCGAACAGCGTGCCGGTGATGTATTCGGCCAGCACGCCGCGGCCCTCCGGCGACGCCATGCCGTATTTCTCGCCGATGATGGCCAGGCTGGGTTCGCGGCCCACCGAGAAGGTGGCGCCGATCGCTTCGCGCTTGATCCCCAGCAGCAGCGCTACCGGCAGGCCCAGGATCGCGGTCGCGAGGAAGTGACCGAACTCCTGGAAGACGAGTGCCCAGCCCGCGTTCATCAGCTTGGGCAGGGAGCCGCCGACCAGCAGCGCGAGCTTGCCGACGAAGATCAGCAGCGCCAGGCCGACGATGGTCGTCGCGCGGTTCTGCAGCGCCGTGTCGACTTGCAGCGGCGCGGGCAGCCGACGCTCCGAGAGGCTGATGGCCGCGCCGATCAGCAGCGCCCAGATCATCGGCAGCATGACGATCTTGCCGGGGCCCACGGGGATGGTGACGATGCCGAGGAACTCCGCCAGCAGCACCACGGCCAGTGCCAGGACGACGAGTCGCCATCGAGCTTCGGCGGGCGGGGCGACGAGGTTCGCGCTCAGGGTCTCGGTGCTCATGTCTGTTCTTTCTTCGACGCTTGACGGACGGCCCGTGCGCAGGCCCGTGTCCCGGGTTGCAGGATGGCGAGCCGCTAGGTTCGCGTGTCGGGCTCGACGGATCAATGTCAACAGACGTAGAATTTTGTTGACTGGAGAGCAACGCTCGAGATGCCAAGCGCACCCTTCCTCCCATCGCCGGAGCTGGAGTCGACCCCATGAAGAACGCCATCAACGAGCGACGCATCCTGTACCTCTACGAGGCGGCGAACCTGGGGTCGCTGCGCGCCGCGGCCGACAAGCTGGACATGAACGCCTCCGTGATCAGCCGCCAGATCGCGCAGCTGGAAGCGGAGCTGGCCCTCCCGCTGATGGAGCGCAAGGGTCGTGGCGTGAAGCCGACCGAGGCCGGGCAGCTGCTGGTCGACTTCTACCGGCAGTACAGCGCGAACCAGGACGACCTGATCGCCAAGCTCGACGAGATCCGGGGTCTCGCCCGCGGCCAGATCGACGTCGTGCTCGGCGAGGGCTTCGTCAGCGAGATGCTGGGCGCGCCGCTCTCGGCCTTCTGGCGCCGCCATCCCGGGCTCACGGTGTCGCTCAATCTCGCGGGAACGAACGAGGTCATCCGGCGCGTCGAGGAAGACACCGCGCAGATCGGGCTGGTCTACAACCCGCCCAAGGTTCCCGGCATTCGCTCGCGCGCGTCGGTGTGTCACCCGCTGTGTGCGATCGTCACGCCAGGTCATCCGCTCGCGCGTCGGCCGCAGCCGCCCAAGCTGGGCGACCTGCGCGACTTTCCGATCGCGCAGATGTACGGATCGTACGGGGTCCGCCAGCTGATCGAAGTGGCCGAGCACGCGGAGCAGTTGCGCCTGACGCCGACGCTCACCACCAATTCGATGCTGATCATGAAGCACTTCGCCATGGCGGGACTCGGCCTGATGATGCTGCCGGCGTTCGCGATGTCGCGCGAGATCGCCGCGGGCCAGCTGGTGGCGCTGCCGATCGATGATCCGTTCCTCTCGAGCGCCGAGGCGCACATCGTCACGCGCCAGGGCCGTCAACTTTCGGGCGCCGCCAACCAGCTGCTGCAGCTCCTGACATCGACGATGAGCACGTTCCGCGACTCGGCTCCCTCCGCCGATCGGGACTGACCGGTCGCCCCGCGCGGGTGTCGTGAAGATGTCACGGCCCGTGCGCCCGCGTTGCGGATAGCCAGCGCGCCAGATACCCCTTCCTGTATCCGATCCGAGTGCCCGCCGGGTGCCGGTCCGACCCGGCGTCGCGCGCGTCGCCACGCGTCCGGGGACGCCGCGAACGTTGCTCGAGAGGCAACACTGCAATACATCCGTTGACATTGATCCCCGCGCGCTTGTCGCGGATTCTTGCGTCACGGTGGTTGTGGCCACCCATCAGAACAAGCCCACTTGGCTGGAACGCTCCAGCGCGTCATGGCTTGAACCGAAGGAGCCGATGGTGGACATCATGAAGAGGGTAGCGGCGGCGGCTTTGGCGGCACTGCTCGCGGCAGGCAGCGCGAGCGTCTTCGCGCAGGACATCGTCCTGGGACAGACGACGTCGACGACGAGTCCCATCGTGGGCGCGCTCAGTCGCGACTACAACGCGGGCATCGCGCTGGCCATCGCCCGCGCGAACGCGGCCGGCGGCGTGCGCGGGCATCGCGTGCGGCTGGTCTCGTACGACGACAACTACGACGCCAGCAAGACGGTGCCGCTGGTGCAGCAACTCGTCGAGAAGGAGAACGCCATCGCGCTGGTGGGCGTCATGGGTTCTCAACCGACGCTCAAGCTCGCCAGCGACGGCGTGCTCGGACACTATCACCTGGCGCTGTTCGGGCCGATGACGGGCCTGCAGGCAGCGCTGTCCGGCGAGAACGTGTTCCCGATCCGCAGCAGCTTCGAGGACGAGGTGCGCGCGATGATGACGCACTGCGCCAGCCTCGGGCGGCGCAATGTGCTGTTCCTCTACTACGACGCGGGCGCCGGCCCGCAACTCGCGCGGCTGGCGCCGACGATGGCCGGGGAGTCCGGCGTGACGCTGGTGTCCGTGACGCCGTTTCCCGTGGTCGCCGACCCCGCGCGCCAGCGCGACGCCGTGCGGCACGCGCTCGCCGGGGTCGATCGCCGCCCGGACGCCGTCATCCTGCTGGCCATCGGCCATCCGCACAGCGAGGCGTTGAAGGTGTTGCGAGAGCGCTTCGGGCAGGGCATGTCGGGCATGGCAGTCTACTCGCTGGGCCAGGTCGATCCGGTGTCTCTGGCACACGAGGTCGGCGACGAGCGGGCCTGGGGCGTGATGCTGTCGCAGGTGATGCCGATGCCCGGCACCGTGGCGCTCGAGGTGGTGCGCGAGTTCGACGCCGACCGGCGCCGCTTCGCGCCCTCGGCTGCGGCGAGCTACGCCGTGCTCGAGGGCTACATCTGCGGCCGCGTGACGCTGGAGGTGCTGAGGCGCGCGAACCCGCTCACGCGCGAAGGCGTGCTCGCGACCGCGGAGCAGTCCGGCCAGCTGGATGTCGGCGGCTTCCGCGTGCTCTACGGCGCGCGGCAGCGCCGCTCCGTCAACCCGATCGAGCTGACCATGATCGATCGCGACGGCGGCCTCGTGCACTAGCAGGGCCGGCTCACACCAACCAGACAGGCCATCCGGCGCGCTTCGCGGCACGCCGCGGGGACGCCCGCGTCCGATTTCCAGCAACACGCGAACTTTCAACCAAGAGGAGATCCATTCGATGAACAAGTCCACCATGACCCTGGCAGTACTCGGCGCGCTCGCGGGCACCGCGGCGGCGCAATCCGACGTCACGCTCTACGGCAAGATCGACACCGGCCTGGTCTTCGACAACGGCACCGCGGGACATTCGATCCGCCTCTCGTCGGGCGTGACCGCCGGCTCGCGGCTCGGCTTCAAGGGCGTCGAGGATCTGGGCGGCGGCTACAAGGCGGGCTTCCAACTGGAGACGGGCTTCTGCAGCGACAGCGCCGCGGGCGCCCCGAATTTCTGCACGGGCAGCAACCAGTTCATGGGCCGCCAGGCGCGCGGCGATCTCATCGGCTCGTTCGGGACGCTGAGCGCCGGCCGCCAATACAGCCTGGGATTCAATGCGTTGGCGGTACTCGATCCGTTCGGCGCCGGACTGGCGGGCCAGGCCGACAACACCGATGGCAAGGGCAACTATCTGGTCGATCCGTCGGCCATCCGCATCAACAACGCAGTGACCTACACGACGCCGACGTTTTCAGGACTGTCCGCCGCGGTGGAGCTGTCGCTGGGCGAGCAGACCGGCGACTGGCGCAAGAGCCGCGAGGCCGGTGGGGCCGTCACCTATTCCGCGGGGCCGGCCTATGCCACGGTCACCAGCTACGACCTGGACAATGCCAACGGCGTCGGCACCGCGCGACGCGACATCACGGGCGGCGGCACCTGCGACTTCGGCCGGCTCAAGGTGCACGCGCTGGTGCAGAAGGTCACGGGCAGCCCGACCGGTGCGGCCAGAGTCGACGTGCTCAGCCTGATGGGGGGCGTGACCGTGCCGCTGGGCGGCGGCAGCCTGCTGGCGTCCTATGCCAGCCGCAACGATCGCACCGCCGCCGACCTGGACGCCCACCAGCTGGGAGCGGGCTACCTGTATCCGCTGTCCAGGCGCACGACGGTCTACACCGCCTTCGCGCACCTGGTCAACCGCCACGGCGGCACGCTGGCGGTCGGCAACGCCACCGAGATCGGCACCGGCGACCAGGCCTTCAACCTGGGTGTCGTGCACAACTTCTGACCGGCTCAGCGCTGGAACTTGCCGTCCGACCCGATGATGGACAGGTCGGTGTAGTCCAGCCCGGTGTGGCTCGTCGGGCTGAACGAGACCTCGAGCCCGCCGATGTCGTAGCGGTGCAGCGACTCCAGCGCGTCGCGCAGCTTCTCCCGCGTGGGCTGCTTGCCGGCACGGCGCAAGCCTTCCACCAGCACCTTGGCGCCGGCGAAGCCCTCGAGCATCGCGGGCGTGACCCGGTCGTCGCCGGTGGCCGCCTTCTGGTAGTCGCGCGCCTGCTTGACCATCGGGTTGGCCAGCGAGCGCTCGTAGGGGAACACCTGCGTGATGATCGTGCCCGCGGCGTTGGCGCCCATGGCCTTGATGAAGCCTTCCGAGGCGTTGTTGGACAGCGTGACGATCTGCGCGTGCGAGCCGGCGGCCCGGATCGCCTTGACGCCGTTGACCACCGCGCTGCCCGAGCCCAGGAACAGGATGGCCTGCGGGTTCTTGGCCGTGACCAGGGCCTGGATCTTCGTGAAGTCGGGCTTCTCGCGGTCGTAGGTCTCGGTGAACAGCGGCGCGCCGTTGACCTGCGCGAACGCCTCGAGCGCGCCCTTGACCGCGTCGGTGCCGAACGAATCGTTCACCTCCACGATGCCCACCTGCCCCAGGCCCACCAGGCTGAGGTGACGGATCGCCCGGTTGGCCTCGTGCTGGTAGCTGGCGCGCACGTTGAACACCCACGGGTTGACGGGCTTGTGCAGGATCATCGCGCCCGTGGACGGCGCCACCAGCGGCACGCCGAACTCGGACAGCAGCGGCAGGATGGCCTGGTTGTGCGGCGTGCCGCGCGTGAGCAGCAGCGCCAGCACCTTTTTCTTGGTGATGAGCTCGCGCGCGTTCGCCGCGGCGATGGCCGGCTCGAACTTGTCGTCCATCGAGATGAGCGTGATGGGCTCGCCATTGACGCCGCCGCTGGCGTTGACATGGTCGATGTAGAGCTTGGCACCGGCGGCCGTCTCCTTGACGCCGGCGGCCACCGGGCCGCTGAAATCGGCGGTCTGGCCGATCAGGATGTCGGCGTGGGCCAGGCCGGCGGTGGTACAGGCCAGCACGGTCAGGCATTTCAGCCAGTTGCGGATCACTTCGTCTTCTCCTCGTTCCGGCGCGGAAGGCCGGGCGTGCGGAGAGTATGCGAATGTGCACCTTGTTGCACGACCTGAAACGAGGAACTAATTCCGCCCATTTCATGACGCTGCAATGCGCGGCTGGCAGCGCGCCCCGCGTACCCCGTGGGGTAGCCTCAGGCGACCGCGACGGAGCTCAGCGAGATGCCGGCCAGCATCTGCTGGAAGCGGCTGGGGCGAACCAGGGGGCGGGCAGCCAGCGCCGCCCGACCCGCATTGGCGCGCACCTTCAGCGCGGCCGCGCCGCGGATGGCGCTCACCGTGACGACGTCGCGGGTGTCGATCAGCATCGATTCGCCTGCGGCCAGCACCACGTCGTTGCGGTCGCCATCGATGGTGAGCCAGACGAAGCCCTGGGTCACTTCCAGGCGGGAATCGAAGGCGTCGGTGAGGCGGGCGACTTCGTCGTCGGCCAGGTTGAGTTGGGCGCGTTGCGCGTTCAGCAGCATGATGGTCTCCAGTCCAAGGACAGCTCCCTATTCCGCAACCGCATCCGTCTCCAGTACTTCGGAGGCGGCGGGTCATCGTTTCGGGTTAGGAGAATCATCGGGCTTTCCCTGATTGGAATCCAACGTTCAATTGGAATGCCATCCATTCCATTGGCGCATGGATGAGCCATTCTGGTGCGACGGCCTTTATGGGATTTTTATGCGCCGCAGGCGACACTCCCGGCCCATGGATTCCGCACATCGCCGTCAGGCCCTTCTTCCGCTCACCCTCGGCGCCGTCGGCGTCGTCTACGGCGACATCGGCACGAGCCCGCTCTACACGATGGCCACGATCTTCGGGCCCGAGGGCGGCGTGCCGCCCGATGCCTCCCACCTGGTCGGGGCCGCGTCCACCATCTTCTGGGCGCTGATGCTCGTGGTCACGCTCAAGTACGTGCTCCTGATCCTGCGCGCCGACAACCGCGGCGAGGGCGGCATCATGGCGCTCACCGCGCTGGCGGTGCAGGCGGCGGGCGGCACCGCGAAGCGGCGCGCCTTCCTGCTGCTGCTGGGCCTGTTCGGCGCGGCGCTGTTCTACGGAGACAGCGTGATCACGCCGGCGATGTCCGTGCTCAGCGCGGTCGAAGGCCTCGAGGTCGTCCAGCCCGCGCTCAAGCGCTTCGTGCTGCCGATCGCCATCGGCGTGCTGATCGGGCTGTTCATGTTCCAGCGCAAGGGCACCGGCGTGGTGGGCAAGCTGTTCGGGCCCGTCATCGTGCTGTGGTTCGGGCTGCTGGCGGCCACCGGCGTGCAGCAGATCACCGCCTACCCCCCGATCCTGGCCGCGTTCAATCCGTTGCTCGCGCTGCATTTCCTCATCGAGCGCGGCCCGCTCGTGTTCGCCGCCGTCGGCGCGATCGTGCTGGCGCTCACCGGCGCAGAGGCGCTGTACGCCGACATGGGCCACTTCGGGCGCAAGCCGATCCAGCTCGCGTGGCTGGGACTCGTGCTGCCCGCACTGACCTTGAACTACATGGGGCAAGCCGCGCTGCTGATTCGCAAGCCACAGACGCTGGACAACCCGTTCTTCCACCTGTTTCCCCAGGATTGGCTGATTCCGGTGGTTGTCCTGGCGACCATGGCCACCGTGATCGCGTCGCAGGCCGTGATCTCGGGCGCGTTCTCGATGACGCGCCAGGCGATCCAGCTGGGCTTCCTGCCGCGCATGCAGGTGGTGTTCACGTCGGCCGCGGAGGCGGGCCAGATCTACCTGCCGCGCGTCAACTGGATCCTGTTCGTGGCCGTGATCCTGGCGGCGATCGGCTTCGGCAGCTCGGCGGCGATGGCCTCGGCCTACGGCATCGCGGTGACGGTGACGATGCTGATCACCACCATGCTCACGTACTTCGTGGTGCGCCACCTGTGGGGCCTGCCGCGCTGGCTCGCGTGGTCGGGCACCGGCGTGTTCTTCGCGTTCGACGTGCTGCTGGTGACGTCGTGCTCCACCAAGCTGCTGCAGGGCGGCTGGTTCCCCATCGTGCTGGGCCTGGCCATCTTCACGGTGATGGCCACGTGGAAGCGCGGCCGCGAGCTGCTGATCGAGTCGATCCGCCAGGACGACCCGGAGCTGCTGCCGTTCATCCAGTCGCTCGCGGAGCACGTCGAGCAGCGCGCGCCGCGCACCGCCGTGTTCATGGTGGCCAACCCCGACACCGTGCCGCAGGCGCTGATGCACAACCTCAAGCACAACTGCGTGCTGCACGAGCAGAACGTGATCCTGTCGGTGGTGTTCGACGAGCGTGCGTACGTCGAAGGCGACGAGGTGCTCTCCGTGACGCCGCTGGCCGAGGGCTTCTGGCGCGTGAGCATCAGCTACGGCTTCATGAACCTGCCCGACATTCCCGCATCGCTGAAGGCCTGCGAGGCCCACGGCATCGACCTGGAGCCGATGCGCACCAGCTACTTCGTCAGCCGCGAGACCGTGGTGCCCACGCGCGGTGACGGCATGGCCCAGTGGCGCGAGCGCCTGTTCGCGACGATGTCGCGCAACGCGGGCAGCGTGGTGGAGTTCTTCAAGCTGCCCAACAACTCGGTGATCGAGCTGGGGACGCGGGTGCAGATCTAGTGCAGTGTTCGGTGCTAAGCGGTGCTTATGCGCTGCGGATTTGGTCTCGTGGCTAGGCGAAAACCGCAGCCATGCCGGGTGGCATGGCGAGGATTTTCAACGACGCCACGGGGACAAAGGCGCAGCGCATGAGTGCCGATTGGCGCCGAACACTGCACTAGCCAAATCGGATCATCCTGCGCGAAGTCGCGGATCCACGCCGGAGAACGACGCTGCCTCGAGGGTGGATCCCGCGACCGCGCGCGCAATGACGAAGTTGGCGTCCGTATCGCTCAGTCGGCCCGTACAAGGGTCGATATGGAGAAGATGGATTCCCGGAAAAGCGCGACGACCAGCGCGACGTACCGCGCCGCCCTGTGCGCGCTGCTCGCCGGCGCCGCCGTGTCCGCCTCTGCCGATCCGGCCGACTACGTCTTCACGCCCTACTCGGACATCGGGATGTGGCAACTGGCCTACGGCCTGGGCACCGAGCACGATCGCGACGGCTCGCGCGAGACCCAGCAGACGCTGGGCCTCGGCGGCGCGCCCGCCGAGCGCTGGTACACGTCGGTCTACGCCGCCTGGGCAGCCGACGACGGCGGCACGTTCGCCGTCGACGAGTGGTCGTGGACGAACCACCTGCAGCTGACGACGCCGGGCTCCGAGCCGGTGGACGTGGGCCTGCTGTGCGAGGTCTCGCGCCCGCACGCGCGCGAGGAAGGCCGGCTGGGCGTCAGCTGCGGCCCGACGCTGCAGATGGATACCGACGACCTGCAGCTCAACCTGAACCTGGCGATGGCCAAGGACCTGGGCGCCGAGGCGCCCGAACGCTGGCAACTGGGCTACCAATGGCAGGTCAAGGGCCTGGTCGCGCGCGGCGTGGAGATCGGCGCCCAGGGCTTCGGCTCGGTGGGTCCGTGGAACGACTGGTCGCCCGGGAATGCGCAGGCGCACTCGCTCGGTCCGGCGATCTTCCTGAAGACGAACGCATTCGGCGGCCCGATCCGCTTCGATGCCGCGTGGCTGGTGGGGGTGGGCAGCGGGTCGCCGAGGAACACGCTGCGCCTGCGGCTGCAGCACGAGTTCTGACCGCGCTGTCATCCTGCGCGCAGCGAAGCGGAGTCGCAGGATGACGGCTTGCAGTCAATGCAGCAGCAGCGCGCCGTCGGCATCGCCCGCCGCGCGGCGCATGCCCCAGCTGGCGCACCACGCGGAGAACTCCGTCACCGGCATCGGCTTGCCCATGTGGTAGCCCTGCGCCTGGTCGCACTTGAGCTCGCGCAGCAGGTTCCAGGCCTCGGCGGTCTCGACGCCTTCGGCCACCACCATGATGCCCAGGTTGTGCGCCAGGTCGATCGTGGAGCGCACGATCATCTCGTCGTCGCGGTCGCTCTGCATGTTGCGCACGAAGGACTGGTCGATCTTCAGCTCGTCCACGGGCAGGCGCTTGAGGTAGGCGAGCGACGAGTAGCCGGTGCCGAAGTCGTCGATGGACAGCTTGAAGCCCATGGCGCTCAGCGCGTCGAGCGTGGCGAGCGCGCGCTGCGGGTCGTCCATGATCGCGCTTTCGGTGATCTCGAGGCAGAACGCCTTGGCCGGCACCTCGTGGCGTGCCAGCAGCGCCGCGAACTTCTGCGGCAGGTCCAGGTCGAGCAGGTCCCGCGTGGACAGGTTCACCGACAGCCGCAGCTGCAGGCCCTCGTCGGCCAGGATCTGCCAGCAGCGCGCGGCCTCCTCGAACACCCACATCGTGAGCGTGCGGATGAAGCCGGTCTGCTCCGCGAACGGGATGAACTGCATCGGCGGCACGAGGCCGCGCGTGGGATGCTGCCAGCGCACCAGCGCCTCGGCGCCGACCACGCGACGGTCTTCCAGCGCCAGCTTGGGCTGCAGGTACAGGCGCAGCTCGTTGCGGTCGACGGCCTGGCGCAACTCGGAGATCAGGGTCAGCGTCTGCACGCTGGTGGCGTCGATGGCCGGGTCGTAGGTGACCGGGCCGTTGGTCTGGCGCTTGGCGGCGTACATCGCCATCTCGGCGCGCACCAGCAGGCTGTCGGCGTCGTCGGCGTGCAGCGGCCAGCACGCGATGCCGATGCCCGCACCCATGTCCACCTTGTGCTCGCCCAGCACCAGCGGCTGCTCCAGCGACCGCTCGATGCGCAGCGCGAGCGCCTCGGCCTGGGCCGCGTCGGTGCGGCGCAGCAGGATCGCGAACTCGTCGCCGCTCAGGCGCGCGACCACGTCGCCGTCGCGTGCCAGCGCCCGGCTCAGGCGCTCGGCGATGCCCACCAGCACCTGGTCGCCGACGCTGTAGCCCAGCACGTCGTTGACGTGCTTGAAGCGGTTCAGGTCCAGCATGACCACGGCCACGCCGAACTCGGCGCCGTTGGCCAGCCGGGCGTCGGCCGCGTCGCGCAGCGCGTCGCCCACGGCCTCGCGAAAGCGCGCGCGGTTGGGCAGCGCGGTGAGCGTGTCCCAGTAGGCGAGGCGCAGGATCTGCGCCTGGTTCTCGGCCACGCTGATGCGCATGCGCTCGAACGACTGCGACAACGCCCCGAGCTCGTCCCCGCGGGTGAGTCCGCGCATGGGCGTCGCGTAGTCGCCGGCGCCGAGCCGCTCGGCGGCGTCGGCCAGGCCGCGCAAGGGCGTGGTCACGCGGCGCGCGGTGACCACGCTGCCCGCGGCGAACACGCCGATGGCCGTGAGCGTGATCAGGATCAGCTGGAACTGCAGATCCGCGGGAAGCCGCACCGCATCGCTGACCGAGAGCGAGATCAGGGCCAGCACGCCGCCGTCAAGACGGCGGTCGGCACCGAGCGGCAGCGCGTGCACGCCCAGTTCATCGCCTTGCGACGGCACCGATGCCATCGCATCAGGCGCCGTCGGCGCACCCCAGCCGTTCTCGGCCAGGTCGTTGGCGTTGGCGCCGGCTAGCGTGGTCATGGCCACCGCCCAGGGTTCGCGGGCGCTCGCGCGCGTGAGCAGGGTCAGGTCCGTGCCCGAGAGGCTCTTCACGTCGTGCTGGAGCTTCTCGCCCAGCGGAAACGCGATCAGGATCCAGCCGACGACGCGAGGCTTCATCACCGGCACCGCCACCACCTGGTACGGCAGGCCGCCCACGCGCATGATCTCGCTGGCGAATCCGTTGGCCGGCAGTTGCGGCCTCAGCTGCGCGGCGACCGATGCCACGGCGGCAGCGTCGCCGCCGGACGACCGATGCTGCACGGCGCCGTCCAGGCCCAGGAAGGCGACCTCGGTCGCTTCGACCCGGGTGCGCAAGCTGTCCAGGTTGGAGGTGATCGTGCGTTCGTGGTCCTCGTCGTGGTCGTCGGCGAACAGCACGGTGCTGAAGCCGAAGTCGGACGCAGTGACTTTCGTGACGTCCGCCACCGCGACCACGCGGCGCTCGAGCAGCGTCCGCAGGAGTTGCTCGCCTCGCTCGAGCTTGGCCGGCATCTCGTTGTGCGCATGCCGTGACAGGCTGATGCGCAGGGAGGCAAAGCTGACGAGCTGCACTGCCAGCAGCAGCGCCAGGAACACGACGATGATGCGTGCGCCCAGTGACTTGCGCCAGGGACGATCGTTCACGCTCACTTGACGAGGCCGCCCGGGCCGAGCCGCACGCGCTGTTCGACGTCGCTTGCTGCCACGGTCAGCGGCAGCAGCTGCGGCGGCGTCGTCTCGGCCAGCGACGAATGCCACACATGGATCTGGTAGCTGCCCGGCGGCACGTCCAGTACCTTGGCATGGCCGCCGGCGCTGCGCGCCCAGAGCGGCGTTTCGGTGACGATCACCCACGCGAGCATGCCGTCGTGGATGTTGCAGCCGAGCACGGCGACGCCGGGCTTGTCGAACACGATGGGCGTGTGCGGCACGCCGGCGTAGAGCTTGATCTGGAAGGTCTTGGCCGGCGAATACGAGTAGACGTGGTGCTTGACCGTGTCCTGGTTCGGAAACATCACGGGCGTGCCCACCGTGACCACGCTCACCTGCGGGCTGAACCGCAGGTCGTGCTGGGCGATCTGCGCACCAACCATCGGCTTGACCGGCAGCTTCGCGCCGACGGGCTCCAGCATCACGACCGCGTCCGCCAGCGGGCTGCCGGCGGCGTCGGAGACGGCCACGTCGACGGTGGCGGCGCGCGCGGCGGCGCCGACGCACAACAACGCGGCAAGGAGGGCGGTACGGGCGAGCATGGGGCGGCGGATTCCACGGTGGCACACGCCGGCCGCGCGCTGAAGGCGCAAGGCAAGACGTGCTGTCAGGGTATCGGCACGAACGCGCCGCGGCTGAAGCAGCTGGTTACGACCGGATGCCTGGCTGCCAAATCCGTCACGGCAGCCCGCGCGGCAAGTGCGCCAACGCCAGCGGCGCCCGGCAGATCGGCTGCACGCCGTCGGCCTGGCGCTACGGCACGAACCGGTACCCGACCCCCAGCTCGGTGACCAGGTGCTGCGGTTGCGACGGGTCGGCCTCCAGCTTGGCGCGCAGGTGGCCCATGTAGATGCGCACGTAGTGGGTGTCTTCCGAATGCGACGGCCCCCACACGGCCTTGAGCAGTTGCGGGTGGGTGAGCACGCGGTTCGGATGCGCGGCGAGGTGGGTCAGCAGCCGGTATTCGATGGGCGTCAGGCGCAGCGCCGCGCCGGCGCGTTCCACGGTGCGGTGCGCCAGGTCGATGCGCACGTCGCCGAATTCCAGCACGCTCTGCACGTCGGCGTTCGCGCGCGGGTGGCGGCGCAGTTGCGCCCGCACGCGGGCCAGCAGCTCGCCGCTGCCGAAGGGCTTGACGAGGTAGTCGTCGGCGCCGGCGTCGAGCGCGGCGATCTTGTCGGACTCGGTGGTGCGCGCCGACAGCACGATGATGGGAATCTCCGACCACGCGCGCAGCCCGCGGATGAAGTCGATGCCGTCGCCGTCGGGCAGGCCCAGGTCCAGCACCACCAGGTCGGGCCGGCGCGTGCCGGCCTCGATCAGGCCGCGCTGCACGCCGTCGGCCTCCGAGACCTGCAGCGACTCCGCCTGCAGCGACAGCCGGATGAAGCGGCGGATCTCGGCCTCGTCCTCGACGACCAGCACCTTGCCCTGGATCTCGGTGGCATTCATTCGATGGCTTCCATGCCCGCATTGTCGGCGTCATCGGTCGCCTCCCCGATGCGCGGGGGTTCTCCGCGCGGCAGCGTGAAGGAAAAGCGCGCGCCGCCGTCGTGCAGCGTCTCGCCACGGATCATGCCACCGTGGGCTGCCACGATGGCGCGGCAGGTCGCCAGCCCCGGCCCGGCGGCAGGCCAGGCCCCTCGTCGGTGCGGATCTGCTGCATCAGGCTCAGCGGCTTGCCGCAATGCGCGTCGAAGCCGGCGCGGCCAGCGCGACGACGCCACGATTGGTCTCGTCGAGCTTCGACTGCATGGCCTCGATCTGCTCGGCGGCCTCCGGCATGGCGATCCTGGCGCCGGCGGCATCGGACATCTCAATCCCGCTTCAGGACGACGACCGTCACGTCGTCATGGCCGCGCGTCGCGTCGCGCACGAGCCAGCCGGCGATCACGGCGGGGTCGCACTGGAGCAGGCCGCCGACGTCCTTCAGGTTCCAGCGCGTAAGCAGGCCATCCGAATGCATCACGACGATCGAATGATCGGGCCACGCATAGTTCACGTCCTGCAACCTGCGGATCTGCACGCCCAGCGTGCCGGGCTGGGACATCAGCGAGCGATCCTCGATGCCCGAGATCATGCGGCCGCTGATGTTGCCGGCGCCCGCGTAGACGATGCCGCCGGCGCTCGCGTCGAGCGCCGCCACCGCGACCGCGGCGCCACGCGTGCCACGCATCAGCGGGTGCGCCCGCTCCAGCATGGCGGCGGGCGAGCCCCTCGCCGTGGCGAATGCCTTCAGGGCCTCGGCGGCGGCCACGGCCGCGTCCGGGCCGTGGCCCAGGCCGTCGGCCACGATCACGACCGCGCGGCCATCCTCGATGCGGATGTCCCAGGCATCGCCGCTGATGGTCTCGCCCGGCGCCGCCAGGCAGATCCCCGCGTGCGCAATGCGCGTTCGGGGCAAGCCCGCCTTCGAGGCCGCCGGCGACGGCCCCCTGGTACGCGACAGGATCACGGTACCCCTCCCGGGCGCCGAGAAGACCGAGAAATCCGTCGACAGGCGTTGCACCGCGCCCAGCCCCGTGCCGGGCGTGCCGGCGCTCGAGTAGCCGTCGCGCATGCAGCGCGCCACGTCCATGCCCGGGCCGCTGTCGATGGAGATCACCTCCAGCTGGCAGCAGCCGTCCTCGGTGCTGCGACTGCCCAGCAGGAGCCGCCCCTTGGCCGCGTGGCGCCACAGGTTGTTGCCCAGCTCGGTGACGATGAGGGCGATGCGCCCGACCGCGGTCTCGTCGAGACCCTGGTCGCTCGCCAGGCGCGACGCGGCGCGACGGGCCTCGCCGACCTGCGATTGGTCCAGTACCCGAATGTCGAGATGCGGGGTCACGGCGCTACTTCCAGCGGGTGACGGTGACGCAGGTGCCTTCGCCGACGACGGTGCGCAGGTCGAATTCGTTGACGAGCCGGCGACTGCCGGACAGGCCGACGCCCATGCCCGAGCCCGACGTCCAGCCGTCGGTCAGCGCCAGGGCGATGTCCGGGATGCCCGGTCCCTTGTCCTCGAACGCCAGCCGCAGCCCGGTCTTGATGCCTTGCTGCACGATCTCCCAGCGCATCTCGCCGCCGCCGCCGTAGACGACCGTGTTGCGCGACAGCTCGCTGGCCGCGGTGACCATCTTGGTCTGGTCGACCAGCGTGAACTTCACCTGCTGCGTGAGCTTGCGCACCGCCTGGCGGCACATCACGATGTCGCGCTCACCCAGCAGCAACATCGTGCCGGTGGCGGGTTCAGTCAATTTTGTTCCGATCGTCGGCGGCCAGCATGGCCATGCCGCGTTCGACGTTCAGCGCGGTGCGCACGCCGTCGAGCGACAACCCGAGTTCGACGAGCGTGATGGCCACTGCCGGCTGCATGCCGACGACCACCGTGGTGGCATCGAGCACGCTGGCGATGCCGGAGATGCTGGCCAGCATGCGGCCGACGAAGGAGTCGACGATCTCGAGCGCGGAGATGTCGATGAGCACGCCGTTCGCGCCCGACTTCTCGATCTGCGCGGACAGGTCGTCCTGCAGCGCGAGCGCCACCTGGTCCTGCAGGTCGACCTGGATGGTCACCAGCAGCGTGCGGCCCATCTTCAGGATTGGGATGCGTTCCATCAGAAGCCCTGAACGGGTTCGGCGCGTCGAGCGGGTGTGTCGGATCCGTTCATGGCTTCTATGCCTTGTTGCGGGTGACGACGAAACCGGCCTTCTTCATCGCCAGCTGCAAGGCGTCGGCCAGCGTCGCCTTGGTGGTGATGCCTTGCAGGTCGATGCCCAGGTGCACGATGGTCTGCGCGATCTGCGGACGGATGCCGCTGATGATGCAGTCGGCGCCCATCAGGCGGATCGCCGTGACCGTCTTGAGCAGGTGCTGCGCGACCAGCGTGTCGACGGTGGGCACGCCCGTGATGTCGATGATGGCCAGTTCGGATCCGGTCTCCACGATGCGGGTCAGCAGCGATTCCATGACCAGCTGCGTGCGGCTGGAGTCCAGCGTGCCGATCATTGGCACGGCCAGCACGCCGTCCCACAGCTTGACGACCGGCGTCGACAGCTCGAGGAGTTCGAGTTGCTGGCGCTGGATGACCTCTTCGCGCGAGCGCTGGTAGGTGGTCGCGGTGAACTGGGCCAGCTTGTCGACGAGGGTCGACGCCGTCCAGGCGGCATCGAACGCGGCCTTGGGGTCGGTTCCCAGATGCCGCTGCAGCCCGGCGAACAGCGGCCTCTTGATGGACATCACGAACTGGCTGGTCTCGCCGGCGCTGGCGCCCTGCGCCGCGCGGGACTGCGACAGGGCGGCCAGGATGGAGCGCGTCTTGTCCCAGGGGGCGCCATCGAGGCTGCTCAGGTCGGCGTCGGCGGCGACGCCCGCGTGCAGTGCCGCGAAGAGCTCGCGCGCGTCGTTGGCCGACGTGCTTCCCGACGCGCCGTTCGCGGCGATCTCCGCCAGCCACGACCTGACGAACTCCTCGGGTGACGCCTTCAGCACGTTGTCGAAGACGCCATTTTCCTGTTTCATGCATTACCCCTTGAAGGTTCGAGAGGGTATCTCAACATTGGACATGCCCGTGTAGGACGGCGGCCCATCGATGGGCCCAGGCAGGCGAGCCGGATCTCGGGGGCTTGCACCTCATCCGGGTTCGCGCCTTGCTGGTCCGCAATGTAAATATTTTGTAGTGAACGATACGATTATCAATGATGTGAGCGCACACCCTCTTTGAAATCCAGTGATCATGGGCAAAGCCAACATCGACCTGCGGGACAATGGGGTTCAGCACTCGCCGCAGGAGAGTGCTAATATCCGTGGAACCGAACGATCGCATTCCGATCAGACTGAGCACATGACCACCACTCAAGCCAACGCACTGTCCGTCCGCGACCCGTGGAGTCTGGTTCCCCCGCTGGGCAACCTCGACGCCTACATCTCGTCCATCAACCGGCTGCCCCTGCTGTCGCAGGAGGAAGAGACGCGCCTGGCGACCGAGCTGCGCGCCACCGGCGACCTGAAGGCCGCCAGCGCGCTGGTGATGTCGCACCTGCGCCTCGTCGTGTCCGTCTCGCGCCAGTACCTGGGCTACGGGCTGCCGCACGGTGACCTGATCCAGGAGGGCAACATCGGCCTGATGAAGGCCGTCAAGCGCTTCGACCCGAACCAGGGCGCGCGCCTCGTCAGCTACGCGATGCACTGGATCAAGGCCGAGATCCACGAGTACATCCTGAAGAACTGGCGCATGGTCAAGGTCGCCACGACCAAGTCCCAGCGCAAGCTGTTCTTCAACCTGCGCTCGATGAAGTCCCGGCTGAAGGAAGAGGCCGCCGACGCCGACGTGCACCGCAACACGCTGACGCGCGCGCAGGTGGAACGCGTCGCGCGCGACCTCAACGTGAAGCCGGAAGAAGTGCTCGAGATGGAGACGCGCATGTCCGGCGGCGACGTCGCCATGGAGTCGCAGAACGACGACGGCGAGGAAGCCTACGCGCCCATCGCCTACCTGGCCGACGACCGCGACGAGCCCACGCGCGTCATCGAGAACGCCGCGCACGACCGCCTGGCCGGCGCCGGCATCGGCGAGGCACTCGAGCTGCTCGATGCGCGCAGCCGGCGCATCGTGGAAGAGCGCTACCTGAAGGTCAACGACGACAGCTCCGGCGGCATGACGCTGCACGAGCTGGCCGCCGAGTACGGCGTCAGCGCCGAGCGCATCCGCCAGATCGAGGTGGCGGCGCTGAAGAAGATGCGCAAGACGCTCGAGCCGCAACGCGTCTGAAGACGCCTTGCGAGAGAAAGACGGACGCTGCGGCGTCCGTCTTGCATTTCGGAGGTGGATCCTGCGACTTCGCGCAGGATGACGGGCCGCTTGTCCACAACAGGCCGCTTGTCCGTGACGGGCCGCTTGTCATCCTGCGCGAAGTCGCAGGATCCAGTGTCTGCTGCCTCAGCGCTTCTCGGCCAGCAGGGCCTTCAGGTCATCCGTGAGCAACGCCGGATCGAGCGACTGGGATGCGAACAGGCGGATGTGGCCCTGCGTGTCGAACACGTAGGTCCCTGCGGTGTGGTCGATGGTGTAGCTGTCGGCCGTCTTGCCCGGCACCTTTTCCACCACCAGCTTGAAGTCGCGGATGATCTGCTGCGTCTGCGCCTCGCTGCCGCGCAGCGCGAGGAAGTCGGGGCGGAAGTTGGTGACGTAGTTCTTGAGCAGAGCGGGCGTGTCGCGCGACGGATCCACGGTGATGAACACCACCTGCACGCGCGACGCGTCGGGACCCAGCGTCTTCAGGATGCCGGCGAGTTCGGCCATCGTGGTGGGACAGGCGTCGGGGCATTGCGTGTAGCCGAAGAACACCACGGTCAGCTTGCCCGCGAAGTCGGGCAGGCGGCGCGGCTTGCCGTCGAAGTCGGGCAGGTCGAAGCCCTGCGCATACGTGGCGCCCGTGAGGTCGAACGCGTTGAAGTGGTGCGGCGGGGCCACGCGCTCGCAGCCGGCCAGCGCCAGCGTGGTGGCCGCGGCCAGCATCAGGAAGAGTCGGCGTCGGGTCATCAGCGGGCGTAGGGAACGTAGTGGTCGACCAGCAGCGCCGCGAACAGCAGCGACAGGTACAGGATCGAGAAGCGGAACGTGCGGCGCGCCAGCTCGTCCGAGTAATGCCGCCACAGCTTGAACGCGTAGGCCGAGAACATGAACCCGAGCACCACGGCGCAGGCCAGGTACAGCCAGCCGCTGAGGCCGCTGACGAAGGGCAGCAGCGTGCCGGCGAACAGCACCAGCGTGTAGAGGAAGACGTGCAGCTTGGTGAAGTCGGGGCCGTGCGTGACCGGCAGCATCGGCAGCCCGGCCTTGCGGTAGTCCTCGGTGCGGTACAGCGCCAGCGCCCAGAAGTGCGGCGGCGTCCACAGGAAGATGATCAGGCACAGCAGCCACGCGTCGGCGCTGGCCTCGCCGCGCATCGCGGCCCAGCCCAGCACCGGCGGCATCGCGCCCGAGGCGCCGCCGATGACGATGTTCTGCGGCGTCATCGGCTTCAGGATGAGCGTGTAGATCACCGCGTAGCCGATGAAGGTGGCCAGCGTCAGCCACAGCGTGATGGCGTTGACCCAGGTGAGCAGCAGCGCGGCGCCGGCCCCGCACAGCAGCGCCGAGAAGACGAGCGCCTGCGTGTTGCTGAGCTCGCCCTTGGCGGTGGGACGCCACGCGGTACGCGTCATGCGGCGGTCGATCTCCTGCTCCACCAGGCAGTTGAACGCGGCCGCCGCGGCAGCCACCAGCCAGATGCCGGCGGTGGCGGCCAGCGTGGGCACCAGCGGCGGCCAGCCGGGCACGGCCAGGAACATGCCGATCACCGCGCAGAACACGATCAACTGCACCACGCGCGGCTTCGTGAGCGCGACGTACTGGCGCCAGCGCGACGGCCGGGCCGACGCCGGGGCGGGATTCGGGAGGGGGATGGAACTCATGACGACGGGACTCGTATTCTCAGGACGGCGGCCACTTCGAAGCCGATGCAGATGACCAGCGCAGCCGCCCCCGCAGTGTGCGCCAGCGCGGCCAGCAGCGGCCAGCCCAGCACGACGTTGGACAGGCCGGTGGCCAACTGAACGGCCACCAGGGCCCCGATGATGACAGCCCGGCGACGCGCCGGGGGCCCGCGCGTCCAAAGCCGCGCCACGAGCCAGCCCATCGCGGCGACGAAGGCGACGGCGAACAGCCGGTGCGACCACTGGATGGCCACCAGCGCGGTCATCGCGATCGGTTCGCCGTCGGCGCGCCGGCCCAGCTCGCGGGCGAAGGTGAAGCCTTCCGACCAGTTCATCGCGGGCCACCACTGGCCGTTGCATTGCGGAAAGCCGGTGCAGGCGATCACGGCGTAGTTGGTGCTGACCCAGCCGCCGAGGGCGACCTGCAGCAGCAAGGCCAGTGCGGCCAGGCCCAGCGCCCAGCGGTCACGCGCGCGCAGGCGCGCCTCGTCCGCGCGCGCTGAGACCTGCAGGGACAACAACGCCAGCAACCCGAGGCCGCCCAGCAGATGGCCCGTGACGATGGCCGGGTAGAGCTTCCAGGTCACCGTCAGCGCACCGAAGAACGCCTGTCCGACGTACCAGGCCAGGGTCAGCCCGATCAGCACCAGGGGCCGTCGCTGGCGCGCCGCGATCGCGGCCACCAGCAGCAGCGCGATCAGGAGGCCCAACGCGCCGGCGAAGTAGCGATGGATCATCTCGATCCACGCCTTCTTCTGCGTCACCGGCCCGTCGGGCGCGAGCGCCTGCGCGTGGGCGATGTGCTCGGCCGCGGCCACGGGGCTGGACGTGGCGTAGCAGCCCGGCCAGTCGGGACAGCCCAGGCCCGAGTCGCTGAGGCGCGTATAGGCGCCGAACACGACGAGGTCGAAGCACAGGAACAGCGCCAGGCCCGCGAGCGCGGCCACGCGCTGCGGGCGCGACCTGTGGCGCAGCCCGCCGCGCCACCACGCCGCCATCAGCACCAGCGACACGATGGCCAGCGCGATCAGCGCGAGGCCGGTCAGCGACGTCCAGTCGTATTGCGGCGACGGATTCATCAGAGGGTGTCGCCCTTGGCCCTGTTCCACCAGGCCGACGCGCGCAGCAGCTTGTCGACGTCCTTCTTCAGCTTGACCGGATCGGGGTTGGCCGGCGTGCGCATCATCCAGTTGCCCAGCGGATCGACGATGTAGAGGTGGTCCTCCAGCGCATGGCCCTGCTCGGGTTCGAGCCAGCGCGCGAGCGCCGCGCGGTCGACGCGGTAGGTGGCCACGGCCGGCTTGGCGGCCACCACGGCGGCCAGCGCGGGCGCCAGGGGCTCGGGGCTGTCGACCAGCCAGACCTTGGTGATGCGGTCGCGCTCGGCGCCCATCATCTCGCGCAGCTGACGCTGCAGGTACAGGTTGCTTTCGCACAGCTTGCCGCAGCCGGCAGGCGCCACGACGATCATCAGCCACTGGCCCTTGAGCGTGGTCAACGGCACGGCGTGGCCGTCCATGTCCTGTGCGGGCACCTCGTCGATGGACGGCAGCGGCCGCTGCGGCTCCACCAGCGTGGCGTAGTTGGTGCGGCCCTGCGGCCGGATCACGTAATAGGTGAAGTACGACGCCAGCACCGGCAGCGCGCACGCGGCCAGGATCACCAGCATCGTGATGCGGCCGCGGCGGCTCTGCGCGGCCGAGTAGTCGCGCATCGGGGCGGGCGTGCCGTGCAGCGTGAAGGTCATGGACTCCGGGCCGGAGGCGCGGGGATCGTCGGACGGCGTCGGTTTCATCGGTGGCGGGCGTGGTCGACGGTCGCGTCGACGGGGGATTCGGAATCGGGAGCCGCGGGGCGGCGCGGGCGGATGAACTGCAGCCACACCCACAGGCCCAGGAACGCGATGCTCATCGCGAACCACTGGACGGCGTAGCCATAGTTGGTGGCGACGCCGACGCCGCCGTTGCCGCTGGGCCAGTCGCGGCGCAGGCCGTCGCCGGAATTATCGGTGGTGGCATCTTCCACCACCGTGGCCGGCCGCAAGGCCAGGCCCGATTCGGCGCCGAACGCGGCCCGTTCGAGATTCTGCCGCACCGGGCCGCCGGCGCCGTGGCCGATGTCGATCCAGTGCGACGGCCACGGCGCGACGTGGCCATGGAGCCGGACCGGCCCTGCGGGCGTCGCGATGGGCGGCACCTTCAGCGGATCGGCATCGTCGCGGGCCACCCAGCCGCGCTGCACGATCACGGCGCTGCCATCGGCCAGGCGCAGCGGCGTCATCACGTAGAAGCCGGAACGCTCGTCCATCGTGCGGTTCATCAGGAACACGGTGCGTGCCGGGATCCATTCGCCCTCCAGGGCGATGTGGCGCTGCCATTGCTGCTCGGCCGCCGCGGGCTCGCGCGCCAGCTCGTCGCCCGGCAAAGGCGGCAGCGTGCCGCGCTCGGCCACCAGCGCCTCGTTGGCCAGTTTCGTGTGGGCACGCGACAGCTGCCACACGCCGAACCGGGCGGTGAGCATCGCGCAGGCGAGCGCGACGATGAACCAAATCACGCGCGAACGCGTCGAGCCGGCACCCTTGCGCGGCGCGTCGGGAGGGGAGGAACCCGCGGACGCTTGCGCCCCCTGGGTGGAATAATCGTTCGTCATGAAAATCGTGATCGTCGTCTTCTTGCTGCTCGTCCTGGCCGCGCTGGGTGGCGCGGGCTTCTTCATGCTGCGCCGTGGCCCCGACGAGGCCGGGGCGGACAAGCGCATGGCCCGCACTCTGGCGCTGAGGGTGGGATTGTCGGTCACGCTGTTCCTGCTGATCCTGCTGGCCTGGAGCCTGGGCTGGATCCACCCGTCGGGCATTCCGGTCGGCACCTGAGTTCAGCTCTCAGACGCGGCAAGGGCCGCGCGGTTCCCCTTCAAACGACGACGCCGCCCGGGCAATCGAGGCGGCGTCTGTCTTTTCAGGGCGGCGAGCCGACCGCTCGCCGTGCCATCACAGCCAGTAGACGACGACGTACAGGCCCAGCCACACCACGTCCACGAAGTGCCAGTACCAGGCGGCGCCTTCGAAGCCGAAGTGGCGCTTGGGCGTGAAGTGGCCCTTCTGCAGGCGCAGCGTGATGAAGAACAGCATCAGCATGCCCACGAACACGTGGAAGCCGTGGAAGCCGGTGAGCATGAAGAACGTGGAGCCGTAGATGCCCGACGACAGCTTCAGGTTCATCTCTGTGTAGGCCTCGTGGTACTCGAAGGCCTGGCAGCAGATGAACGTGGCGCCCAGCAGCACGGTGAGCCACATCCAGCCGATGGCCTTGGCGCGGTGGTTGGCGATCAACGCGTGGTGCGCGATGGTCAGCGTGACGCCCGAGGTGAGCAGGATGGCGGTGTTGAGCGTGGGGATCGGCCACGGGCCCATCGTGCGGAACGGGGCGATGGTGTCGGCCGGAGAGCCGGTGGCGCCGGCCTGCGCGCTGGGCCACACCGCATGGAAGTCGGGCCACAGGATCTGGTGGTCGAGGTTGCCCAGCATCGGCAGCGCGATGGTGCGGGCCCAGAACAGCGCGCCGAAGAACGACGCGAAGAACATGATCTCCGAAAAGATGAACCAGCTCATGCTCCAGCGGAACGACAGGTCGACGGTATCGGAATACTGCCCGCCCTCGCTCTCGCCGATCGCGGTGACGAACCATTGCGCCAGCGTGACCAGCCACACGACGACACCGGCCAGCAGGCTCCACGAGCCCCACTCATGGCCGTTGACCCACTGGCTGCCGCCCAGGATCATCAGGAACAGGCCAGCCGCCACGCACACGGGGTAGCGTGAGGGCGACGGGATGAAGTAGTGCGGGGTGATTCCGTGGGGAGTCGCGGCGGACATGGGTTCTTTTCTCCAGACTCAGTGACTGGTGGCGGCGCCGATGACGAAATGCACCAGCACCACCAGGAAGACGACGAAGACCGCGGCGCCGAGGACGGCGGCGATCACCACATGGATCGGGTTCAGCTTCCTCACGTCCTGCTCGTGGTCGGCGGAGCGTCGGATGCCGAGAAAGCTCCATGCCACCGCACGAAACGTCTGCCCGAAGTTCGCCTTGCGGGCGGTCGGCGGGACGTCTTCACGGGGGTCGAGAGGCGCGGTCATCATCGGTTCAGACCTTGGGCTTGGACTCGAGCTGCCCCACCGGTGCCGGTGGCGTGGTGCCGCCCACCTCGAAGAAGGTGTACGACAGCGTGATGGTCTTGACGTCCTTCGGCAGCTTGCTGTCGACGACGAAGATCACGGGCCAGCGCTTGGACTCGCCCGGCGCCAGCGTCTGCTGGTTGAAGCAGAAGCACTCCACCTTGGTGAAGTGCGACTGCGCCACGCCCGGCGCGTAGCTGGGGATGGCCTGCGCCGTCATCGTGCGCGACTGCGTGTTGCGGAACTCGTACATCACCGTGGTGAGCTGGCCCGGGTGCACCGTGACCTGGTTCTGCTCGGGATGGAATTCCCACGGGCCGCGGGCGTTGGCATCGAAGTCGACCTGGATGCTGCGGCTCAGGTCCACCTGGGTGTTGATGTCGCTGGCCTTGGTGCCGTAGGCCGAGCCCACGTCGCCGCGCGCGATCACGTTGACGCCCAGCGCCTCGCAGATCGACTTGTACATGGGCACCATCGCGTACGCGAAGCCGGCCATCACGAAGACGAACAGGGTCAGCTTGAAGAGCATGTCGCGGTTGATGCGCCGCAGCTTGCGCTGGCGCGGATCGACCACGATCGGGGTGGCGGCTTCGGTCATAGGCCGAACATCACGGCCTTGGCGACGAAGCCCAGGACGAACATCAACGCCACGGAGAACAGGGCGAAGCCCAGGCGCAGGTTCTTGCGGCGTTGTTCAGGAGTGAGTGACATGGGGCCTCTCGTGCGGCCTCAGCCGATGACCTTGGTGGCGGTGCGATCGAGCTTGGGCGGCGTCTCGTAGGTGTGCCAAGGCGCCGGCGACGGCACTTCCCATTCGAGGCCCTCGGCGCCTTCCCACGGACGCTGCGGCGCGGGCTCGCCCTTGCCGCGCATGCCCGGGAACACGACGAACACCAGGAAGTAGACCTGCGTCAGGCCGAAGCCCAGCGCGCCGATGGAGGCGATGGCGTTGAAGTCGGCGAACTGCATCGGGTAGTCGGCCACGCGGCGCGGCATGCCGGCCAGGCCCAGGAAGTGCATCGGGAAGAACGTGACGTTGAAGAACACCAGCGACGACCAGAAGTGGATCTTGCCGCGCGTCTCGCTGTACATCACGCCCGTCCACTTCGGCGCCCAGTAGTAGTAGCCGGAGAACATGCCGAACAGGGAGCCGGCCACCAGCACGTAGTGGAAGTGGGCGACGACGTAGTAGGTGTCCTGCAGCTGGATGTCGATCGGCGCCATCGAGCAGATGAGGCCGGTGAAGCCGCCCATCGTGAACACGAAGATGAAGCCGACGGCCCACAGCATCGGGGCCTCGAAGGTCATCGAGCCGCGCCACATGGTGGCCAGCCAGTTGAAGACCTTCACGCCCGTGGGCACGGAGATCAGCATCGTGGCGTACATGAAGAACAGCTGGCCCGTGACCGGCATGCCCGTGGTGTACATGTGGTGCGCCCACACGATGAACGACAGGATGGCGATGGACGAGGTGGCGTAGACCATCGACGTGTAGCCGAACAGGCGCTTGCGTGCGAACGCGGGCACGACCTGGCTCACGATGCCGAAGGCCGGCAGGATCATGATGTAGACCTCGGGGTGACCGAAGAACCAGAACACGTGCTGGTACATCACCGGGTCGCCGCCGCCGGCCGGGTTGAAGAAGCTGGTGTGGAAGTGGCGATCCGTCAGCGTCATCGTGATGGCGCCTGCCAGCACGGGCATCACGGCGATCAGCAGGTAGGCGGTGATCAGCCAGGTCCAGCAGAACATCGGCATCTTCATCAGCGTCATGCCGGGGGCGCGCATGTTGAGGATGGTGACGATGATGTTGATGGAGCCCATGATGGAGCTGGCGCCCATCAGGTGCATCGCGAAGATGCCGCCGTCCATCGACGGGCCCATCTGCAGCGTGAGCGGCGCGTAGAGCGTCCAGCCCGCCGCGGGGGCGCCGCCGGGCATGAAGAACGAGCCCACGAGCATCAGGGCGGCCGGGATCAGCAGCCAGAAGCTCAGGTTGTTCATCCGCGCGAACGCCATGTCGGCCGCGCCGATCTGCATCGGGATCATCCAGTTCGCGAACCCGACGAACGCGGGCATGATCGCGCCGAACACCATGATCAGGCCGTGCATCGTGGTGAACTGGTTGAACAGCTCGGGATTGAAGTACTGCAGGCCCGGCTGGAACAGCTCGAGCCGGATCAGCAGCGCCAGCGTGCCGCCTATCAGGAACATGGTGAACGCGAACAGCAGGTACAGCGTGCCGATGTCCTTGTGGTTGGTCGCGAACACCCAGCGGCGCCAGCCCGTCGGGCGGCCGTGCGCGTGATCGTGGTCATGCTCGTGGCCGTGATCATGATCATGGCCATGATCGGCCGGATTGGGGAGAACAGCACTCATGAGAGGGGAATCCTTCAGCGAACGCGTGTGTCAGGCTATCGAAAACGACAGCTCGGCGACTTACTTGGCTTCGGCAGCGACCACGTCGGAGGGCTCGACGAGCTGACCGGTGTGGTTGCTCCACGAGTTCTTCGTGTACGTGATGGCGGCGGCGATATCGGTCTCCGACAGCTTGCCCTGCCACGCCGGCATCGCGCCGTTCAGGCGGCCGTGCAGCACGGTGAGGATCTGTGCGTTCCTGTCGGGGTCGAGCACCGTCGGCGAGCCGTCGAGCGGCTTGACCGGGCCCGCGCCCTTGCCGTCCGGGCGGTGGCAGACGGCGCAGTTGGCCAGGTAGACCTTCTCGCCGCGGGCCTCGAGCGGGCCGATCTCCCAGACCTTCTTCGGATCGTCGGCCGCGGCGGCCAGCGCCTTGCGCTGCTTGTCGACCCAGGCCGTGAAGTCGGCGGCCGACAGCACGTCCACGCGGATCGGCATGAAGGCGTGTTCCTTGCCGCACAGCTCGGAGCACATGCCGTAGTAGGTGCCGACCTTGTTGGCCAGGAACCAGGTGTCGCGCACGAAGCCGGGCATCGCGTCCTGCTTGACGCCGAACGCCGGCACGCTCCACGAGTGGATCACGTCCTCGGCGGTGGTGATGATGCGGATCTTCTTGTTGACCGGCACCACCAGCGGATTGTCCACCTTGAGCAGGTAGTCGTTGCCCGCGGGCTTGCCTTCCTCGGACAGCTGGCGCTGGGCGGTATCGAGCGTGGAGAAGAACTTGATGCCGGCGCCCTCGCCGTTGCCGTACTCGTACGCCCACTTCCACTGGTAGCCGGTGGCCTTGATGGCCATGTCGGAGTTGGTGGTGTCCTTCATCGCGACCACGGTGCGGGTGGCGAACGCGCCCATCAGGATGACGATGATGAACGGCACCACCGTCCAGGCGATCTCGACCGCGACGCTCTCGTGGAAATTCGCCGCCTTGTGGCCCTTGCTCTTGCGATGCTTGAAGATCGAATAGAACATGAAGCCGAACACGACGACGAAGATCAGCGTGCACACGATCAGCATGCCGTAGTGCAGCGTCTTGATCTGATCCGCGACTTCGGTGACCGCCGGCTGGAAGTCGAGGCCGTTGACCCGGGGGCCGCCCGGAATGTCCGTCACGGACTTGTCGCCGAAGGCCAGCGCCGCTCCGGTGCCGGCCAGTGCGGAAATCGCCAGGGCGGCGCGCGTCGCGCCGGTCCCCAGCCTTCGAATCGTCATCATTGTCGTCACGTAGTTCGATCCTTCTTGTCGGGCCAGGACCGCCAGCGCGGTCCGGATCGGCTTGATCAGAGGTCGCATGCAGCCCCTCGAAAGGTGGGCCTGCACAGGAGAGGTGCACATCAGACACAAGACCCAATCGATTCTAGGGCCTGTTCATGCCAAAAAAGTGCCTACTGGACTCAGCGTAAGCCCTGCCCCAGCCCGTCAAATCAACGAGGTTGACGGCCTCGGCTCAGCATCGCCTTCATGTCGTCCAGTCCCACCCGGGTCTGTTCGGCGACTTGCGCGCGCGGCACCGGCTTGAACGCATGGCCGTAGACGATCTCGAACTCCAGCACGACGCGGCCCTGCGAATCGGTCTTCGCGCCGAGCGCCGCCAGCAGCTGGTCGCGCCAGCGCGGGGTGCGCAGGCCGGGAAAGCGCGCGGCGTCGGTGTTGGCGCCCAGCGTGCGCAGCTCGTCGAGGGCGGCCTGCGGGCCGCTCCAGGTCAGGCGCAGCGTCTCCTGGTCCATCACCGGGTCGGCGAAGCCGGCCTCGACGAGCATGTCGCCCAGGTCGTGCATGTCCGTCCAGGGTGCATACGCCGTGCCCCATCCATGGACGCGGTACAGGTCGCGCAGCGTCACCAGCGTGCCGGGGCCCAGCGTCGTGAACATCAGGAAGCCGTCCACCACCAGCGCGCGCTGCCATTCGCGCATCAGCGCGGGCGCGTCGGGCGCCCAGTGCAGGCCCATGTTGGACCACACGAGCTGCGCCTGCGCCGGCGGCACCGCCGACTGCGCGATCGCGCGCGGCCCACCGGCCCCCAGGCCCAGCCAGCGGCGCCAGGCCGGGACGGCCGCCGCCGCCTCGAGGGCCGGCGGCGCGGCGCCCGGCGCCGATTCGGGACGCAGCACGCCCGTGACCGTGGCCTTGGGATAGGCCTGCGCCAGCAACCCCGCTCCACCGCCGAGCTCGCCCCACCAGTCGAACACGTGCTGCGGCACCTGCTTGACGATGGACAGCCGCTCGCCCAGGCGACGCGCGAGCTCGCCGTGCAGCCACGGCGGCGCCGGCCGGGCCGCCAGGCGCGCCCACGCGCGATCCAGCGCGCGCGGATCGAGGCGTTCCGGGCGGGATTCGGTCGGGGGGACGGCGGGCATGCGGCAGTATATTGAGCCGATGACTTCACGGCCCGACGCCTCTGCGATGGCCGCAGGCGGTGCCGGGCCAAGCCCCACGCGCTTGACGCGGGCCGCGATCGCCACCCGCGCGCTGCTGGCGCGCGGGCGGCGCCAGGCCGGCGGGCGCTGCGCGGTGTGCCGCGGCTGGTGCGCCGACGGCCTGTGCGCGTTCTGCGCGGCGCGCTTCGTGCTCGCCCGCGATCGCTGCGGCGGCTGCGCCCTGCCCCTGCAATCCACGCTGGCCGTCGACGACGAGCCGCGCTGCCTGCGCTGCCGCCTCGCGCCGCCGGCGTGGTCGCGCGTCGTCACCGGCGTCGATTACGGCTACCCCTGGGATCGCCCCATCGCCGACCTGAAGTTCCACCAGCGCCTCGACCAGGTCGCGGTGCTGTTGCGGCCGCTGCTGGCGCAGCTGGACGACGCGCGCGGCACCGACCTGCGCGTGGTGGCCGTGCCGGTGTCGCGCGAACGGCTGCGCGAGCGCGGCTACAACCAGTCGTGGGAGCTGGCGCGCCGGCTCGCGCGCTCGCTCGCGCTGCCCGCGCGCGCCGACGCGCTGTTCCGCGTGCGCGACACTCGCCACCAGCTGGCCCTGCATCGCACCGAGCGCGCGCGCAACCTGCAGGGCGCGTTCGTCGTCTCGCCGCGCCACGCGGCCTGGGTGCGCGGTGCGCGCATCGCGCTGGTGGACGACGTGCTCACCACTGGCGCCACCGCGCACGCGGCCACGCGCACGCTGCACGCCGCGGGGGCGCGCGACGTGCAGGTGTGGGTCGTGGCGCGCACGCCCGATGCCTGACGGCACCATGTTTGCGCGTCGCGCACACCCGATACGTGACAATCCAGCCCATGTTCCGCATCGTCCTCGTCCACCCCGAGATCCCGCCCAACACCGGCAACGTGATCCGCCTGGCCGCCAACACCGGATGCGAGCTGCACCTGATCGAGCCGCTCGGTTTCTCGATGGAGGACAAGCTGCTCAGGCGCGCCGGCCTCGATTACCACGAGTTCGCCGACGTGCGCCGCCACGCGCGCTGGGAAGACTACGTCGCCACGGTCGACGCCTCGCGCTGCTTCGCGTTTTCCACCCGCGGCACGGGCACTCTGGCCCGGGTGGACTGGCGCCCGGGCGACAGCCTGGTCTTCGGCAGCGAGTCGTCCGGACTGCCGCCGGCGCTGCGCGAGTCGTTTCCGCCTGAGCGCCTGGTTCGCCTGCCGTTGTTGCCGGGCCAGCGCAGCCTGAACCTGAGCAATGCGGTGGCCGTGGCGGTGTTCGAGGCGTGGCGGGTGAACGGCTATGTGGGTGGGGCCTGAAGTCGGCGCGCGCCGGTGGCCCCCGAGGGGGCTGGCGCTTGAGGTTATCCACAAAGTAGTCGGCCGCGGAAAGCGTGCGGCTCGACTCCTGCCCGAATTGGAGCAATCGAAGCAGAGGCGTTTCCGGCCGGCGAAGCGCCCAGCGCCGCAGGCTCAGCGTGCAGCTGCAGACTCGGTACCAATGGGTCAGTCGGTGGATCGCGGCCAACTACTTTGTGGGTAACCGCAAGGGTGTGGCCTCCTTCCGCGACACCTTCGTCGCTGCGGCCAGCGCCGCAGCGCGGACGGAGGAGATGCCAGAGCCCTTGCCTACAGCCCCTCGCCGCGCGAGTCGCGCCGCATCAGTGACGCCACCGCATCGCGCGCCGCGATGCGGCGATGGATCACGGCCGAGACCATGTCGGCGATGGGCATCGCCACGCCGTGGTCGTGCGCGATGCGCGTGACCGTCTCGGCGCAGTACACGCCCTCGGCCACGTGGCCCAGGCGTTCCAGGATGCCGCTGAGCGACAACCCCTGCGCCAGCAACAGGCCCACCTTGCGATTGCGCGACAGGTCGCCGGTGGCCGTCAGGACGAGATCGCCCAGGCCGGACAGGCCCATGAAGGTGTCGGGCTGCGCGCCGAGCGCCACGCCCAGGCGCGTCATCTCGGCCAGGCCGCGCGTGATGAGCGCGGCGCGGGCGTTCAGGCCCAGGTTGAGGCCATCGGCGATGCCGGTGGCGATCGCCAGCACGTTCTTGACGGCGCCGCCCACCTCCACGCCCACCACGTCGGTGGAACGGTAGATGCGGATCGATTCGCCGTGCAGCGCGTCGACGGCCAGGTCGCACAGCGCCGAATCGGTGCTGGCGGCGACCAGCGCCGTCGGGCTGCCGCCGGCCACTTCCTGCGCGAAGCTGGGTCCCGACAGCACGCCCACCGAGGCGTGCGGCAGCACGCTGGCCGCGATCTGGTGGCCCAGCGCGCCGGTGGCCGATTCGACCCCCTTGCACAGCCAGAACACGCACGCGTCGCCGGGCAGCGCGGCCAGGCGCTCGCGCAGCGAGGCCATCGGCGTGGCGACGATCAGCAGCCCGCGTTCGGCATGCGCCAGCGCGGCCGAGTGGTCGGACGTGACGGCGAGCTGGTCGGGCCACGCGGCGTGCGGCAGGTAACGCTCGTTGCGCCGGTCGACCGCCATCTGCCGCGCCTGCTGGGCGTCGCGCGCCCACAGCAGCACCCGATGACGCCGCGCCGCGGCGATCGCGAGGGCGGTGCCCCAGGCACCGGCGCCGATGACCGAGATGCGCATCGAGGACCTATCTGAAGTGACGGGGTCAGGTCCCGCGTCTTGCAGCGGAAGCGGCTTTGCGCAGCGCCAACCGCTCAACGTGCAAGACGCACGACCCCACCCCGGGTAGCTTAGTTGGGCGCGCCGTTGGCCGAGGCCGTCTGCGCCAGCTGGGCCTGTTGCTGCGCCTCGAACATGGCCTGGAAGTTGACCTCCGCCAGCAGGATCGGCGGGAAGCCGGCGCGCGTGCACACGTCGGAGACGATGGCGCGCAGGTACGGGTAGAGCATCTGCGGGCAGACCACGCCCAGGATGCCCTGCTGCTGGTCGGCCGGCACGTTGCGGATCTCGAAGATGCCGGCTTGCTTGGCTTCCACCAGGAACAGCACCTTGTCGCCCACCTTGGTGGTGACCGTGCCGGTGATCGCGACCTCGAACAGGCCCGGACCGATGGCTTCGGCACCCATGCCCAGCTGGATGTCGACCTGCGGCTGCGTCTGCTCCAGCAGCGCCTGCGGGGAGTTCGGTTGCTCGAGCGACAGATCCTTCAGGTAGATGCGCTGGATCTGGAAAACGGGGGATTGGTCTTGTTCAGCCATGGGGTGTCTCGAAAAAAACGAAGCCCGCAAACCGGGACGGTGCGGGCTGCATCCGGCATTATGTCGCAGGCTCAGGCAGCTGCCGCGACGGGTAAGGCCTCAGCCGTTGAGCAGCGCAAGCAGTCCGCCCTTCTGGTCGAGCGCGATCAGATCGTCGCAGCCGCCCACCCAGGTCTCGCCGATGAAGATCTGCGGCACCGTGCGCCGGCCCGTGCGGGCGATCATCGCGTCGCGCTGCGACGGATCCAGGTCGACGCGGACCTCCTCGATGGCGTCGACGCCGCGCTGCTTGAGCAACTGCTTGGCGCGGATGCAGTACGGGCAGACCTGCGTGGTGAACATGCGAACCGGATTCATGCGGGAATCGCCGCGGGGCGCGGCGCCTGGCTGGGATGTGCCCGATTTTCGCGCAGGTGGTTCAACCTTGCTTGGCCAGGGTGACCCGGGGGATTCTCAGGCCGCCGCGGTCTCGACCGGCAGGCTGGCCGTCTTCCACGCCGCCAGCCCGCCGGCCAGCACCACGACCCGGGAGTAGCCCTTGGTCTCCAGCGCCTTGGCCGCCTTGGCGGCGCGCTTGCCGCTGGCGCACACCAGCACCACCGGCAGCGACTTGTTCTTGGGCAGTTCAGGCGCCACCTCGAAGCGGCCGAGGGGGATGTTGCGCGAGCCCACGATGTGGCCGGCCGCGTACTCGCCCGGCTCGCTCACGTCGATCACGCTGGCCTTCTCGCGGTTCATCAGGCGCACGACCTCGGTCGGCGCGGCGCCGCCGCTGCGCGCGCCGTCGAGCATCGGCCACAGCAGCAGGCCGCCGGAGACGAGGGCGGCCAGGACGAGGATCCAGACGATGGGGTCGGTGAAGAAGGAGGACAAGGCGGGCAATTTCGAAACGGATAGAACCACGATTATAGGAAGGTGGCGCCGCGTGGCCTCGCGCCGGCCGGGCCGCATAGAATTTGCGCTCCTCCCGAACCGACAACGGCGCCGCACGGCGCGAGGCCCTCACCATGTACAAGCTCGTCCTCATCCGCCACGGCGAATCCACCTGGAACCTCGAGAACCGCTTCACGGGCTGGACCGACGTCGAGCTCACCCCCACCGGCGTCGCGCAGGCGCGCACCGCGGGCGAGCTGCTGAAGGAGGCCGGCTACGAGTTCGACGTGGCCTACACCTCGGTGCTCAAGCGCGCCATCTGGACGCTGTGGCACTGCCTGGACACGATGGAGCGCACCTGGCTGCCCGTCAAGCAGGACTGGCGCCTCAACGAGCGCCACTACGGCGGCCTGCAGGGCCTGAACAAGCTCGACATGGCCAAGGAGTACGGCGACGAGCAGGTGCTGATCTGGCGCCGCAGCTACGACACGCCGCCGCCGGCGCTCGAGGCTGACGATCCGCGCGGCCAGCGCCACGACCTGCGCTACGCGAAGCTGAAGCCCGACCAGGTCCCGCTCACCGAGTGCCTGAAGGACACCGTGGCCCGCGTGCTGCCGTGCTGGAACGAGGTGCTGGCACCGGCGATCAGGTCGGGCCAGCGCATCGTCGTGGCCGCGCACGGCAACTCGATCCGCGCGCTCGTGAAGTACCTGGACAACATCGGCGACGCCGACATCGTGGGCGTCAACATCCCCAACGGCATCCCGCTCGTGTACGAACTCGACGCCGACCTGAAGCCGATCAAGAGCTACTACCTGGGCGACGCGGAAGCGGCCGCCAAGGCCGCCGCGGCGGTGGCGGCGCAGGGCAAGAAGGCCTGAGCCCGATGGGCGCCGTCCGCCTGCAACTGGTCTACGACGGTGCCGGCCCCGTGCACTGGGACGGCGGCGCGGGCACGTTCGGCCTGCAGGACAAGGACGACGCGCTGCATGCCGGCACGCCGGGCGCGGCCGGCGCGGTCGTCTTCGATCTCACGCTGCAGGTGAAGGCGGTGCAGGCCGGCGCGGTCGTGCTGGTCGGCGATTTCGCGCACGGCAAGCCCGCCGATCGCTTCCTCTACCTCGGCTGGCGCAATGCCGCCGGGAACTTCGCGCAGCGCCTGAAGCTGCCGCTGGCCTCCATCACGCCAGAGCAGATGCGCCAGGCCATCAGCGAGGGCAAGCTGCTGACGGCGACGCTGGTCGACCACCATCCGAGAGCCACGACCACCGGCGCCAACATCGGCGGCACGCGGAAGGTGGCCTGGGTCATCGCCTGAATCAGGCCCCCGCTGCCAGCGCGCCGACCCGGCGCACGAACGCCAGCACCCGCTCCGACGCCTCGTCCGCGCGCGTCGCCGCCGACATCACCAGCACCGCGCCCTCGCCTTCCAGCGGCACGTAGCGCACGCCCTCGATGCGCACGGCCTCCAGCGGCGCGGGCAGCACCGCGATGCCCAGCCCGGCCGCCACGAGGCCGATCTGCGTGGTGGCTTCGCGGGCCTCCTGCGCGATGCGCGGCTCGAAGCCGGCCTGCGCGCACAGGCGCTTGAGCAACGGGCCGGTGCCCGTGCCGGCATCGCCGGGAAAGCCGATGAAGGCCTCGTCGCGGCAGTCTGCGATCGGCACGGACCGGCGGCGCGCGAACGCATGCGCTTCCGGCACCACCAGGCGCAGCGGGTCGCGCCGCAGCAGTTGCAGCAGGATGCCCTCCGGCGCGCGCTCGTTGTAGCGCACCAGGCCGACGTCGAGCTCGCCCGCGCGCAAGGCCTCGAACTGCAGCGTCGAGTGCATCTCGCGCAGGTGCAGCGCAACGTCGGGATGGGTGCGGCGCCAGTCGGCGACGACGTCGCGCAGCACCTTGGTCAGCGGCAGCGTGGACGAGAAGCCGATGCGCAACTGCCCCACCTCGCCGCGCGCGATGCGCTGCAGCGCCTGCGGCAGCGCCTGCGCGGCCGCGAGCAGCTCGCGGGCACGGGCCAGCAGCGCGTGGCCGGCGTCGGTGAGCGCCACCGAGCGCCGCGTGCGCTCGAACAGCCGCACGCCCAGCTCGGCCTCCAGCGCACGGATCTGCTGGCTCAGCGGCGGCTGGGCGATGTTCAGGCGCAGCGCGGCACGCGTGAAGTGCAGCTCTTCCGCGACGGCGACGAAATACCGCAGGTGACGCAGCTCCATTGAGTCTTTTTACGTCTTGGTAGTGCATGCATCATATATTGGACTGACTAAGGGAAAATACTTAAGCTGACGGCATGAACGCCATTCCCGCTCGCCTTCGGGTGCCCGTACGCGCCAACGAATTCGCCGCCGCGCTGCCGCCGCCGCTGCAGGTCGGCAGCGCCGCCCACCGTTCGGCCAAATGGGCGCTGTTCGTCGGCGGCTTTGCGGTGTTCGCGATGTTCTACGGCCCGCAGCCGCTGCTGCCGCTGTTCGCCACGGCGTTCCGCCTGGACGCCGCGCAGGCCAGCGGCGTGTTGTCGGCCACCGCCGGCGCGATGGCGCTGGGCCTGATCCCGGCCGGATTCCTCGCGCAACGCTACGGCCCCAAGCCGGTGATGCTCACGGCCATCGTGCTGGGCGCGCTGTTCAGCCTGCTGTGCGCGATCGCGCCGAGCTACGGCGCACTGATCGCGCTGCGCGCGCTGCTGGGACTGAGCCTGGCTGGACTGCCCGCGGTGTCGTCGGCGTGGCTCGCCGAGGAGGTCGATCCGCGCGCGCTGGGCCAGTCGGTCGGACTGATCATCGCCGGCAACGCGGCCGGCGGCATGTCCAGCCGGCTCGTCTGCGGGCTGTTGGCCGACCACACCGGCTGGCGCGGCGCGTTCGCGGGGCTGGGCGTGCTCGGCGCGATCGCGGCCTTCGAGTTCTGGCGCAGCCTGCCGCCCTCGCGCCGGCACCGCCCGCGCCCGCTGCACCCCAGCCACGCGCTGGCCGACCTGCGCGCCGTGGCCGGCGAGCGCGGCCTCGCGCCGCTGTTCGCGCTGGCCCTGCTGCTGATGGGCAGCTTCGTGAGCTTCTACAACTACCTCGGCTTCCGCCTCGTGCAGGCGCCGTTCGCGCTGTCGCACGCCGCCATCGGCGCGGTGTTCCTGCTGTACGTGGTGGGCATGTTCTCGTCGCCGTGGGCCGGCCGCCAGGCCGATCGCCACGGCTCGCCGCGCGTGCTCGGCGCGATGCTGGCGCTGTGCGCCGCCGGGCTCGCGTTGACCCTGTCGGACGCGCTGCCGCTGATCATCGCCGGCGTCGCGCTGTTCACGTTCGGCTTCTTCGCCGCGCACTCGGTGGCCAGCAGCTGGGTCGGGCGCCTCGCGGTGCGCTCCAAGGCGCTGGCGTCCGCAGCCTACCTCACCGCGTACTACGTCGGCGCCAGCTCGATGGGCTGGCTCGGCGGACATGCCTGGCAGGCCGGCGCCTGGGAGGGCGTGCTCGCGTTCCTCGGCGTGCTGTGGCTGGGCTGCGTGGCGATCGCGGCGCACCTGGCGCGCCTGCCTGCGCACCGCGCGGCGCGCGGCGGCATGACGCCACCCATCCCGTCATCCTGCGCGCAGTCGCAGGATCCTCGCCCGACGTGACGCCAGGTGACGGAGGTGAATCCTGCGACTGAGCGCAGGATGACAGCTATTGCCCGGTGCCCGACTCGTGGCCCGAATGCGTCTGCGGGTCGAGGCCCGTGTCGGGCGACTCCCTGGCCTGGCGCTGGCCGGTGCCCGGCTCGATCAGTTCCTCGATGAGGAGGTGGCCGAACAGTTGTGCGCGGTCGGCGTTGCAGCGCGCGACGATGTCGGCGGCACGGCGCGCGGACTCGTCCTCGGGGGCCCGCACCGACACGAAGGGATGGCCCTCCTCGGCCAGCGCGCGCTGCTGCTTGATCAGGTTCAGCTCCTGGCCGATGCTGGCCAGCACGCCGGCGTTGGCGATGTCGCGCTCGGCGCGCTCGCGCACCTCCTCGGCGGGATAGAACGCGACGTCGGCAAAGCCGGCCTGCTCGAGCGCGTCCACGGCCGAGCGCGCGTCACGTTCGGTGGGAAACGAGGCGAGCACGTGGCCGACGGGCTTGAACACGCCGTAGGCCGTCTGGAAGTTGTTGTCGTTCATGAGGACTGTCCCTTTCATTTCCGAGGACAGGGCAAGCCACGTACCGCGCGTCGCGTCAGGCCGCTCGATCCAGCGCCGCCAGCTCCGCCGCGACGCGCTCGCGCAGAGCTTCGGCCAGCACGCGCCGGTCGTGCTCGCCGGCGGGAACGGGCGCGAGGAAGCGCACGTCGACCAGGAGGCCGCGCGCCCGGCACACCTTCATCAGGCTCTCGCCGAGCGTGGTGTCGGCGATGTACTGCGCGGCCACGCTCACCGGCAGGCCCGGCTCGCTGTAGCGCAGCGCGATCGGCTGGATCGTCGTGCCTGTGGTGATGGCCGCCTGCAGCAGGTTGGCGTGGAACGGCATCACGCCGTAGCCGGCGCCGGTGGTGCCTTCCGGGAACACGGCGACCGCGTCGGCGTTGCGCAGGGCATCGGCCACCTCGTGCACGACGCGCAGCGCGTCGCGCTTGCGCTCGCGCTCGATGAACAGCGTGCCGCCCGCGCGCGCCAGCTTGCCCAGCAGCGGCCAGTGCGCGATGGCCGCCTTCGACACGAAACGGGCTTGCGGCGCGCTGGCATGCAGCGCGGGGATGTCCAGCCACGACACGTGGTTGGCCACCATCAGCACCGCGCCCGGATGGGCCCGGCCCGTCACGCGCACCTCCACGCCGAGGCAGCGCAGCATGCGCACGCTCCAGCCCTGCACGATCGCCTGGCGGCCGGCCACGTCGCGGCGCGGCATCACCACGCCGGCGAGCCACAGCCCACGCGCCACCATGCCGGCCACGCACAGGATGCGCCAGAGTGCGACGAGTGTTCTCAAGCCGTGTTCGCGTCCGCCGCGCTGTAGGCCAGCGTGCCGGCGACGAGGGTGTGGCGCACCCGGCCGGGCATGCGGGTGCCGCTGCTGGCGGCGTCGAACGGCGTGTGCTTGCCGCGGCTGCGCAGCGTCTCGGACGTCACCTGCCACTCGGCCGCGGCGTCGAACACGCAGATGTCGGCCACGCCGCCTTCCACGAGCCGGCCCGCGCTCTGGCCCAGCGAGCCCAACGCCTCGCCCAGCACCCGCACGGGCTCGCTGGTGACGCGCGCGAGCGCCTGCGCCAGCGTGAGCCTGGCTTCGTCGCCCCACTTCAGCGCCAGGCTCAGCAGCAGCTCGAGGCCGGTGGCGCCGGGCACGGCTTCGCCGAACGGCAGCATCTTGTCGTCGTCGCCGATCGGCGTGTGGTCGGAGACGAGCGCGTCGATGGTGCCGTCGGCCAGGCCGGCGCGCAACGCGTCGCGATCCTTGCCCTGGCGCAGCGGAGGCGTCAGGCGCATGTCGGAGTTGAAGTAGCCGATGTCCAGGTCGGTCAGGTGCAGCGAGTTGATGCTGACGTCGGCCGTCACCGGCAGGCCCTCGGCCTTGGCGCGGCGCACCAGTTCCACGCCGGCGGCGCTCGACAGCCGGCAGAAGTGCACGCGCGCGCCGGTCTGGCGCACCAGCTCGACGATGGTGTGCAGCGCGATGGTCTCGGCGACCACCGGCACGCCCGACAGGCCCAGGCGCGTGGCCACGGCACCGCTGGCGGCGACGCCGCCGGACAGCGAGCGATCCTGCGGGCGCAGCCACACGGCGTAGCCGCGCGTGCTGGCGTACTGCATCGCGCGCATCAACGTGAGGTTGTCCTTGATCGGGTGCTCGGCCTGCGAGAAGCCGACGCAGCCGGCCTCCGTCAGCTCGATCATCTCCGTCAGTTCCTCGCCGTCGAGGTGGCGCGTGAGCGCCCCGAGCGGGAACAGGCGGCAGCGACTCAGCTTGCGGGCGCGGAACTTGAGCATGTCGACCAGGCCCGGCTCGTCGAGCGGCGGGTCGGTGTCGGGCGGGCACACGAGGCTGGTGACGCCGCCGGCCGCCGCAGCGGCCAGCTCGCTTTCGAGGGCGCCGGCGCCGGCCTCCTTCAGGCGCGCAGCGAGGTCCACCAGGCCCGGCGCGACGACGCAGCCATCGGCCTCGATCGTGCGATCCGGCGTGAAGTCGGCGGGCACGTGGCCGATGGCCACGATGCGGCCGGCGGCGATGGCGACGTCGGCAGTCTCGTCGCGGCCGCTCGCGGGGTCGACGACGCGACCGTTGCGGATGAGGATCTTCATGCGTCGTTCCCGGCAAGAATGGACATCACCGCCATGCGTACGGCGATGCCGAACGTGACCTGCGGCAGGATGACGCTGTGCGCGCCGTCGGCCACGCGCGAGTCGATCTCCACGCCGCGGTTGATCGGGCCCGGGTGCATCACGATGGCGTCGGGCTTCGCGTGCGCGAGCACCTCCTCGGTGAGGCCGTAGCTCTTGAAGTACTCGCCCGCGCTGGGCAGCATCGCGCCGCTCATGCGCTCGTTCTGCAGGCGCAGCATGATGATGACGTCGGCGTCCTTCACGCCCTCCTTCATGTCGTGGCACACGCGCACGCCCATCTCGCGCAGGTCGCCCGGCACCAGTGTCTTGGGGCCGACGGCGCGGATCTCGGGCACGCCCAGCGTGGTGAGCGCATGGATGTCGGAGCGCGCCACGCGCGAGTGCACGATGTCGCCGACGATGGCCACGGTGAGCGCGTTGAACGACTTCTTGTAGTGCCGGATCGTGTACATGTCCAGCAGGCCCTGCGTGGGGTGCGCATGGCGGCCGTCGCCGGCGTTGACCACGTGCACGTGCGGCGCGCAGTGCCGGGCGATCAGGTAGGGCGCGCCCGACTCGCTGTGGCGCACCACGAACATGTCGGCATGCATGGCCGACAGGTTGGCGATGGTGTCGAGCAGGCTCTCGCCCTTCGATGCGGACGACTTCGCGATGTCGAGGTTGATCACGTCGGCCGACAACCGCTTGGCCGCGATCTCGAACGTGGTGCGCGTGCGCGTGGAGTTCTCGAAGAACAGGTTGAACACGCTCTTGCCGCGCAGCAGGGGCACCTTCTTCACGTCTCGATCATTGACGGAAAGAAATGTTCCAGCGGTATCCAGGATCTGCGTGAGGATCGCGCGCGGCAGGCCCTCGATGGACAGCAGGTGGATCAGCTCGCCGTGCGCGTTGAGCTGCGGATTTCGTCGCGCCAGCATCAGGTGGTCTCCTTGACGGCGAAGGTGAAGCGGCCGTCGGTCCCGCGCGCGAGCGACAGGCGCTGGGTGGCGGGCAGCGTGAGCTTGGCGGCGGCGAATGCGGCGGAGACGGGCAGCTCGCGGCCGCCGCGATCCACCATCACGGCCAGCTCGACCGAGGCCGGGCGGCCGTAGTCGAACAGCTCGTTGACGACGGCGCGGATGGTGCGGCCGCTGGCGATGACGTCGTCGACCAGCAGGATGCGCGCGCCGTCGATCTCGAACGGCAGGCTGGTGGCCGCCTCCACGCCGCCGAGGCCGCGCTCGCCGAAGTCGTCGCGGTGCAGCGTGCTGGAGATGGTGCCCACGGGCCGGCCGGTGGCCAGGTCGGCGTTGAGGCGCTGGGCCAGCCAGGCGCCGCCCGACCAGATGCCCACGAGCACGGTGTCGGGTGTCATCAGGCGCAGGACGCCGAGCTTGAGCTCGCCGTACAGCGCCTCGGCATCGAGCAGCAGATTTGTCATTCGTGTTCCCGGAAAAACTGTTCGAGGATCAGCGCCGCGGCGGCCGCATCGGCGTCGCGGGCGCCCGCGGCTTCGACGTCGACGGTGGTGTAGCGCTCGTCGACCTCGTGCACCGGGAGCCGGAAGCGGCCGTGCAGTTGCCGGCCGAACTTGCGGGCGCGCGTCGTATTGTCGTGCTCGGCGCCGTCCGGATGGAAGGGGACGCCGATCACCAGGGCATCGGGCGCCCATTCCCGGATCAGGGCCTCGATCGCCTTGAAGCGCGCGTCGCCCTCCAGCGCCAGCGTGCGCAGCGGCTGGGTCAGCTTCATCAGCGTGTTGCCGGTGGCCACGCCGACGCGCCTGGTGCCGTAGTCGAAGGCGAGGAAGGAACGGACGGCGCGGGATCCGCCCGAGGCGGTCTCCGGCGCGGTCATGCGTGCCCCGCCTCCTGGCTGAGCATCCGGGGGTCGATGCCCAGCAAGCCCAGCGCGCGGTCGTAGCGTTGCTCGATCGGGGTGTCGAAGATGATCTCGGGCGCGGCGTCGACGTTGAGCCAGCCGTTGCGGCCCAGTTCGTCTTCCAGCTGGCCGGTGGCCCAGCCGCTGTAGCCGAGCGTGACCAGCACGCGGCGCGGGCCGTTGCCCGCGGCCATGGCCTCGAGCACGTCCTTGCTGGTGGTCATCTCGAGGCCGCCGGGCACCGACAGCGTGGAGTTGTACGGCACCGAGCCGTCCACGCGCTCGTGCAGCACGAAGCCGCGCTCGGTCTGCACCGGGCCACCGTAGAACACCGGCTGCTCGGCCAGGTCGCCGCTGCCCAGCGTGAGGTCGACCTTCTCGAACAGGTTGCGCAGGCGGATGTCCACCGGCTTGTTGATCATCAGGCCCAGCGCGCCCTTCTCGCTGTGTTCGCACAGGTAGACCACCGCGCCCGCGAACGCCTCGTCCACCATGCCGGGCATCGCGATGAGGAACTGGTTGGTCAGGTTGATCGGTTCGGAAGCCATTGCCGAGATTTTAGGACAGTGCCGGGTCCACAATCGGCCGCCATGGAGATCTCCCCTCGCAAATCCGTTGCCCGCGCGCTGGTCTGGTTCCGGCGCGACCTGCGCGTGGCCGACCACCCCGCCCTCGCCGAGGCCTTGCGCGACGCCGGGGCCGTCTGGTGCGCGTTCGTCCTGGACAAGGCCATCCTGGACGGCCTGCCGTGGGAGGACCGCCGCGTGGCCTTCATCCGTGCCAGCCTGGCCGACCTGGACGAGCAGATCGCCTCCCTCGGCAAGGGCGCGCGCCTGATCGTGCGCCACGCCGTGGCCGAGGACGAGATCCCGCGCCTGGCCGCCGAGCTGGACGTGCAGGCGGTGTACGCCCACCACGACGACGATCCCGCCGCGCTCGCGCGGGACGCCCGCGTGCGCGAGCGCCTGGCCGCCGACGGGCGTGCGCTGCGCACGGCCAAGGACCACGTGATCTTCGAGCGCCGCGAGATCCTCACCGGCGCCGGCACGCCCTACGGCGTGTTCACCCCCTACAAGAACGCGTGGCTGAAGGCGCTGCACGCGCGGCCGGAGCTGCTGGGCGACTGCGGCAGCGACGTCGCCGGCTCGGCCCTGGCGCGCGCGCCGGCAGGCCCCTGGAAAGACGGGGCGGCCGTTCCCGCGCTCGAGGAGTTCGGCTTCTCGGCCAAGGCGGCGATGCAGCAGGACGATCCGGGCCTGCGTCCCGGCAGCCGCGGCGGCGAGGAACTGCTGGCGGAATTCCTGGACCGCATTGACGACTACGACGACACGCGCGACTTCCCCGCCACGCCCGGCCCCAGCCACCTGGGCATCCACCTGCGCTTCGGCACGCTGTCGCTGCGCCGGCTGGTGGCGCTCGCGTCGCAGCGCGTCGAGGGCGGCAGCCGCGGCGCGCAGACGTGGCTGTCGGAGCTCGTGTGGCGCGACTTCTACCACCAGGTGCTGTTCCACCATCCGCACGTCGTGGAGCACGCCTACCGCGCCGACTGCGACGCGATCCGCTGGGAACGCGGCGAGCAGGCCGAGGAGCACTTCGAGGCGTGGTGCGCGGGCCGCACCGGCTATCCGCTGGTGGACGCGGGCATGCGCCAGCTCAACGCCACGGGCTACATGCACAACCGGCTGCGCATGATCACGGCGAGCTTCCTCACCAAGGATCTCGGCGTGTCGTGGCGGCGCGGCGAAGCCTATTTCGCGCTGCACCTGAACGACTTCGAGCTCGCCTCCAACAACGGCGGCTGGCAATGGGCCGCGTCCACCGGCTGCGACGCCCAGCCCTGGTTCCGCATCTTCAACCCGGTGACGCAGAGCGAGCGCTTCGACCCGCAGGGCGCGTTCATCCGCCGCTGGGTGCCGGAGCTGCGGCTGCTCGGCGGCAAGGCGATCCACGCGCCCTGGAAGGCGAAGCCGGTGGAGCTGGCGGCCGCGAAGGTGGCGCTGGACGTGGACTATCCGTTGCCGATCGTCGATCACGACGTGGCGCGGGAGAAGACGCTGGCGCGGTTCGGCTCGAAGGGCAGCGGGCGTCCGGTGGTGGACAGTCCGGCGCAGGAAGCCTGACCGCCCGGCCTGGCCCCGATCGCGAGCGAGGCCGGCCCCGGGGGATCGGGGTCAGGTCCTTCGGATCAGAACAACTCGACGTCGCTGACGCGCTTGTCGTCCTCGATGATGCCCTGGCGCATCAGCTCGGCGTGGTTGCTGACCTGGTCGCGGCCGTTGTGCTTGGCGTGGTACACGGCGCGGTCGGCGCGTTCGAAGGCGGCCGCGGGGGTGTCGCCGACCTCGATGGCGGTGAAGCCGACGCTGACGGTGATCTTGCCGGCCTGCGGGAACGGATACTCGCCCACCACGCGGCGGAAGCGCTCGAAGGCGACGACGGCGTCGGCCTCGTCGTTGCACAGCAGCAGCACGACGAACTCCTCGCCGCCGAAACGGTAGAGCTGGTCGGAGAAGCGGAACGCGCCGCGCATGATGCGCGACAGCAGCAGCAGCACCTCGTCGCCGATCAGGTGGCCGAAGCGGTCGTTGACGTTCTTGAAGTGGTCGATGTCCACCACGCCCAGCCAGTAGCGCGAGCCCGACGCATGGCGGCGCTCGCCCTCGTCGAGCTTGGCGTCGAGCAGCGGCAGCGACGACACCTTGTAGAAGCTGTCGTCGAAGATCTTGCGGTTGAGCAGGCCCGTGAGCGAGTCGCGCTCGCTGTAGTCGAGCAGGGTCTGCACGTTGCGGTAGATGCGCAGCACGCCGAACACGAGGCGGCGCGACTTGGCGCCGATGCCGCGGGTGTTCTGGATCTCGATGACGCCCACGGCGCCGGTGTCCGACATCACCGGGAACAGCGTCGTGATGAGTTCGCCCTCGCGCGTCTCGATGATCTTGGCCGTCGTCAGGCACTCGAGCCACGTCGGGCGGTCGGTGGCGGACGGCAGCGAGTCCAGGTTCACCCACGCCGGGTCGGCGGTGGCGGCCGGCGAGTCGGCCAGCAGGGCCGCCCGGGTCAGCCAGCGCTCCTCGCCCTGGTCACCCACCAGCCGATAGACGGCCACACGCCGCGGCGCGAGGAAATCGCGCATGGCATGTGCCAGGCTGACGTCGAGGGTGTCGCGGTCGCGCAACCCGGTCAGCGAGGCGAGGTGATCAATGATTTCCGACATGAATGTTTGGAGCGGTGATCCCTGTTATCGGTCGAGTATCTCCCCGGCTGAAACTCGCGATGCATCGAAGGCCTCCGGCCCGGGCCGGAAACCTGCACGAATGCTCAGGCTGGCATCGTCTTCGCCACATTCTCCTGGATCAGGCCGATCAGCTGTTCTTCATCATAGGGCTTGCCGAGATAGTGGTCGGCGCCGAGCTGCTCGGCCAGGTCACGGTGCTTCTGCGCGATGCGCGACGTGATCATGATCACCGGCAGGCCCTGCCAGCGCGGATCGTGGCGCACGTTGCGCAGCAGGTCGAAGCCGTCCATGCGGGGCATCTCGATGTCGGTGAGCATCACCGCCGGGCGCTCGACCTCGAGTTGCTCCAGCGCATCCAGGCCGTCCTTGGCCACGGTGACGCGGAAGCCTTCGCGGGTCAGCAGGCGCTGGGTGACGCGGCGCACGGTCAGCGAATCGTCGACCACCAGGATCAACGGGGCCTTGGCCTCCTTGACCTCCTCCATGATCACCGGCGCCTGCGGCGCGCCCGACTCGGTGGTGGCGCGCTGGCCGTAGACGGCCGCCAGCGCCACCGGGTTGTAGATGGGCACCACCTCGCCGGTGGCCAGCAGCGACATGCCCGCCAGGCCCGGCAGGCGCGCCAGCTGCGGCCCGAGGTTCTTGACGACCACTTCCTGGTTGCCGACGACCTGGTCGACGTGCAGGGCGACGCGTTGTTCCGCGCTTCGCACCAGCACGACCGAGCTGGTCTTGCCGACCAGCGTGCCGTGCGCGCTCGATTGCAGCAGCGCGCCGAGCCAGAAGAACGGCACGTCGTGGGCGCCGTCGCGGTAGCTGCCGCTGAGGTAGGCCTGTTCCACCTCGGCGTTGTTGGCGCGGCGCACCACCTCCACCAGCGATGCCGGCATGGCCACGGTGAGCGCGCCGCAGCGCAGCTGCACGACGCGCGTGACGGCCGTGGTCAGCGGCAACAGCAGCGTGAACGCCGTCCCGCGGCCGGAGGCCGAGGCGGTCTCGATGCGGCCGCCGAGCGCGGTGACGTCGGTGCGCACGGCGTCCATGCCGACGCCGCGGCCGGCGAGTTCGGTGACCTCGTCGGTGGTGGTGAAACCCGGCGTGAAGATCAGGTTGGCCAGTTCGGCGTCGGTGGGCCTGGCGTCGGGCGCGATCAGGCCGTTGCGGCGGCCGCGCGCCTCGATGCGTTGCAGGTCCAGGCCGTGGCCGTCGTCGCGGATCTGGATCCGCACTTCGTTGCCTTGCTGGGCCAGCGTGACGTCGATCGTGCCGACCGGATCCTTGTCCTGGGCGCGCCGCACGTCGGGCGACTCGATGCCGTGTACCACGGCGTTGCGCAGCAAGTGCTCGAAGGCGCCGGCCATGCGGTCGAGGACGCTTCGATCCAGTTCGATCGACGAGCCTTCGACGTTCAGGCGCACCTGCACCGAGGTCTCCTTGGCGGCCTGGCGCACCACGCGGTACAGGCGTTCGGACAGCGCATCGAACGGCACCATGCGCGCGCGCAGCAGGTCTTCCGACAGCGCGCGCGTGAGGCGGGCCTGGGCGGCCATCTCGTCTTCGGCCGACTGCACCGTCTGCGTGATGCTGCGCTGGACGGTGGCCACGTCGTTGACCGACTCGGCCATCATGCGCGTGAGTTCCTGGAAGCGCGTGAAGCGGTCCATCTCCAGCGGATCGAACTCGGCGGACGCGCTCTTGCTGGCCTCGAGTCGCGAGGCGATCTGCGTATCGGCCTGGAGCTCGATGTCGCGCAGCTGGCGACGCAGGCGATCCAGGTTTTCCGTCAGTTCGCGCAGCGACACGCGCAGCTGCGTGACGTCGCTCTCGAGACGTGACCGCGTGATCGAGACTTCGCCGGCCTGGTTGACCAGGCGATCGAGCAGCGGCGCCTTGACGCGCACCGTGGCGGTGGCCGGATTGCCGGCGACCGTCGCGACGACGCGCTGCAAGCGCGACGGGTTGGTGGCGCTGAATCGGGCCCAGTCGATCGTGGCCGGCGCCGCGTCGGACAGCGCCTTGGGCACGATCTGGCGGATCGTGGATTCGGGCGCGGCGGGGACCGGCGCCTCGGCCACGGGTGCAGCGGCCTCGGCCACCGGCTCGGCCTTGGCCTCGACCGGGCTCGCGTCCACCACGGGCGCGGGCTCGGCAACCACCGGAGCAGCCACGGGGGCCACGGGGGACGCGGGCGCCGGCGCGGCGACCGCCTCGGGCGCGCGCGGTGCACGTTGCAGGCGCTGGAATTCCTCGTCGAGGGCGTCGACGCCGGTGTGCAGCGTCGCCATGGTCGGCGGGTTGGCCGAGCGGCCGCCCACGCGTTCCTCGAACGCCGACTCCAGGCGGTGCGCCAGTTCGCCCAGGCGCATCGCGCCGGCCAGGCGGGCACTGCCCTTGAGCGTGTGCAGCGCGCGCAGCGCGCCGAACGCCTCGGACTGCATCTCCGGCGCCAGTTCCCACGCACGCAGGTGCGAGGCGAGCGACGGCAGCAGTTCCTGCGCCTCTTCGGCGAAGATCTCGAACAGCTCGGGATCGATCGCGTCCTGGGCGTCCAGATCCTGCGCGAAGCCGGTGCCGTCGTTCTGCGGCTCGGCCACTTCGTGGCGCTGGCCGGTCTCGGCGCGGACGGTGTCGTCCAGCACGCTGAACCTGACCGCGCCCAGGCCGGATTCCGGCACGGCGGCGGCGGGCTGCACCAGCGTCTCGACGGGTGCGGCGGCCGCATCGGCGGCGGCGTTGAGGGCTTCGAATTCGTCGGCCCCGATCTCGGTGTCGGGCGAGTCGATGACCTCCGGCGCAGCGATCGGCGGCTCGGCGAAATGGTGTTGCTCGAGCGACGCCGCGGCAGCAGCAGCAGCAGCAGCTTGCGCTTCGGCAGCGGCGTGAGCTTCTGCCGAGGCCTTCGCTTCGGCGGTGGCTCGTGCTTCGGCTGCAGCCTTCGCGTCGGCGGCGGCTTGCGCCTGCGCGGCCGCCCTGGCTTGTGCGGCGGCCTCGGCCTCCGCGGCAGCCATCGCGTCGGCCGCGGCCTTCGCCTCGGCGGCGGCCCTGGCCTGCGCCTCGGCTTGCGCCGCGGCCTCGGCGTCGCGGGCACGCTGCACGCTCTCGTCGTGCGCGAGCTGCGCGGCCTGGGCCTGCACCGAGGCCTGGAACGCGTCGAAACGGGCGAGCAACGGCGCGGCCGGCGCCTGCAGGAAGCCGGCGGCGAACTGGTGCAGCAGGCGGCGGATTTCCTCGGCGACGTCGTTGTAGAGGCGGGCCTCGTCCGGCGTCACCAGGCGCGATTGCGACACCTCGAGCGCATGCTCCAGGCGGCGCGCGAGCGACGACAGGTCGGCATGACCCACGGTGGCCGAGTTGCCGGCCAGCGAGTGCGACAGCGCCACGGCCTCCTCGCCCACGGGGCGCGGCAGCTCCAGCACCCACTCGGCGAGCGCGGTGCACAGGCGGCGCGACTGCTCGTCGGCTTCGTTCAGGAAGATGTTGAACAGGCCCAGGCCGATGCGCAGCGGGCCGATGACCTTGTAGTTCTCGGCGTCGTCGGCCGGCAACTGGCCGCCGAGGTCGAACGCGTGCGTGCCGGTGTCGGCGACGGCGGCGTCGTTGGCGGCCGGCGCGTCGGTTCGCTGCGTGGGGAGCAGGTCGAACGAGGCGTCGTCGGTGAACGCGGCCGGCACGGTGTCGGGGCCCTGGTCGTGATCGTGGTCGTGGTGGACGTCGCGCGAGCTGACGTGCGTGCGCTCGGCATCGTCGGCGGCCGGCTTGTCCTTGTCGAGGTCGCCCAGGTCGAATTCGAAGTTCGGCGCGGCGAAGCTGGGCAGTCGCTCCAGCGGCTGCACGACCGTGCGCTCCTCCATGAATTCCGTGGTCGCGTGGACGTATTGGGTCGGCGCCTGGGTCCGGTGATCGGGCGCATCCGACTCGCCGGGAAGGTTCAGCGTGAACGCGTCGGCCGGCGCAGGGACGGCGGGCTTGTGGGCGACTTCGTCGAGGCCGCCGGAGGCGGTCGACGCGAAGTCGTCGTGGATCTCGGTGTCGCCGGCCTCATGCGGTGCCGGCTCGAAGTCGTCCTGCGGGCCCGGCGTGTGCGTGAAGGACGGCGGCAGCACCGATGTTGCCTCCACCGAGATCGGCGCGTGTGCCCGGGGCTTGACCGGCTCGGCATCGGGATCGACGCCATCGCGCATCGCGTTGGCGGCGGCGACGATGGGCGCGCTGTGGAAGGCGGAGGCGTCGCGGGCGACCAGCGCCTTGACCCAGCCCTCGAGCTCGTCGAGCACGTTCAGCGAGAACGTGCGCAGCTCGGGATCGGCCTCGATGACGGCCTCGGCCAGGCGTGCGTTGTACAACTGTTCGCAGGCCCAGGCGGCGTCGCCGAAGTCCTTCAGGCCGACCATGCGCGAGCTGCCCTTGAGGGTGTGGAACGCGCGGCGGACGGTGGAGATGGATTCGAAGTGCTGCGGATCCTCGGCGAGCTTGCCGAGGCTCTCGCGGGCGCCGGCGATGACTTCGTCGGCTTCCTCGAAGAACACGTCGAGCATCTCGTCGTCTTCGGCCGTGGCCGTGGCCGACACGGCCGCAGCGGCCGCGATCGGGGCCGGCGGGGGCGGCGCGGCGAAGTCGGACATCGCCTGGGCGATCTCCTGGCGCACCTCGCTGGAAGCGCTCTCGTCGCTGCGCGACAGTGCCTTGCTGGCCGCCTTGGCGGCGTCGGCGATGCCCTTCTCGTCGGAAGCGACGGCCTGCTGCGCCAGCTCGTCGAGCTTGTGGATGATCTCGGCCTTGGAGGCGCCGTCGTCGCCCGCCGCGGCGGCCAGCGACTGCACCTGCTCCAGGAGCTCGCTCTCGTGCGCGTCCGGCGCGTCGGTCTCGGTCGGGACGACCTCGTTCGTGCGGCCCATGGCCGTCTCGAGCCGGCCGGTTTCGGGGTCGAACTTGAACAGCGACTTGGCCAGCTGCGGCTGCACGCCCAGCAGGTCGATCAGGAAGCCGAGCGCGCCCACGTTGGCGGCGAGGCGGCCCACGGCCTGGTCGGACAGCGCGCGCGTCGTGGCGTCCACTTCGGCGCCTTCGCGGGACTGCGCCAGCACGGTGTCGACCTCGTCGCGCATGCGCACGACGGCGTGGCCGGCCTGGTCCAGGCCCAGCACGGACAGCACGCCGCGCATCGCCGACAGCTTGGCCGGCACCGGCACCAGCAGCTCGCGCTCGGCCGGGTTGCGGTTGAACTTGTCGAGCTGGCCTTCCACGTCGGCCAGCGAGGAACGCAGTTCCTGCACCACGCTGCCCATCGTCTGGCGATCGGAGGCGCGGCGGTAGAGGTCTTCCATCCACGGCTCGATCGGGCCGGGCGTGCGGCCCTGGCGCGCCAGGTCGATGCGCTCGGCGAGCTGGTGGATGCGGGTACCGAACGAGGCGTCGGCGATGTCGGCGTCGTCGAGCGCGGCGTCCAGGCACAGCAGGCTGGTGGCCACTTCCATGGCCAGGTTCGGCGAGGGCACGCTGCTGCCTTCGGCCACCTGGGTGACCGCGGCGTCGAGCGCGCGCGCCATGTGCTCGCCCTCGGGATGGAGCTTGCGCACCGAATCGGCCACCAGGGTGGCCTGTTCGCGCAGGCTGGCCGCGAGGCCCGACTGGCCGGCGGTGGCCGACGACCACGATTCCTTCAGCGCCTCCACGCGGCGGCGCGCCAGCGGGATCAGCGCCGGGTCGTAGCGGCCGAGGGCTTCCTGTTCATAGTCGACGGGCTCCGTCGCGGCCAGCGCGAAGGCCTTGCGCACGGCCACGAGGCGCGGCGACTTGGCATCGTCGCCCGGCAGCGCGCGGCTGCAGAAGAACAGCAGGTCCTGCGTGAGGCGGTCGGAGACCTCGGCCTGGCCGCGCTCGGCCAGGCGCACCTGGGCCAGCAGGCGCGACGTGAGGCGCTTGCTGTAGACGTCGGCCGACAGGCGGCCCTGTGCCTGCGCCTCGAAGAAGGCGGCGGCCACGGACCAAAGGCCCGCGAGCCTGCCCGAGGCGCCCGCGGCGAGGCCGGCGAACAGCTGGCTCATCTGCGTGGCGGCTGGGCCCACCGGGCCGCGCAGCAGCGCGAGCATGCACTGCTCCATGCGGCCACGGGTATCGGCGTCGGGCTGCAGCGCCATCACGTGCGAGCCGGACGAGGCCTTGACCAGCGCCGGGGCGGCGACGGACAGTTGCGAGGCCTGCGACGCGGCGTCGGCCTGCCACAGGTCGGCCGGGTGGATGCGGTCGGCGCCCGCGAGCGTCTGCACCTCGCGGTACTGGGGGAACAGCGCCAGCGGCGACACATCCTTGCCGGACAGCCGACGGCGCAGGAAATCGAGCAGCGCGAACGACGCGCGTTCGAGGGTGGTGGCCGCGGCTCCGTCGAGCTGGCGCACCTTCTGCATCAGCCGGAGCACGGCCTGCTCGCTGGCGCGCAGCATGCGCGCGCTTTCGGCCTGGCCGACCATGTCCAGCGCGCCGGCGCCCTGGTGGAACAAGGCGCGGGCCTGCTGCAGCGCCGCCGAGGCGGTGCCGTCGATCTCGGTGCCTTGCGGTGCAGCCTCGGTCTCGCGCACCTGGCGCCGCAGCGCCTTGTGGGCGTTGTCCAGGGTACGGCGAAGCTCGTCGGCCACCCAGGCCAACGTGCTCAGGTCTGCAGGCACTGCGTGCGCTACTTGTTCACTCAACGTCATCTCCAGCGCGCGCACTCATCGAGCGCGCGCAAGGGTGGTCAGCCACCAAACGAAAAGGCGGTCTCCGGCACGGGCGCCCGGCCGGCCGCAGGCCCACCCAAGAAGAGGGAAGCGAGGATCACATCCGAGCCGATCCGCGCTCCCCCTCGGGGGGCAGCGACCGTTAGGGAGCGTGGGGGCTTCATCTAGGCGATCTTGAACCGGGACACCGATTGGCGCAATTCTTCCGCGGTACGCGACAGCTCGCGAACGATCTGCGCAGTGGAACGCGTGCCGTCGCCGGTCTGCTCGGTCACGGCGAAGATGTGCTGGATGTTGGAGGCCACGATGTTCGCGGACTGCGCTTCGCTCTGCGCCTGCGTGGAGATGCTTTCCACGAGTGCCGACAGCTCGCGCGTCACACGGTCGATGTCGACCAGCGCCGCACCGGCCGCGTCGGACAGCTGCGCGCCCTGCACCACACCCTGCGTGGAACGCTCCATGGCGGCCACGGCGTCGCCGGTGTCGGTCTGGATGGCCTTCACCAGGGCCGCGATCTGCCGCGTGGCGTCGCCGGAGCGTTCTGCCAGCCGCTGCACTTCCTCGGCAACCACCGAGAAGCCGCGACCCGCGTCGCCGGCGGAGGCCGCCTGGATGGCAGCGTTCAGGGCCAGCACGTTCGTCTGCTCGGTAATGTCGGAAATCAGCTCGGTGATTTCGCCGATCTCCTGCGACGATTCGCCCAGGCGCTTGATCCGCTTGGAGGTTTCCTGGATCTGGTCGCGGATCGAGTTCATGCCCTCGATGGCGTCCTGCACCGCGCGGCGACCGGTCTGCGTCACGGTGAGTGACTGCTGGGCGGCCGCCACGGTTTCCTGGGCGCGTTGCGACACGTCGTTGATTCGGCCTGCCATCTGCAGCACCGACTCGCCGGTTTCGCGGATCTCGTGCAGCTGTTCGGTGGAGGCCGCCAGCAGCTCGGTGGACGTCTGTTCCACCTGGCCGGTGGTGTCCGTCACCCGGTTGGCGGTGCCCTGCACCTGCGCCACCAGGCTGCGCAGCTCTTCCACGGTGTAGTTCACCGAGTCGGCGATGGCGCCCGTGATGTCCTCGGTCACCGTCGCCTGCTGCGTCAGGTCGCCTTCTGCGACCGACTGCAGTTCGTTCATCAGCCGGAGAATGGCGGCCTGGTTGGCGTCGTTGACGCGCTGGGCCTCGCGCTGGCGGCCGTCGGCCTCGAGGCGCTTGTCGTCGGCGTCCTTGGCCTGTTGCTGCTGGGCGACCACGTACAGGCGCAGGATGCCGACGGCGCCGAGCACCAGCAGCAGCAGTGCCGCGAGGATCACGACGTAGGAGCCCACGGAGATCGCGCCGATCTGGTCGAGGCGCGCCTGCACGCCTTCCAGGCCCTTTCGCAGCGGCTCGCTGTCGCCCACGATCTGGGCCTGCGCTTCACGCGCGGCCACGAGGCCCTGCAGGTTGGCCAGGATGGCGCTGGACTGGCTGCGCGTCTGTTCGTACTGGGCGATCAGCTGCTCCAGGCGCTCGCGCGTGGCCGGCTCCTTCGTGCCGGGCAGGCGCAGGTCGGCGTTGCCTTGCAGCAGGCCGTCGGCGATCTCGCGGAAGGTGTTCAAGTCCTTGCCCAGCAGGAACACGGCCTCGGGGCTCACGCCTTCGTAGGTCAGGAACTCGTTGGCGCTCTTGCCGATGCGCTGCGTCAACATCACGAGCTGGCCGACGGCGGAGATCTCGGCCGCCGAGGCGCCGCCCTGCAGCTTCAGGGACGACACGGTCTCGGCCGTCTCCAGCAGGTCGGACGACTGGCGATTGATGGTGCGCAGCGCCTGGCCCACCTGGGTCAGCGTCTTCTGCTGCGCCAGCACGATGCCGGCGTTCTTCTCGGCGCGGTCGACGAGCGGCAGCAGCGGCTGCACGGTGTCCTGCGCGCCCGAGGGCACCGCATTCACGGTGTCGTTGCCGGTGCTCAGGCCGCGCACGTTGGTGGCCAGCACCGAGCCGGATTCCTTGACTTCAGGGAAGGCCGCGGGGCTGCCGATCATGGCCTGCGAGACCGACTTGGCCAGGCGTTGCGACTGCATCAGCGCCGCACCGGTGGCTTCCACCTGCTTGGCGTGCGCCGTGGCCGCGGAGATGGCCGCGTAGCCGCCGCCGAGCAGGCCGATGAAGCCGATGACCGCCAGCGTCACCACGAAGCGGCGCTGGTAGTCGAGCGAACGGCGGCCGATCAGCGGTAGGCCGGTGTTGTCGGAGTCGACCTGGGCGGCCCCCTCGGGCGCCACCTCGGCGTCGAGCAGGCGCGTGGGCGCGGCCTCGTTGTGGTCGGGCCCCATCGTCGACGCGCTCATCGAGGCGGTGTCCACCGCTTCCAGCGGCAGGTCGACGGACAGGTTGTTCTCGGAGTGCACCACCCCGTGGTCGTCGTCGTGGCCCGGGCCCACGCCATCGAGCGGGAAGGCCGAGTGGCCCATCGCGTGGACGTCGAGGTCGAGCGTCGGCACCGCGCCGCCCGCGGAGATCGTGTGGGTGGCATGCTCGGCGTGCCCTAGCCCCGGACCGTCGTGCGAATCGTGCAGCGACTGACGATGCGAATCCACGGCGTCGCCGAGATCGATATCCGCCAGCGCCACGTCGCGGGCGCGAGCGCCGGACTCCGAAGCGACGGGAGGATAGACGTTCTCGAGGCCACCCTCGGAGTGGGCGCCATGCTGCTTGTGCACGTTGCCGTTGTTCTGGTCTGACAAGTTCATCTCGCCCTCTTCACGCTAGATTTCAAATCCCAACTAATCCCGTACGCCCGCGCGACGCACTGGGTGCCTTGGCGCCGCTGGCACGGCGCGCCGTCGCGACCGAACCCTCTCTTCAGCTCATCACATCGAGGAACGCGCCGTCCACGGCCAGCGCTCCCAGATCGATTTCCTGCCAGGACGCGCCCTGCGCATCCTTCCAGCGGCCGGCCGCGAACGCGGGCCGGGCGCCGACGCTCTCGGCCGGCTCGGCCTCGCGCGTCAATTGTTCTTCGCCCCGCAAGCCGGACAGGCGGTCGACGCGCAGCGCGGCGTTGACCTGCAACGACGGCGCCAGCATCACGAGCTGGCCGTCGAGCGTGGCGGGGTCGCTGGACTTCGGGGCGCGCAGGCCCAGGAAGGCCGCGAGGTCGATCACGGTATACAGGTCGCCCCGCAACTGCGCCACGCCGGTCATCCAGGGCTTGGCGTGCGGCAGCTTCAGCAGCGCGCGCAGCGGAAAGATCTCGCCGGCCTGGGCCAGCGGCAGCAGCAGGCCCACGCCGGCGCATTCGACGGCAAGCCACCCCCGCGCGCGCGGCTGCGTCTTGGCGGCTTGCAGGCGGCTCGCCAGCCGGGTTTGCAATTCGCGCAGGGCATCTTTGTTGGCCATGGGTGTCCGTGCGAGGTGGTCGGGTCAGATCAGCCGAGAGACTTGATCTTGGCCATCAGGTCGTCGGTGTCGACGGGCTTGACGACGTAGTCACGGGCGCCCTGGCGCAGGCCCCAGACGCGGTCGGTTTCCTGGCCCTTGCTGGTGCACATGATCACGGGCACGTCGGAATATCGGGGATCGCGCGTGATCGAGCGGGTCAACTGGTAACCATTCGTTCCAGGCATCACGACGTCCATCAAAATGAGGTCGGGTTTTCCCTCGGCCAGACGCTTCATCGCATCTTCGCCATTCTCCGCAGTCCGCACGGTGAAACCCTTCTTGGCGAGCAAGTCGGAGAGATAAGCCAACTCGGTCTTCGAATCATCGACCAGGAGAATATGCTGGATCGGCATGGTGTGTCCTTGGAAACGCGCCTGGAAAAGCGCTTTTGGCCCGGAAACTGCAGGTCGTGGGTCACGACCGGAAATATCCGGAGGAGAAACTCTTACTGTGCGGGGAGAAGTCGAGCCGGGTGGTATTGGGCCACCGCGCGCAGGAGCTGTTCCTTCGTGAAAGGTTTGGTCAGGTAATCCTCGGAGCCCACCATCCGCCCGCGCGCCTTGTCGAACACGCCGTCCTTGGACGACAGCATGATGATCGGTACCGTGGTGAAGCGCGGATTGCGCTTGATGATGGCGCAGGTCTGGTAGCCGTCGAGGCGCGGCATCAGGATGTCGCAGAAGATCAGGTCGGGCGTGTGGTCGTTGACCTTGGCCAGCGCATCGAAGCCGTCCTCGGCGAGGATGACCTCGTGGCCGCCCTGGCGCAGGAATATCTCGGCGCTGCGACGGATCGTGTTGCTGTCGTCGATGACGAGCACGCGCACCGCGGGCAAGGCCGCTGCGGCGGAGGGGGCCGGCGTGGCGTCAGCCATTGAAGCTCTCGTTGCGAACATTCGCCATCGTGGTTTCTTCCATCAGATGCGGACCATCTCGAAATCTTCCTTGCGTGCGCCGCATTCGGGACACGTCCAGTTCATCGGAACCGCAGCCCAGGCGGTTCCGGGCAGCAAACCAGTTTCAGCGTCTCCCGCAGCTTCGTCGTAGATCCAGCCGCAGATCAGGCACATCCAGGTTTGAGGTTCGTTCACGGTCGTTTCGCGTTCAGGGTCACTACAATCGTCTGGATTGTAGCCACGGCCCCGAGCGGTTAACGACGCGTTAAGGGCCAAACTAATCACATTTTCCGGGCAAGCTTCACAACTTGACCGGCACCGGACATGTCAATGGATCCCCAATCCGGCGCGGAAACGCCCGAAGAAAACGCTGAAGAAGCCAGCGCACCCGCCTGCATCCTGAGCTTCAACGCAAGCGACGCCAGCGGGGCGGGCGGGATCGCGGGCGACGTGGCGACCATCGCCGCGATGGGCGCCCACGCCCTGCCGGTGGTCACTTCGGTGCTGATGCGCGACACGGCCGAGATCTTCGACCAGCACGTGATCGACGCCGACGCCGTGGTCGAGCAGGCTCGCTGCATCCTGGAAGACATCACCGTCTCCGGGTTCAAGGTGGGCTACCTCGGCGGCGTGGACAACGTCAGCGCGGTGGCCGAGGTGCTGTCCGACTACCCGGAAGTGCCGGTGGTGTCGTACCTGCCGGCCCTGTCGTTCATGGAGGACGACGACCAGAACACCTACCTGGATGCCTTCCGCGAGCTGATCCTGCCGGCCACCGAGGTGCTGGTGGGCAACCACAAGACGCTGACCGACTTCCTGCTGCCCGAATGGGACTCCGACCGGCCGGCCTCGCCGCGCGAGCTGGCGGTGGCGGCGGCCGAGCACGGCACGCGCTTCGTGCTGGTCACCGGCGTGATGCTGCCTGCCAAGGGCGCCGGCCAGTTCATCGACAACGTGCTGGCCTCGCCCCAGGGCGCGCTCACCGGCGAGAAGTTCGAGATGTTCGAGGCCACCTTCGTGGGCGCCGGCGACACCCTGTCGGCGGCGATGGCGGCGCTGCTGGGCGCCGCCTCCGAGCTGCAGGCCGCCGTCGGCGAGGCGCTGCAGTTCCTCGACCAGAGCCTGGACGCCGGTTTCCGGCCCGGCATGGGCGGCGTCGTGCCCGACCGTTTCTTCTGGGCGCTGCCGCCCGGCGAGGACGAGGACGGCAACGAGATCGTCGAAGAGGCGCTGCCGGACGACGCGACCGAAGTGGGAGGCTCGCGCAGTGTCCACTAATGAAGAACTGTTCGCGCGCGCCCAGAAGGTCATCCCCGGCGGCGTGAACTCACCGGTCCGGGCGTTCCGGGCGGTCGGGGGAACGCCGCGCTTCATCGCGCGGGCCGAGGGCGCGTACATCGAGGACGCCGAAGGCAAGCGCTACGTCGACTACATCGGCTCCTGGGGTCCGATGATCCTGGGCCACGGGCACCCGGCCGTGCTCGACGCGGTGCTCAAGGCGGCACGCGACGGCTTCAGCTTCGGCGCGCCCACCGAGCGCGAGGTGGAGCTGGCCGAGGCGATCATCGGCCACGTGCCCAGCGTGGAGCAGGTGCGCCTGGTCAGCTCGGGCACCGAGGCCTGCATGAGCGCGATCCGCCTGGCCCGCGCGGCCACGGGGCGCTCGCGCCTGATCAAGTTCGAGGGCTGCTATCACGGCCACGCCGACGCGCTGCTGGTCAAGGCCGGCTCGGGCCTGGCCACCTTCGGCCATCCCACCTCGGCCGGCGTGCCGCCCGAGGTGGTGCAACACACCACCGTGCTGGCCTTCAACGACGTCGAGCAGCTGGAGCAGGCGTTCGCGGCCCATGGCGACGAGCTGGCCTGCGTGATCATCGAGCCGATCGCCGGCAACATGAACTTCGTGCGCACCAGCGTGCCGTTCATGCGGCGCCTGCGCGAGCTGTGCCACCAGCACGGCACGCTGCTGATCCTGGACGAGGTCATGACGGGCTTTCGCGTGGCCCTCGGCGGTGCGCAAAGCCTCTACGCGCGGCAGATCCCCGGCTTCGCGCCCGACATCAGCGTGTTCGGCAAGGTCATCGGCGGCGGCATGCCGCTGGCGGCCTTCGGTGCGTCCAGCAAGATCATGGCGCAGCTCGCCCCGCTGGGCCCGGCCTACCAGGCGGGCACGCTTTCCGGCAACCCGGTGGCCACGGCCTGCGGGCTGGCCACGCTGCACGAGATCGCCAGGCCCGGCTTCCACGCGGCGCTGCACGCCCGCACGCGCGAGGTGGTGGACGGCCTCAAGCGCGAAGCCGACGCGGCCGGCATCGCGTTGACGGTCGACTCCGAGGGCGGCCTGTTCGGCTTCTTCTTCGCCGACAAGCTGCCGCACGACTACACCAGCGCCGTCGCCGTCGACAAGGAGCGCTTCAACCGCTTCTTCCACGCGATGCTGGAGGGTGGCGTGTACTTCGCGCCCGCCCTCTACGAGGCCGGCTTCGTGAGTTCCGCGCATGGCCCGGCCGAGCTCGAACACACCTTGAAGGCCGCGCGCAGCGCCTTCGCCTTGCTTTCGGCTTGAGGATTCCACCTTGGCCTCCGCAAAACAGACGCAATTCCACGGCCACCCGGCGGTGGCGCTGCAATCGTCCGACGGCGCCCGCGCCACCGTCCTGCTGCACGGCGGCCACCTGGTGAGCTGGATCCCGGCCGGCGGCGAAGAGCGGCTCTACGTCTCGCCCACCAGCCAGTACGGCGAGGGCCAGGCCGTGCGCGGCGGCGTGCCGGTGATCTTCCCGCAGTTCTCCAGCCGCGGCACCCTGCCCCGCCACGGCCTGCTGCGCACCCGCGGCTGGCGCTACGTCGAGGCGCCCACGCACGGCCAGCACGCCCAGGCGGTGATGCGCTTCGTGGCCGACGACGCCACGCGCGCGCTCTGGCCGCACGAGTTCGAGGCGGAGATCACCATCAGCGTCATCGGCCAGCAGCTCGACATCGAGTTCGCGGTGACCAACACCGGCGAGACCCCGTTCGATTTCAGCGTCGCCCTGCACACCTATCTACGCACCAATGATGTGCTCAAGGCCCAGCTGGAAGGCCTGCAGGGCGTCAAGTTCGAGGACAACACCACCGGCCAGTGGCAGCAGCAATGGGGCGACGTCACCCAGGTGGTGGGCGAGGTCGACCGCCTGTACCACGACGCGCCGGCCAGGCTCACGCTGCGCGAGCTGGGACGCAGGCTGGCCATCGCCCACGCCGGCTTCACCGATGTCGTGGTCTGGAACCCCGGCCCGCAGAAGGCGGCCCAGCTGGACGACCTGCCCGACGCCGACTGGCAGAAGATGCTGTGCGTCGAGGCGGCTCGCGTGATCGACCCGGTCACGCTGCCGCCCGGCGAGGAATGGGCCGGCATGCAGACCCTCATCGCAGGCTGACCCCATTTAAGACCCGCGCGGTGCAGCCGCTGCGGGCCGACGTCGAGGAGGCCGGGCGCGAAACGTGCATGGCCTCGCGAGACCGAACAAGAACGATTTCGTCATGCACATTCATATCCTCGGCATCTGCGGCACCTTCATGGGAGGTCTCGCCGCGCTGGCGCGCGAGGCAGGCCACAAGGTGACCGGCTGCGACGCCAACGTCTACCCGCCGATGAGCGACCAGCTGCGCTCGCTCGGCATCGAGCTGATCGACGGCTACGGCACCGACCAGGTGGCGCTCGCGCCCGATCTCTTCGTCATCGGCAACGCCGTCACGCGCGGCAATCCGCTGATGGAAGCCATCCTCGACGACGGCCTGCCCTACGCCAGCGGCCCGCAGTGGCTGGCCGAGCACGTGCTGGCGGGCCGCCACGTGCTGGCCGTGGCCGGCACCCACGGCAAGACGACCACCACGGCGATGCTCGCGTGGATCCTCGAGAAGGCCGGCCTCGAGCCCGGTTTCCTGGTGGGCGGCGTACCGCGCAACTTCGGCGTCTCGGCACGCCTGGGCCAGACCCTGGGCGCCGGCGGCGCGCGCACGCCCTTCGTCATCGAGGCCGACGAGTACGACACCGCCTTCTTCGACAAGCGCAGCAAGTTCGTCCACTACCGACCGCGCACGGCGGTGCTGAACAACCTCGAGTTCGACCACGCGGACATCTTCCCCGACCTGGCCGCCATCGAGACCCAGTTCCACCACCTCGTGCGCACGATGCCGGCCAAGGGGCGCATCGTCGTCAACGCGCGCGAGGAGTCGCTGCAGCGAGTGCTCGAACGCGGCTGCTGGAGCGAGGTGCAGCGCTTCGGCGCGCGCAAGGAAGAACCCGGCGCGCTGCGCGCCCGCGGCGAGCCGCACGCCTTCGACGTGCTGCGCGGCTCGATGAAGATCGCCCGCGTCGACTGGTCCCTGCTGGGCGAGCACAACCAGATGAACGCGCTGGCCGCCATCGCCGCGGCCGAGCACCTGGGCGTGGCCCCGGCCGCCGCCGCCGCGGCCCTGGCCACCTTCGAGAACGTCGCACGCCGGCTGGAACTCAAGGGCGAGGTCAACGGCATCCGCGTCTACGACGACTTCGCCCACCACCCCACGGCCATGCGCACCACCATCGACGGCCTGCGCCGCAAGGTCGGCGCGCAGCGCATCCTGGCGGTGTTCGAGCCGCGCTCCAACACGATGAAGCAAGGCGCGATGAAAGCCCAGCTGCCGTGGGCGCTCGAGGAGGCCGACCTGTCGTTCTGCCATTCCGGCGGCCTGACCTGGGACGCGGCCGAGGCGCTCGCGCCCATGGGCAGCCAGGCCCAGGTGGTCGACACGATCGGCGGCCTGGTCGCCGCGGTCGCCCGCGTCGCCAGGCCCGGCGACCACCTGCTGTGCATGAGCAACGGCGGCTTCGGCGGCGTCCATGCCAAGCTGCTTTCCGCGCTCGCAACGCCCCACCACACTTGATCACCCACCTGCTCTACCTGCACGGCTTCCGCTCGTCGCCGCAGTCGTTCAAGGCGCGCTGGATGGCCGACTGGGTCGCGCGGCACCGGCCCGACCTGGCCTGGGCCTGCCCGCAGCTGCCGCCCTCGCCGGCCGCAGCGCTGGCCGACATCCGCGCGCTGACCGTCGGCTGGCCCGGCGCGACCTCGGGGGTGATCGGCAGTTCGCTGGGCGGCTTCTACGCGACGATCTTCGCCGAGGCGCTGGCCTGCAAGGCGGTGCTCGTGAACCCGGCCGTCGATCCGGCCCGCGACCTGGCGGCGCACATCGGCCGCCAGACGATGTACCACTCGGCCGACGAGAGCTTCGACTTCCGGGCCGAATACGTCGACGAGCTGGCGGCGATGACGCCGCCTGCGCGCCTCGCCCATCCCGGGAACATCCTCGCGATCGTCGCCAAGGGGGACGAGGTATTGGACTGGCGCGAGATGACCGCACGCTATTCGCACGGGCCGCTCAAGCTGATCGCGGGCAGCGATCACGGCCTGTCGGATTTCGAGGCGCACGTGCCCGACCTGATCCGGCATCTTGCACTCCGGCACGACCGCGCGCACTAGCCAGCGCCATGTCGAAGAGTTCGAAGATGCAGCCAAAGGCAAGGTGCGCCCCCACACGGGTCTCGCGCTCCGGCAGGTTCGCCGCCTGGGCGATCGCGGTGCTGCTGGGCGCGGGCGTCGCGGCAACGATCCCAAGACACTGGCACCGCTGATGGCCCGGCCGAAGCGCCTGCCCTGGCACTGAACGACGCCGGCATGCCGAATTTCCGCGGATAGGCCAGCGGGCCGACCCGGCCGGCCGGAAATGGCCGGCAGGGCGTTTTCCCGACGTGCGGACGGTGCGCCGGAACTGGACTGGAAATGGCGGATCCTGCCGCTGGGCGCGCCGTAACGTCCACTGACTCGTCCGTGCATCGGGCACCGCCTGAACTCGGCGACAATCGCCTGGTGAATTACGCTCTCTTTGATGACTCCGGGAAGTTCCTCGCCGGGCGGGTGATGTCCGAAGCGGACAGCTCGATCCAGGTGGAACTCGACTCCGGCAAGCGTGTGAAGGTCAAGTCCTCGCACGTGCTCCTGCGCTTCGACAAGCCGCTGCCCGCCGAACTCATCGCACAGGGGCAGGCCCTCGCGAGCGAGATCGACCTCGACCTGGCCTGGGAATTCGCCAGCGAGGCCGAGTTCGGCTTCGCCGACCTGGCCCGCGACTATTTCGACAAGTCGGCCGGCCCGGTGCAGCAGGCCGCCGCGCTGTTCCGCCTGTTCGATGCGCCGCACTATTTCCGCCGCATGGCCAAGGGCGTGTTCCGCAAGGCGCCGGAGGAAACGGTCAAGGCCGCGCTGCTGGGCATCGAGAGGAAGCGCCTGCAGGCGCTGCAGATCCAGGACTGGGCCACCGAGCTGGTGGCCGGCCGGACGCCGCAGCCGATCCGCGACCAGCTCTACAAGATCCTGTTCCGCCCCGACAAGAACGCCGCCGAGTACAAGGCCGTCGTGGAGGCGTCGCGGCGCGCGCAGCGCTCGCCGCTGGACCTGCTCAAGGCCGCGGGCGCCATCTCCAGCCCGTACCAGTTCCACTGGCGCCGCTTCCTGTTCGAGGAACTCACCCGGGGCACCGGCTTCCCGCCGCTGGAGGCGCCGCCGATCAAGGAGGAACTGCCGCGCGCCGACGTGGCGGCGTTCTCGATCGACGATTCGCAGACCACCGAGATCGACGACGCCCTGTCCGTGCGCGGGCTGGGCACCGGCACGGTCGTCTTCGGCGTGCACATCGCCGCGCCGGGCCTGGCCATCCTGCCCGACAGCCCCATCGACAAGGTCGCCCGCGACCGCCTGTCCACCGTCTACATGCCGGGCTGGAAGGTCACGATGCTGCCGGACGCCATCGTGGAGAAGTACACCCTGGCCGAGGGCCGCGACTGCCCCGCGCTGAGCCTGTACGTCACGTTCGACGAGGCCACGCTGGAGATCAAGTCCAGCGAGACGAAGCTGGAGAGCGTGCCGATCGCGGCCAACCTGCGCCACGACAAGCTCGACGCGTTCGTCACCGAGGACTCGCTGACCGGCGCCGCCCCGGCCGACTACCCGTTCGCCACCGAGCTGGCGTTCACGTTCCGCCTCGCCCGCCACCTGAAGGCGCTGCGCGAGGTGGCGCGCGGCAAACCGGAGAACTTCAACCGGCCCGACTACAACTTCCGCCTTGAAACTGCCGAGGGAACGTCGCCCACCAGCGAGCCCAAGGGCGACGAGAAGGTCACCATCACCGAGCGCCGCCGCGGCGCGCCGCTGGACCTGATCGTCTCCGAGGCCATGATCCTGGCCAACAGCACCTGGGGCGGCTGGATCGCCGAGATGGGCGTGCCGGGCATCTACCGCAGCCAGGCCAGCATGGCGCCGGGCGTCAAGGTGCGCATGGGCATCCGGCCGGCGCCGCACGCCGGCATGGGCGTGGCGCAATACACCTGGTCCACGTCGCCGCTGCGCCGCTACGTCGATCTGGTCAACCAGTGGCAGATCATCGCGTGCGTGCGCAACGGCCGCATGGCGCCGTTGTCGGCGCCGTTCAAGCCCAAGGACGCGACGCTGTTCTCCATCATCTCGGGCTTCGACACCGCCTACGCCGCGTACAACGGCTTCCAGACCGGCATCGAGCGCTTCTGGACGCTGCGCTGGCTGCAGCAGAACGAGGTCACCGAGCTCGACGCCGCCGTGTTGAAGGACGGCCTGGTGCGCGCCGACACGCTGCCGCTGGTCTTCAAGGCCGCCGGCTGCGACGGCCTCGCGCGCGGCGCGCACGTGCGGGTGCGGGTGGACGGCATCGACCTGCTCACGCTCGACCTGCACGCCCGCCTGGTCGCGAAGCTGGACGGCGAAGAGGCCACGCCGGATGGCGCAGAAGAGGTCGACGACGCCGAGGAAGCCGGCGCCGGGCCGCTGACGCTGGCCATCGACGTCGACGAAGAGACGCCGCCCGCCGAAGGCGCCGCCACACCGGCCTGAAAACGCGACCCTCCGCCGCATGGACAAGAACTTCACGCCTCCGAAACCGCGCCAGATGTTCGCGCCCGAGCCGCTGTCGGTGCGCATCCGCGCCTGGCGGCCGAGCGTGATGCAGCTGGCGCTGGCCATCTCTGTCTCGCTGCATGCCGCGGTGCTGGGCGTGCGCATCGTCGATCCGCAAGACTTCAACCGCGTGTTCCAGGACACGCCGCTGGAAGTGGTGCTCGTCAATGCGCGCACCGACGAGGCGCCCACCAAGGCCCAGGCCATCGCCCAGGCCAACCTGGCCGGCGGCGGCGAGGCCGAGGCCGGCATCGCCACGTCGCCGTTGCCGCCGTCGCCCAGCCAGATCGTGGGCGACGACCAGACCGATGCGACCCGGCAGATCGAGCAGCTGCAACAGCAGCAGCAGCAGATCCTCGCGCAGATCCGGCGCGAGGTCGCCGCCATGCCCGTGCCCGATCCGCGCAAGGCATCGATGACGTCGGCCGAGCGCGAGCAGGAAGAAAAGCGCCAGCAGAAGCTGCACCTGCTGGCCCAGATCGAGAAAGAAATCAACGAGCAGAACGCCCGCCCGCGCCGCCGCTACATCAGCCCGGCCACGCGCGAAGAGGTCTACGCGATCTACTACGACAAGCTGCGCCACAGGATCGAGGACAAGGGCACGGCCAACTTCCCGTCGCTCAACGGCCACAAGCTGTATGGCGAGCTGACCGTCAACCTGACGATCGACGCGCGCGGCCACATCGTCGAGTCGGAGGTCGTGCGCAAATCCAGCTCGCGCTTCCTCGACCAGCGCGCGCTGGCCATCGCGCAGGCCGCGGCGCCCTTCGGCGCCTTCACGGACGACATGAAGAGCAAGGCCGACCAGATCGTCGTGACGTCGCGCTTCCGCTTCACCAAGACCGAAGGCATGCAGGCCACGATGACCAACAACGGAGGCTGACACCTTGAGCACTGCCACCCCCACCCGCCTCGCCGTCGTCGGCAACCCCGTCAAGCACAGCCGGTCGCCGCAGATCCACACGCGCTTCGCCGCGGCCACGGGCCACGCCGTGGACTACACGCGCGTCGAGTCGCCGATGGACCAGTTCGTCGCCACCGTGCGCGCGTTCGCCGCGAGCGGCGCACGCGGCTGCAACGTCACCACGCCATTCAAGGGCGAGGCCTTCGCGGCGTGCACGCGGCTGTCCGAGCGCGCGCGCCGCGCGGAGGCCGTCAACACCATCGCCTTCGACGCCGATGGCTGGTTCGGCGACAACACCGACGGCGCCGGCCTGGTGCGCGACATCGAGCTCAACGCCGGCGTTCTGCTGCGCGGCAAGCGCGTGCTGGTGCTCGGCGCCGGCGGCGCCGCGGCCGGCGCGATCGACCCGTTGCTGGCCGCGCAGCCGGCCGCGCTCGTCGTCGCCAACCGCACGCCGGCCAGGGCGCAGGCCATGATCGAACGCTTCGCCGCCGGCGCCGCGCGGCTGGACGTGCCACTGTCGGCCACCGCGCTGGAGACGCCGGGGGCCGGCTTCGACGTGCTGATCAACGCCACCGCCGCCAGCCTGCAGGCCACGGTGCCACCGCTGCCGGTCGGCACGCTCAAGCCCGGCGCGCTCGCGCTCGACATGATGTACGGCGCCGCGACCCTGCCCTTCATGAGCTGGGCCCGCGCGCAGGGTGCGGTCGCACGCGACGGGCTGGGCATGCTGGTGGAGCAGGCGTCGGAGGCTTACTTTCTCTGGCTGGGCGTGCGTCCGGGCACGTTCCAGGTGCTCACCGAGATGCGTCGCGAGGTGGATGCACAAGTGAGCGCGCAGGTGGCCGAGGCGGCGCGGGCGACGACGTGAGCCAGGCTGTCCGCCGCGTCGGCCGGCTGGTGGGCATGCTGGCGGCCGCCCTGCTCGCGCTGCAGCTGTTCTTCCTGCTGCGCATCGCGCTGATGCTGGTCGTCGCGCCCGAGTCCACCACGTTCCAGCGCAGCGAGATCTGGCGCATCGTCCTCGACAGGCACGCGCTCGCGTGGTCGCAGGACTCGGTGCCGGGCAGCCGCCTCTCCGACAACCTGCGCCGCGCGGTGATCGCCAGCGAGGACGCGGGCTTCGTCGACCACCACGGCGTGGAATGGGACGCGGTGGAGAAGGCCTGGAGCAGGAACGAGAAGGCCAAGGAGCGCGTCGAGGCCCAGCAGGTGCGGGCGCCCCCGCGCCGCGGCGCCGACGGCAAGCCGCGCCAGGTCGTCGCCAAGGTGGTGGGCGGCTCCACCATCTCGCAGCAACTGGCGAAGAACCTGTTCCTGTCCGGCGAGCGCGACATCCTGCGCAAGGGCCAGGAGCTGGTGATCACGCTGATGCTGGAAGGGGTGCTCGGCAAGCAACGCATCCTCGACACCTACCTGAACAACGTCGAATGGGGCGAGGGCGTGTTCGGCGCGCAGGCCGCGGCCGAGCACTATTTCCGCACCAACGCCGCCACGCTCGGGCCGGCCCAGGCGGCCCGGCTGGCGGTGATGCTGCCGGCGCCCAAGCGCTTCGAGAAGTCGCCGTCGTCGCCCTACGTGCTGGGGCGGTCGGCCACCATCGTTGCCCGCATGGGCGGGGTGGACCTGCCATAGTCGCGCGATGACCGATCCGGATCGAGAACAGCAGGAGATCGCCCAGTCGGCGGCCCGCCTGATCGTCGAGGACGGCCTCGACTACGCCAGCGCGCGCCGCAAGGCGATGCAGGAGCACGGCGGCGGACGGCGCCTGCGCGACACCCCCGACAACGAGGCCATCGAGGACGAGGTGCGCGCCCACATCGCCCTCTTCTGTGCCGACACCCAGCCGGCGGAGCTGCGCGCGCTGCGCGAGGCGGCGCTGCGCTGGATGCTGCGCCTGGCCGATTTCCGGCCGCACGTGGGCGGCGCCGTCTGGCGCGGCACGGCCACGCGCCAGTCGGTCGTGCGCCTCGACCTGTACTGCGACGACATCAAGGCGCCGGAGATCGCGCTGCTGAACAAGGGCGTCGCCTACGAGACCGTCAGCGAGCCGCTGGGCCGCGGCGAGCACGCACTGACGCTGGTGGTGGGTGAACACGACCGGTCGCTGGACGACTGGATCACGATCCACCTGAACATCCTCGACCTGGACGACCTGCGCGGCGCGCTCAAGCCCGACGCGCGCGGCCAGACCTGGCGCGGCGACGCCGCCGGCCTGCGCCGGCTACTGGAACAGGAGACCGCATGACATCCCCCCTCAAGCGCCGCGAGGTCGCCGCCGGGCTCGTCCTCGGATCGCTGGGACTGGGCGTCGGCGCCTGGCTGCGCCATCGCCCATCGCCGGTCGTCACCGGCGAGACGGCCGCCGCCGCGTCCTCGGCCGCAAGCGTCGCGCCGTCGCCGCTGACGCCGATCCCGTCGCCCATCGTCACCACCGACGGCCGCACGCTGGCCAACGCCGACATCGCCGGCCGCGTCGTGGTGCTCAATTTCTGGGCACCCTGGTGCCCGCCCTGCGTGCGCGAGATGCCGGAACTGGACCGGTTCGCCCGGTCGGATGCCGGCAAGGGGGCGCTGGTGATCGGCCTGGCGATCGACGAACAGCCGGCCGTGGACAAGTTCGTCGCGGCCCATCCGGTCTCGTTCCCGATCTCCATCCTCGGGTATGCCGGACTTGCCTGGGCCCGCCGCCTCAGCAATGATCCCAACGTCGCGCTGCCGTTCACGGCCGTGTTCGACCGCTCGCAACGCCTCGTCCAGCACAAGTTCGGCGCGACCAACGCAGCGGAACTGACGGGTTGGGTGCGAGGATCCTGATCGATCCCGTAACATCCGGTGCGCAGCTTGCCCCTGAATGGGGCGAAAGACGGGCCAGCGGCTTCAACTGCGTAGCCAAGCGCGGCAAGAGTTGTCAAGCACTCTTTTTAGGGTAAATTCTCGCTTAGTGGCGCGAACAGCACTCAACCCGGCGTAAAGTCCGCTTCTTTCGAATTGAACCATCCGGCCTTGCGGCCGATCTGCGCATCGCATGAACGTCCTCGTGCTCCACGGTCCCAACCTGAACCTGCTCGGTACACGCGAGCCGGCAGTGTATGGAAGTACCACGTTGGCAGACATTGACCGCGATTTGCTGCAGATAGCTCAAGAAGCCGGTTCCACGCTTCAAAGCCTGCAGAGCAACCACGAAGGCGTGCTGATCGATCGTGTCCACGCGGCGCGGACCGACGGCACCGACTTCATCGTGATCAATCCGGGCGCGTTCACGCACACCAGCGTGGCGCTGCGCGATGCGATCGCCGGCGTGGCCATCCCGTTCGTCGAAGTGCACCTGTCCAACGTGCATCGCCGCGAGCCGTTCCGGCACCATTCCTATTTCTCAGACCTGGCCGAAGGCGTGATCGTCGGCCTCGGCGCCCTGGGCTACACCCTGGCGCTGAGGTTCGCCCTGTCTCGCGCCCCCGTGCGCAAGTAGCGCCCACCAGCGGCCCGGCGCCACGAGCGCCGTCCACAAGCATTTCTTTCCAGGAGACTGTTCCATCATGGACATGCGCAAGCTCAAGACCTTGGTCGACCTCGTTTCGGAGTCCAACATCTCGGAACTCGAAATCACAGAAGCCGAGGGCAAGGTTCGCATCGTCAAGGCCGGCTACGGCGTCCCGACGACGATGATGATGCAACCCGCCGGGCAGATGATGATGCAGCCGGCGCCGCAGGCCGCCCCGGCCGCCGCCGGGGCGGCGCCCGCCCCGGTGGCCGAAGTCGCCGCGCCGACCGGACACGTGGTCAAGTCGCCCATGGTCGGCACCTTCTACCGCTCGGCCAGCCCGGGCTCCAAGCCGTTCGCGGAGATCGGCGCCCCCATCAAGGAGGGCGACCCGATCTGCATCGTCGAGGCGATGAAGATCATGAACGAGATCGAGGCCGACATGTCCGGCACGATCAGCAAGATCCTGGTCGAGAACGGCCAGGCCGTCGAGTACGGACAGCCGCTGTTCATCGTCGAATAAGCGAAACGCCGTCATGTTCAAGAAGATATTGATCGCGAATCGGGGGGAGATTGCCCTGCGGATTCAGCGAGCCTGCCGCGAGATGGGCATCCAGTCCGTCGTCGTCTATTCCGAGGCCGACCGCGACGCCAAGTACGTCAAGCTCGCCGACGAGGCCGTGTGCATCGGCCCGGCGTCGTCGATGCAGAGCTACCTCAACATGCCGGCGATCATCTCGACGGCCGAGGTGACCGATGCCGAGGCGATCCACCCCGGTTACGGCTTCCTGTCCGAGAACGCCGACTTCGCCGAGCGCGTCGAGAAGAGCGGCTTCACGTTCATCGGCCCCACGCCCGAGTCGATCCGCATGATGGGCGACAAGGTGTCGGCCAAGCAGGCGATGATCAAGGCCGGCGTACCCTGCGTGCCGGGCTCCGAGGGCGTGCTGCCCGACGACCCGAAGGAGCTGATCCGCATCGCGCGCGCCGTGGGCTACCCGGTCATCATCAAGGCGGCCGGCGGCGGCGGCGGGCGCGGCATGCGCGTCGTCCACACCGAGGCGGCGCTGGTCAACGCGGTGCAGATGACCCGCTCCGAGGCCGGCGCGGCGTTCAACAATCCGGCCGTCTACATGGAGAAGTTCCTCGAGCATCCGAGGCATATCGAGATCCAGATCCTGGCCGACCAGCACAAGAACGCGGTCTGGCTGGGCGAGCGCGACTGCTCCATGCAGCGCCGCCACCAGAAGATCATCGAGGAAGCGCCGGCGCCGGGCATCCCGCGCCGCGTGATCGAGAAGATCGGCGAGCGCTGCGCCGCCGCCTGCAAGCGCATCGGCTACCGCGGCGCCGGCACGTTCGAGTTCCTGTACGAGGACGGCGAGTTCTACTTCATCGAGATGAACACCCGCGTGCAGGTCGAGCATCCGGTCACCGAGCTGGTGACGGGCATCGACATCGTGCAGATGCAGATCAAGGTCGCGGCCAACGAGGCGCTGCCGTTCACGCAGCGCCAGGTCCAGATGCGCGGGCACTCGATCGAGGTGCGCATCAATGCCGAGGATCCGTACAAGTTCACGCCGTCGCCGGGCCGCATCACGATGTGGCACCCGCCGGGCGGCCCGGGCGTGCGCGTCGACTCGCACATCTACACGAACTACTACGTGCCGCCGAACTACGACTCGATGATCGGCAAGATCATCGTGCACGGCGACACGCGCGACCAGGCGCTCGCGCGCATGCGCGTGGCGCTGTCGGAGACGGTGGTCGAGGGCATCCAGACCAACATCCCGCTGCACCGCGAGCTGATGGTGGACGCCAAGTTCATCGAAGGCGGCACCAGCATCCACTACCTGGAAGGCTGGCTCGCCCAGCACACCCGCTGATGTTCGAGCTGGTGCTGCAGGCGCCCGAGTCCCTCGTGGAATCGGTGTCCGACGCGTTGATGGAAGAGCTCGACGCGCTGTCGGTATCCGTGGAGGACTCCGATGCCGACACCGACGCCGAGCACGCGCTGTTCGGCGAGCCGGGCATGCCGCCGCCCAGCGCGGGCTGGCAACGCTCGACGCTGAAGGCCCTGTTCGAGACCGAGGCCGCGGCCAGCGACGCGGCCACGCTGCTGCTGGCGCAGGACTGGGCCACGCAGGTCGGCTCCAGCGTGAGCATGACGGCGCTGCACGAGGTCGCGGAGCAGGACTGGGTGCGCCTGACGCAGTCGCAGTTCGATCCCGTCGAGATCACGCCCACGTTCTGGATCGTGCCCACCTGGCATGAACCGCCGGCGGCCGCCGCGCACCTGATCCGGCTCGACCCGGGCATGGCCTTCGGCACCGGTACGCACCCGACCACGCGCATGTGCCTGGGCTGGATCGCGGCGCACGAGGCCGACATCCGCGGCCGGCGCGTGCTCGACTACGGCTGCGGCTCGGGCATCCTCGCCATCGGCGCCGCGCTGCACGGCGGCGCGCCCATCGACGCCGTGGACATCGACCCGGCCGCCATCTCCACCACCGCGCAGAACGCGTCGGACAACCACGTGACGCTGCGCTCCGGCGCGCCCGACATGGCGTCGGGAGAGTATCCGCTGGTGCTGGCAAACATCCTCGCCACGCCCCTGAAGATGCTGGCGCCGCTGCTGTGCGGCCACGTGGCGGCCGGTGGCCACCTGGTGCTCGCCGGCATCCTCGACCGCCAGGCCGACGAGCTCAAGGCCGCGTACGCGCCGTGGATCGCGCTGGAGGTGGGCAACACGGTGGACGGCTGGATTCTGATGACCGGGCGCAAGCCGGCCTGAGCTTCGTCCCAGCCGTTACGGCGCGTGACGATCTCATACCCGGTGGGGTATTGATCCTGGTTCGCCCGGCCGGGAATCCCCCTCGTCGCGTCGTATGATTCGGGCATGAGCCTCGCCACCCGCTGCCCCGCTTGCGGCACGATCTTTCGGGTCGTGCAGGACCAGCTGAAGGTGTCCGAAGGCTGGGTGCGTTGCGGCCAGTGCCACGAGGTCTTCCACGGCATCGAGGCGCTGTTCGATCTCGACAGCGACCCGGCCGTCGCCGCCCGGCGCGCCACCGCGCGCGGAGCGGCCCAGGCCACGCGCGCGTTCGCCGACGAACGTGCGAGCTCGCCAATCCCCATGCCGATGCCGGACGCGCCCACGCCCTCGCGCATCGCCATCCCGTCCCGTGCGACCGCGCCGCCGCCACAGAGCACCCTCGGCCCGTCGACGTTCGGTCCGTCGGACTACCCGCCCGCGACGCATGCCACCCGGCCCGGCTACACCGGCTTCACGCCGGCCACGTGGCCGATGCCCCCGGCCCCGCCAGCGCCCCAACACCAGGACGCGTATCTCCCGTCGACGCCGACGGCCAGTTCCCTCGCGCCCGTGGCCACGCGCGGCAGCATCGCGCCCCGCTTCGCGGCGCGGCTGGCCGAGGAGGCGGCACGGGTGCAGGCCCTCACGCCCAGCCCGATCCCGTCGGCCTTCCCGCCGCCGGCCGCAGCGCAGGTGCCCGATCCGGTGTCCGAGCCGGCCGGCGCGTCGGTGGACATCGTCTTCCCGGAGCCCGAGGCCCCTGTGCCGACGCCGGAGCCCGTGCCGGAGCCGGCGGCCATGTACATCCCGCCGTCGTTGCTCGCGCGTCGGCCCGTCGTCGAGCCGCCGTCCTCGCCGCCCGAGCCGCGGGCCAGCGCCGTGGATCTCGCCGCCACCTTCGCCGCGCCGCCAGCGGAGACCACGCCCGCACCCGACTCGCAGCCCGGCCTTGCGATGGTCCGCGAGCCGGGGCGGGACATCGGCGGCTCGACGATGCCCAGCCTGCTGGCCGACGACGCCGCCGACGACGAGGCGCACGCGGGCCCGCCCACGCTGGCGTCCATGCTGCCCGAGGACGGCGGCGACTGGCCGCCCAGGCGCATCAAGAAGAAGGCGGTCGATGCCACCGGCACCGAAGTGGCGCTGGTCGACAAGAGCAAGGATCCGCGTTTCCTGCGCGAAGCCCGCAGCGGCGCGCGCTGGCGCAGGCCCTGGGTGCGCGCGGTGCTCGGCGTCACGCTGCTGCTGCTCGTCGTGGTCGCGCTGGGCCAGGTGGCCTGGCCGCAGCGCGACATGCTTGCCGCCCGCTGGCCCGCCACCCTGCCCGCCTGGCAATGGCTCTGCGAGCAGGCCGACTGCAGTATCGAGGCGCCGCGTGCGATCTCCAGCCTGGCGCTGGACGGCAGCTCGCTCACCCGCACCGACACCGAGCACGTGCTGCTGTTCGCGGCCGACCTGCACAACCGCGCCGACCACGCGGTGCGCATGCCGTCCTTCGACGTGACGTTCATGGACCTGAACGGCGAGATCGTCTCGCGCAAGGTGCTCACGCCCGCGCAACTGGGCATCGTCCAGGACGCACTGCCGCCCGAAGGCGAGCTCCACGTGCACGCCCGGCTGCAGGTGGGCACCCTCGCGGCCAGCGGCTTCCAGGCCGACCTGTTCTATCCATAGCCCGTCCCGTCCACCCGTTTCCTGAAAGCGCCCCTCATGGCCAGCCTCGTCTGCGGTTCCCTCGCGTTCGACACGATCACCGTCTTCCCGGGCCGCTTCGCCGACCAGATCCTGCCGGATCAGCTGCACATCCTGAACGTGTCGTTCCTGGTGCCCACGCTGCGCCGAGAATTCGGCGGCTGCGCGGGCAACATCGCCTACACGCTCAAGCTGCTGGGCGGCGAGCCGGTGGTGCTGGCCGCGCTCGGCAACGACGGCGCGACCTACCTCGAGCACCTGAAGAAACTGGGCATCTCCACCGCCAGCGTGCACGTGGCCGCCGACAACTACACGGCGCAGGCCATCATCATCACCGACGCCGCCAACAACCAGATCACCGCGTTCCATCCGGGCGCGATGATGCAGGCGCACGAGGCCGGCCTGCCGGCACGTACCGACATCCGGCTGGCGATCATCGGGCCCGACGGCCGCGACGCGATGATCCGCCGCGCCGCCGACCTTGCCGCGGCGAAGGTCCCGTTCGTGTTCGATCCGGGCCAGGGCCTGCCGATGTTCGATGGCGCCGACCTGCGCGCCTTCATCGCCCAGGCGACCTGGGTCACCGTCAACGACTACGAGGCGAAGATGCTGGCCGATCGCACCGGCCTGAGCCTGGCCGAGCTGTCGACCTCGCACCTGAAGGGCGTCGTGGTGACGCTCGGCGACCAGGGCTGCGAGGTGTGGGAGCAAGGCGTGCGCACGCACGTGCCGGGCGTGGTCGCCACCGAGGTGCTCGACCCGACCGGTTGCGGCGACGCGTTCCGCGGTGCGCTGCTCTACGGCCTCGAGAAGGGCTGGCCGCTGATCGACTGCGTCAAGCTGGGCAACAGGATCGGCGCCGTGAAGATCGCCTACCGCGGCGCGCAGAACCATCCGGTGGACAAGGTCGCGCTGGGCACCTGACCGGGAGCCTCAGGCCGGCGCCGACAGCACGTCGGCCAGCCAGCGCGCGGCGACGTCGTGCGATACGGCGATCGCCACCTGCTTGCGTCGGCTCGATTCGCCGCGCAGCACCTCGATGTCGCGCCTGGGCACGCCCAGCGACTTCGCCAACCAGGCCACCAACGCCGCGTTCGCGCGCCCGTCGATCGGCGGTGCGGCCAGGCGCACGCGCAGCGCGCCGTCGTGCAGGCCGTCGACTCGGGTGTGCCTGGCGTTGGGCATCACGCTGAGTTGAAGCAGCACACCGTCGCCGCGTACGGAGAGACAGGGCAACCAATCGAATGGGGTCATCGACATCGCGCGCATGCATTGGCCGCTGAGCGTTCGCGCGCTGGCGCCAGACGGCACTGCCGCTCACCCGACTGCACGGAGTTCAAGGGAGCGGCGGATCCGGCTCTGCCGGGCCGTTCGCGGCCGGCCCCTCGGGGGCGGCAAGCGCCAGCGAGCGTGCGGTCGTCATGATCATCGGGTAGGCCTTCCACATGTTGCCGCGCTCGACCACCTGCTCCATGAGCTGCGTGGCCACCTCCGCTTTCGTTCGCCCTGCTGCCGCCGCAAACGACTCGGCACCGTCGCCTTCCGCGCTCGGGTTCCGCCCGCCTCGCCCAGCATCGGCCGCGTCGGGGGTGGTGTTCCCCGAGCGCACTTGTGCGTCTTCATCGTCCATCGAGATCAGCAGTCCTACTCGCGTTCACT
>Ga0302157_10000170_pt1 | contig 84303 bp, 71 predicted proteins | sample I_Bog_N3_3_FD_193502 | JGI IMG/M metagenome (GOLD analysis project Ga0302157, IMG submission 193502) | Peat permafrost microbial communities from Stordalen Mire near Abisko, Sweden - I_Bog_N3_3 | ecosystem: Environmental > Terrestrial > Soil > Wetlands > Peat | place: Sweden: Abisko, Stordalen... | reverse complement strand
GCACCCAGGTGCCGTTGCGCCTGCTCACCGACAACGGCCTCACGCTCGACTCGCGCGCGCAGGCGCGCTGGGTCGTCTCGCGCCTGGAGCTGTTCGCCACCGCCGAACTCGATTTCGAAGGCGTCGACGACGTCGGCCCCAGCTTCATCGACGAGGTCTTCCGCGTGTACGCGAAGGCGCATCCGGAAGTGGCGCTGCAGCCGACCAAGGCCAGCGATCGCGTGGGCAAGCTGCTCAAGGGCGCGGTCCACTGAGCCATCGTGCTCACTCGTCGGTGGCCGCCCACATCGCGCGGTAGGCCGCTTCGAGATCGCGCACGAAACGCGGCATGTCGGCTAGCGGCGAGGCCAGCAGGCGCGGACGCAGTTCGGCCCGCAGCGTTCGCAGGGTTTCGCGGTCCGCGGCACGCGCTACGACCATGTCGACCCAGCCGTCGATCGACGCCGCGACCCAGTCATCGAGCCCGAGCGCCCGCAACACGCCGGCCGCGCTTCTCGACACCGATCGGTCGCCGGTTGCGGCCGCCACCGGCGCGCCCATGTAGATCGCGTCCAGCGTGGTGGTGCCGCCGCCGTACGGGGAGCTGTCCAGCGCGATGTCGACCGAGTTGTGGAGCGCGAGGTACTGGTCCAATGGCACGCGCGCGGTGAACGTCACGCGTGCGACGTCGACGCCCGCGGCGGCGATCGCGCGCAGGATGGCCTCGCGCTTGCGTGCGGACTTGATGTTGGCCACGAGCAGGCGCGAGCGCGGAACGCGCGCCAGCAACTCGCCCCAGCGCCGGCAGGCGGCTTCGGTGATCTTCAGCGCGGCGTTGAACGACCCGAAGGTCAGATGGCCGCGGCGTTCGAACGGCGCACCGGGCGTGATCGGCTCGTGCACCAGCGACTCGTAGCACCACTGGCTCGCCGCCAGGTACTGCAGGCGCTCCGTGTGCTGCGGCTGGGCGACCTCCACCGGATCGGCGAAGCGGTCGGTCAGCCGATAGTCGATCCGGGTGAGGCCGGTCGTGCAGAGATAGCCGAGCCAGCTCACCTGCACGGGTGCAGGCCGCTGCGCGAACACCGCCAGTCGCGGCGGCTTGCCGGTGTGACCGCCGAGATCGACCAGCACGTCGATGCCGTCCGCGTGGATGGCGTCGGCGATCGCGTCGTCCGTCATCGCGCCGACCTCGCGCCAGTGGTCGCTCAGCTCCCGGAGGCGCGCCGTCATCTTGTCGCCGCCGCGGGTGAACGAGTAGCAGAACACCTCCACCTGCCCGCGGTCATGGCGCTCGACCACGGGCAGCAGGAAGAACGCGACCGGGTGCAGCAGCAGGTCGCCCGAGAAGTAGCCCACACGCAAGCGGCGCGCCGGCTCGTGCGGCTGACGGCCGTGTTCGAAACGCACCGGATGGGCCCGCTCCAGATCGGCCCCGAAACGGGCGTGGCGACGACATATCTCTTCGGCGGAAACGCGGTCGACGTAGAGCGCGAGCGCCAGTTCGAGAGAGCGTTCCGGCCATGCCGGCACCCCCCGTGCCGAAGCCGCCTCCAGCATGGCGAGCGCCTCGTCGGCGAACCCCTGGTCGCGCAGCGTGGCGGCGAGCATCCCCAGCGCGGCGGCGTTGTCCGGCTCGCCAGAGAGCGCGCGCCGCAGCGCGTCTTCTGCCTCGTCGGGGCAGGCTTGCTGGCGCAGCATCGAGCCGAGGTTGAACCAGCCTCCCGGGTCGTCCGGCTGCAGCCGGAGCGCCTCCTGGATGACCGCGATGGCCTGCTCATGGCGCCCCAGCGCGTCCAGCACGTTGGACTGCAGCACGAGCGCCTGCGGGAAGTCGGGCTTCGCGCGCACGGCCGCCGCAACCAGCGATTCCGCGCGCGCGAGTTCCCCGCGCATCAAGGCCAGGCGGGCGAAGTTGTAGTTCCCGAACGGGTGCGTCGGCTCGATCGCCAGCACCCGTTCGTAGGCCACGACAGCGCCGTCGTGCTCGCCGCGCGCCGCCAACACGATGCCCAGGTAGAGGTGCGCGCGGGCATGTCCCGGCGCGGTGGCGATCGCGGCGCGGTACAGCGCCTCGGCCTGCGGCAGGTCGCCGGCCTCCTCTCGACCGTCGCCTTCGGCGATCAGCATGTCGGCCCGGGCGCGGTCGTCCGCAGACGCGATGGTGGGCGACGGGGACGCAGGCCGGAATCGGTTGAGCAGGCTCTTGAACATGGGAAGGCTACCTCGGTCTTGTCGCATTGTCGGCGGACGTCGCGCTCAGTTCGTCTTCTCGAGCCACATGCTGCGGTAGGCGACCTCCAGGTCGCGCGTGTATCGGGGCAAGTCGGTCAGCGGGGATGCCTGCAGGCGCGCACGGAGCCCACGCCGCAGTTCGCGCAAGGCCTGGAGATCCGTCGCGCGCGCGATCGCCACCTCCACGAAGCGATCGACCGAGGGCGCCACCCAGTCGTCGAGCCCGAGTGCGAGCAGGATGCTCGCCGCGCTGCGCGACACGGGCGTCGCGCCGGTCGTCGTCACCACGGGCACGCCCATCCACAGCGAATCGAAGGTGGTGGTGCCGCCGCCATAGGGGAACGTATCGAACGTGATGTCGACCTCGTTGTGGAGCCCCATGTATTCGGACGCCGCGACGCGCGGGACGAACCCGACACGATCCTCCGCCACGCCCAGGCTCGCGAAGTCGCCCAGGATCGCCGCACGACGGCCCGCGGAATTGACGTCGCCGATGAGCAGCCGCGATCCGGGTACCTTCAGCATCACCTGCGCCCACCGGCGGCAAGCGGCGGGCGTGAGCTTGAGCGAGGCGTTGAACGAGCCGAACGTCACGTGGCCGTGTCGTTCGAACGGCGCCATCGGCGCGATCTCGTGCTCCGTCGCACCCGGATAGCACCACTGGCTCGTGGGCAGGTGCACCAGGCGCTCGGTGTGGACGCGTTGCGAAATGGCGGGGGGATCGCTGCGGGCATCGGTGATGCGAAAGTCCATGCGCGACAGGCCCGTCGTATTGAGATAGCCCAGCCACGCGACCTGGACCGGGGCGGGCCGTTGGCAGAACACGCCGGGGCGGGGCATGCTGGTGTGGCCCATCAGGTCGACCAGCACATCGATGCCGTCGGCATGGATCGCATCGGCCACCTCGTCGTCGGTCATCGCACTTGCATCGCGCCAATGATCCGACGCGGCGCGGATGCGATCGGTCATCGCGTCGCGCCGCGCCGACAGTGAGTAGCAGAACACCTCGACCTGCGATCGATCGTGGAGCTCGAACACCGGGGCGAGGAAGAAGGTCACCGGATGGACGTGGAAATCGCCCGAGGCATAGCCCACGCGCAACCGCCGTCGCGGATCGCAGCGGTCGCGGTGGCGCTCGAAGCGCACGGGCACCGCCTGCTCCAGCGCCGCGCCGAATTCAAGGTGGCGGCGATGCACGTCGTCTGCCGCGATGTCGTCGACGAAGTTCAGCATCAGCAGTTCGAACGAGCGATGCAGCCAGTTCGCCGGATCGCGCTCGACGACGCGGCTTGCGGCTGCCAATGCCTCCTGCGCGAACCCCTGGTCGCGCAGGATGCGGTGCGACAGCTCCAGTGCCTGCGCAAAGTCCGGCATGGCTCGCAAGGCCTCGGCGACCAGCGCGCCGGCGCGCTCCAGGTCGCCGCGTTGCACCATCAGGCGCGCATGGTTGTAGTTGCCGAAAGGATGCCGCGCATCGATCGCAAGCACCTGCTCGTAGGCGGCGATGGCACCCTCCTCGTCACCCTGCGCCGCGAGCGCGACACCCAGGTACAGGTGCGCGCGCGCGTGGCGCGGCGCGGCCGCGATCGCCGCGCGGTAGTGCACCACCGCCCGCGCCAGGTCGCCCGCTTCTTCACGAGCATCCCCTTGCGCGAGCAACGCGTCGGAACGCACGAGTTGCTCCGGCGTGGGCGCCGACGGCGGCGCCCCCTCCGCGCCTGGCGCGAGCGCGCCCTGCGGCGGCGGCAGGATTCGTTTCAGCAGGTTCTTGAACACGCCATCTCGCGATAGGCCGACTCGAGGGCGCGCGTGAACTGCAGCGCGTCGGTCAGCGGCGACTGCTGCAGGCGTGCGCGAAGGGTGCGGCGCAATGTCACGATCTCCCCGGGCTCGCTCGCACGCGCCACGGCGACGTCGACGAAGTCCTCGATCCGCGGCGCCACCCAGGATTCGAGGCCCAGCGCCGTGACGACGCTGGCGGCACTGCGCGAGACGGAGGTCGATCCAAGCGCCGCCACCACGGGCACGCCCATCCAGAGCGAATCGAAGGTGGTCGTGCCGCCGCCGTAGGGGAACGGATCGAGCGAGACGTCGACCTGGTTGAAAAGATCCAGGTAGCGGGCCAGGGGAACCCGATCGGCGAAGACGATACGTTCCGGCGCGACGCCCACCGCCGCCATCTCTCGCAGCATGGCCGCGCGCTTGTGCGCCGACTCCATGCTGACCGCGAACAGCCGGGAATGCGGCACCCGGCACAGGATCTCGCCCCAGCGCCGACAGGTGGCGGCCGATATCTTCAACGGCGCGTTGAACGAGCCGAACGTGATGTAGCCGTTGCGCTCCAGCGGCGCGACGGCCGCCACCTCGACATCCAGGAACGGCCGATAGCACCACTGGCTCACGGGCAGGTACTGCAGGCGCTCGGTGTGCAGGGCCTGCGACGTCTCGGGCGGGTCGCAGCGCGCGTCCGACAGCCGGAAGTCCATGCGAGTGAGCCCCGTCGTGTTCAGGTAGCCCAGCCACGCGACCTGAACCGGCGCCGGACGCTGGCAGAAGACGCCGGGCCTGGACCGGTTGGTGTGCCCCGCCAGGTCGACCAGCACGTCGATGCCGTCGGCGTGGATCGCGTCGGCCAGCTTGTCGTCGGTCCAGTCGGCCGCGTCGCGCCACTGGTCGCAATGGCTGCGCACGTCGTGGGTGATGTGGTCGGCGTCGCCGTCGGTGGAATAGCCGAACAGCTCGAAGCCCTCGCGATCGTGGGCCTCCAGCACCGGCAGCAGGAACATCGAGACGGGGTGGATCCTGAAGTCGCCCGAGAGATAGCCCACCCGCAGCCGGCGACGCGCGCCGCCGGCTGACGGGGGGTGTTCGAAGCGGACCGGCACCTTGCGCTCCAGCCGCGCGCCGAACGCGGCGTGGCGACGGAACAGTTCTTCTGCCCCGACGCCATCGACGAAGTTCAGCAGCAGCAGTTCGTTCGACTCTTCCACGAGCGAGTCGGGCTCCCTGGCGTTCAAGGCCTGCTGCACCTCGAGGGACTCTTCGGCAAAGCCTTGCAGACGCAGGGCTCTTGCGAGCAGCGCGATCGACTCGGAATGGAGCGGATCGAGCGCCACGGCCTTGCGCGCGGCGTCCGCGGCAGGGTCGAGGCGACGCTCGGCGACCAACAGGATGCCCAGGTTGAACCAGGCACCTGCATTCTCCGGCTCGAGCCTCAGCGCGGCCTGCAGCGCCTCGATGGCCTGCGCCGGCTTGCCGAGCCTGTCCAGCACCTCGGACTGCAGGATCAGGGCCTGGGGGAAGTCGGGCTTCGTCTGCAGGGCGCGCGCGAGCAGCGTGCCTGCCCGCGCGTTGTCGCCGCGTAGAAGCGCCGCCCGCGCATAGTTGTAGTTGCCGAACGCATGCGGCGGATCGATCGCCAGCACCTGTTCATAGGCCGCAATGGCGCCGTTCAGGTCGTCCCGCGCCGCCAGCACGACGCCCAGGTAGAGGTGTGCGCGGACATGGCCAGGCGCGGCGGCGATCGCGGCGCGGTACAGCGCCTCGGCCTTCGCCAGGTCGCCCGCCTCCTCGCGGCCGTCGCCCTCGGCGATCAGCGCATCGGCGCGCGCGACGTCATGGGGCGGCTGCACCGTCGACGCAGGCTCCGGCGGCGCTCCTGTCGCGCGCGGCGTGGACAAAAAACGGTTCACCAGGTTCTTGAGCATGCGGAACGTCCTCGAGCGGAGGCCATTGTCGCCAACCTGGCTTTGGTTCAGCCGACGCGACAGATCTTGAGCATGTTGGTGCCGCCCGGATAGCCCATGGGCTCGCCGCAGGTGATGGCGTAGGTGTCGCCCGGGCGGAGCACGCCGCGCGCGACCAGCAGGCGCTCGGCCTCGGCCAGCGCCGCGTCGCGATCGTCGTGCGCGGCCATCAGCAGCGGGGTGACGTTGCGGTACAGCGCCATGCGGCGCAGCGAAGTGGGCTGCGACGTGAGGGCGAAGATCGGCACCTGCGTGCGCTGGCGGCTGATCCACAGCGCGGTGGAGCCCGACTCGGTCAGCGCGACGATGGCCTTGCAGCCCAGGTGCTGCGCGGTGAACAGCGCGCCCATGGCGATCGACTGGTCGATGCGGCCGAACTTCTTGTTGAGGAAGGTGGCCTCGATCAGCTGCACGTCGTCGGCACGCTCGGCCTCCAGCGCGATCGCGGCCATGGTCTCGACGGTCTCGATCGGGTACTTGCCGGCCGCGGTCTCGGCGCTGAGCATCACGGCGTCCGTGCCGTCCAGCACCGCGTTGGCGACGTCGCTCACCTCGGCGCGCGTAGGCACCGGCGCGAGGATCATGCTCTCCATCATCTGCGTGGCGGTGATGACGACCTTGTCCATCTCGCGCGCCATGCGGATCATGCGCTTCTGCAGCGCGGGCACGGCGGCGTTGCCCACCTCCACGGCGAGGTCGCCGCGCGCCACCATGATGCCGTCGCTGGCCCGCAGGATGGACTCGAGGTTGGGGATCGCCTCGGTGCGCTCGATCTTGGCGATCATCGCCGGCTTGTGGCGCGTCGACTCGCCGGCCACGTTGGCCAGCTGGCGTGCCATCTCCATGTCGGTGGCGTTCTTCGGGAAGCTCACCGCCAGGTAGTCGCAGCGAAAGCTCGCGGCCGTGCGGATGTCGTCCATGTCCTTGGCCGTCAGCGCCGGCGCCGTGAGGCCGCCGCCCTGCTTGTTGATGCCCTTGTTGTTGGACAGCTCGCCGTCGACCTTGACGAGGGTGTGCACCTGGTCGCCGCGCACCTCCTCGACCGTCAGCACGATCAGGCCGTCGTTGAGCAGCAGCGTGTCGCCGGGCTTCACGTCGCGCGGCAGCTCCTTGTAGTCCAGGCCCACGCCGTTGATGTCGCCCGGCTCGGTGCGCGAGGCGTCGAGCACGAAGCGCTCGCCCTTGACGAGTTGCACCTTGCCGTCGACGAACTTGCCCACGCGGATCTTGGGGCCCTGCAGGTCGGCCATCAGCGCGACGGTGCGGCCCACGCGTTCGGCGATCTCGCGGACCATGTTCGCGCGGTCGATGTGGTCCTGCGCCTTGCCATGGCTGAAGTTCAGCCGCACCACGTCGACGCCCGCGCGGATCAACCGCTCGAGCACCTCCGGGTCGCTGGTGGCGGGGCCGAGGGTGGCGACGATCTTGGTACCACGGGTCATGACGGGATGTCTCCTGGGCGCTCGCGCGCCTCTGCGGGGAAGTAACTGGATAACGCGATTATGGGCGCGCCGCCCCGGTCGCGGTTACATGCGGATTACAGCATCGCCGCGACGCCGCGCGAGGTCAAGCGGCCCGCTTCTCCAGGATCTCGAGCGCGGGGAGCTTCTTGCCTTCGAGGATCTCCAGGAACGCCCCGCCGCCGGTGGAGATGTAGCCCACGTCCTTCTCGATGCCGTACTTCGCGATGGCGGCCAGCGTGTCGCCGCCGCCGGCGATCGAGAAGGCCGGGCTGGCCGCGATGGCGCGCGCCAGCGTCTCGGTGCCGTGCGAGAAGGCCTCGAACTCGAACACGCCCACCGGGCCGTTCCAGACGATGGTGCCCGCGGCCTTGAGCTGCCCGGCGAGCAGGGCCGCGGTCTGCGGGCCGATGTCGAGGATCAGGTCGTCGTCGTCGACGTCGGTGGCGGCCTTGACGGTGGCCTCGGCGTCCGCGGCGAACCTCTTGGCGACCACCACGTCGGTGGGGATGGGCACCGCGGCGCCACGCGCCTTCATCGCCTCGATGACCGCCCTGGCGTCGCCGACGAGGTCGGGCTCGGCCAGGCTCTTGCCGATCTTCAGGCCGGCGGCCAGCATGAAGGTGTTGGCGATGCCGCCACCCACGATCAGGCCGTCGACCTTGGCCGACAGCGCCTGCAGGATGGTCAGCTTGGTGCTCACCTTGCTGCCGGCCACGATGGCCACGAGCGGACGCTTCGGCGCGGCGAGCGCCTGGGTGATCGCGTCGATCTCGGCGGCCAGCAGCGGACCCGCGCTGGCGATGGGCGCGTACTCGGCGATGCCGTAGGTGGTGCCCTCGGCGCGATGCGCGGTGCCGAACGCGTCGTTGACGAAGATGTCGCACAGCGCGGCCAGCTTCCTAGCGAGCTCGGGGTTGTTCTTCTTTTCGCCCTTGTTGACGCGGCAGTTCTCCAGCAGCACCACCTGGCCCGGCTTCACCTCGACGCCGTCGACCCAGTTCGCCACCAGCGGCACCTCGCGGCCCAGCAGCTCGGACAGGCGCTTCGCGACGGGCGCGAGCGAGTCCGAGGGCTTGAATTCGCCTTCCGTCGGACGGCCCAGATGGCTCGTGACCATCACGGCCGCGCCTGCGTCCAGCGCCAGGCGGATGCACGGCACCGACGCGCGGATGCGGGTGTCCTCGGTGATGTTGCCGGCGTCGTCCTGCGGCACGTTCAGGTCGGCGCGGATGAACACGCGCTTGCCGGTGGCTTGGCCCGAGGCGGCGAGGTCGGAGAAACGGATCACTTTCATGGCATTCACGCAGTCTGAAGGAAAGAAGAATTGAAGGCTTACCAGCCGAGGCTCAATCGAAGGGCCAGAAGCACCGCGGTACCCGCGAGTATCGTCCCGAGCAGGCTGCGGCTGGCGACGAACACGAGGATGGCGACCGCGGTGGCGTAGATCCGCGCGTCCTTCCAGGTGGCGATGAGGTGGTCGCCGGTCATGGCGATCTCGGGCAGCAGCACCGCAACCAGCGCGGCCAGCGGCGCGTAGCGCAGGGCCTCGCGCAGCCAGGCCGGAATCGGCACCTCGCGATCGGGGATCATGAAGAAGCCGCGTGTCACGACGCTGACCACCGTGAGGCCGGCGATCGCCACGATGGTCGTCCACGCCTTCATGCCGCGTCCTCTTCCGAGACCGCGGTGCGCGGCAGCGAGAAGTGGTCGATCAGTACCCCGACAGCCATCGCCGCGGCGATCGCGACCACGACGTTGAGGTGGAACGGCAGCGCGAACGCCGCCAGCGCGGCGCACGCGGCGACCGCGGCGGCGATCCAGGTCGCGCGATCCGCCAGCAGCGAGGCCGTGATTCCCAGCAGTGCCAGCGAGCCGGCAAAGCCGAGGCCCCAGCGTTCGGGAATCACGTCGGCCAGCAACACGCCCAGCACGGTCATCGACTGCCAGGCGACCCAGCTCACGGCGACGTTGCCCGCCACGTAGGCCATCTGCGCGCGCACGTCGCCGGGCCGCGGGAAGCGGCGCATGAACGCGATGTAGGTGAAGTCGACGGTGAAGTACGCGAGGAACAGCCGCTTCGTGCGCGACAGCGACTCGAAGTACGGCCGCCAGCCGGCGCTGAAGATGATGAAGCGCAGGTTCACGCAGAACGCCGTCGCCCAGATCACCCACAGCGGCGCGCCCTGCACCATCAGCGGCAGCGCGGCCAGTTGCGCGCTGCCGGCGAACACGAACAGCGACATCGCGACGGCGAACACCGGCCCGAGGCCGGCCTTGGACATCGCGATGCCCGCGACGAGCCCCCATGCGCCGATGCCCAGCGCGACATCGCGCGTCTCGCGCGCGCCGACGGCGAATTCAGGATGGCGCCAGAGCGGCGTCGGGGTGGTCATCGCGCCATTGTCTTATGGCGGCGGGGGCCGGCGGTTACGGCGGCGCAACAGAATCGCGGCGCGGCTTCAGTGCTCGACCGGCTTCTCCGCCATCGACTTGTCGATCTTCGCGATCTTGTCGGGCTTGGCCGGCGCGACCCTGGCGATTTTTTCCGGCGCCGGCTTGTCGGCCGGCTTGTCGGTGGCGGCCACGGCGTCGGGCTTGGCGTCGTCGTCGGCGTCCGCCGTCTTCTTCGCGCCCGGGCCCAGCGTCGGCTCCACGGCCTCCAGCTTGTTCTCGCGCATGTAGTCGTCCATCTCGCGCCAGCCGGCGTAGATGGCGGCCTTGTCGACGCGCTTGTTGAGCGTGAAGCAGTCCTCGATCGCGCGACCGCCGTGGCGGCAGGCGGCCCCCACGGCCTTGCCGTCGGCCTCGACGCGCGCGGCGGTCACCGACGCGGCCTCCAGCCCGAGCTGGTCGCAACCGGCGAGCAGGGACAGGACGGCAAGGGTGAGAAGGAGTCGGCGCAGCATGGCAAAGACGGGTTGATGCGTCGTTATCGGCTGCCGCGCGCCCGGCTTGAGGCCCGCAAGCCGGAAACTGGCGCTGGATTCAACCCAAGACGGCGCCGCGCCGGAGCGGCTGCGCCTGCAGCCACTGCGCGACCGGGCCGCGCTTGCCGCCCGGCCGCTGGACGTCGAGCAGCGCGAGGGCGCCATCGCCGCAGGCCACGACCAGTTGCTGGCCGTCGACGGCGATCACGGTGCCCGGCGCGGCGGCCACGTCCAGGCGCTCCACCTGCGAACGCCACAGCTTCACCGTCTCGCCGGCTGCCTGGAAGGTGGCGCCGGGAAACGGGTCGAACGCGCGGACGCGGCGCTCGATGACGTCGGCCGGCAGCGTCCAGGCTATCGCGGCCTCGGCCTTGGCGATCTTGTGGGCGTAGGTGACGCCGGCCTCCGGCTGCTTCACCGGCCGCAGCGCCCCGGCCGCGGCACCGGCCAGCGCCTGCACGATCATCCGGCCGCCCAGCGCGGCCAGGCGGTCGTGCAGCAGGGCCGTGGTGTCGTCGAAGGCGATCGCCTCGCGCTCGGCCAGCAGCATGTCGCCGGTGTCCAGGCCCGCGTCCATCTGCATGATGGTGATGCCGGTCTCGGCGTCGCCGGCCTCGATCGCGCGATGGATGGGCGCGGCGCCGCGCCAGCGCGGCAGCATCGAGCCGTGGATGTTCAGGCAGCCCAGGCGCGGCAGGTCCAGCACCCACTGCGGCAGGATCAGGCCGTAGGCCGCCACCACCAGCACGTCCGGGCGGGCGGCGTCCAGCGCAACGCGGCCGGCCTCGGCCTCGTCGGGGAACTTGCCATCCGGGCGCAGGCTGCGCGGCTGCGCGACCGCGACGCCGAGGTCCAGGGCCAACTGCTTGACCGGCGACGGGCTCAGCTTCATGCCGCGCCCGGCCGGGCGGTCGGGCTGGGTCAGCACCAGCGGCACGGCGTGGCCGGCGGCGTGGATCGCCTTCAGCGCGACGGCGGCGAATTCCGGCGTCCCTGCGAATGCCACGCGAAGCGGGGCAAAGTCCCGATTTATCGGGAATGCCACGCGAAGCGGGGCAAAGTCCCGATTTGTCGGGAATGCCACGCGAAGCGGGGCAAAGTCCTGACTTGCCGGGAGTGCGGCGCGCAAAGACGTCATCAGCGCTTGCGCACCGGCTGCTCGTCGCGCGTCTTCTTGAGCATCTTGGTCTTGATGCGCTCGCGCTTGAGCGGGCTCAGGTAGTCGACGAAGACCTTGCCCATCAGGTGATCCATCTCGTGCTGCACGCAGACCGCCGCCAGGCCTTCGGCGTCGAACTCGTAGGGCTGGCCGTCGCGGTCGAGCGCGCGAACGCGCACGCGGGCGTGGCGCTCCACCTTCTCGTAGATCAACGGCACCGACAGGCAGCCTTCCTCGCCGAGGATCCAGTCGTCGGAGCCGGCGACGAGCTCCGGGTTGATCAGCACGCGCGGCTGGTCGTGCGTCTCGGAGGTGTCCATCACGATGAGCCGGATGTGGCGGTTGACCTGCGTGGCCGCCAGGCCCACGCCATCCGCGGCGTACATCAGCGCCGTCATTTCATCGGCGAGCGCGCGGATCTCGTCGGTCACGTCGGCCACCGGCTTGGCAACGGTGTACAGGCGTGGATCGGGGTAACGGAGAATCTGGAGTTGGGACATGCGAAGACAGTTCCTGGAAATCTGCCACGAAAATCGCCGTTAATGCTCCGAGCGCCCTTGCAATGACGGTGCAGAATGTGTCTGCGCCGAGACGGCCGGCCTCAGGGTGAATGCCTATCTCAGCCGTAACCGAGTGTCCGATTCATTGCGACATGAGGGGTTTGCGGGCAGAATCTGCGGCAAATTTCGTAGTTTTTTGACAGGCTGGATACTCCAGCCGATTCGGAATTGTCGCAGCACACGCGGTTTCCGTCTCACTTGCGTCCCAAATGCCTTCACGGGCCCGGGAGTTTTCTGGACATGACCTTTCGATTCCGCCGTTCCGCCCTCGCGCAGCCCGCTGCAGCCCTGAACTGCGCCGCGCTCGCGCTGGCCGTGCTGGCAGCCACACCCGCCGTGACGCAGGCGTTCCCCATCACGCCCGCGGAACGCAGCACCGCCCAACAGGTCGCCAGCAAGGGCGTGCCCCTGTCCGAGCTCGCAGAAAACGCACCCGACACCTATACCGTCAAGCGTGGCGATACGCTTTGGCACATTTCCGGCCTGTTCCTCAAAAGCCCGTGGCGCTGGCCCGAGCTGTGGGGAATGAATCTCGACCAGATTCACAACCCGCACCTGATCTATCCGGGCCAGTTGCTGGTGCTGGAGAAAATCGACGGCATGGCCCGTTTGAAACTCGGTAGCACCGTTGGCGGCGTCGGCGACACGATCAAATTGTCGCCCTCGATTCGCAGCGAATCGTCCGAAACCGCGGCCATCGGCGCGATCCCGATGAATCTGATCGCACCGTTCCTCACGGACGCGATGATCTTCGACACGAACCAGATGGCCACCGCGCCGCGCATCGTGGCGGTGCAGGAAAACCGCATGCTGCTGAACCGCGGCGATTCCGCCTACGTCGTCGGCGACCTGGGCAACACGCGCAACTGGCAGGTCTTCCGCGAGCCGAAGGCCCTGGTCGACCCGGACACCAAGGAAGTGCTGGGCTACGAGGCCCGCTACGTCGGCTCGGCCGAGCGCAAGCAGGACGGCGAGTCGCGTCCCGGTGCCGAAACGGGCGGCCTGAAGGTGCCGTCCACGTTCACCGTCATCAGCAACAAGGAGGACGTCGCCATCGGCGATCGACTCGCGCCGGCCACGGTGCGCGACTTCGCGCCCTTCGTCCCGCATCCGCCCGCCGCCCCTCTCAACGGCAAGGTGGTCTCGCTGTATGGAGACGCCATGTCGGCGGGCCAGAACCAGATCGTGTCGCTCAACCGCGGCGCGCGCGACGGCCTCGAACGCGGCACGGTGCTGGCGCTGTGGCACGAGGGCGCGGTCACGCACGACAAGTCGGTCGACCAAGGCACGCTGATCAAGCTGCCGGACGAGCGCATCGGCGTCTTGTTCGTGTTCCGCGTGTTCGATCGCATGGCCTACGCCCTGGTGCTCGAGACGACCGAGCCCACGCTGCCGGGCGACCGCGTCACGCAGCCCTGAAGACGCGCGCCCGGTACTCGGTCGATCCGTCCGGACGCGCCCCGTCGCCACCTGACACTGCATGCCCGGTGCGTCCATGGGGTCCCGCGGTGAACTCGCCGGCTGGCTGAGGCTGGCCACCGCGCCCGGCATTGGTCGGGCGACCGCTCGTCGCCTGCTGGCCGCGCTCGGTTCGCCCGAGCGCGTGCTGGGTGCCGACGTCGACACCCTTCTTGCGCTGGTCGGGTACGACGTGGTGCAGATCCTGAAGCACCGCGACGCTCGCGACGACGCGCAGGTCGACGCCACCCAGCGCTGGCTCGCCGATGGCAGCGCGGAAGCGCCGCGCGATCTCGTCACGCTGGGCGACTCCCGCTACCCCGAGCTGCTGCTGCGCAGTACCGACCCGCCGCTGCTGCTGTTCACGCTGGGCCGCGTCGAGCTGCTGTCGGCGCCGGGCATCGCCATCGTCGGCAGTCGCAGCGCGACGCCGCAAGGCATGGACAACGCACGCGCGTTCGGACGCTTCCTGAGCGGGCGCGGGCTCACCGTCGTGTCGGGCCTGGCCATGGGCATCGACGGCGCCGCGCACGAAGGCGGCCTGGCCGGTGCGGGCAGCACGGTCGCCTTCGTCGGCACCGGCCTGGATCGCGTCTATCCCCCTCGCCACGCCGCGCTGATGGGCCGCATCGCCGGGCAGGGCCTGGTCTGCAGCGAATACCCTCTGGGAACCGACGTGAAGCCGCACCACTTCCCCCAGCGCAACCGCCTGATCGCCGGCATCAGCCTGGGCACGCTGGTGGTGGAGGCGGCGGTGGAGTCGGGCTCGCTCATCACCGCGCGCATGGCGCTGGAGTGCGGGCGCGAGGTGTTCGCGATTCCCGGCTCCATCCACTCGCCGCAGTCGCATGGCTGCCACCGGCTGATCCAGGAGGGTGCGAAGCTGGTGGAGACGGGCGACGACATCCTGCGCGAGCTGCGCCCGCTGCCCGGCAGCCCCGCGGCCACGGCACGACTGTCAACGCCGCGGCCCTCGCTGTTCGCGACGGCCAGGGACGACCCCGGGGAGACGCCGGGACCGGACGCCGCGCTCGTCGCGGCGCTGGGCCACGACCCGGTGACGTTCGACGTGCTGGCCGCCCGCACCGGGCTGCCGTCGGAGCGGCTCGCGGCGCGGCTGCTGGAACTGGAACTCGCGGGGCAGGTGCAACGCCTTCCCGGCGGCCTGTTGCAACGTCGCGTGAAGACGTGAACGGGCCTGCACTACCCCTCCATCGAGCCGATGATCCTCGCACGCAATGGGGACGGGAAGTGTATTTGGAGATGTAAATCCAGCCCTCGCGGCGACGATTTCACAAAGGTCCAACAGCGCCCTTGACACCGGTCAACTCGCGCTTGCCGCCCCGGGTCGCTGCGGTATAGTGGGTTCATGTTTGACGTCCTTGTCTACCTGTACGAGAACTACTGGCGACCGGACGCCTGTCCGGATCACGACCAGCTGTCGCGCAAGCTGACGGCCGTGGGCTTCGAGACGGACGAGATCCAGGAGGCCCTGCATTGGCTCGATGGCCTCGCCGACACCTCGCAAGGCTATACCGGCGTGCAATCGGACGACGCCATCCGCCTGTATTCGGATCGCGAGATCGAATCGCTGGGCGAGACCTCGGTGGGCTTCGTCACCTTCCTCGAATCGGCCGGCGTGCTGCCGCCGCCCATGCGCGAGATGGTCATCGACCGCGCCATGGCAGCCGGCGGCAACCCGCTCGACCTGGACGACATGAAGATCATCATCCTGATGGTGTTCTGGAGCCTGGGCGAGGAGCCCGACGCGCTGATCCTCGACGAGCTGTTCGTCGCGCCGGAAGAACGACTCATCCATTGAGCGCGGCACCCGCCGCACCATGAACAAAGGCTCCCGCGGGAGCCTTTGTCGTTCATGCGCTCGCGGCGCCATGTCACTTGAGGCGGTCCGGATCCGCGTTGATCTTCTCGATCGCGCTGCGCGTGGCCGCGATGGTGAGCGACTCGTCCTGCGCCGGCACCAGCAGTTGCGCCTGCAGGAACGCGGCCAGGCGGCGGCGCTGGAACAGCACGCAGCGGCCACCGCTCGAGACGAACAGCGACAGCTGCTTGCGCATGCCCTGCCACGCCAGCTGCACCGCCTCCTGGCGGTCGCGGTATTCCAGCATGTACCAGCCGCCCACCAGCATCTCGTCGGTGGCGGCCAGCGCGCCGGCCGAGGGCGTGGCGCCGCCTTCGCCGACGATCTCGAGCTCGTCGGACTCGTGGCCCGAGAGGTCGAGCGCGAACGAATCGTCGATCTCGAAGTCGGCGTCCGGCAGGATCTCATCCAGCGCCTCGAGGCGTTGCTTCAGGCGGCCGAACTGATCCGGGTCGATGGCGGCCGAGCGCGCCGCGAAGGCCGCGGTGAGGGCGATGTTGAGCGAGCGCAGCGAGGTCTCCTGGCGCTCCGGCGGCAGGCCCCCGGCCAGCATGCCCTGGCGCAGCGAGGCCAGCAGCGGGCCCAGCCGGCGGATGACCTCGGCGCGTTCCTCGCGGGTGGTCTTGGCGCTGGCGATCCACACCAGCTCCAGCGCCGCCTCGCGCACCACGCGCGTCTCGCCGCTCTGCAGGCCGTGGCGCATCGCCGTGGTGGCGAGCACGTCGGCCCAGACCTGGAACAGGAACTCGCGCACGCCCTCCTGCACAGGCACGCCGTCCAGCAGCTTGCGCAGCTCGATCGTGTACTGGATGGCCAGCGTCTCGCGCTGCTCCACCTGGCTGGCCAGCGAGACGCCCTTCTTGGTCGTCTCGTTCTGCTCGCGGAAGAACTTCTCGACGAAGCGCTCGAACTCGACGAGCACCGTCTGGAACACCTTGCGGCCGGTCTCGGGGAAGGCCTCGACGACCTGCACCACGCGGGCCACCTCGCCCTCGAGCTCCGGGCCGGCACCTTGCGGGGCCGCGTCGAAGCCCATCACGCAGGCGCCCATGCGGTCGATCAGCCGGCGCGCCGGGTGCTGCGCCGACGAGAAGAAGTCCGGCTCGGCCATCGCCACGCGCAGCGTGGGCATCTGCAGGCGCGCGAACCACACGCGCACCGCCGACGGGATCCGATCCTCGGTGAGGATGCTGGCGAACAACAGGGCGACGACCTCGATGGTGGCGCGTTCCTCCTGCGTGTTGGCCGTGTTCTTGATGGCCTGCTTCTGCTCGCGCAGCGCGTCCACCATCTCGGCGGGGGCCAGGGCGCTGCCTTCGTTGCGGCGCGCCTCGACGCGCTCGACGAACACCTGCTGTGCGACCGCGATAGCACCGGTGATCTCGGCCGAGGGCATCGTGAACCGCTGCGTGTTCATGAAGCCCTGGACGTGGCGCTCCATGGTCCGGCCGAAGCGCCTCAGCGTCGCGTCGACCTGCACCTGCTGCGGCGACGCGAACTGGCCACCGCCGCCACCCCCGCCGGGCGCCCTGGCGTTGCCGGCCGCGCTGATACCCAGGTTGGGCGCCGCCGGGCCACCTGGCCCGCCGCCTTCGCCCATCGGCTGCTGCGAGGTGTTGCGCATGAAATCGCCGCCGGAACCGCCGCCGTGCGCGCCATTGCCGGCCGGGCCGCCGCCCATGCCAGGCCCGCCGCCCTGGTCGTTGCCACCGCCATGGCCACCGCCACCGCCACCGTTGCCGCCGGGCTGGCCGCCGCCGTAGCCACCCTGGCCACCCTGGCCACCGCCATAGCCCGTCTGGCCGCCGTAGCCCGTCTGGCCGCCCCCACGCCCGCCCTGGCCGCCTTGCTGATGGCCACCCTGGCCATAGGTCGTCGGCGCGAACTGCGTGCCGCCGCTGCCGGTGCTCGTGGCGCCGTCCTGGCTGTTGTGGAAGTCCTCCAGCGGCACCTGTCGCGAGGCCACCACCGGCGCGCGGTCGACGCTGCGTCGGATCAGCGTGCGCAGGTTGACGTCGGGCAGCACGCCCTTCTCCACCAGGAACCGGTTGGCCTCGTGGTACGCCTCGGTGGCCAACGCCGAGATCTCCAGCTTCATCGCGCTCTCGACGCCAGACCAGGCGTCCGGCCCGAAATCGCTGTCGATGAACGAGCGGACGACGATCTTGGACAGTTGCTGCGGACGGAACAGGTCGTGGTCGACCAGTTCGTCCAGGCCCTCGAGCGCCGCGATGCGGGTCTTCAGGTCGTTCAGCTCCCAGACGGCCACGTCGACGATGGCCTGGGACAGGCGCGAGATGAAGATCTCCTTCTGCACCGTCTCGTCGTCGACCAGCATCAGCTTCTGCGAGTGTCCCTGCATCGACGCGAGCAGCGCGCCGGTGCTGGTGGAGGGCCGGTCGGCGACTGCGGCGTCGCGCAGCATCTCGCCCTGGCGCTCGATCCACTCCTCGCCATGGCTCATCAAGGCCTGCAGCGTGTCGCGACGCTGCTGCGCCACCGAGCGCTCGGCGGGCTTGTCCAGGAGCAGGCGGGCCGCCTCCAGCACGGCGGCAAGCAGGCGCGGCCCCGCCTCGGCAAGCTGCTCGGCGAACATCTGCCGGGCCCTGCGCGCGATATCTGGCGACAATTTGCCATCGACCATCCGGCTTTTCCGCTTCCCTTGGGTTGACCGCTGTACTGTGCGCTAAGGGCGCAATCTACACCACGGCGCCTGCGTTCGGGTCATTCGGATCGATCGCGGCCTTCGCGCCCGTGTGAACGAGGTCTTCCCGCTTCACGCCCAGCCACATCGCGATGGCCGCAGCGACGAACACCGACGAGTAGATGCCGAAACAGATGCCGATGGTCAGCGCCATCGCGAAATAGTGCAGCGTCGGGCCGCCGAAGATCAGCATCGACAGCACCATCATCTGGGTGCAGAAGTGGGTGATGATCGTGCGGCTGATGGTGCTGGTGATCGCATGATCGATCACCTGCATCGTCGTGAGCTTGCGGAAGCGCCGGAAAGTTTCGCGGATCCGGTCGAAGATCACGACCGACTCGTTGACCGAGTAGCCCAGCACCGCCAGCACGCCGGCCAGCACCGAGAGCGAGAACTCCCACTGGAAGAACGCGAAGAAGCCCAGGATGATGACGACGTCGTGCAGGTTGGCCACGATGGCCGCGATGGAGAACTTCCATTCGAAGCGGAACGCGAGGTACAGCATGATGCCGATGACCACGCTGATCATCGCGTAGGCGCCGTTGCGCATCAGCTCGTCGCCCACCGACGGGCCCACCAGCTCGCTGCGCTTGAGCACCACCGGCTCGGTCGCGCCCGCGTCGCACGACGGGCGCGTGATCGACTCGCCCTTGGCGGTGGTCTCGGTCTTGGTGCCCACGGCGCCGGCCTCGGCCTTGCACAGCGCCTCGAACACGTGGCCCGGCACCGCCTTCTGGTCGATGCCCGCCTTCGTGGGCACGCGGATGATCACGTCGTGCGAGGTGCCGTAGTTCTGCACCTGCACGTCGCCATAGCCGAGTCCGCCCACGACGCCGCGCAGGCGCTCGAGGTCGGCGGTCTGCACGTAGGTGGCCTCGACGGCGGTGCCGCCGGTGAACTCGATGGAGAAGTTCAGGCCGCGCGTGACGAGGAAGAAGACGGCCGCGAGGAACGTCAGCAGCGAGATGATGTTGAACACCAGCGCGTGCCGCATGAACGGGATGTCGCGCCGGATACGGAAGAATTCCATGATGTTGTCCTGATCAGCGTGCGATGCGCGGGTTCTTGCCGGCGGCCGGAGTCGCCGCGTCTTCTTCGAGGTCGTCGGGCTGCGGCACGTTGCCGGGCTGCGCCCCTCCCTTCCAGACCTGGCCGATCAGGATGGACTTCAGCTTCTTCTGGCGGCCGTACCAGAGGTTGACCAGGCCGCGCGAGAAGAACACCGCCGAGAACATCGAGGTGAGGATGCCCAGGCAGTGCACGATGGCGAAGCCACGGATCGCGCCCGAGCCGAACAGCAGCAGCGACAGTCCGGCGATCAGCGTCGTGATGTTGGAGTCCAGGATGGTGGCCCATGCGCGCTCGTAGCCGGCGGCGATCGCCGTCTGCGGCGCGCTGCCCGCGCGCAGCTCCTCGCGGATGCGCTCGTTGACCAGCACGTTGGCGTCGATGGCCATGCCCAGCGTCAGCGCGATGGCCGCGATGCCCGGCAAGGTGAGCGTGGTCTGGATCAGCGACAGCACCGCCACCAGCATCAGCAGGTTCACGCCCAGCGACAGCGTGGAGATCACGCCGAACAGCAGGTAGTAGGCGCACATGAACACGAGGATCGCCACGAAGCCCCAGGCCACGCTGTGCAGGCCCTTGGCGATGTTGTCGGCGCCCAGGCTGGGGCCGATGGCGGTTTCCTCGATGAACTCCATCGGCGCCGCGAGCGCGCCGGAGCGCAGCAGCAGCGACAGCTCGTTGGCTTCCTCGGCGGTGAAGCCGCCCGAGATCTGGAAGTTCTCGCCCAGCTCGCTCTGGATCGTCGCCACGCTGATGACCTGGCCCTTGTTCTTCTCGAACAGGACGATGGACATCAGCTTGCCGATGTTCTGGCTCGACACCTCGCGCATGCTGCGCGCGCCCTTGGCGTTCATCTGCAGCTTGACGACCGCGGCGTTGCTCTGGCTGTCGAAGTTGGGTTGGGCGTCGGCGAGGTCGTCGCCGCTGGCGATCACTTCCTTCTTGACGATGGTGGTGGGGCCGTTGCGCCGCGCGATGTCGGGGCTGTTGGGGAACACGTCGTCGGCCGGGTTGTCCGCGGAGGCGGCGGCCGTCTGGTCGACCATGCGGATCGACAGCGTGGCCGTGCGTCCGATCAGCTCGCGCGCCTTGGCGGTGTCCTGGATGCCCGGCAGCTCGACGACGATGCGGTCGGCGCCCTGCTGCTGGATCACGGGCTCGGACGTGCCGAGGCCGGCCACGCGGTTGCCCAGCGTGGTCATGTTCTGCTTGATGGCCTGGTCCTGGGCCTTGATCAGTTCGGCCGGCTTGAGCGCGCCGGTGACGTGCACGTCGGCGCCGTCCGCCACGGACGTCCACTGCACGAACTGGAACGCGTCCGTGAGCACGTTGACGGCCTGGGCGGCGGTGGCGGCGTCGTGGAAGGTCATCGTGACCGAATTGCCGTCGCGCGCGACCGCCGCGCGCAGCTGCTTCTCGCGCAGCGTGGTGCGCGTGTCGGTGACCAGCGCCTCGATCTTCTTGTCGAGCGCCGCCTTCAGGTCCACCTGCAGCAGGAAGTGCACGCCGCCGCGCAGGTCCAGGCCGAGGTACATGGGCAACGCGTGCAGCGAGGCCATCCAGTGCGGCGCGCGCGGCACCATGTTCAGCGCCACGGAGTACGGCGGCGCATCCTTGTCGGCGCCGCCGTTGAGGCCGGCGTTGATCACGTCCCGCGCGTGGATCTGCGTGTCGGTGGTGGCGAAGCGCGCGTGGACCGTCGTGCCCTCGAAGGTGACGTAGTCGGGCTTGATGGCGGCCGCCGCGAGCAGTTGCTCGACCTGCGCAGCCGTGTCGGTGCCCACCTTGGTGGTGAGGCTGGCCGCCGACACCTGCACCGCCGGCGCGCTGCCGTACAGGTTGGGCACCGTGTAGAGCAGGCCGATCAGCACGGCCAGCGCCATCAGCACGAATTTCCAGACAGGGTAGCGATTCATGGGTGTTTCCTGGGAAGGCGTCGCGGCCGTTGCCGTGCCCCCAGGGGCACGCCGCGCGACAGCGCCAGCCGCGGCGCCGACGGCGCCCGCGGCCTGGCGGGGACTTCTTACTTCAGCGTGCCCTTGGGCAGGATCTGGACGATCGCGGTGCGCTGGATCTGCAGCTCGACGTTGCCGCCCGTCTCGATGTGGACGCTGGACTCGCCCAGCTTGGAGATGCGGCCGATGATGCCGCCCACCGTCACCACCTCGTCGCCCTTGGCAACGCCGGCGATCAGCGCCTTCTGTTCCTTGGCGCGCTTTTGCTGCGGCCGGATCATCACGAAGTACATGATCACGAACATCGGGATCATGATGAACAGGAAGCTGTTGTCTCCGGACGAGGCAGCAGGTGCCGCGGTCTGGGCGTAGGCGGTGGAGATCAGGAACACGGCGGAAGATCCTCAGGGAAAACGTGAAAGGCAGCGACGGCGAGGGCCTCGCAGCCGGGGCAAGCGTGCGGTCGAGGTGGAGCCAGGACGGGTCGATTCAAGCCCGGCAAAGTTCGAGCAACCCGCCATTTTAGCGGGCGGCGCGCCCCGCCGGCCGGCCGCGTGTGCCCGGAGCGACCCGGCGCCCGGTTCAGGCCCGTGCCCGCACCTGGTTGCGTCCGGCCCGCTTGCACTCCTGCAGGGCGGCGCCGGCCCGTGCCAGCGCGTCGCACAGCGACTCGCCCGGCGCGCGCGCGGCCACGCCGATGCTGGCCGTGACGCGCAGCCCGGCCAGCACGCCGTCCCAGGCATGGCCCTCGATCGCCGCGCGCAGGCGCTCGGCCACCAGCAGGGCCCGCGTGGTCGACACCGGGCCGCCGAGCGCCACCACGAACAGGTTGCCGTCCGCGCGCGCGAGCACGTCCTGCGGGCGCGACTGCGCACGCAGGACGCCGGCCACCGCCTGCAGCACCGCATCGCCGGTGGCCTGCGACCAGGCGTCGTTGACGTGGCGCAGGTGGTCGACGTCGACGGCCAGGAGCATCAGCGGCGTGTCCGGGTATTGGCGCACCAGTGCGGCGCCGGCGGCTTCCAGCTCGGCGCGATCGGCCAGGCCGGTCAGCGCGTCGCCGCCGCCTTCGGCGCGGGCCGGGACGTCGCCCTCGGCCTCCAGCCGCGCCAGCGCGAGCAGGACGGCGTGCAGCGCGGGCGACAGGCCCTGCAGCGATTGGCGCTGGACGACCGGGTCGGCGAGCGCCTGCAGGGCGGCCAGGCCCGGGGCCAGCGCCGCGCAGGCGGCCAGGGCCTCGTCCAGCGCGGAGGCAAGGACGGGGTCGGGCGGGATCGGTGCCGGTGCTGCCAAGGTGAAGGTCTCGCTCTTTTCGTGTCGGACGGCCCTGCCATCGTACGGCCAGCGGCTTGAATCCTGCCGTGGAGCGACCATATGTGAGGGACACGCCCCTGGCGTTCCCACTGCAACGCCATGTCGCTCGCCATCGTCCTCGTCGCCGCCCTGCTGCTCGTCGCCGTCATCGCCGGTGCGCCGCGCTGGCGCGCCTGGCGCCGCCAGGCCTGGGCCAGCCGGCCGTTCCCGGCCACCTGGCGCGGCATTCTCCGGCGTCGCGTTCCCCTGTATCGGCAGTTGCCGCCGGATCTGCAGCAGCAGTTGCGCCGGCGCATCCTCGTCTTTCTCGCCGAGAAGCCGTTCCTGGGCTGCGCAGGCCTGTCGGTGACCGACGAGATGCGCGTGACGATCGCCGCCCAGGCCTGCCTGCTGCGGCTGAACCAGGGCGGCCCGCTGTTTCCGGAACTCAAGCAGATCCTCGTCTACCCGGGCGCGTTCGTGGTCGATCGCGTCCATGCCGCCCCGGGCGGCGTGCTGCGCGACGAGCGCCGTGTGCTGGCCGGCGAATCGTGGTCGCAGGGCCAGGTGATCCTGTCGTGGCAGGACGTGCTGGACGGCGCGCGCGCGGTGGGCGACGGCCACAACGTGGTGCTGCACGAGTTCGCGCATCAACTGGACCAGGAAACGGGCAGCGCCAACGGCGCCCCGCGGCTGGGCTCGCGCGCCGCGCATGCGCGCTGGGCGCAGGTGATGGGCGGCGAGTTCGCGGCCCTGCACGCGCGCATCCGCGCGCGGGAGGCCGCGCAGGCCCGGGCACAGGCCGGGTGGTCGTGGTTCGGATCCGCCTCCGACGACATCGCGGCCCCGCCCGCGGACCTGATCAGCGACTACGGCGCCACCAACGAAGCCGAGTTCTTCGCGGTCGTCACCGAGGTGTTCTTCGAGCAGGCCGAGGCGCTCGCCGAGCGCCACCCGCCGTTGTTCGCGCTGCTGCGCGACTACTACCGGGTCGATCCGCGCACCTGGCATTGAGCAGGCGTGTGTCATTGCGCGCGCAGTCGCGGAATCCACCTCCGCCATGCGGCTTCCCGGCGACCCCATGAGGGGGTGGATCCTGAGACTGCGCGCAGGATGACGGAGAAGCTCAACGCTGCATTCGAATCCTTTGGATCATCCCGAGGCGCTCCGGGCAGACACTTCTCTCACGCCATCAGCGGCATCGCTGACACAACGACTGGAGAGAAATCATGCTCACGCTTCGCAAGGCTCAGGACCGCGGCCACGCCGACCACGGCTGGCTCAACAGCCACCACAGCTTCTCGTTCGCCGACTACCACGACCCGGCGCACATGGGCTTCGGCAACCTGCGCGTGCTCAACGACGACACCGTGCAAGCCGGCCAGGGTTTCGGCACCCACGGCCATCGCGACATGGAGATCATCAGCTACGTGCTGGACGGCGCCCTCGCGCACACCGACTCCATGGGCAACGGGACAAAAGCGGGCACGCCCGGCGCCGCCAACGCCGGCGTGATCGTGCCCGGCGACGTGCAGCGCATGACGGCCGGCACGGGCGTGCGCCACAGCGAGTTCAACCACTCCAAGGACTCGGCCACGCACTTCCTGCAGATCTGGATCCTGCCGGAACGCGGCGGCATCACGCCCGGCTACGAACAGGTCAACGTGCCCGACGCCGCCAAGCGCGGCCGCCTGGCCCTGGTCGGCTCGCCCGACAAGGTGCCCGGCGCGGTGACGCTCAACGCCGACGCGCGCATCTTCGCGGGCCTGTTCGACGGCGCCGAACGCCAGGAGCTGCCTCTGCCTGCGGGTCGCCTCACCTACGTGCACGTGGCGCGCGGCAGCCTGCGCGTCAACGGCCAGCCGCTGGGCGCCGGCGACGCGCTGAAGATCCGCGACGAGGCCACGCTGGTGCTGGAAGGCGGCGACAACGCCGAGGTCCTCGTCTTCGACCTGAAGCCCTGAGTTGACGCCTCGAGAAGACGCGGACGGGCGGTCTGCATGAGAATGGTGGTCGAACCCACCAAGCCTCCCGCATGACCGCCCCAACGAAACGCGCCTACAGCGCCACCACCCGCCTGCTGCACGCCGACCGCCTCGGCGGCGTCGAGCATGGCGCGATCCACAAGCCGCTGCACGTGGCCGCGGCCTTCAACTATCCGACGGCGCGCGACCTGGTCGAGGTGTTCCAGGGCAACCAGGCCGGCCACGTCTACGCGCGCCAGGGCAATCCGACCGTCAACGCGCTCGAGGCCAAGGTGACGCTGCTGGAGGACGCCAAGGGCACGGCGACCTTCGCCACCGGCATGGCCGCCATCACGGCGGTGTTCCTGGCCTTGCTGCGCACGGGCGACCACCTCGTCTGCACGCGCTTCCTGTTCGGCAACACCAACAGCCTGATGCAGACGCTGCAGGGGCTCGGCGTGGAGGTCACGTTCGTCGACGCGACCGCCGCGGAGAACGTGCGCGCCGCGATCACGCCCGCGACGCGCATGGTATTCGTCGAGACCATCGCCAACCCGGTGACGCAGGTGGCCGACCTCGACGGCATCGGCAGGGTCTGCAAGGACGCCGGCGTGCTCTACGTCGTCGACGGCACGCTCACCACGCCGCTGCTGGTGCGCGGTCGCGACATCGGCGCCGGCCTCGTCGTGCATTCGCTGAGCAAGAGCATCGGCGGCCACGGCAACGCGCTGGGCGGCGCGGTCGTCGACACCGGCGTGTTCGACTGGTCGGGCTATGCCAACATCCTGCCGCCCTACAAGAAGGGCCCGCCCGACAAGTGGGGCCTGCTGCAGTTGAAAAAGAAGGGCCTGCGCGACATGGGAGGCACCCTGCGTGCCGAGGATGCGCACCGCATCGGCGTCGGCGCCGAGACACTGGCGCTGCGCCTGCACCGCGCGTGCGACAACGCGCTGGCGCTGGCGCAATGGCTGGAGACCCAGCCCGCCATCCGCCGCGTGCACTACCCCGGCCTCGCCAGCCACGCCCAGCACGAGCGCGCGGCGCGGCTCTTCAGGGGCGGCTTCGGCCTGCTCATGAGCGTCGAGCTGCGCGAGGGCATCGACCCCCTCGCCTTCCTCGACGCGCTGCAGCTGGTGATCGTCTCCAGCCACCTGGCCGACAACCGCACCCTGGCGATCCCGGTCGCGCAGACGATCTACCACGAGATGGGTCCCGAGCGTCGCGCCGACATGGGCATCGCCGACGGCCTGATCCGCCTCTCGGTGGGCATCGAGGACATCGCCGACCTGATCGACGATTTCTCGCGTGCCCTCGAAGCGGTGGCGAGCTGACGCTCAGGCGGCCACGCGCTCCAGCGGCGCCACCTGCCGCAGCCGCGCCACGTCGCGCCCCGGCGGCGCGCCGAACATGCGGCTGTATTCGCGGCTGAACTGCGACGCGCTCTCGTAGCCCACCGCGAAGCCGACGGCCGCCACGTCGTCGGGCTCGGCCAGCAGCCGCGCGCGCGCCTCCTGCAGCCGGATCTGCTTCTGGTACCGGATCGGGGTCATCGCCGTCACCGCGCGGAAGTGGCGGTGGAACGACGACACGCTCATGGCCGCCAGCGCGGCCAGTTCGTCGACGCTCAGCGCCTGCGCGTAGCGTTCGCGGATGTGGCGGATGGCGTGGCTCACCTGCGCGAGGCGGCTGTCGGCCAGGCCGATCTGGCGCACCCGGCCGCCCTGCTCGCCGCCCAGCAATCGCCACAGGATCTCACGCTCGACGAGCGGTCGCAGCACCGGCGCGTCGCGCGGCTGGTCGAGCAGCCGCAGCAGCCGCACGGCGCAGTCCACCAGGTCGGCCGGCGCCCGCCGCACGCCGTAGGCGCAGGGCACGGGCGCCGCGTCGTCGCCGGCGGCGGTCTCGAGCAGCAGCGCGGCGATCGCGGCCGGTTCCAGCGCGAGGCCACAGGCGAGGTAGGGGCGGTCGGGGCTGGCGCCCACGATGCGCGCGCAGATCGGCAGGTCCACCGAGGTGACGATGAAATCGCCTTCGCCGTACTCGAACAGCCGGTTGCCCACGAGCGTCTCCTTGGTGCCCTGCGCCACGATCGCGAAGCCCGGCCGTGTGACGTGATGGACGGGCTGGGTGGGCTGCAGCGAGATCGTCGCGCGCACGCCCGGAAGCGCCGTGTCGGGCTCGCCCTCGCGCGCGTGGCGTGCGATCAGGGCCTGGAGTTCGGCAAGGGAAGACATGCGCCCATTGAAGCCGAGCGACCGCGGCGTGGCAATGGGCAGGTGCCTGGAATTCCTGCGATTGGCAGGATCGTGCAATCAATCGAGAGCATGTGGCTACGCATTCGAAGGGGCCGCGGCGCACCATGGCGGCCTGCCAACGAAAGGAATCATCATGAGCAAGACCTGGTTCATCACCGGCGCCAGCCGCGGGCTCGGCGTCGACATCGCGAAGGCCGCGCTGGCCGCCGGCCACCGCGTGGTCGCCACCGGCCGCCAACGCTCGCAGGTGGCCGACAGCCTGGGCCCGGACGGCGACCGGCTGCTGTCCCTGGCGCTGGACGTCACCGACGCCGGCCAGGCGCAGGCCGCGGTGGCCGAGGCCGTGGCGCGCTTCGGCGCCATCGACGTGCTGGTCAACAACGCGGGCTACGGCCACCTCGGCTACTTCGAGGAAACCACGCCCGACGACGTCGAGGCGCAGTTCGACACCAACGTGTTCGGCCTGCTCCACGTGACGCGCGCGGCGCTGCCGGTGATGCGGGCCGCGCGGGGCGGCCGCATCTTCAACCTGTCGTCGATCGCCGGCATGCGCGGCTCGGAGATGGGCTCGCTCTACTGCGCCACCAAGTGGGCCGTCGAGGGCTTCTCGGAGGCGCTCGCGCTGGAGCTCGCGCCGTTCGGGATCAAGGTGACGATCATCGAGCCGGGGCCGTTCCGCACCGACTTCCTGAAACCCGAGTCGATCCGCTTCGGCGCCAGGGCGATCCCCGACTACGAGGAGCGTCGCACGGCCCAGCGTGCCACTTTCGAGCAACGCAATGGCAGGCAGCCCGGCGACCCGGTGAAGCTGGCCGAGGCGATGGTGCAGCTCGCCAACGACGCCGCGCCGCCGATGCGGTTCGCGGCGGGCGCGATGGCCGTGACGCTGTGGGACGCGAAGCTGCAGACGCTGCACGCCGAGCTGGACAAGTGGCGCCAGCTCGGATCGGCGACGGACTTTGCGCCGACCGCTTAGGCCAGCAGCTGCCGCAGCACGTAGGGCAGGATGCCGCCGTGCGCGTAGTAGTCCACCTCGATGGGCGTGTCGATGCGCAGGATCAGCGGCACGCGCTGGCTCTTGCCGTCGGCACGGTGGATCACCAGCGTGGCCTCCGACTGCGGCACGATGGGCGCGGCCCACTCGACGTCGATCGTCTCGTTGCCGGTGAGCTTCAGGCTGGCCCAGGTGACGCCGGGCTTGAACTGCAGCGGCAGCACGCCCATGCCCACCAGGTTGTTGCGGTGGATGCGTTCGAAGCTGCGCGCGATCACCGCCTTGATGCCCAGCAGGTAGGTGCCCTTGGCCGCCCAGTCGCGGCTGGAGCCGGTGCCGTATTCCTCGCCGGCGAAGACGACCGTCGGCGTGCCGGAGGCCTGGTAGGCCATGGCCGCGTCGTAGATCGACACGGGCGTCGAGCTGTCGACCGGCGCCTCGGGCGTGCCCGTCGTGCCCTGGTAAAGGGTGTAGCCGCCCTCCACGCGGCCGCCGTCGGCGCGCGCCGGCAGCATCAGGTTCTTGATGCGCACGTTGGCGAAGGTGCCGCGCATCATCACCTCGTGGTGGCCGCGGCGCGAGCCGTAGGAGTTGAAGTCGGCCGGCAGCACGCCGTTGGCCTGCAGGTACTTGCCTGCGGGCGAATCGGTCTTGATCGAGCCGGCCGGCGAGATGTGGTCGGTGGTGATCGAGTCGCCGAACAGCGCCATGATGCGCGCGCCCTTCACCGAGGTCGGCGCCGCCTTGGGCACCTGCGTGAAGCCGTCGAAGAACGGCGGGCGGGCGATGTAGGTGCTCTTGGGCCAGTCGTAGACCTGGCCCGTGACACCGGTGATCTCGCCCCACAGCTTGCCGGGGTTGCTCTTGACCTGCGCGTAGTTGGCGCGGAACGCGTCGGCGTCCATCGCGAACTTCATCAGCGCATAGACCTCGTCGCTGGTGGGCCAGATGTCGCCCAGCCACACGTCCTTGCCGCCGGTGCCCTTGCCCACCGGCTGCGTCATCAGGTCGACCTTCACGTTGCCGGCGATCGCGTAGGCCAGCACCAGCGGCGGGCTGGCGAGGAAGTTGGCCTTCAGGTTCGGGTGGATGCGCGCCTCGAAGTTGCGGTTGCCGGAGAGCACCGCCGCGGCGACGAGGTCGTTCTCGACGATGGTCTGGTTCAGCTCGGGCGTGAGGTCGCCGGCGTTGCCGATGCAGGTGGTGCAGCCGTAGGCCGCCACGTCGAAGCCCAGCGTCTCCAGCGCCGGCAGCAGCCCGGCCTTCTCCAGGTATTCGGTGACGATGCGCGAGCCGGGCGCCAGCGAGGTCTTGACGTGCGGCTTCACGCGCAGGCCCGCGGCCACGGCCTTCTTGGCCAGCAGGCCGGCGGCCAGCATCACGCTGGGGTTGCTGGTGTTGGTGCAGCTGGTGATGGCCGCGATCAGCACGTCGCCGTGGCCGATCTCGATGCCGCTGGCGGTGACGGCACGGCGCTTGACCTGGTCGGGCGGCAGGTTGTAGCCGTTGGCGGCCGCGGGCGTCACCAGCAGCTCGTCGAACTTCCTCGACAGCTTGCCGATCTCGATGCGATCCTGCGGCCGCTTCGGGCCCGCCAGGCTGGGCGCGACGGTGGACAGGTCCAGCGTGAGCGATTCGCTGAAGTCGATGGAGCCGCTGGCCGGCGTGCCGAACAGGCCCTGGGCGCGGAAGTACGCCTCGAAGGCCTCGATCTCGGCGGCCGTGCGGCCCGTGCCGCGCAGGTACTCGACGGTCTTGTCATCGACCGAGAAGAAGCCCATCGTGGCGCCGTACTCGGGTGCCATGTTGGCCAGCGTCGCGCGGTCGGGCACCGACAGCGAACCCACGCCGGCGCCGTAGAACTCGACGAACTTGCCCACCACCTTGGCCTTGCGCAACAGCTCGGTCACGGTGAGCACCAGGTCGGTGGCGGTGACGCCCTCGCGCAGCGTGCCGGTGAACTCGACGCCCACCACGTCGGGCGTGAGCAGGTACACCGGCTGGCCCAGCATCGCGGCCTCGGCCTCGATGCCGCCGACGCCCCAGCCCACCACGCCCAGGCCGTTGATCATCGTGGTGTGGCTGTCGGTGCCCACCAGCGTGTCGGGGTAGTACACCGGCGCCTTGCCGGCCTCCTCGGCGCCCTTGTGAACGCCTCTTGCCAGGTACTCGAGGTTGACCTGGTGGACGATGCCGAAGCCCGGGGGCACCACGCCGAACGTGTCGAAGGCCTGCATGCCCCACTTCATGAACTTGTAGCGCTCGTTGTTGCGCTGGAACTCGATCTTCATGTTGATGTCGAGCGAGTTCTTGTGCCCGAAGTCGTCGATCATCACGCTGTGGTCGACGACGAGATCCACCGGCACCAGCGGCTCGATGGTCTTCGGATCCTTGTTCTGGCGGGCGGCCTCGGTGCGCATGGCCGCCAGGTCGCACAGCAGCGGCACGCCGGTGAAGTCCTGCAGCACCACGCGGGCCACCACGAACGGGATCTCGTCGGTGCGCACGCCGTTGGGCGCCCAGTTGGCCAGCTGGCGCACGTGCTCGGGCGTCACGCGGCGGCCGTCGCAGTGGCGCAGCACCGCCTCGAGCACGAGGCGGATCGACACCGGCAACCGGGCGACCTGCGGGAATTCGGCGGCGAGCGCCGGCAGCGAGTGGAAACGGCCGGTGGCGCCCGAGGGCATCTTGAACGTCTGCAGGGTGTGCGCGAACGGCGCGGTCGGGGCCAGGGGCATGTGTTCTCCTCGCGGTGACGGCACCGCTGATGGCGACAAGGACAAACTTCCATCTTGCCTCAGCATCGCGCATTGTTCGATGACCCCGCGCGAGTGTCAGCCGTTTTTACTCGGGTTCACCGATTGCCGAGCGGCCGGCCCGAAATCGCGTCAAATGGCGACCGTGAATCCGAGAGCCGTCCCATGCCACTGACGATCCCGCCCGACGAGGTGGAGATCACCGCCATCCGCGCCCAGGGCGCGGGCGGCCAGAACGTCAACAAGGTGTCCAGCGCGGTGCACCTGCGCTTCGACGTGCGCGCCTCGTCGCTGCCGGAGCCGGTCAAGGAACGCCTGCTGGCGCTGCGCGACAGCCGCATCACGGACGAGGGCGTGCTGGTCATCAAGGCGCAGCAGTACCGCAGCCAGGAGCAGAACCGTGGCGACGCCTGGATGCGCCTGCAGGAGCTGGTGGATTCGGTGGAGAAGCCGCCGCGGGTGCGCCGGGCGACGAAACCGACCTATGGCTCGAAGCAGCGGCGGCTGGAAGGCAAGAGCGTGCGCTCGGCGATCAAGGCCGGGCGAGGCAAGGTGGTGGACTGATCAGTCGGCTCGCGCGCCCGCGCGGTCCCCGCGCCGGGGCAGGCGCACCACCGCGCCCCCGTCGGCGGCCCGTGCGCGAAGTTGCCCGCAGCCGCCCTCCACGTCCTGCCCCGCCGACTGCCGCAGCTTGGTGAGCACCCCGCGCGACTGCAGCGTGCGCGCGATCGCCGCGGCCTTTCCGGCGGACGGCCGCGTGAAGCCCAGGCCCTCGTTGGCGTTGTACGGGATCATGTTCATCAACGCATACTTGCCCTTGAGCAGGCGCACGATGCCGTCGATCTCGTCGTCGCCGTCGTTGATGCCCTCCAGCAGCGTCCACTGGTACTGGATCGGATAGCCGGTGGCGCGGGCGTAGCGTTCGCCCGCGTCCGCCAGTTCGTCGGGCGACATGCGCGGCGCACGCGGCAGCAGCTCGCGGCGCAACGCGTCCTTGGTGGTGTGCAGCGACAGTGCCAGCGCGGGCTTCACGGGCCCGAGCGGCAGGCGCTCGAAGACGCGCGGATCGCCCACGGTGGAGAAGACCAGGTTCTTGTGGCCGATGCCGCCGGCCGTGCCCAGGAGGTCGATGGCCTCCATCACGTTGTCGAGGTTGTGCGCGGGCTCGCCCATGCCCATGAACACCACCTTCTTCACGAATCGTTTCGAGCGCGCGAGCGCCACCTGCGCCACGATCTCGGCGCTGCCCACCTGGCGCAGCAGGCCGTCGCGGCCGGTCATGCAGAACACGCAGCCGACGGCGCATCCGACCTGCGTGGACACGCACAGGCCGTCGCGCGGCAGGAGCACGCTCTCCACGGTCTGGCCGTCGTTCAGGCCCACCAGCAGGCGCGCGGAGCCATCTTCGCCGGGGTGCTCGGACTGCAGCGTGGCCAGTCCGGCCAGGTCGGCGACGAGCGCTGGCAGCGCGTTGCGCAACGCGAGCGGCAGGAAGTCCTCGATGCGTCGCTTGCCGGCGTCCTGCGGCTGCGCGTTGACCCATTGGCGCAGCACGCGCGCCTCGTGGTCGGGGGATGCGCCCAGCGCCCGGAGGCGAAGGCGCAGGTCATGAATGCGCATGGAAGGGACGGAAAACGGCGAAGCGCCGATTTTCCGCCATCTTCAGTGCGACGGGCCCACCAGCGTCTTCTGCACCCAGCCGGAGAAGTTGGCCGAGTCCACCTGCACGAAGCCGTTCTTCTGGTCGCCGCTGGCGATCAGTTCGTCGGTCTTGGCGAGCGTGGCCACGACCTTGCTGTCCCTGGACGGCCCGGCATACACCTTCACGTTGTTGATGCGCGCCATCAGCGCCTCGCCGGCCTTCTGCGGGGCGCCGGCGCGGGTCGAGTTGGCGGCGTTGACGTCGCCCGACTCGCTGTGCGTCTTGATGAGCGACGGGTTGTCGCGGATCGTGCGGACGATGTTGTTCCAGTTGTCGAGCAGGCTGGCCGCGATGACCTTGCCCTCGGGCGTGTTGGTGTAGCCGTTGGCAGCGCCGAACGCGGCGCCGGTCCAGCCCCAGCCGCCGATGTCGAAGTCGGTCTTGGTCGCCTTGCCCTCGGCCGCGGCCACCTGGATGCTGGAGCGCACGTCGGCGATCACCAGGCTGGTGGACGCCTCCTTGAACTTCAGGCCGCCGCTGATGCCGCCCAGGCCGAAATGGCTCATCAGGCCGCCGGCCAGCGCGCCGCCGACGCCGCCGGTGTTGTTGGCGGCGATCTGCACGGCCGGCGTCATGACGAAGTCGGCGGCCTGCATCTGGCCCTTGCCGATGTTGGACTCGCCGCGCAACTCGCCGCCCTCGGCGAGCGAGCGTTCCTGCTGGATGTTCTGCATCGCCACGCCGCGCTCGACGACGTCGAAGCAGCCGGAGTCCTGCACCATCATGCGCAGCAGCTGCTCCGGCGAGCCGAGCTGGTAGGACGAGAGGTAACTCCATCCACCGTGCGGCTCGGCCACGGCGATCACGCCCAGCTTGTGGTCGCACTTCTCGATGTTGGGGGTCGCGGCCGCGGCGGCGTACTGCGCCGGCACGAGGGACAACGCGGCGACCAGCGCCGCGGACGTCTTGGTGATTCTGGTCATCGGAACACTCCTCCAGTGGGCCGCCTCGCGTCGACGAGGCACGAAACACGCAGAAATTGTGCCATCCGGGACGCGCGCTGGCGCTCCCTCGGGAGGGGGACGACCGGAGCCCGATCCTGGGGATTTCCCGGTCCGAGGGCCCTGTTCGGGCCGGTGCAAGCGGGGTCCGGCCGCCATCCATTACCCTTGCAGCTTCGCATCGCCTCCCGAGACGCTGTCCGCCAGCCATGCGCGCCAGAATCGCCGATCCCGAAAGACTGCAGCGCTGGGCCATCGCCTTGGCCCTGGCGGCTTTCGCCGTGGCCTTGCAGTGGTCGGTGCGTCCCTGGGTGGGCGCCAAGATCCCGTTCCTGTTCTTCCTGCCGGCCATCGTGGCGACGGCCGCACGCTGCGGCCGCGGCGGCGGCTTTCTCGTGACGGCGGTCGGCCTGGTGAGCGCGACGCTGTGGCTGCGGGCCCCCGGAAGCTGGTGGGTGCTGGACTCCACCGACGAACTCTCGCTGCTGATCTACGCGATCCTCGGCCTGCTGCTGTCGGCGCTCGGCGCGCGCCTGCACGTGACGAGCGCGCGCGCGTCGGCCGCCGAGCAGCGCCTGGTGCTGGCCAGCGAGGACACCGGCATCGGCATCTTCGACCTCGACCTGGCCACGCGCACCGTGTACCTGTCGCCGGCGCTCGCGCTGCTGTGCCGCGTCGACGCGAGCCGCGGCGCGGTGCCGCTGGACGACGTGCTGGCGACCATGCCGGCCGAGGCCGTGGTCGAGGCGCGCTCGGCGGTGGCGCGCAAGCTGCGCGAACGCGCCGCCGGCTACGAGCGCGAGCTGCGCATGAAGCTGCCGGACGGCCGCGAACGCTGGCTGCTGCTGCGCGTGCACATCGTCTGGTCGGGCGATCGCGCCGTGCGCATGCGCGGGGCCTGCATCGACATCACCGAGCGCCGCGCGGTGGACGACCTGCTCCGGCGCACGCAGGCCGAGCTGGGCCAGCAGGTGGCCGACCTGCACCGCCTGCACGAACTCAGCAGCCGGCTGCTGGACACCCGCACCCTGCCGGAACAGCTGCACATGATCCTGGTGGCGCTGGCCGACTTCCACGGCGCCCGGCGCGGCATGCTCGCGCTGTTCGACACCAGCTCGGGCACGCTGGGCGTCGAGGCCAGCACCGGCTTCACGCCCGACGCGCTCGCGCGGCTGATGCAGACCAGCGGCATCGACGGCGCGAGCGCCATCTGCTGCGCGCGGCGCGAGCGCACGGTCATCGTCGACATCGAGTCGGCCGACGTCGACGCGGGCCTGCGCGCGCTGGCGCTCGAGGAAGGCTTTCGCGCCGTCCACGCCACGCCGCTGATCGGCCTGGACGGCGAGACGATCGGCGCGTTGGCGATCCACCTGGAGGTGACGCACACGCCCACCGAGCGCGAACGCACGCTGGCCGACATCTGCGCGCGCAAGGCCGCCACCTTCATCGAGCGCGCGCGCGCCCAGGCCGCGTTCCACGAGTCGCAGGATCGCTTCCAGGCCGTGCTCGACGCGTCGGCGGTGCCGTTCGTGGTGCTGTCGCCGGTGCGCGAGGACACGAGCGGACGCATCGTCGACTTCGAGTGGACCTACGTCAACGACGCGGCCGCCAAGGCCTTGCGCCGGCCCGCCGGCGCGTTCGCCGGCCGGCGCGTGCAGGACGTGCTGCCTGCCCGCTGGTCGACGAGCACCTCGTTCCAGCAGTACGCCGCGGTGGTCGAGAACGCGGAGACGCGCGAGTTCGAGACGCTGGTTCACCACGAGGGCGTCGAGGAGTGGTTCCGCTGCGTGGCCTCGCCGATGCGCGGAAGCGTGGCGCTGTGGTTCACCGACATCACCGCCCGCAAGACCGACGAGCGCCAGCTGCAGGACGCCGATCGGCGCAAGGACGAGTTCCTGGCCACGTTGGCGCACGAACTGCGCAACCCGCTCGCGCCGATCCGCCAGGCGAGCGCCGTCTCGCGACTGCCGCAGGCCACCGAGGCCCAGAAACGCTGGAGCCACGAGGTGATCGAGCGCCAGGTGCGCCACATGGCCTTGCTGCTGGACGACCTGCTGGACGTCTCGCGCATCACGCGCGGGCGCCTCGAGTTGCGGCGCGGCGCGCATGCGCTGTCCGAGATGATCGATGCGGCGGTGGAGACCGCGCGGCCGCTGATCGACTCGCGCCACCACCAGCTCGACGTGGTGCTGCCGCAGGCGCGCATCCTGATGCAGGCCGATCCGCTGCGCGTCTCGCAGGTCGTGGCCAACCTGCTCACCAACGCCGCGAAGTACACCGATCCGCACGGCCGCATCCAGCTGGTGGCGGCGCTCGACCGCGACGACGTGGTCATCGAGGTCGGCGACAACGGCATCGGCATCGCGCCCGATTCGCTGCCGGCCGTGTTCGACATGTTCACGCAGCTGCGCGGCACCGGCGACCGCGCCAGCGGCCTGGGCATCGGGCTGGCGCTCACCAAGGGCCTGGTGGAGCTGCACGGCGGCACGATCGTCGCGCGCAGCGAGGGCGGCGGCCGCGGCAGCGTGTTCACGGTGCGGCTGCCGCGCGGCGAGACGCCGGAGCCGGCGCCCCGCCCCGACGACGGGCGCGAGCCGCGCGCCGCGGCGGCCCGCCGCATCCTCGTGGCCGACGACAACCGCGACGCCGCCGAGAGCCTGGCCGCGCTGCTGGAGCTCGAAGGCCACCAGGTGACGCTGGCCTACGACGGCGCCGACGCGCTGGCCGCCTACGACCGCGTGCGCCCGCAGGTCTGCCTGCTCGACATCGGCATGCCGCATCGCACCGGCAACGAGGTGGCCGCGGAGATCCGCGCCCGCGCGGACGGTGGCCTGCCCACGCTGGTGGCCATCACCGGCTGGGGCCAGGACGCCGACCGCAGCCAGGCGCTGGCCGCCGGGTTCGACCACCACATGACCAAGCCGGTCGACCCCGCGCAATTGCTGCAGCTCATCGGCCAGGCGCGCACGAGCGTGCTCGCCGGCGCCTGAGCGCGCTTTACATCGGCGGCGACACTTGTCCGGCCCGACACCGAACGACTAAACCCACGACAAGTCCGCTTCGTCCAATGGCGCCACGCAAGCTTGCGCAGCCAACCAGGGACAAGCCATGGACGATCACGACAAGGGCCTCGCCCACGACCTCGACACCCTCGGACGCCGACGCGTGCTGCTCGGCGCCGCCGGGCTGGCCGCGACGACGGCGCTCGCCGCATGGGGCTGCGGCGGCAGCGATTCCGGCAGTTCGTCGAGCTCCTCCGGATCCAGCAGCTCGTCGGGTTCGTCGAGCTCCAGCGCCTCGACGTCCGCCGGCACCTGCGCGGTGACCGCCGAGGAGACCGAGGGCCCGTATCCGTCCGACGGCTCCAACACGATCAACGGCACGGTGTCGAACGCACTGGCGCTGACGGGCATCGTGCGCAGCGACATCCGCACCAGCTTCGGCACGATGTCGGGCACCGCGGCCGGGGTCCCCACGACGCTGACGCTGACGGTGGTCAACGCCAACGACAGCTGCGCCGACCTGTCCGGCTACGCGGTCTACGTGTGGCACTGCGACCGCGACGGCGAATATTCGCTGTACGGCGCCACGGACCAGAACTACCTGCGCGGCGTGCAGGAGACCGACGCGAGCGGCGTGGCCACGTTCACCACGATCTTCCCGGCCTGCTACTCCGGCCGCATGCCGCACATCCACATCGAGGTCTACCGCAGCATCACCACGGCCACCTCGTACACCAACAAGCTGAAGACGACGCAGCTCGCGTTCCCGACGGACGTCTGCACCACCGTCTACACCACGGCCACGGGCTACAGCGCCAGCGTGACCAACTTCGCGCAGATCAGCTTCGCCACCGACAACGTGTTCTCGGACGGCACCTCCACGGAGATGGCCACGGTCACCGGCAACGTGACCGACGGCTACGCGGTGTCGTTGCAGGTGGGGATCTCCGTTTGAACATCCGCAAGCGCAGCTGCCGCAGAATGGGCACATGGCAGGTTGGGTATCCAAGGTGAGCGAGCGCATCAAGGCGTTGCTGGCCGACACGCTGTTCAAGCGGCTGTTCGCGCTGATGTGGCTCGCGCTGGTGATCAGCCACGCGGTCGCGTTCCTGGTCGTCACGCGCAGCCTGCCTGACGGTGGTGTCGGGCGCATGCCGACCTTCCCGTCGCTGCCGCCGGTGGCGTTCGGCCAGCGCGCCAACCCCGCGAGCGCGCCCGCGATCGCGCGACCGGAGGGGCAGGGCATGCCGGGCGCGCGCCAGGGCGACGGCGGCCCGCCCGGCTGGAACGGTGGACCCGGCGGCATGCGCGGCCCGGGCGGAGGTCCTGGCTGGCCCCCACCGTTCTCCGACCCTCCCGGCGCCAGCCCGGACGGCCGCATGCCGCCCTCGCCGCAGCCGCACGGCGACCCGGGCAACGCGTCGCAAGGGATGGGCCTGCCGACGTCGATGGTCATCCTCGACTACGGCATCCGCCTGCTGATCATCGGCCTGGCCGCGTGGCTGGGTGCGCGCTGGCTGTCGGCGCCGATGCGCCGGCTGCAGGCCGCCTCGCGCACGCTGGGCCAATCGCTCGCGCGCAACGAGTCGCCGCCGCACGTCGACGAGCGCGCGGGCACGGTGGAGGTGCGCGAGGCGGCGCACGTGTTCAACGAGATGTCGCGCCAGCTCAGCGACCAGGTGAGCTCGCGCGCGCTGCTCGTGGCCGCGATCTCGCACGACCTGCGCACCCCGCTCACGCGCATCCGCATGCGGCTCGAGGCCAGCGAGGACGACCCCCTCACGGCACGCTCCATCGCCGACATCCACGAGATGGACGACCTGATCGAGTCCGCGCTGGAGGTCTTCCGCGGCGCGAGCACGCGCGAGGAGCCGAGCGAGACCACCGACGTCCATGCGCTGGTGCAGGCGATCGTCGACGACCTGGCCGACCTGGGGCAGCCCGTGAGCGTGCGCGGCGAACCCGCGCATGCCCACGTGCAGGCCGGGGGCCTGCGCCGCGTGGTCTCGAACCTCGTCAACAACGCGCTGCGCTACGGCAAGCGCGCGCAGGTGTCGGTGCATCCTCTGGGCGACGCCATCCACATCGTGATCGAGGACGAGGGGCCCGGCATCCCCGAGGCGCAGCTGGAGGCCGTGCTGAAGCCGTTCTACCGGCTCGACACGTCGCGCAACCGCCTCACGGGCGGCAGCGGCCTGGGCCTGTACATCGCGCGCGACCTGATCGCACGCCAAGGTGGCTCGCTGGCGCTGGCCAACCGGCCCGAAGGCGGCTTGCGGGCGACGATCGAGTTGCAGCGAGCCTGAGCAAGCCGTCATCCTGCGCGCAGTCGCAGGATCCACGCGGAGACGTCATCCTGCGCACAGTCGCAGGATGACGCGCGGCGGCGCGGCGCATCATTTGACCTCGGCGTCGAAGATGTAGCCTTCGCCGCGGATCGTGCAGATCAGCTGCTCGCCGCCCTGTGCGGTCGAGAGCTTCTGGCGCAGGCGCGAAACCGCCAGGTCGATCGCGCGATCGGCCACCACCACGCCCTGGCCGCGCGTGGCGTCCAGCAGCTGGTCGCGCGTGAGCACGCGGCGCGGACGCTCCACGAAGGCGCTCAGCAGGCGGTACTCCGCGCTGGACAGCGGCACCACCACCTGCTGCGGCGACACCAGCTGGCGCTTCAGGCGGTCGAATCGCCAGCCGGCGAATTCGACGCTGCCGTCGCCGCCGCGCTCGGCCCCGGGCGCGGAGCGCCGGCGCAGCACGGCCTTGATGCGCGCCACCAGCTCGCGTGGCTCGAAGGGCTTGGACACGTAGTCGTCGGCGCCCAGTTCCAACCCGAGCACGCGGCTGTGCGGGTCGCCCTGGGCCGTGAGCATGATCACCGGCAGGTTGGCCGTCTCGGGTCGCTGGCGCAGCGCGGCGCAGATCGACAGGCCGTCGCCATCGGGCAGCATCACGTCGAGCACCACCAAGTCGATGCCGCCCTGCGACAGGCACGAGCGCATCTGCGCGGCGCTCGCGGCGGCCACGGCCTCGAGGCCGAAGCGGCGCAGGTAGTCGCACACGGATTGCAGCAGTTCGGGGTCGTCGTCGACGACGAGGCAACGCGTGATGGCCATGTTCCTGGGCGGACGCGACCGGCAGGCCGCTTGTCTCTGATGTTCGGCCACAAAGGTACCACGCACACGCGCGAACGCCCCGGGCGCGCGCGCGGCCCGGGGCGCGAAGGGGAGGCGAAGCCTAGATACGGCCGGTCAGCAGCAGGATCAGCAGGATCACGACCAGCAGGCCGAAGACGCCGCTCGGGGCATAGCCCCAGCTGCGGCTGTGCGGCCACGTCGGCAGCGCGCCGAGCAGCATGAGGACGAGGACGACGAGAAGAATGGTGCCAAGCATGGTGTGCTCCTGGAGAGATGGTGGACCGGTGCGTGTGTGCCGGAGGTACGGCTGAGCTTCGGCAATCCATGGACCAGGGCAGCCGACCCGTAAGCAGAATCCCTCACCGCGAGAGCATGCCAAAACGCCGCGATCGCGCCAGAATGCGCGCTGGAACGAAGACGGAGACAAATGCATGGATGCAGTCGCGAGCGGAACCATCGGCCACTATTCCTTCGCGGAGAAGCGACGGCGCATCTTCGCGATCATGGCCGCCTCGTCGGGCAACCTGGTGGAGTGGTTCGACTTCTACATCTACTCGTTCACCACGATCTACTTCGCGCCGTCGTTCTTCCCCAAGCAGGACGAGACGGTCCAGTACCTGTATTCCGCCGCCGTCTTCGCGATCGGCTTCCTCATGCGGCCGATCGGCGGCTGGATCTTCGGCAAGATCGCCGACCGGCGCGGCCGCAAGACCTCGCTCGTGATCTCCGTCGTCATGATGTGCGGCGGCTCCCTGCTGATCGCGATCCTGCCCACGTACAACCAGATCGGACTGGCCGCGCCGCTGCTGTTGCTGCTCGCGCGCATGGTGCAGGGCCTGTCGGTGGGCGGCGAGTACGGCGCCACGGCCACCTACCTGAGCGAGGTGGCGCTGCGCGGCGAGCGCGGCTTCTACTCGTCGTTCCAGTACGTCACGCTGATCGGCGGGCAACTGCTTGCGGTGCTGGTGGTCTTCCTGCTGCAACAGTTCCTGGCCGAGTCGCAGCTCAAGCAATTCGGCTGGCGCATCCCGTTTGTCATCGGTGCCATCACCGCCGTCATCGCGATGCTGCTGCGCCGCACGCTGCACGAGACGGCTTCGGAGAAAGACCTGCAGAGCCACGAGGCCGGCAGCTTCTCGGTCATCTGGCGCGACCACCGGGCGGCCTTCCTCACGGTGCTGGGCTACACCGCGGGCGGCTCGCTCATCTTCTACACGTTCACCACGTACATGCAGAAGTACCTGATCGCCTCGGCCCACATGCCCAAGACGACCGCCACCGACATCTCGCTGGCCACGCTGTTCGTCTACATGTGCATGCAGCCGGTCTTCGGCATGCTGTCAGACCGCATCGGCCGGCGCCATTCGATGATGCTGTTCGGCGCGCTGGGCACGCTGCTCACGGTGCCGCTCATGGTGGGCATCGCCAGCGCCGGCAGCGCCGTGCTGGCCGGCGTGCTGATCTGCGTGGCGCTGGCCATCGTGAGCCTGTACACCTCGGTGTCGGCCATCGTGAAGGCCGAGATGTTTCCGGCCCAGGTGCGCGCACTGGGCGTCGGCGTGGGCTACGCGATCTCCAATGCCATCTTCGGCGGCTCCGCCGAGTACGTGGCCCTGCAGTTGAAGGACTGGAAGATCGAGTCCAGCTTCTTCTGGTATGTCACGGTGATGATGGCCATCGTGTTCCTCGTGAGCCTGCGCCTGCCAAAGACGGCCAGCTACCTGCACACCGACCACTGAGAACCTGCGAACCGCCTCAGGCTTTCTTCACATAGGCGCTGCACCACCCCTTGGCCGCCACGGCCTTGCCGGCGTACAGCGGGCACGGCCCGGAAGCAGCGCCGGCCTTGCCCTGGTACAGCGCGCAGTTGCCGCAGGCCTGGTCGGCGGCGTACTTCGGGTACTTGGCCTTGTCCGCCTTGCTCGCATCGGGCACGTAGCCGAGCGCCGCGGCCTGCGGATCCTTGGGATCGACCAGCGGGGCCGCGGCCTGGCCGCGGGCCAGCGTGGCGGCGCCCAGCAGCGGGACGAGGGAAATGAAACGGCGGCGCGAGGTCATGGCTTGCCTTCCTGGAATGCGGGTGGGTGGCGACGATTGTGACCGCGTTGCGCGGCATGTCGAGCGGCGCGTTCCAGTTCAGGTGTGGCGGATACGCCGCTGTTTGAGGCGCGCGGACGCTCGACAGCGCGAAATCCCCCGGAATGACGAATGCCCCGGAGCGCATGCCGTGATTGAATAGGCATTCGGCGACAGGCCCCGAGGTCCTTGCTCGCCTCCCAGGCCGTGCACATGTGCCGCAGGGACGGCCCCAGGAAACCAAATCTCATCGAAGTGACGTGACATGACATCGACGAAACGATTCCGACTCCACCCGGTCGCTGCCGCCACCTTGCCCCTGGCCCTGTTGCTGCAGGGCTGCGCCACCGATCCGCACACCGGGGCGCAGTCGATCGCGGGCATCAAGGTGAGCGACGATCCCTGCGCGAAGACCGCCACCGTGGTCGGCGGCGTGCTGGGCGCGGTCGCGGGCGCCGTCGTCACGTCGCAGTTCACCAAGTCCACCGACGCCCGCGTGCTGGGCGGCGTGGCCGGCGGCGGCATCGGAGCGGCCATCGGCTACAACATGGACCAGCGCCGTTGCGCGCTGTTCGCCATCGCCAAGGAACACAACGCCGAGATCAGCGTCGCATCGGTCATCGTGCCCAAGGGCGACCTGCCGGCCGCCGGGGCCGTGGCCGCCACCAACGCCTCGCCGGCCTCGGCCACGCCGTTCGCCGCGGGCAGCGACACGGCTTCGGCCGGCCTGTCTGTCACGCTGCGCGACAACGGCAAGCAGTTCGCGACGGGCTCGGACAAGCTCACGCCGGAGGCCGAAGCCCTGTTCCGCGAGGTGGCCGACCAGTACTCGTACGCGAAGCAGCAGGCCAAGCTCGGTGCCACGTCCACCGACGACGACAGGAACGCCGTCGAGACGCTCAAGACCAAGCGCATCCTGCTGGTGGGCCACACCGACGACACCGGCGGCACCACCGAGAACGCCAACCTGTCCGAGCGGCGTGCCGCCGCCGTGGCGCGCGTGTTCCAGGGCCAGGGCGTGCCCGCGGCCAACCTGTACTTCCAGGGCGCCGGCGAAACCCTGCCGGTGGCCGACAACCGCACCGAGGCCGGCCGTGCCGCGAATCGCCGCGTCGAGATCGTCGACCTGACCGACGACGTCGCCTTCCACAAGTTCCTCGCCACGCGGCGCCAGGCGCTGCAGTACTACCGTGCCAGCGACGCGACCGCGTCCGACGTGGCTGCCGCCGCCCCCGTGCCCGCCAAGGGCAAGAAGGCGCCCAAGGCCAACAGCACCGGCTACGACTTCGGTGGCGTGCCGGCGGCCACGCTCACGAGCTCGCCCGATTTCGCGGCCGGCACGGTGGGCAACGCGGGCGGCTCCGGCGTCAACGCCGGCCGCCCGGTCGTGCCCACCTGCAACGCCGACCGCCCGCGCGTGTCCAACGGCGTGAAGTCGCTCGCCACGCAGAGGGACCTGCCCATGAGCGACTATGTGCCGGGCCTGTACAACACGTCGTGGTCCGACACCGTCAACGGCAACCTCATCGGCCTGACCAACGTCGACGTGCCGCGCGACGGCGGCGCGGTCGGCGGCAAGCCCACGCTCTACATCTGGAAGAACTACAACCCGAAGAAGAAGATGCCCCCGGCCGACTTCCAGGCCAGTCCCGACATCAATATCTACCGGGGCAGCAATGCCATCCTGTACCGCGTGTTCGTCGGCGGCCCCATGAAGTGCATGGACGTGCTGTTCCCGTACACCGACACCGGCGAGTCGCGCAATTCCAGCCTGTTCTACGACCGCCAGCAGGCGCTGTACGTGAGCTCGTTCGAGCTGAAGTCCTCCAGCGGCGGGACTCAATAAGTCCCCGGGAGCGCCGGCGAATCGCTTTTGCAGGGCGGGACCCGTTATTGCCGTGCTGTCGGGCTAGACTTCAGCGCAACAATGGTCCGCAACGCGTCCACGCCGCCTTCCGCCGAACCCGCCTGCTCCGCGCTCGCGGCCGGCCTCTGGCGTTGCCGCGGCTGCGCCGCCGTCTGCGTGCCGCCGCCCGAGGCGCAGGAACACCAGCGCACGCGCTGCCCGCGCTGTGACGGCGTCGTGCATCCGCGCAAGCCCGATGCCATCGCACGCAGCTGGGCCTTCCTGCTCGCCGGAACGGCGCTGTACCTGCCGGCCAACCTGCTGCCGGTGACCGCCACGTCCTCGATCGGGGGGCGCCAGACCGACACCATCTTCTCGGGCATCGTCTATTTCTGGAAGGACGGCTCGTACGGCTTGGCCGCGCTGGTCTTCGTCGCCAGCATCGTCGTGCCCATGGCCAAGCTGCTGCTGATGTCGCTGCTGCTGATCTCGCTGCAGCGCCACGATCGCCGCTGGGCGAAGCGCCGGCTGGCGATGTACCGCGTGCTGGAGCTGATAGGCCGCTGGTCGATGCTCGACATCTTCGCCATCACGATGCTGGCCGCGCTGGTGCAGGTGGAGAGCCTGGCCGAGCTGCAACCGGGCCCGGGCGCGATGGCCTTCGGCGCGGTCGTCGTGCTCACCATGCTGGCCACCCACAGCTTCGACCCACGCCTGCTGTTCGACAACCCGGAGGGCGAGGTCTCGCCCGTGCCGCCCCTGTTCACCGACCCTGCCGGAGACGCGACTTGAGTGCCCCAGACGAACCCAAGCCGGTGCAGGCAGAGCCGGGCGCGCCGGTGCCGCCGGTGCCGCCGGCCGCGCTCCCGCGCCCGGTCATCGCGCGCCGCGCCCACTACTCGCTGTGGCTGGTGTGGCTCGTGCCGCTGGTGGCCGTGGTCATCGGCCTGTATCTCGGCGTGCGCTCCATCCTCAACCGCGGCCCGACGATCACGATCTACTTCCACAACGCCGAGAGCATCGAGGCCGGCAAGACCCACATCAAGTACAAGGACGTCGACGTGGGCATCGTGCGCCGCGTCACGCTCACCAAGGATCACCGCGAGGTGGAGGTCACCGCGGAGATGCGCGGCAACTCGGGCATCGAGAACCTGCTGGTCACCGACACCCGCTTCTGGGTCGTGCGCCCGCGCATCGGCGCGGCGGGCGTCAGCGGCCTGGGCACCCTGCTGTCGGGCGCCTACATCGGCATGGACGCCGGCCGCAGCGCCAGCGAGAAGCGCGAGTTCGAGGGCCTGGACGTGCAGCCGGCCATCACCGCCGACGTGCCGGGCCGCGAGTTCACGCTGGTGGCCGAAGACCTCGGCTCGCTGGACATCGGCTCGCCCATCTACCTGCGCCGCGTGCCCGTGGGCCAGGTGCTGGCCTACACGATGATGCCGGACGGCCGCCACATCCGCTTCACCATCTTCGTCACCGCGCCGTACGACCGCTTCGTCAGCGCACACAGCCGCTTCTGGCATGCCAGCGGCATCGACGTCGACATCGGCGCACAAGGCCTGCACGTGCAGACGCAGTCGGTGGTGAGCGTGCTGGCCGGCGGCATCGCGTTCCAGGAACTGCCTGATCCGGACAACGCGCTGGGCACGCCGCCCGAGGCGCCCGAGCGCACCCAGTTCACGCTCTACGAACAGATGGCCGACGCGCTGAAGCTGCCCGATTCGCAGGGCTTCGACTACCGCCTGCTGTTCGCCAGCTCGGTGCGCGGCCTCGCGGTGGGCGCGCCGGTGGAGTACCGCGGCCTGCCCATCGGCGAGGTCACCCGCATCGCCGTGGACGGCAGCGGCGGCGAGGCCAACCCCGAGCCGATGATCGCCGTCGACGTGCGCGTGTACCCGCGCCGGTTGCCCACCATCAACAAGTCCGGGCCCGAGGACATGACCCAGGCCGACCAGCGCAAGCGCATCGACCCGATGGTCAAGCGCGGCTTCCGCGCGCAGTTGAAGAGCGGCAGCCTGCTCACGGGGCAGCTGTACGTGTCGCTGGACTTCGTCAAGGACGCGCCCGACGCGCACATCGACTGGACGACGTCGCCGCCCCTGATGCCCACCGCGGCCGGCAGCCTCGACAGCCTGCAGGACTCGCTGGCCTCGGTGGCCAAGAAGCTCGACGCGATCCCTTACGACCAGCTGGCCAAGGACCTGCACAAGGACCTGGCCGACGTCGACGTCACGCTCAAGCATGTGGACGACCTGGTGCAGAACCTGGACAACGGCGTGGTGCCCGAGGCCAAGAACACGCTCGCCGAGGCGCGCAAGGCCGTCGACGACCTGCGCAAGACGCTCGGCACCGTCGACCAGACCGTGGGCCCGCAGGCCACCAGCGCACTCAACGAGGTCTCGAAGGCGGCGACCTCGCTGAAGGGCCTGGCCGACTACCTGGAACGCCATCCGGAGTCGCTGCTCAAGGGCAAGCCCGAGGATCCGAAATGACGCTGAAACGCCTCGCCCTCCCCGCCGCCATCGCGGCCGCCCTGCTGGCGGGCTGCTCCACGCCGCCCGACCACTTCCACACGTTGCGGCCCGCGACCGCGCCCGCGCCCACGGTCGCGCGGGAGGCACCGCGCGTGCTGTCCGTCGGCCCGGTGACCGTGCCCGATTCGCTCGCGCGCGACGAGTGGGTGATCCGCACCGGCGAGACGGGCGAGATGGTCTACGACCACCAGTTGTGGACGCAGTCGCTGGGCGCCGACGTCGCGCAGTCGCTGGTCGACTACCTGAACCGCAGCCCCTTGCCCGACGGCCTGTGGGCCGACGCCGGCCCCACCGGCTCGGGCAGCGGCGCCGACCTCGACCGTCCCGCGCCGCTGCGCGTGCGCGTGCAGGTGCTTCGCCTCGATTCGATCCTCGCGCCCGCACCGGCGGTCAGCGACCAGGTGCGCTGGACGATCGAATGCCTGCCCTCGGACGCGGCGCTGGGCCCGGTCGACGGTGGGCGCTACCGCGTCGTGCGCACCGCGGTTCGCGACGCGGCCGGCAGCGCGCCGCCCGCCAACGCCTTCGTGGAGGAATCGCAGCAGCGCTTCGACCGCGTCGCCCGCGCGCACTCCGACACCGTGCGCCTGGTGGCCGAGGACGTGGCCGCCGCCCTGCGCGCGAGCGCCGACGAACGCGCGCGAACCTGCGCCACCGGCCGCTGAGATGTTCGAGCGCCTGCGCCGCGCACTCTCGGGCAACGGCTCCGCCCGCCACGTGGCGGACGCGGCGCTGGACGACAGCGTCGACGTGCTCGCGCCGCGCATTCCCGTGGCCACGCTGCGCGACGACCTGATCGCCTGCGAGGAGTGCGACGCGTTGCACCGGCGCTCCAGCGTCGACGGCGCGGGCGAGCACGCCGACGACGTCGTGCCCTCCGGCCGCCACTACGAATGCCGGCGCTGCGGTGCCTCGCTGGGCCTGGCCCGGCACGCCAGCTTCGACCTGCCGCTGGCGCTGGCGCTCGGCGGCCTCGTGATGCTGCTGGTCGCGCACACGAACGACATCATGGTCATCGACATCCAGGGCCAGTTGCGCAGCACCACGCTGTGGGAGGCCGCCTGGACGCTCTACGACGAGGGCGCCTGGTTCATGTGCGGCCTCGTGCTGTTCACCACGCTGCTCAATCCGCTGGTGGAGATGGCCGCCGTCGCCTGGGTGCTGCTGCCGCTGCGCGCGGGCCAGGAGCCGCCAGGCTTCGACATCGTGTTGCGCGCCATGCAGGCCGTGCGACCCTGGGTGATGGTGGAAGTGTTCATGCTGGGCGTGCTGGTGGCCTTCGTGAAGCTCAACGGCCTGGCCAGCGTGGCCCCCGGCCCCGGCCTGTGGGCCTTCGGCGCGGTGATGGTGCTGGCCGCCGCGATGGCCTCGGCGTTCGACCACGAGCACGTGTGGGCGTCGACGGCGCGGCTGCGTGCCGCTCACCGCACGGCGTAGGCGCCCAGCCCGGCGTGCCGCGTCAGCCAGCGGTAGGTGGTCGTGAAGCCGGGCCAGTTGATCGTGTGGCGACCGTTCGCGTCGACGTACCAGCTGGTGCAACCCGCGAACACCGTCTGCCGCGATCGCTGCTGCAGCCGCGCGTTGTAGCGCTCGAACGGCGGCGTGGTGACCTCGATGGTCCTGCCACCTTCCTCGCGCAGCTGGCGCAGGCAACGCATCACGTGAGCGACCTGGCACTCCAGCATGAAGACGATCGAGTTGTGGCCCAGGTTGGTGTTGGGGCCGTAGATCATGAAGAAATTGGGAAAGCCCGGCACCGTGATGCCCAGCCACGCCTGCGCGCCCTGCGCCCAGGCCTCGTTCAGGCCGCGGCCAGCGCGTCCGCGGATCGTCATCGGCGCCAGGAACTCGCTGGCGGCGAAACCGGTGCCCAGCACGATGGCGTCGGCCTCGATCTCGCGGCCGCCCGCCACGCGCACGCCCGTGGGGGTGACGGCCTCGATCGCGTCGGTCACGAGCGCCACGTTCGCACGCGACAGCGTGGGCAGCCAGTCGTTGGAGATCAGGATGCGCTTGCAGCCGACCGGGTAGCGCGGCGTCAGGCGCGCGCGCAACGCCGCGTCGGGTACCTGCTTCTTCAGGAGGCGGCGCGCCGGCAGGCCGCCGACGATGGCCAGCAGCCAGTGCAGCCGCATGAATCCGACGGCGCGCGCATCGTGTCCCGCATAGATCAGCGCGCGGTGCGCCGCCATCAGCCATGGCCAGCGCGCGAAGCGCCGCCGCTCGCGCTCGCCGTAGGTGCGATCGGGGCGCGGCAGGATCCACGCGGGGCTGCGCTGGAACACCGTCAGGTGCGCGGCCTCGCGCGCGACCTGCGGCACGAACTGGATCGCCGACGCGCCGGTGCCGATCACCGCGACGCGCTGGTCTCTCAGCGACACGTCGTGCCGCCACTGCGCCGAATGGAACACCGGGCCGCGGAAGGTCTCCAGGCCCGGCAGACGGGGAATGGCGGGCCGGCTCAGCAGTCCCACCGCGCTCACGAGCACGCGTGCGTGAGCCTCGTGTGCGTGCCCCTGCGCGTCGCGCCACGCCACGCGCCACAGCGACGTCGCCTCGTCGAACGTGGCGGCCGTCACCTCGCAGCCGAAGCGGATCTTCTCGCGCACCGCGTACTTGTCGGCGCAATGGCGCAGGTAGGCCAGGATCTCGGCCTGCGGCGAGTAGGTGCGCGACCAGTGCGGGTTGGGCTCGAACGAGAACGAGTACAGGTGCGAGGGCACGTCGCAGGCGGCGCCGGGATACGTGTTCTCGCGCCAGACGCCACCCACGTCGTCGCCCTTTTCCAGCAGCAGCACCGCGTGTTCGCCCGCGCGCGCCAGCGCGATGGCCATGCCCAGGCCGCCGAAGCCGGCCCCGACGATCAACACCGCCCAGGGGGCGTCGCTGCGACCGCGGTCGACGAAAGGGGGAGGGATGGGCATGCCCGGACTCTAGCGAAAAGCCCTCACAGATCGTCAGGGTGAGTACAGAAAGCCTTACTCAAGTTCGCTGAGCTGCCGATATCCAGGCATGCAGCGAGGGTCGCTGCGCCCCATTCCATCCGACCATGATCCCCTCCTCGACCTCCGGCCCGTCCCTGGGACGCCGCCTGACCGCCGCCTTCGGCCTCACCCTCTGCCTGTCACTCGTCGGCTCCGGCTACGGGGCCTGGGCGCTCGGCGAATCGGCGGAGAAGACCCGCACCATCGTCGAACAGGACGTCGCGACGGAGCGGCTCGTCGCCGAGTGGTACCGCAACGTGGCGATGTCGGTGCGCCGCACGAGCGCCATCGCGGTGAGCGCCGACCCGTCTCTCGCAGACTTCTTCGCGTCGGACATCGTGGCGACGACCAAGTCGTCCAGCGAACTGCAGGAAAAGGTCTCCAAGCTCATCGACACGCCCGAGGAAAAGGCCGTCCTCGCCGAGATCCAGGACGTGCGCAAGGACTACGTGGCCACGCGCGACGCCGTCTCCGCGGCCAAGAAGGCCGGCGACGCCGAGGGCTCGCGCAAGCTGCTCGACTCGACCTACCTGCCGGCGTCCATCAAGTACCAGGACGCGCTGCGCCGCCTCGGCGCGCTGCAGGCCGAGGCGATCGACCGCGCCGGCGCCGGCATCCAGGCAGAGAACCGGACGGCACGCCTCGCGCTGATCGTGTTCGGCGCGGCGTCGCTGATCCTCGGCGGCCTGCTGTCGGCCTGGCTGGTGCGCGGCATCACGCGCCCGATCCAGCGCGCCGTCGACGCGGCCCACCGCATCGCCGCCCTCGACCTCACCGACACGATAGCGTCGCACGACCGCGACGAGACGGGCCGACTGCTGAAGGCGCTGGCCTCGATGCAGGGCTCGCTGAAGACGCTGGTGTCGCAGGTTCGCACCTCCACGGACAGCATCGGCATCGCCTCGGCCGAGATCGCCGACGGCAACATGGATCTCTCGTCGCGCACCGAACAGGCGGCGTCCAGCCTGCAGCAGACGGCGGCGTCGATCGAGCAGATGAACGGCACCGTGCAGAACTCGGTGCAGAGCGCGCGCACCGCCAACGACCTCGCGGCCACCGCGGCCGAAGTGGCGATGCGCGGCGGCGCCGTCGTGGCCCGCGTGGTCACGACGATGGAAGAGATCAACGGCTCGTCGCGCCAGATCGCCGACATCATCGGCGTGATCGACAGCATCGCCTTCCAGACCAACATCCTCGCATTGAACGCGGCCGTGGAAGCGGCACGCGCCGGCGAGCAGGGCCGCGGCTTCGCGGTGGTGGCCACCGAGGTGCGCTCGCTGGCGCAGCGCAGCGCTGCGGCGGCCAAGGAGATCAAGAGCCTCATCGGCGCCTCCGTCGACCGCGTGGAGGCGGGCACGAAGCTGGTGGGCGACGCCGGCACGACGATGAACGAGGTGGTGGACGCGGCCAAGCGCGTGTCGGCCATCATCGCGGAGATCACCCACGCGGCCACCGAGCAGAGCCAGGGCATCGGCGAGGTGAACACCGCGGTGGCGCAACTCGACCAGGTGACGCAGCAGAACGCCGCGCTGGTGGAGGAATCGGCCGCTGCGGCGGAAAGCCTGAAGCTGCAGGCGCAGCAGCTGGCCGGCACGGTGCAGCGCTTCAGGCTGCCGGCTTAGCTGGATCAGCGCGGCTGCAATCCAGCGATCTCCGCAAGAAGGCTGTACGACTTCCTGCGCGCCTCGGGGTCGAAGATCGCCGAGACCACCATCAGCTCGTCGGCGCCCGTGTAGGCGACGAAGCGCTCGAGCCCGTGGCGCACCGTCTCGGGCGAGCCCACGACCGAGCACGCGAGCATGCTCTCGGCCATCTGCTTCTCGGCGGGCGACCAGTACCCGTCGATGTCGTCGATCGGCGGCTGCTGCGGGCCCGGGCGGCCGCGGCGCAGGTTGGCGAACGACTGCTGGTGCGTGGTGAACAGGCGCTTCGCCTCGGCGTCGGTGTCGGCGACGATCACGTTGACGCCGGCCATCGCGTGGGGCTTGTCCAGTTGCTGCGACGGCTTGAACAGCTGGCGGTACAGCTCCATCGCCTGCACGAGCGCATCGGGCGCGAAGTGCGACGCGAACGCGTAGGGCAGGCCCAGCGCCGCGGCCAGTTGCGCGCCGTAGGTGCTGGAGCCGAGGATCCACAACGGTACGTCGAGCCCGGCGCCGGGAAACGCCTGCACCGCCTGGCCCGGGCGCACCGGCTGGAACAGCGCCTGCAGTTCCTGCACGTCCTCCGGAAAGCTCTCGGCGGCGCGCGGATCGCGGCGCAGTGCGCGCACCGTCACCTGGTCGGTGCCGGGCGCGCGGCCGAGGCCGCAATCGATGCGCCCCGGATACAGGGACGCCAGCGTGCCGAACTGCTCGGCGATCACCAGCGGCGAGTGGTTGGGCAGCATGATGCCGCCCGAGCCCACGCGGATCGTCGACGTGCCTTGCGCGAGAAAGCCGATCACCACCGACGTGGCCGCGCTGGCGATGCCGGTCATGTTGTGGTGCTCGGCGACCCAGTAGCGCGTGAAGCCGAGCGCCTCGGCGTGCTGCGCCAGCGCCAGGCTGTGGCGCAGCGCCTCGCCGGGCGTGGCGCCCTGCTGCACGGGCACGAGGTCGAGGACGGACAGCGGGGGGAACTTGGGGGGCGAGATCGAGGGCATGGGTGTACGTTACGACGCTTTGCGAAACCGAGGCGGCCGCAGGGCCGCCCGGATTCGCATCGCTTCGGTCAGGCCGGCTTGATCGAGGTCACGACGGAAGCCGTTGGCGCAGGCGTGCCCTCTCCCCAGCCGCCGCCCAACGCGCGGATCAGGCCCACGGTCGCCTGGTACTGCGCGGCCCGCACCTGCACCGCCACGCGACGGTTGGCGAGCTCGCTGCGACGCGCGTCCAGCAACTCGAGCTGGCTCACGAGCCCGTTGCGATAGCGCGCATCGGACAGCACGGTCGCCCGCGTCGACGCGTCGACCGCCACCTTCTGCGCGCCGGCCTGCTCGGCCAGCAGGCGCAGCGAGGCGAGCTGATCCTCCACGTCGCGGAACGCGCCCAGCACCTGCTCGCGGTAGGTGGCCGCGGCGATGTCCCATTGCGCGTTGGCCGTCTGGATGCCGGCGTCGCGGCGGCCGCCGTCGAAGACCGGCAGCGACAGCAGCGCGCCGATGCCCCACGCGCGGGCCGACCACTTGAACAGGTCGCCCAGATCGGTGGTCGCGTAACCGCCGTTCGCGGTGAGCGAGACGTCCGGGAACCAGGCCAGGCGGGCCACACCCGCGCGCGCCTCGGCGGCCTGCATCGCGAGCTGCGCCGATGCGATGTCCGGACGGCGCGCCAGCACCGTGCTCGGCACGCCGGCCGGCACGCCCGGCAACGCGCCGGTCCAGGCCGCCGGCGCCAGCGCGAACTGGGTCGGCAGTTCGCCCAGCAGCACGGCCAGCGCGTGTTCGTGCAGCGCGCGTTCGCGATCCAGCGCCAGCGCCTGCGAGTCCGTCGCGGCCACCTCGGCCTGCACGCGCGCCAGGTCCAGCTCGGCGACGTCGCCGGCCTGGTAGCGGCGCTCGGTCAGGCGCAGCGTGTCGGCGTAGGCCGCCACCGTCTGGCGCACGATCTCGCGCTCGGCGTCGAGCGCGCGCAGCTCGAAGTAGGCCTGGGCCACGTCGGACTGCACCACCAGGCGCGTGCTCTGCAGCGCGGCCTCGCGCGACCCTGCATCGAGTGCCGCGGCGTTCTTCGTCTTCGTCAACTTGCCGAAGAAGTCGGGCTCCCACGACGCGGCGAGGCCGGCCGTGCCGAGGTTGGCCGCCTGGCCGGGCGCGGCGCCGAGGCCCGGCTGGATGGTGGCGCGCGAGGCACCCAGTTGCGCGTTGACCTGGGGCAGCAGGTCGGCCTGCGCGTCGCGCAGCAGCGCGCGTGCCGCCTGCACGCGCGCTGCGGCCTGTTGCAGGTCGGTGTTGTTGGCCGCGGCGCGCAGCACGAGGTCGTCCAGCACCGGGTCGGAGAACACCGTCCACCACGCGCCGCGCGGCTGCGCCTCCGCGGGGCCGACGTCGGCGAAGCGGGCGGCGCCGTCTTCCTTGAAGGCGACGGGTGCCGCGGGCGCGGCGGCCGGCGTGAAGGACGCGCCGGCGCAACCGGCCAGCATGAGCGCGGCGACGAGCGGGGCCAGCGTGGTCTTGAGAGTCGAAGTCATGATGAATCCTTGTTGAGGACGCGTGCGCGTCGTCATTCGTCTTGATGGCGCGGCGCAGCCAGCACGGGCTGCGCGCCGAAACCACCGCTACCGCCGCCGTGCCCGCCGTCCACGCCCGGCGCCTCGACGTCGTGCGGGATCTCGCCGTGCTGCTTCAGCGGACGGTTGCCGGTGAGCGCGCGCAACAGCACGTAGAACACGGGCGTCAGGAACAGCCCGAACGCGGTGACGCCGATCATCCCGAAGAACACGGCCACGCCCATCGCATGGCGCATCTCGGAGCCGGCGCCCGACGACAGCACCAGCGGCAGCACGCCCATCACGAATGCCATGGACGTCATCAGGATCGGGCGCAGGCGCAGGCGGCTGGCCTCGATCGCGGCGCGCAACGGGGTGCGTCCGGCGAACTCCAGCTCGCGCGCGAACTCCACGATCAGGATCGCGTTCTTCGCACTCAGGCCCACGAGCACCATCAGCCCGATCTGCGTGAAGACGTTGTCGTCGCCGTGCGTGAGCCACACGCCGGTCATCGCGGCGAGCAGGCCCATGGGCACGATCAGCAGGATGGCCAGCGGCAGCGTCAGGCTCTCGTACTGCGCGGCGAGCACCAGGAACACCAGCAGGATGGAGATCGGGAAGATCAGCGCGGCGGAATTGCCGGCCAGGATCTCCTGGTAGGTCAGGTCGGTCCACTCGTACGCGACGCCCGGGGGCAGCGTCTCGGCGGCGATGCGGGCGATCGCGTCCTTGGCCTGGCCCGACGAGTAGCCGGGGGCCGGGCCGCCGTTGATGTCGGCGGCCAGGAAGCCGTTGTAGCGCATCGCGCGTTCCGGTCCGAACGTCGGGGTCACCTTCATCAGCGCCGACAGCGGCACCATCTCGCCGGTGGTGGAACGCACCTTCAGCAGGCCGATGTCCTCGGCGCGCGCGCGGAAGGCCGCGTCCGCCTGCACCCGCACCGAGTACGTGCGGCCGAACTTGTTGAAGTCGTTCGCGTACAGGCTGCCGAGGTAGATCTGCATCGTGTCGAAGATGTCCGTCACCGGCACGCCCAGCTGCTGCGCCTTCGTGCGGTCGATGTCGGCGTACAGCTGTGGCACGTTGACCTGGAAGCTCGAGTACATGCCCACGAGTTCCGGGCTCGCGTAGGCCTTGGCCATGAAGGCCTTCATCGCGGCGTCCATGCCGGCGATGCCCACCGAGCCGCGGTCCTCGAGCATCAGCTTGAAGCCACCCGTCGTGCCGATGCCCTGCACCGGCGGCGGCGGGAACATCACGACGAAGGCTTCCTGGATGCCGGCGAACTGCTGGTTGAGCTGCTGCGCGATCGCGCCGGCGCTCAGGTTCGCGCCCTTGCGCTTGTCGAAGTCGTCCAGCGCGACGAACACGATGCCGGAGTTCGAGCTGTTGGTGAACCCGTTGATCGACAGGCCCGGGAACTGCACCGCGTGCAACGCACCCGGCTGCTTGGCGACGATGTCGCCCATCTTGCGGATCACGGCTTCGGTGCGGTCAAGCGTCGCGCCGTCGGGCAGCTGTGCGAAGCCGATCAGGTACTGCTTGTCCTGCGGCGGCACGAAGCCGCCCGGCACGGCCTTGAACAGGCCCAGTGTCGACGCGGCGAGCACCAGGTAGACACCGACCATGACCGCCTTCTTGGAGATCGCCTTCGTCACGCCGCCACTGTAGGCCTCGGCGCCGCGATGGAACAGGCGGTTGAAGGCGGCGAAGAAGCGGCCCAGCACCTTGTCCATGCCGCGCGTCAGCGCGTCCTTGGGTGCGTCGTGGCCCTTGAGCAGCAGCGCCGCGAGCGCGGGCGACAGCGTCAGCGAGTTGACGGCCGAGATCACCGTCGAGATGGCGATCGTCAGCGCGAACTGCTTGTAGAACTGGCCCGTGAGGCCGGTGATGAAGGCCAGCGGCACGAACACCGCGACCAGCACCAGCGCGATCGCGATGATCGGGCCCGACACCTCGCGCATCGCGCGGTACGTGGCCTCGCGCGGCGTGAGGCCGTTGGAGATGTTGCGCTCCACGTTCTCCACCACCACGATGGCATCATCGACGACGATCCCGATCGCCAGCACCAGCCCGAACAGGCTCAGCGCATTGATCGAGAAGCCGAACAGGCTCATCACCGCGAACGTGCCCACCACGGCCACCGGCACGGCCAGCAGCGGGATGATGGACGCGCGCCAGGTCTGCAGGAACAGGATCACCACCAGCACGACCAGCGCGATGGCCTCCAGCAACGTATGCACCACCGATTCGATGGAGGCGCGCACGAACTGCGTGGGGTCGTAGACGATCTCGTACTTCACGCCGTCGGGCATCGACTTCTGCAGGTCGGCCATCTCGGCGCGCACGCCGTCGGAGATGGCGATCGCGTTGGAGCCCGGCGCCGCGAAGATCGGGATGGCCACGGCCTCCTTGTTGTCGAGCAAGGAGCGCAATGAATAGTCGGCGGCGCCCAGCTCGATGCGGGCGACGTCGCGCAGGCGCGTGACGGCGCCGTCGGCGCCGGTCTTGACGATGATGTCGCCGAACTCCTGCTCGTTCTGCAGCCGGCCCTGCGCGTTCACCGACAGCTGCACGTCGATGCCGTGCAGGTTGGGCGAGGCGCCGACGATGCCCGCCGCGGCCTGCACGTTCTGACCGCGGATCGCGGTGACGACGTCGCTCGGCGACAGGCCACGGTTGGCCACCTTCTGCGGGTCCAGCCAGACGCGCATCGAGTAGTCGCCCGAGCCGAACAGCTGCACGTCGCCGACGCCCTGTACGCGCGCGAGGCGGTCCTTGACGTTGAGCACCGCGTAGTTGCGCAGGTAGGTCATGTCGTACCTGCCGGTGGGAGACAACAGGTGCACGACCATCGTCAGGTCCGTGGAAGCCTTGATCGTCGTGATGCCCAGCGTGCGTACCTCCTCGGGCAGGCGCGGCTCGGCCTGCGCGACGCGGTTTTGCACCAGTTGCTGCGCCTTGTCCGGGTCGGTGCCCAGCTTGAAGGTGACGGTCAGCGTCATCAGGCCGTCGGTCGTCGCCTGGCTGCTCATGTAGAGCATGCCTTCGACGCCGTTGATCTGCTCCTCGATCGGCGTGGCCACCGTATCGGCGATCACCTGAGGATTCGCACCCGGATAGTTCGCGCGCACGACGATCGACGGCGGCACGACATTCGGGTATTCGGAGATGGGCAGGCCGCGGACGGCGATCAGGCCGCCGAGGAAGATCAGCAGCGACAGCACGCCCGCGAAGATCGGGCGGTCGATGAAGAATTTGGAGAGATTCACGTGGTGCTCCCGGGAGTCGTGGGAATGGCGCGGCCCGGCGCCGTGAGGACACGGGCCGCTTTCGTGTTCTTGGAGATCAGTTCTTGAGGTCGTCGGCGGACTTCATGGCCACCATCTGCGGTGCGACAAGCGAACCCGGTCGCACGCGTTGCAGGCCGTTGACCACCACGCGCTCGTTCGGCTTCAGGCCCGAGGTGACGATGCGCAGGCCGTCGACGTTGGCGCCCAGCGTCACCTCGCGGTACTGCGCCTTGTCGTCGCTGCCCACCACCATCACGAACTTCTTGCTCTGGTCGGTGCCCACCGCGCGCTCGTTGATCAGCAGCGCCGGGTCGGCCTTGACCGCGCCCATGCGCACGTGCGCGAACTGGCCGGGCATCAACGTGCCGTCGGCGTTGTCGAACACGGCGCGCACGCGCACCGTGCCGCTGCGGGCGTCGACCTGGTTGTCCACCAGCTGCAGGTGGCCCGCGATGGGCGTGGCGGTGTCGGCCACCGTGCCCATCTGCACCGGGATCTTCTCGATCTGCGCGCGCGCGCTGGCGCCCGGGGGCAGTTCGCGCAGCGCGCGGGTGACCACCTGCTCGTCGGCATCGAAGCTCGCGTAGATCGGGCTCACGCTGACCAGCGTGGTGAGCACCGGCGCGCCCGGGCCGGCGGCCACGAGGTTGCCGGTGGTGATCTCCAGCTTGCCCACGCGGCCCGACACCGGCGCGCGCACCTGCGTGTAGCCCAGGCTCAGGCGCGCGGTCTGCAGTTGCGCCTGCGCCGATCGCAGGTTGGCGTCGGCCTCGCTCTGCGCATTGAGGCTGTCGTCGTACTCGCGCTGCGAGATCGCATGATCCTGCAGCAGCTGCTTGGAGCGCTCGTAGTTGCTCTTCGCGTTGGCGAAGCGCGATTGGGCGGCGAACACCTGGGCGTCGGCGCGGTCGACGTCGGCCTGGTAGGGCGCGGGATCGATCGTCAGCAGCAGGTCGCCGGCCTTGACCAGCGCGCCTTCGCGGAAATGCACGCCCTGGACGGTGCCGGCCACGCGCGGGCGGATGTCCACTCGCTCCACCGCCTCCAGGCGGCCGGAGAAGTCGTTCCAGGCGGCCACGTCGCTCTGCACGACGGTGGCGACGGACACCGGCGTAGCCTGCGCGGCGGGCGACGGCGTGGCCACCGCGGGGCCGGATTGCAGCATGAACACCGTGGCGAGTGCGGCGGCGACGGCCGTCAGCGTGGTGCCGGCCACCCAGAGGCGGCGACGGGCTTGGAGCGGAACCTGGTTCATGAGAAGTCCTGGATTGGTGCGTGTTACTGGAAGTGAGTGCTCGGGAACTTTTGGACAAAGCAGCGGCTCAACCAGGCAGGGCCCGGTCTTTTGCTGTTCGTTCGGGAAAGTTTTATCGTAGCGATCGCTACGACATATGGCACAATGTAGCCAAGCCGCAAGGGCACGTCAACTGATTTTCGTATCGAACGCTATGAAAAAGACGAATGAGACATCGGAGGCCGGCTCGGTCGGCCTTGCCGAAGCGCCGGAACCGCAAGCCGCCGCCACCAAGGCTCCGCGCAAGCCGCGCGGCCGCCCGCTGTCCTTCGACCGTGACGTCGCTCTCGAGAACGCGATGCACGTGTTCTGGGAGCGCGGCTACGAGGCCGCGTCGATTTCCGACCTCACGGCCGCGATGGGCATCACGCCGCCCAGCCTGTACACCGCCTTCGGCGACAAGGAACAGCTGTTCCTGGAAGCCATCGAGCGCTACGCGCTGGGCTACGGCAGCGCAGGCGCCCGCGCACTGGTGGAAGAGCCGTCGGCACGTGGCGCCATCGAACGCTGGCTCACCGAGGCCGCCAACGAACTCACCCAGCCCTGCCACCCCAAGGGCTGCATGGTGGTGATGGCCGCCACCAACTGCTCGGCCGCCGCCGAACGCGTGCAGGACGCGCTGCTGCTGCGCCGCACAGAGGCCATCGCCAACGTGGGCCGCCGCATCCAGGGTGGCATCGATGGCGGCGAACTGCCGGCCGATACCGACGCGAAGGACCTGGCCAACTTCTACGCCACCATCTACCAGGGCATGTCGATGCAGGCCAAGGATGGCGCCACGCACGAGAGCCTGATGGCGACGGTGCGCACGGCGATGCGGTCGTGGCCGCGGATGTGAGCTGACGACGCGCCAAAGGAAAAGCCCTCGCTGGGAGGGCTTTTGACTTCCGGACAACGTGATGGATCACGAAGACGGTGTGCGGGTACGGGGTGACGGGTTCCCGGAGTTCCACCCAATTTGTGGCCGGTTCTGTACCTGCGATGGATCCATCTTAAACGCGGATTGTGACAGTGGCGTGTAGGACAAGCACGCAAGCTGGATGCGGCTCAAGCCGGCCGCGCGTGCGCACGCAGCCGCGCAATGGCGCGTGCGTAGTCGTCGGAGCCGAACACGGCGGAACCCGCCACCAGGGCGTCGGCCCCGGCATCCACCGCCTGCCAGGCGTTGTCGCCGTTCTGCCCGCCGTCCACCTCGATATAGGGGTTCAGACCGCGCGCGTCGCACAGCCGCCGCAGCGCCGTGATCTTGGGCAGCACCTCGGGCAGGAACTGCTGGCCGCCGAAGCCAGGGTTCACGGTCATCACCAGCACCACGTCGCACAGGTGCAACACCTGCTCGACGAACGCGATCGGGCTGCCCGGGTCGATGACCACGCCGGCCTTGCAGCCCAGTTCGCGGATGCGCGAGAGCACGCGGTGCAGGTGGATCGTCGAGGCCGGTTCGCACTGCACCAGCAGGTGGTCGGCGCCCGCGTCGACGAAGTCCTTGAGCATGCGCTCGGGCTCCACCATCATCAGGTGCACGTTCAAGGGCTTGGTGGTCGCACGCCGGATGGCCTCGATCACCACGGGGCCCAGCGTGATGTTGGGCACGAAGCGACCGTCCATCACGTCCACGTGGATCCAGTCGGCCCCGGCCTCGTCGACCGCGCGCACCTCCTCGGCCAGGCGGCCGAAGTCGGCGGACAGGATCGACGGGGCGACGACGAGCGGGCGTTCCCGGCTCATCTCGACGTCGTGGCAGAGAGCCTGGCGACCTTCTCCTCGAGCCCGCCGATCAGCGAGTCCCAGGACTTCTTGAACGCGTCGCCGCCATCCTTCTGCAGCTTGTCGGCCAGGCCCTCGATGTTCACGCCCTCGCGGCGGATCTCGTCGATGGTCTGCTCCGCGTAGCCGCCGTCCACCGGCATCGGCTCGCCCAGCTGGCCGCGGTCGGCGAAGGCCTTGAGCGTCTTCTCGGGCATGGTGTCCACGGTATCCGGCGCCGCCAGCGCCTGCACGTACAAGGTCGCGGGCGCCTTCGGATCCTTGGTGCCGGTGCTGGCCCACAGCAGGCGCTGCGGATGCGCGCCGGCGGCCTCGAGCCTCTTCCAGCGCTCCGAGGCGAGCAGGTCGCGGTAGGCCTTGTAGGTGCGCATCGCGATGGCGATGCCCAGCCGGTTCTGGAACTGATCCGACACCGTCTCCTTGACACCCGTGTCCCAGCGGCTGACGAACACCGAAGCCACCGACTCCACCACCGGCGACTTGCCGTCGTTCAGCCGCCGCTCGACGCCCTTCATGTAGGCCTCGGCCGCGGCCAGGTACTGCTCGCGCGAGAACAGCAGCGTCACGTTGATGGGAATGCCCTGGTAGATGGCCTCCTCGATCGCCGGGATACCCTCTGGCGTACCAGGGATCTTGATGAACAGGTTCTTGCGCGCCGCCTGCGCGTGCAGGCTGGCCGCGGCCTGGATCGTGCCGCGCGTGTCGCTCACCAGCAGCGGCGACACCTCCAGCGACACCCAGCCGTCGACGCCGCCGGTGGCCTCGTGGATGGGCGCGAACAGGTCGGCCGCGTGCTGCAGGTCGTCCACCGCCAGCGCGAAGAACAGGTCCTCGGTGGAGCGGCCGTCGCGGGCCATCTGCGCGATGGCGTCGTCGTAGGCGTCGCCCTCGCCCATCGCCTTCTCGAAGATCGACGGATTGGACGTGAGGCCGGTGACGGAATAGTCGGCGATCAGCCTCGCGAGCGACCCGTCGCGCAAGGTCTCGCGGCTGATGTTGTCGATCCAGAGGCTTTGCCCCAGATCATGCAGTTGTCGTGTTGGCTTTGTCATGGGGGGCTCCTGGAGGGAACCACCCGGCAATATTCGTGCGTGCCAGGTCGCCGATGTGGTCGACGACGATGTCGGGCGCCGGGTACTTCGCGATCTCGATCGTATCGAGCGCGTAATGCCCCTGCTGCGGAAAGATCGTCGTGACGTCGTCGCCCCAGGCCGCCTTGAGCGCCCCGAGGATGCGCGGCTTGTCGTCGACGACGACGTAGTGGCGCGCCGGAAAGGTGCGCCTGACCTCGTCGAGCATCAGTTCCTTGTGCACGTAGATCAGCACGCGCCCCTCGACGGCGCGCCACAGCCCCGAGCGCTGGATCTTGCGCGGCTGGAACACGACGTCGCCGTCCGACAGGATCACCGCCGGCCCGAGCCTGCCCATGCGCGCGAGCGCGTCGAGCGCGCCCGGATACACGCGATCCTGGAACGGGTAGTCCACCAGGAAGCTCGACATCTGCAGCAGCGCCTGCGCCTGCACGCCCTTGCCCTCCACGTCCTTGCGATAGAGCTGCAGCGCGCCCAGGTAGTCGGCGTAGCCGAGCTCGTCGCGCAGCTTCTCGAACAGCGTCCAGTAGCGCCCGGAACAGGCGACGCCGAACTCCTGGATCAGGTGGTCGCGCAGGTCGGCGATGATGTGGTCGTTGTCGAGCAGCGTGTTGTCCACGTCGACGAGGAAGACCACATCGTGGAGGAGGGAAGCCATCGGCGTCAGGGCCTTTGCAATCGGATCAGACTCAGGAACGGGTACTGAACGCTGGCTCAGGCAAGCGGTTTGCCGTTCGAGTCCCTGGTTCGCTGCAATGCTGAGCAAGCCCCATACCTGCTTTTTCAAAGCGGACACACAAAGTCCGATTCAATCGCCCCGCCGAAAGACCCCCCATGTCCGACTCGCTCGACCAGCAATGCATCGACACGCTGCGCTTCCTCTCCGTCGACATGGTGCAGAACGCCGACAGCGGCCACCCCGGCCTGCCGCTCGACGCTGCGCCGATGGCCTACGTGCTGTGGACGCGCTTCCTCAAGCACCATCCCGCCAACCCGCAGTGGGCCGACCGCGACCGCTTCGTGCTGTCGGCCGGCCATGGCTCGGCGCTGCTGTACAGCCTGCTGCAGGTCACGGGCTACGGCCTGACCATCGACGACCTGAAGCAGTTCCGCCAATGGGGCAGCAAGACGCCGGGCCACCCCGAGCGGGGCCACACGGCCGGCGTCGAGGTCACCACGGGGCCGCTGGGCCAGGGCCTCGCGAACGCGGTGGGCATGGCCATCGCCGAGGCGCAGCTGGCCGGCACCTACAACCGCGACGGTCATGCGGTCGTCGACCACCGCACCTGGGCCCTCGTCAGTGACGGCGACCTGATGGAAGGCGTGGCGTCCGAGGCGGCGTCGCTGGCGGGCCACCTGAAGCTGGGCAAGCTGGTGTGCCTGTACGACGACAACGAGGTCACGCTGTCCGCCGGCACCGCCATCACCTTCACCGAGGACCGCGCCAAGCGCTTCGAAGCCTACGGCTGGCAGACGCTGCACGTGGCCGACGGCAACGACGTCGACGCGCTCGACCGCGCGCTGCAGTCGGCCGTGGCCGACACGACGCGCCCCAGCTTGATCCTCGTGCGCACCCACCTGGGGTACGGTTCACCGAAGCAGGACAGTTTCAAGGCCCACGGCTCGCCGCTGGGCGACAAGGACGTCGCCGCCACCAAGGCCAAGCTCGGCTGGCCAGAGTCGCCCACGTTCTACGTGCCCGACGCGGCCGCCGCGAAGTTCGGCGAGGCGCAACTGTCCGGCGAGAAGGCCGAGGGCGAGTGGAACCGGCGCCTGGACGCCTACGCGAAGGCCTTCCCGGACCTGTCCAGGGAACTCGAGGCGCGGCTGAAGGGCGAATTGTCCGAAGGCTGGGATGCCGACATGCCCACCTTCCCCGCCGACGCCAAGGGGCTGTCCACGCGCGTCGCCGGCAAGCATATCCTCGCGGCGATCGGCGGGAAGCTGCCGTCGCTGGTGGGCGGCTCGGCCGACCTCGACCCGTCCACGTTCACCAACCTCGTCGGCTTCGGCGACTTCGGCCCCGCGCCCGCGGCCGACGCGAAGAAGGTGGAGGGCGCCGACGCCGGCGGCACCAGCCGGGCCGGCCGCAACCTGCACTTCGGGGTGCGCGAGCACGCGATGGGCGCGATCGTCAACGGCCTGGCCGCGCACGGCGGCTTCATTCCCTACGGCTCCACCTTCCTGATCTTCTCCGACTACATGCGCCCGGCCATCCGCCTGGCGGCGCTGCAGAAGCTGCACGCGCTGCACGTGTTCACGCACGACAGCATCGCGCTCGGCGAAGACGGCCCCACGCACCAGCCCATCGAGCAGCTGGTCAGCCTGCGCGCCATCCCCGGCCTCACGGTGATCCGTCCGGCCGACGCCAACGAGACCGCGGTCGCGTGGAAGGTGGCCGTGACGTCGCGCGACGGGCCCGTGCTGCTGGTGCTCACGCGCCAGGACGTGCCCACGATCGATCGCAGCAAGCATCCGGCCGCCACCGGCCTGGTCAACGGCGGCTACATCCTCAGCGGGGCCGGCGACGACACGCCGGACCTGATCCTGATCGCGAGCGGCTCGGAGGTGAGCCTGATCACGGCCGCGGCCGAGACGCTGGGCCAGGAGGGCGTCAAGGTGCGCTGCGTCTCGATGCCCAGCTGGGACCTGTTCGACGCGCAGCCGCCCGCCTACCGCGACACCGTGCTGCCGCCGGCCGTGACGAAGCGCCTGGCCGTCGAGGCCGGAGCCACGCTGGGCTGGGAGCGCTACGTGGGCCAGGCGGGTGACGTCATCGGCATCGACCACTTCGGCGCGTCGGCCCCGGCCAAGGTGCTGCTGAAGGAGTTCGGCTTCAGCGCCGACAACGTGGTGGCGCGCGCGCGCAAGCTCCTGCGCAAGTAGATGGCCGATGCCGATGGAGGCGATGGCGGCTCGAAGACCGCGGTCTGGGCCGCCCTGATCGGCAACGTGCCGGTGGCCGTCACGAAGGCGGGGGCGGCGGTGTTCACGGGCAGCTCGGCCATGCTCAGCGAGACGGTGCACTCGTTCGTCGACACCGGCAACGAGCTGCTGCTGCTGCTGTACGGCATGCGCGTGGCCAGGAAGAAGGCCGATCGCGATCATCCCGCCGGCTACGGCCGCGAACTCTACTTCTGGAGCTTCAGCGCCGCAGATCGAGGAGATGGTCGCCGACGTCGAGCGGCGCATCCAGGACGTGCATCCGGAGGTGGCGTCGCTGTTCGTCAAGCCGCAGAACCCCGCCCAGTATTCGCGCACGGTGCGCGAGAGGTTCGGCGAGAACGTGGCCGACGCGACGCGCGCGCCGCAGACACCCGTCACCGCGTCCTGAGCGCGGAAGAAAGTCTCACGCGCGCGTGAGCGTAGTCGCCGCCATAGCCGGCCCGGCCATCGCTATCGTCTCCCTCCAGGACAACCGGAGACCACGCTTGCAACCCACCCAGATCCCACTCGAACTTGACGCGGACGCCCTCGAGGCGCCCGCCATCACCGTCGGCCTGTTCTTCGGCGGCCGCTCCGCCGAACACGAGGTCTCCATCCGCTCGGCTGCCACGCTGCATGCCGCGCTGCTCGACGCCGGCTATCGGGTGGTGCCCATCGGCATCGAGCGCACCGGCGCCTGGCGCTACATGCCGCTGGCGGGCGGCGCGTTCGTGGACCGCGTCGACGCGGGCGCCTGCGCGGTGGCGCTCGCGCCCGGGCGCGGCGGCCAGCTGATGGCCTGCGAGCCCTCGGACAGCGCCGGCGAGCTGCCGCGCATCGACGTCGCGTTCCCCGCGCTGCACGGGCCGTTCGGCGAGGACGGCTGCCTGCAAGGCCTGCTCGAGACCTGCGCGGTCCCCTATGTCGGCGCCGGTGTGTTCGGTGGCGCCGCGACGATGGACAAGGAGGTGACGAAACGGCTGCTGCTGCAGGCCGGCCTGCCGGTCGTGCCCTATCGCGTGCACCGCCGCGGCCATGCCGCCCCCACGTATGCGCACCTCGCCGAACGGCTCGGCCCGCGCCTGTTCGTCAAGCCGGCGTCGCTCGGCTCGTCGATCGGCGCGAATCCCGCGCACGACGACGCGTCGCTGGCCTTCGCACTGGCCGCCGCGCTGGCGCACGGCGACAAGGTGCTGATCGAGCGCCGCATCGACGGGCGCGAGCTGGAGTGTGGCGTGATCGAGGTGCGCGGCGATGCGGTCGCCTCGGTCGTCGGCGAGATCGCCACCGGCGCCGGGCACCCGTTCTACGACTACGCGGCCAAGTACCTGGCGGCGGACGGCGCGACGCTGGCCATCCCGTCACCGCTGGAAGCCGCCACCGCCAACCGGCTGCGCGAGCTCGCCCGCGAGGCCTTCCACGTGCTGGGCTGCCGCGACCTGGCCCGCGTGGACTTCTTCCTCGACGCGCACGGCCAGGTGTTCGTCAACGAGGTCAATACGCTGCCTGGCTTCACCTCCATCAGCCTGTTCCCGCGCCTGTTCGAGGCATCGGGAATGCCGCTGCGCGAGCAGGTGAAGCACCTCGTCGAGCAGGCGCTCGCACGTGGCTGAGGCCCGCGTGGCGGCAGGTGCCCCTCGCGGGGTCCGGGGCAGACCGGCCAACTCGTCTTCACACCGGATTGATCGGGTTTCACACCCGCAAACGCCGTCTGCGTCGGCTTGCGGTGGCCTTCGGCGCCTCGCGCGCCCACGATGCGCTCCACGAGCACGGCGCCAGTCGGCGTCGATCAACGGGCAGGCTCGCGGCCCGCAACCGAAGGAGGGCCAGGCGATGGCGGGTTGCGGGGCGCCCGGCGGACCGGCCCACGCGCCGCCGGGCTGGCATGCGCAACGCACCGGGGCGGCGTGGCACGAGTCGATCGTCGGCTTGTGGAAGGTGTCGTGGACGTCCGACGGTACGGAGTTCAACATTTCCGGCGCGCGCACGTACAAGCTCGACCACCTCGCACTGGCCTGGGCCATCGCCGACTCGCCAGGCGCCCCGGTCGTGCCGTCGGTCTTTCTCGGCCCGGCCGTCATCCTGCAGACGATCACGCTGAGCCTGTCACGGGCACGCGGATCACCGCGGACTGACGCTCAGGCCGCCTCGGGCAACGCGGGCGCGGCCGCGACCAGGGCGCGCGCCATCTCGCCGATGCGCATCAACGCATGCCGCTGGGCGTCGTCCCAGCGCCCACCCACGCCCAGCCGGATGCAGTGGCGATAGCGGTCGGTGGCGCTGAACAGCGTGCCGGGCGCGATGGCGATGCGTTCGGCCAGGCAGGCGGTGAACAGCGCCTGCGAGTCGACGACGCGCGGCATCTCCACCCACAGCACGTAGCCGCCGGACGGATCGGTGACGCGCGTGCCCTTGGGGAAGCTGCCCGCGATCAGGCGGCGCGCCTCGTCCACGCGCACGCCGATGGTGTGGCGCATCTGGCGGAAGCCCGCCTCGTTGCCGGTGTGGCCCAGCAGCTCGGCCATCGCGAGTTCGACGAAGGTGGTCTGCGACCCGCTGGTGGCCATCTTCATGCGGCGCACGGGCTCGCTCCAGCGGCCGGCCTCCAACCACCCCACGCGCAGGCCGGGCGCGATCGTCTTGGAGAACGACCCGCACAGCATCACGTGGCCCGTCGGGTCGAACGAGCGCACCGCGCGGCGCCGGTCTTCCTGCTCCGCGAGGTCGTTGTGCAGCACGTCCTCCACCATCGCGATGCCGCGCTCGCCCACCATGCGCGCCAGTCGCTTGCGATCGGCCGTGGGCAGGCTGCCGCCCATCGGGTTGGACAGCGTGGGCGACATCAGGAGCGCCTTGACGGGCTGCGTGTCGAGCGCGAGTTCCAGCGCGTCCAGCGACAGGCCGTCGCGGGGATGCGTGGGGATCTCCAGCGCACGCAGGTGCAGGCTCTGCAGGATCTCCAGGAAGCCGAAGTACGTGGGCGACTCCAGCGCCACGATGTCGCCCGGCCGGGTGACGGCGCGCAGGCACAGCGTGATCGACTCTAGGCAGCTGTTGGTGGCGACGATGTCGCGCGGCTGCAGCTGGCAGCCCAGGCGCAGCGCGTAGCGCGCCACCGCGCGCCGCAGCTCGTCGTGGCCGGAACCCAGCGCGTACTCGCACAGTACCGCGCGATGGCGCTGCGCCGCGCGCATCACCGTGCGGCGGATGCGTTCCACCGAGAACAGTTCGGCGCTGGGGCTGGCGGCGCCGAACGAGATGTAGCCCTGCTCGTGCGCGAAGCGCAGCGTGTAGGCGGCCAGCGCGTCGATGTCGACCTCGCGCGAATCGGGCGGCGGCTGCGTGGCCTCGGGCACCGGCGGGCGCGGCGGCCGCGCGACCACGAAGAAGCCGGAGCGCGGACGCGTCTCCACCAGGCGCATGTCCTCCAGCGCCCGATAGGCCTGGACGGCCGTCGACAGGGACACCCCGTGTTGAGCCGCAAGATCCCGCAAGGAAGGCAGGCGCTCGCCGCGGGCGAGCACGCCGGTGCGGATCGAGGCGGCCAGCGTCTGGGCGATCTGCAGGTAGAGCGTGTCGGACGAGTCCATGCCCGATTCTGTCTTGGCTGCAGTCCCGCAGACCAGTACAGATGGCCGGGAATTCGACCGTGACAGTGCGGCGGCGCGCCGATCTGTACTGCTGCAGATGGCCGTCCGTTGTGGCTGTCTTGCACGGGCGCGAGTGCCTAGAGTCGATGCCATGGACACCCCATTCGCACTCCGCCCGCCCCTGGCCAGCCGCTCGCGCCACGCCTCCGACGCCGCCATCCGCCTGGCCGGCCACGCCACTTTCGCGCGCACCCTGCCGGCGGGCGCCTGCATCGTCGTGCAGTCGGGCCGAGTCTGGCTGACGCAGGCCGGCGACGCCAACGACTATTTCGTCGACGGCGGCCAGCGGCATGTGGTGGCGCGCGGCGGCCGCGTGGTGATCGAGAGCTTCACGCCGCAGGCGGTGCTGCGCGTGCTGCCGGAGGCCACGACGGCGCGGCCCGGATTCCCGTGACGCTCAGTGCGGCGTCTCCATCGCCACGGTGTACTCGCCCAGGCGCGCCAGCCGATTCAGCCGCGCGCGCTCCACCAGCGCCTTCTGGGCCGCCGCCACGTTCTCCTTCTTGCCGGCCCAGGCCTTCATCGCCGGATCCTGGATCGCGCGGGCGAACGAGAACGCCAGCGGCCACGGCAGTCGGTCGCCATGGCGCACATGCATCGCGTTGAGGCGTGCCGACGCGTCGGGCGCCGACTGGCCGCCCGAGAGGAAGGCGATGCCGCCCACCGCGGCGGGCACGCTGCGCAGGAACACGCGGACGGTGGCGTCGGCGACGTCCGCGGCGCTGTCCTGCACCGGGCATTTCAGGCCCGGCACCACCATGTTGGGCTTGAGGATCATGCCTTCCAGCAGCACGCGCTGGGTGCGCAGCGCATCGAACACGAAGTGCAGCGCACGCTCGGTGACCTCGGCGCAGCGTGCCAGGGTGTGCGCGCCGTCCATCAGCACCTCGGGCTCGACGATGGGCACGATGCCCGCTTCCTGGCACAGCGCGGCGTAGCGCGCGAGCGCCTGCGCGTTGGCCTCGAGGCAGCCGCGTGACGGTGCATTGCTCGAATCGTCTATCGTGATGACCGCGCGCCACTTGGCGAAGCGCGCGCCCATCTTCGAATACTCGGCGAGCCGCTCGCGCAGTCCGTCCAGGCCCTCGGCAACCAGTTCGCCGTCGTGCAGCGCCAGCGGCTTCGCGCCGGCGTCCACCTTGATGCCCGGCACGATGCCCACCTTCTCCAGGGCCTGCGCGAACGGCACGTCGGCGAAGGTCGTCGAGCGGATGGTCTCGTCGTAGAGGATGGCGCCGCCGATCGATTCGGCCAGCCCCGGCGCGCCGACGATCATGTCGCGGTAGGCGCGCCGCATCTCGGGCGTCTCGGGAATGCCCAGCGCGGCGAAGCGCTTGTCGGCGGTCGGGTTGCTCTCGTCCATCGCCAGCAGGCCCTTGCCGTCGGCGGTGAGGGCGGCGGCGGTCGCCTTGAGGATCTCTGCGTTCATGGCGTGCTCCATTTCCAGTTGCGGATCTCGGGCAGATCCTGTCCGTTGGCGTCGATGTACTGCTTGTGTTCCACGAGCTTCGCCTGCAAGGTCCGCTTCACCGCCAGGCCGCGTTCGCCGGTCTGCGGCAGCCGGTCGATCGCGTCCATGGCGAGATGGAAACGGTCCAGGTCGTTCAGCACGGTCATGTCGAAGGCCGTGGTGATCGTGCCTTCCTCCTTGTAGCCGCGCACGTGCATGTTGTCATGGTTGGCACGCCGATAGGTCAGGCGATGGATCAGCCACGGATACGCGTGGAACGCGAAGATCACCGGCTTGTCGCGGGTGAACAACTCGTCGAACGCGCGCTCCTCGAGCCCGTGCGGATGCTCCGAATGCGGCATCAGGCGACACAGGTCGACCACGTTGACCACGCGCACCTTCAAGGCCGGCAGGTGCTCGCGCAGCAGCGCCACGGCGGCCATCGTCTCCAGCGTGGGAACGTCGCCGCAGCACGCCATGACCACGTCGGGGCCGGTGTCCGATGCGGCGTCCTCGTTGCCGGCCCAGTCCCAGATGCCGATGCCGGCCGCGCAGTGCGATGCGGCCTGGTCCATCGTCAGCCACAGCGGCGCCGGGTGCTTGCCGGCCACCACCACGTTGACGTAGTGGCGGCTGCGCAGGCAGTGGTCCATCACCGACAGCAGGCAGTTCGCGTCGGGTGGAAGGTACACGCGCACGACCTCGGGCTTCTTGTTCATCACGTGGTCGATGAAACCCGGATCCTGGTGCGTGAACCCATTGTGGTCCTGGCGCCAGACATGCGACGCGAGCAGGTAGTTCAGCGACGCGATCTTCGCGCGCCACGGCAGCTTCGCCGTGACCTTCAACCACTTGGCGTGCTGGTTGAACATCGAGTCGACGATGTGGATGAAGGCCTCGTAGCAGTTGAACAAGCCGTGCCGGCCGGTGAGCAGGTAGCCCTCCAGCCAGCCTTCGCACTGGTGCTCGCTGAGGACCTCCATCACCCGCCCCGCCCGGGCCAGGAACTCGTCGCCGTCGACCGTCGCGCCCTCCCATTGGCGCGCGGTCTTCTCGAACACGGCCTCCAGGCCGTTGGACAGCGTCTCGTCCGGCCCGAACAGGCGGAAGTTTCGCGTCGGCTCGTTCAGCGCGATCACGTCGCGAACGAACTTGCCGAGCACGTGGGTATCGCCGATGCCCGCGGCGCCGGGGTGCGGCACGTCGACGGCGTAGTCGCGGAAGTCGGGCATGTGAAGGTCGCGCAGCAGCAGGCCGCCGTTCGCGTGCGGGTTCGCGCCCATGCGGCGCTCGCCGGCGGGGGCGAGGGCCGCAATCTCGTCCTTCAGGCGGCCATCCGAGTGGAACAGCTCGTGCGGCCGGTAGCTTTGCAGCCAGGCCTCGAGCAGGCGCAGGTGCTCGGGGTTGGCGCGCGGATCCGACAGGGGAACCTGGTGCGAGCGGAACGTGCCCTCCACCTTCAGGCCGTCGATCTCCTTCGGCCCGGTCCAGCCCTTGGGCGAGGCCAGCACGATCATCGGCCAGCGCGGGCGCTCGACGACGCCGTCGTGGCGCGCCGCGTGCTGGATCGCGCGGATGCGTTCGACGCAAGCGTCGAGGGCCCCCGCCATCGCGTCATGCATCGGATCGGGCTCATGGCCTTCCACGAACAGGGCCTCCCAGCCGTAGCCTTGCAGCAACTGCGCGAGCTCGGCGCGCGGGATGCGCGCGAGGATCGTCGGATTCGAGATCTTGTAGCCGTTCAGATGCAGGATGGGCAGCACGGCCCCATCGCCCACCGGGTCGAGGAACTTGTTCGAATGCCAGGCGGTGGCCAACGGCCCCGTCTCCGCCTCGCCGTCGCCGATGACGCAGGCGACGACGAGCCCGGGGTTGTCGAACACCGCGCCGAACGAATGCGACAGCGAGTAGCCGAGTTCGCCGCCCTCGTGGATCGAGCCCGGCGTCTCCGGCGAGGCGTGGCTCGGGATGCCGCCCGGAAACGAGAACTGCCTGAACAGGCGTCGCAGTCCGGCCTCGTCGCGCGAGACGTCCGGGTAGATCTCGCTGTAGCTGCCCTCCAGGTACGTGTTGGCGACGACCGCGGGGCCGCCGTGGCCGGGCCCGCTGACGTAGATCATGTCGAGGTCGTACTTCGCGATCACGCGGTTCAGGTGGGCGTAGATGAAGTTCTGGCCCGGCGTCGTGCCCCAGTGGCCCAGCAGCATGTGCTTGATGTCGTCGACCTGGAGCGGACGCTTCAGCAGCGGGTTGTCGAACAGGTAGATCTGCCCGACCGCGAGGTAGTTCGCCGCCCGCCACCAGGCGTCGATGCGCGTACGCGCCTCGGGTGTCAGGGCGGCGGCCGTGGGGACGAGTGCAGTCATCGTGTGCCTTCTTGCCCGGAGGCATCGCATGCAAGCAGATCGCGAACGGCGCGCGCGATCACGTGCGCCTCGTTCGTGCGGATCACGTGCACCGCGACGCGGCCCGTGGGTGAGGAGATCAGGCCGCGGGCGTCGGCATTGCTGGCGGCGTCGATCTCGAGGCCCAGGAACCGCAGCCCGTCGCAGATGCGCGCGCGGACGGCGGCCGCGTTCTCGCCGATGCCCCCGGCGAAGACGAGCGTGTCGAGGCCGCCCAGCGCCGCCGCGAAGCTGCCGATCGCCTTGCGGGCCTGGTAGCAGAACAGCGCCACCGCATCGGCGGCACGCGGATCGTCGGCCTCGGCGGCGAGCAGCTCGCGCATGTCCGCGCTCAGCCCCGAGACGCCCAGCAATCCGGACTCGTGGTTGACCATCTTCAGGAAATCCGCGCCGCCCATGCCCGCGGTTCTTTCCAGGTACGGGCCCAGGCTCGGATCCAGGTCGCCGCAGCGGGTGCCCATCACGAGCCCCGCCGTGGGCGTGAAGCTCATGGTCGTGTCGACGCAGCGGCCGTCGCGCACCGCGGCCAGGCTCGCGCCGCCGCCCAGGTGGGCCAGGATCACGCGGCCGCGTGCCACCCTGGCACCGGCGCTGCGTTCGAGCGCGCGCATCAGGAAGTCGTAGGACAGCCCGTGGAAGCCGTAGCGCCGCAGTCCCCGGGACTCGAATCGATGCGGGATCGGCAGCAGCGAGGCCACCCGGGGCAGGTGGCGATGGAACTGCGTGTCGAAGCAGGCGAACTGCGGCAGCTGGGGCAGCGCCGCCTGGGCGGCTTCCACCAGGCGGATCTCCACCGGCAGGTGATCCGGATCCACGGGTTCGATGCGCTTGAGGTCGGCCAGCAACGCCGGCGTGATGCGCTCGGGATCGAAATGATCCATTCCGTGCACGATGCGATGCCCGACCGCGGCCAGGTCATCGCCCTGGCCTGCTTGCCGCAACCATTGCACGAGCGCGTGGATCGCCTCGCCGGGGTCGCGCGCCGAGATCGACTGACGCGCCCCGGCCGCCAACACGCCGTCGATCGCCAGGTGCGCATCGTCGTGCCCGATGCGTTCCACAGTGCCGCTGCAGACAGGTGTCAGGCCGTCGTCCGCCTTCACCACCGCGAAACGGATGCTGGATGAGCCCCCGTTGAGAACGAGGATGCGGGGAAATGGCATCGGCATGGAAGGAAAGGTTCAGCCCGGGCCAGTGGCAATCCACGCACCTGCCGTCCTTGCGCAAGGCTTGCGAACTCGGCCGTTGGGCATGTCACTTGCCGAAAGTCCGGATGCCCGCGTTCTCGTCATCGACTCATCCGTGCGCGATGATGGCGCCACGAAACTTCGAAAGTCAGCAGTGCAACTCGGAATGATCGGTTTGGGACGTATGGGCGCCAACATGGCGCGTCGGGTGATGAGCCAGGGCCACCAATGCGTGGTGACGGATCCGAACGCCGATGCGGTCGCGAAGATGGTCGCCGCGGGGGCCGTCGGCGCCGCCACGCTCCAGGAGTTGGCCGGCAAGATGGACAAGCCGCGCGCCGTCTGGATGATGGTGCCGGCCGGCATCGTCGACAAGGTACTCGACGACCTGATCGCGCACCTGGAGCCCGGCGACATCATCATCGACGGCGGCAACTCGTACTACCGCGACGACATCGACCGCGCGAAGAAGCTCAAGGACGCCGGCCTCCACTACGTCGATTGCGGCACCAGCGGCGGCATCGCCGGCCAGGATCGCGGCTACTGCCTGATGGTGGGCGCCGAGCAGGCGGTCTTCGACCACCTCACGCCGATCTTCAAGGCGCTGGCACCCGGCGTCGACGCGGCCTCGCGCACGCCCGGACGAACCGGCGAGGCGTCGAACGCCGAGAACGGCTTCCTGCACTGCGGCCCGAACGGCGCCGGCCACTTCGTGAAGATGGTGCACAACGGCATCGAGTACGGAATGATGGCCGCGTTCGCCGAAGGCTTCAACATCCTCAAGCACGCCAACATCGGCAAGCAGCAGCACACCGCCGACGCCGAGACGGCGCCGATGCGCGAGCCGCAGTACTACCAGTTCGACATCGACGTGCCGCAGGTGGCCGAGGTGTGGCGCCGCGGCAGCGTCGTCGGCTCGTGGCTGCTCGACCTCACCGCCAAGGCGCTGGTGGCCGATCCGCAGCTGTCCGCGTTCGGCGGCCACGTGTCCGACTCCGGCGAGGGCCGCTGGACGATCCAGGCCGCCATCGACGAAGGCGTGCCCACCCAGGTGCTCAGCGCCGCGCTGTACGACCGCTTCTCGTCGCGTGGCGAGGGCACGTTCGCCAACCAGATCCTGTCCGCGATGCGCGCCGAGTTCGGCGGACACGCGGAAAAGAAAGCCTAGCCCCTCCATGACCGACGACACGAAGACCCCCAGCCACCCGCATTCCGACGCCCTCGTGCTGTTCGGCTTCACGGGCGACCTCGCCAACAAGAAGATCTTCCCCGCGCTGTACGCGATGGCGAAGCGCGGCGAGCTGGTGCCTCGTGTGGTCGGCGTCGCCGGGCGCGCCCTGAGCGACGACGAGGTGCACCAGAAGGTGCGCGACTCGATCGAGAAGGAAGGCGGCGGCATCACCGACGCCGCCGCCTTCGACAAGCTGCAGCAGGCGATCCGCTACGTCGGCGGCGACTACAACAAGCCCGAGACCTTCGAGGCGCTGAAGAAGGCGCTGGACGGCGCGAAGCGACCGGCCCACTACCTGGCGGTGCCCCCGACGCTGTTCGAGACCGTCATCAGGAGCCTGGGCACGGCGGGCCTCGCGAAGGACGCGCGCCTGATCGTGGAAAAGCCCTTCGGGCGCGACCTGGCCTCGGCCAAGGAGCTCGACCAGGTGGCGCGCTCGGTGTTCCCGGAGGACGCGATCTTCCGCATCGACCACTATCTCGGCAAGGAGGCGATCATGAACCTCCTGTACTTCCGCTTCGCGAACTCGTTCCTCGAGCCGCTGTGGTGCCGCGATCACGTCGCCAGCGTGCAGATGACCATGTCGGAGGACTTCGGCGTGGGCGACCGCGGCGCATTCTACGAGACGGCCGGCACGCTGCGCGACGTGGTCGAGAACCATCTGTTCCAGATCGTGGCGCTGCTCGCGATGGAGGCGCCGAAGTCCCGCGGTTTCGCCGACCTGCAGGTGGCCAAGGCGGACGTGTTCAAGGCGCTGCGGCCGGTCCGGCCCGATGACCTGGTGCGCGGCCAGTACGACGGCTACCGCCAGGAAAAGGACGTGGCGCCCGACTCCGACGTGGAGACCTACGTCGCGCTGCGCGTGCATGTGGACACGCCGCGCTGGAAGGACGTGCCGTTCTACCTGCGCGCCGGCAAGAAGCTGCCCAACACCGCCGTGGAGGTGCAGGTCCAGTTCAAGCCGCCGCGGCAGGCGCTGTTCGAGGACGCCGGCGGCCGCCCCAACTACCTGCGCTTCCGGCTGCAGCCCACCTCGGCCATCGCGCTGGCGGCGCGCGTGAAGAACGTCGGCAAGGAGTTCGTCGGCCAGCAGCTCGAGCTCTACGCCAGCGAAGACCTCAGCGGCGAAGAGGCCCCGTACGATCGGCTGCTGGGCGATGCGATGACCGGCGACGGCTCGCTGTTCACCGGCCTGGAGGCCGTCGAGGCCGCCTGGACGGCGGTCGACGATATCCTCGTGAACCATCCCAGGGTCGTCGCGTACAAGCCCGGCACCTGGGGCCCGCCCGAGGCCGATGCATTGATCTCGGCCGACGGCGGCTGGCAGGCGCCGGTGCCCGAGGACGGCGGCGGCAAGACAGCGAAGAAGGGCACCTGATGAGCAAGACGCTGACGCAGAAATCGAGCTGGAAGGCGCTTGAGAGCCACCACCGCAAGATCGCGAAGAAGCACCTGCGCGAGCTGTTCGCCGAAGACGTGACGCGCGGCACGCGGCTGACGCTGGAGGCCGCGGGCCTCTACCTCGACTACTCGAAGAACCGCGTCACCGACAAGACGCTGAAGCTGCTGCTCGCGCTGGCCGAGGACTGCGGCCTGCGGGACAAGATGGCCGCGATGTTCCGGGGCGACCGCATCAACACCACCGAGAACCGCGCCGTGCTGCACATCGCGCTGCGTGCGCCCCGGTGGCAACAGATCGTGCTGGACGGCGTGGACGTGGTGCCCGGCGTGCACGAGGTGCTGGACCGCATGGCCGCCTTCTCCGACCAGGTGCGCGACGGCCGCTGGCGCGGCTTCACCGGCAAACGGATCCGGCACGTGATCAACATCGGCATCGGCGGCTCCGACCTCGGCCCGGTGATGGCCTACGAGGCGCTGCGCCACTACGCCCACGCCGAGCTCGACTTCCGGTTCGTCTCCAACGTCGACTCCACCGACCTGACCGAGGCCACGCGCGGGCTCGATCCGGCCCAGACGCTTTTCATCGTGTCCTCGAAGACGTTCACCACGCTGGAGACGATGACCAACGCCAAGGCCGCGCGCGACGCGCTGGTCGCTCAGCTGGGCAGCGAGGACGCGGTGGCGCGCCATTTCGTGGCCGTGTCCACCAACGCCGACGGCGTGAAGGCCTTCGGCATCGCCGAGTCCAACATGTTCGGATTCGAGGACTGGGTGGGCGGCCGCTACTCGATGGACTCGGCCATCGGCCTGTCCACGATGCTCGCCATCGGGCCGGAGAATTTCGAGGCGATGCTGGCCGGCTTCCACGAGATGGACGAGCACTTCCGCAGCGCGCCGCTGGACCAGAACCTGCCGGTGCTGCTGGGCCTGCTCTCGCTGTGGAACAACGACTTCCTCGGCTTCTCCACGCTGGCCGTGCTGCCCTACGAGCAGTACCTGAAGCGCTTCCCGGCCTACCTGCAGCAGCTCACGATGGAGAGCAACGGCAAGCACGTGACGCTGGACGGCGAGCAGGTGAGGGTCGACACGTCGCCCGTGGTCTGGGGCGAGCCCGGCACCAATGGCCAGCACTCGTTCTACCAGCTGATCCACCAGGGCACGCGCATCGTGCCATGCGACTTCATCGGCTTCTGCACCGCGCTCGCGCCCATCGGGGGCCAGCACGACCTGCTGATCGCCAACCTCATCGCGCAGGCCGAGGCGCTGGCCTTCGGCAAGACCGCCAAGCAGGTGCAGGACGAGGGCGTCGCGCCCGAGCTGGTGCCGCACAAGGTCTTCGAAGGCAACCGGCCCAGCAACACGATCCTCGTCGACGCACTGACGCCCGGCGCGTTGGGCAAGCTGGTGGCGTTGTACGAGCACAGCGTGTTCACGCAGGGCGCGGTCTGGAACATCGATTCCTTCGACCAGTGGGGCGTCGAACTCGGCAAGGCGCTGGCCTCCAAGGTGATTCCCGAGCTGCAAAGCCCGCATGATCCCGAACTGGCGCACGACAGCTCCACCAACGCGCTGATCCGCCGCTATCGCCAACGCCGCAGAACCTGAAGACCCCATGGCCCAGATCATCTCCCCCCTCGCCGGCAAGCCGGCCCCGCGCTCGTCGCTGGTCGACATCCCCAAGCTGGTCAGCGCGTACTACTCGGTCATTCCCGATCCGGCGGAGCCCTCGCAACGCGTGGCGTTCGGCACCTCGGGCCACCGCGGCAACGCGTTCGACGCCTCGTTCAACGAGCGTCACGTGCTGGCGATCACGCAGGCGATCTGCGACTACCGGAAGTCGAAGGGTATCGACGGCCCGCTGTTCATCGGCATCGACACGCATGCGCTGTCCGAGCCCGCGCTGCGCAGCGCGCTGGAGGTGCTGGCTGCCAACGGCGTGGACACCATGCTGGCGATGAACGACGAGTACACGCCCACCCCGGCCGTCTCGCACGCGATCATCACGCACAACCGCGAGCGCACGACGGGCCTGGCGGACGGCATCGTGGTGACGCCTTCGCACAACCCGCCCGACAACGGCGGCTTCAAGTACAACCCGACCAACGGCGGGCCGGCCGCCGAGGACATCACCAAGGGCGTGCAGGACGCGGCCAACGCCTACCTCGAGAAAGAGCTCGCGGGCGTGAAGCGCACGACGTACGCGAAGGCGCTCGCCGCGTCCACCACGCATCGCCACGACTATCTCGGCTGGTACGTGGCCGACCTCGGCAACGTGGTCGACATGGCCGCGATCCGCGACTCGAAGATCCACCTGGGGGTCGACCCGCTGGGCGGCGCCGGCGTGCACTACTGGGGCCGCATCGCCGACCAGTACCGGCTCGACCTCGGCGTGGTCTCGGACGTCGTCGACCCCACCTTCGGCTTCATGACCCTGGACTGGGACGGCAAGATCCGCATGGACCCGTCGTCGCCCTACGCGATGGCGCGCCTGGTCGACCTCAAGAGCCAGTTCGACGTCGCGTTCGCCTGCGACACCGACCACGACCGCCACGGCATCGTCACCCGCAGCGCCGGCCTGATGCAGCCCAACGCCTACCTGGCCGTGGCCATCGACTACCTGTTCCGCAACCGCCCGCAATGGGGCGCCAACGCGGCCATCGGCAAGACGGTGGTGTCCTCGCGCATGATCGACCTCGTCGCGCAGCGTCTGCAACGCAAGATGATCGAGGTGCCCGTCGGCTTCAAGTGGTTCGCCGCCGGACTGGCCGACGGCAGCCTGGGCTTCGGCGGCGAGGAGAGCGCCGGCGCCTCGTTCCTGCGCCGCGACGGCACGTCATGGACGACCGACAAGGACGGCCTGACGCTGGCGCTCCTGGCCGCCGAGATCACGGCGAAGACCGGCAGCGACCCGGGCGCACTCTACGAGAAGATGACGCAGGAGCTCGGCAAGCCCGTGTCGGACCGCGTGGAAGCGCCGGCCGATGCGCAGCAGAGGAAGCGCCTGTCCGCGCTCGCCCCCGACGCGATCACCACCAAGGAGATCGCCGGCGAGCCGATCACCGAGGTCACCGCCACCGCCCCCGGCAACGGCGCGGCCATCGGCGGCATCCGCGTCAGCTCGAAGAGCGGCTGGTTCGCGGCACGGCCGTCAGGCACCGAGGAGATCTACAAGATCTATGCCGAGAGCTTCGAGGGCGACGCACACCTGAAGCGGCTGCTGGACGAGGCGCAGGCGTTGGTGGACAAGGCGATTGCCTAGTGTCGTGATTGAGAAATTCGTTGAAGAATCCTGCCCAGAACGGCCGCATCCGTCGTTGCGCCCGCTCGCGAGGCCGCCCAGCATCGTGTCGCGGGCGCGCCTAGTCTGCGACCGTTCTGGACAGGATTCGGTACCGTCATTTCTTCGCTCCAGACCTATTCAACGAATTTCCCAATCACGACACTAGTGCTTGGCTCGTCAGGCCCGGGCTGGCTTCATCATTCGCGTCATCTGCCTGAACATGAACTGCGGCGCGATGCGGCTCATCGCGTTCAACATGTTCGCCAGGCCAGGCCGGATTTCTTCGCGTCCCCGCTCGATCCCGACGATCGCCGCGTGGGCCAGCGCCTCGACGGTCATTCCCTTGCTTCCCTTGAGCTCCGCCTCGAATTCGGCATGCATCAACCGGGTCTCGACCGGCGGCGGGGCCACCTCGAAAACGCGCACTCCGCTGCCGGCGAGCTGCACGCGCAACGCGCGGGTGTAGGCATGCAGCGCCGCCTTTGCCGCGCTGTACACCGGCGAGATGGCGAGCGGCACGAATGCCAGTCCTGAACTGACGTTGACGATGGCCGACTGGCCTCGCCCGCGCAGGTGCGGGAGGAACTGCTGCACCATCTGCACGGGCCCACGCAGGTTCACGTCGATCTCGCGTGTCACGTCCGAGAGGGCGCGTGCGCGCGTCAGGTCCAGGTTGCGCATGATGCCGGCGTTGTTGACGAGCACGTCCAGCGCGGGAAAGGAGTCCGTCACCTCCCGATGCAAGGCCTCGATCGAGGCAGCGTCCGTGACATCGCTGACGATCCCGTGCAGGCCTGGCAGCCGCTGGCGTGCGTCCGCGATCCGGCGGGGGTCGCGCCCTGTGACGATGACCGTGTTGCCGCGTCCCAGCAATTGACGGGCGAGCTCGAGACCGATGCCGCTGGTGCCGCCGGTGATCAGGATGGTGCGCTGTTGGAGTTTCATGGGATGGTCGAGAAGTTCTTGACCGATGCATCGTAGAAGTCTTACTCTCCTTTGGGAAGTAGGCACCTTCTAGTGCTGTAGTTACCAGATGGAGAGTATTGGATGACGGTGCACCAACCCACGATCAAGTCACGATTTACCGCCGCGGAGATCGCTCGTGCGCGCTCCTATGCCGTGAAGCGGCCGGCGGGGCCGGTGGATCCGCGGCTGGCCGCGCTGGTCAACGACCTGATCGATCGCGTCGCCGACAAGTGGACGATGCTGATCCTAGAAGCGCTGACGGAACACGCGCCGCTGCGCTTCAGCCGGCTTGCCGAGAAGGTCGCGGGCATCAGCCAGAAGATGCTGACCCAGACGGTGCGCCAGATGGAGCGCGACGGGCTGGTCACCCGCACCATCTTTGCGGAGGTCCCGCCGCGCGTCGAGTACGAACTGACCCCCTTGGGCCTGACGCTCGGCGGCGCGTTCTGCGGCGTCTGGGTGTGGGCCTCCGACAACCTGAAGGCCGTGGAATCGGCTCGGCACAGGTTCGACGCGAAGGCCAAGCCGCGTTGAAGCGGCCGGCGGCCTCTCCCGAGGTGGGATCGACCTACTTCTTGGGGGCAGCGGAAGCAGCCGGCGCCGGTGCAGCGGCCGCGTCCTTGAGCCAGGTTCCCTTGTCGGCCAGGCAGGCCTTCTTGGTCTTGCCCATGTCCATGCTGCCGTCGGCCTGCTTGCAGTGATGGGTCTGGGGCGAGCCGCCCTTGGCCGGGGCGGAGGCGGCCGTAGCGGCGAACGCCGTGGTGGCGCCGGCAAGGGCGGCAGAGACGAGAGCGATGCGGAGCAGGTTCCTGGAAGTCATCTTGGGTCCTAGCGTGTGGTGACGGGCAACGGGGCGGAAGGATGCGCGGCGGACGAGACGCCCGCGCGCGCCGGGTATGGTACCGGACGGCACCTGGCGTCTCTCCCGCCACTCAGGCAACATCCACGTCCCGCCGCACCAATGCCAGGCCTCGCCGTCGCCCATGGAAACCTCGCCGTCCCCCGCCGCGCCGCCCAAGGCGCTCCGCCAGTTCGCCGACCTGCCGGGGCCGCGCGGCCTGCCGATCTTCGGCAACCTGCTGCAGATCGATTCCACGCGCATGCACCTGCAGCTCGAGCAGTGGTGCGAGACCTTCGGCCCCGTGTTCAGGCTGCGGCTCGGGAGCCGGCGCGTCGTGGTCGTCGGCGACCATGCGCTGATCGCGGCCGCGTTGCGCGACCGGCCCGACGGCTTTCGCCGCACCACCCGCTTCGAGAAGGTATGGACGGAGATGGGCCTGGTCGGCGGCGTCTTCGGTGCGACCGGCGACGACTGGAAGCGCCAGCGTCGCATGGTGATGGCGAGTTTCGACCCGGCGCATGTCAAGGGCTACTTCCCGTCGCTGCAGCGCGTGGCGCTGCGGCTGGTGGCGCGCTGGAGTCAGGCCGCGCGGCGTGGCGCCACCATCGACCTGCAGGCCGACCTCATGCGCTACACGGTCGACACCATCGCCGGCCTGGCGTTCGGCGCGGAGGTGGATACGTTGGGCTCGGACGAGGACGTGATCCAGCGCCACCTGAACCGGATCTTCCCGGCGCTGTCGCGACGCCTGTTCGCGCCGCTGCCGACCTGGCGCTGGTTTCCTTCGGCCGAAGACAAGGCGCTCGGGCACAGCGTGGTCGAGGTCGGCGCGGCGGTGGACGATTTCATCGCGCAGGCGCGGGCCCGCCTGGCGGCGGATGCGTCGCTGCGCGCGCATCCGCAAAACCTGCTCGACGCCATGCTGGTCGCCGCCGACGAGCCGAGCAGCGGCATCACCGACCGGGAAGTGGCCGGCAACGTGCTCACGATGCTGCTCGCCGGCGAGGACACCACGGCGAACACGCTGGCCTGGACGATCCACCTGCTGTGGACGAATCCTGCGGCGCTGGCGCGTGCCGTCGACGAGGTGCGGCGCGTGTGCGGCGACGCGCCCGTGCCGACGCTGGACCAGATCGCGCAACTCGACTACGTGGAGGCCTGCGCGAACGAGGCCATGCGGCTGAAGCCGGTGGCGCCGCAGACGGGCATCGAGGCGCTGCGCGACACGACGCTCGGCGACGTGCACATTCCGAAGGGCATGATCGTCATCGGCGTGATGCGGCGCGACGCCACCAGCGAGCGCCACTGGGCCAACGCGACGGCCTTCGAGCCCGATCGCTGGCTGGACGATGGCTCGCCGGCGCTCAGTTCGGCCAAGCGCATCTCGATGCCGTTCGGCGCCGGGCCGCGCATCTGCCCGGGACGCTACCTGGCGCTGCTGGAGATGAAGATGGCGCTGGCCGTGCTGCTGGGCCACTTCGAGCTCGCCAACGTCGGCACGGTCGACGGCAAGCCGCCGCGCGAGTTGTTGCAACTGGCGATGGCGCCGGTCGGATTGACGATGAAGTTGCGCGAGCGCGAGCGGGTCGACGCCGAAGCAGCCTGAGCGACGGCGTTGGTGCTATCCCACGGGCTCCAGCGCGCACAATGCACGCAACAGATCGCATGACGGATCCTGTGCCATGAAGCTCATCCATGCCCTCACCCTTGTCGCCGCCGCGCTGTGCGGCGCCGCGCACGCCGTCGACGTCTACAAGTGGACCGACAGCAAGGGCGTGGTCCACTACGGCGACCACCCCGCCTCCGGCGTGGCCGCGTCCATGGTGAGCGTGCCGGGCGGCGGCGGGAGCGCCGAGGAAGAAGCCGCCGCGCAGGCCCGCCTGGACGCCGCGCGCGCGAAGCTCGCGCAGCCCGCCGCTTCGTCCTCCCGGCGCTACCGTCCGCGAGCACAGCCCGTGCAGCAGCCGTCGGCGGCAGCCACCTGCGCCGCCGCCTGGGCCCAGTACGCCGCCGCCCAGGCCTGCTTCGACGCCCACCGCGTCGCCGAGGGCAAGGGCGTCAGCGAGGTCGGCACGGTCGTGTGCCACGACGTGCCGCAACCGGGCTGCTCGCGTTGATCGCCGTCCGTCCCATCGAGGCGTCCGACCGCCCGGGCTGGGAGCCGCTCTGGGACGGCTACAACGCGTTCTACGGTCGCGTGGGCGAGACCGCGCTGGCGCGCGAGATCACCGACACCTTGTGGCAACGCTTCTTCGACGTCGCCGAACCGGTGTACGGGCTGGTGGCCGAGGACGGCGGACGCGTCGCGGGCCTGGCACACTACCTGTTCCACCGCAGCACGACGCGCATCGAGCCCGTGTGCTACCTGCAGGACCTGTTCACGTCACCCGAGCTGCGCGGGCGCGGCGTGGGCCGCGCGCTGATCGAGGGCGTCTACGCGCAGGCGCGCGACGCAGGCGCGAAGCGCGTGTACTGGCAGACGCGCGAGAGCAACGCGGCGGGGCGGCTGCTCTACGACAAGGTGGCGCGCCACCTCGGCTTCATCGTGTATTCGCACGACGCCTGACACCGAGCCACTCCTGCTGCGGCCCCAGGCCGACGGCCGACAGCGGCACCGGCCGGGTGGGCGCCAGCACCTCGGACAAGGGCACCTGGGCCGACTCCTCGCTGTCGTAGACGCCGTTGCGCAGGCGCGCGGGATACAGGCAGTCGAGCTTGCTCAGATCGGACGGGCTTTCTTCCTCGCGCACGATCCAGTGGATGACCGTGGTGCTGCGGTCGCGCTCGGCCGCCAGGGTCTTGACCACATGGCTCAAGGCCACGGGATGCGACGCGTCGGTGTCCGACAGATCCATCGCGAGGTTGCCGGTCTGGCGGCGGAACACGCCCGACGGCGGCTGCTCGGTGGCATGCGACCACACGAAATGGCTGGGGATCATCTCGCCGGTCGTCGCGACGCGGTCGGGAAACATGCCCACGTCCAGCATCAGCTTGTCCAGGATCGTGCGCGTCTTGTAGACCTGCGGCTCGCGCATGCACTGGAAGTAGAAATGGATCTCGACACCGGGCGGCACGGGCCACAGCGCGGCATCGAACTTCATTCCGCATCCGGAAACAACATAGGTCTTGGTCATGGAATTCTTGTCTGCGCCTACGCGGTCAATTCCGCTCGGGCTGTCCACATTGATACCCCCGGCCCTATCTCAGGACCGCAACGTGGACGAATCTTGCCACCACTCCCGGCAAAACCGAGGACGGCAGTTGCCCGGCAGCAGTAAAAATCGACATGAAACCGTTTTCTTGTCACCAGGAACCTGCGCGGCAGCAGCCACCTGCTGCGAACGGCGCGAAACGGGCCCCCTTTTGAACAACTCCGTCACGCCGGCGCCCGATCGTTGATGCGCGGAACGTTGAACACGTCGCCCAGGCGTTGCAGCTCGGCGCGGTGCAGCGCCGCCAGGTGCGACAGCACGCGCTCGCCCTCGGACTGCAGGTGGATCTCGACCTGGCGCCGGTCGGCGAGGCTCGCACGGCGCTCGACGAAGCCGTGTTCCTCGCAGCGCGTGACGAGCGCCACGACGCCGTGCGGCTTGGCCTGCAATCGATGCGCGAGCTCGCCGACCGTGGCGTACGTGCGTCCCGGAAATCCCTTCACGTGCAACAGCAGCAGGTACTGCAGCGGCGTGATGCCGAAGGCCTGAACGGCGTCTTCGGTGAAGCGCTCGAAACGGCGAAGCTGGAAGCGGAAATCGGACAGCGCCTCGAACTCCTCCTTGGTCAGGGGCTTCTGCGCAGGCTTCGTCATGGGCGGGCTTGGAGTGCCAAAGCCCGATTTATATCATGACGTGATATACCTGGGTTCAGCCTGGAATCCGGCAACGACCCGGGCCTCCTGCGTCACCCGGCCGATCAACAGGATGGCGGGGCTGCCGAACCCGTGTGAAGCCACGACGTCCACCAGGCCGCCCAGCGTGGCCCGCGCCGAGCGCTCGCGCTCGCTGCCCACGTGCTGCACCACGGCAGCGGGCAGTTCGGCGGGCAACACCTGCAGCAGGCGCTCGACGATGCTGCGGATCTGCGCGATGCCCATGTAGACCACCAGCGTCACGCCCGTGGCCGCGACGCGGCCGATGGCGTCCCAGTCCTGGCCCTCCGACTCCTCGCGCGTGTGGCCGGTGACCAGCAGCACGCCGGCCGAGCCCACGCGACGGTCCGTCCAGCCGATGCCCAGCGTGGCCGCGGCGCCCAGGCCCGAGGTGATGCCGTTGACCACCACCGCCTCCAGGCCGGCGGCACGCAGCGCGGCGATCTCCTCGCCCGCGCGGCCGAAGACCAGCGGGTCGCCGCCCTTGAGCCGCACCACCTTCTCGCCGGCCAGCGCCTCGCGCACCATCAGCTTCTCGATGAACTCCTGCGAGGTCGACGCGCAGCCGCCGCGCTTGCCCACGTGCACGAGGCGCGGCCGCGCGGCCGCGCCGTCGAACGCGAACGCGAGCACGCCCTCGCCCACGAGGTCGTCGACCAGCACGACCGTGGCTTCGCGGAGCACGCGCAGGGCCTTGAGCGTCAGCAGTTCGGGGTCGCCCGGGCCGCCGCCCACCAGGTGGACGGGATGAAGATTCGTCATGGTTCAGGCATCCATTCGCTCAAGTCGCCATTCCGCGCGCAGTCTCGGAATCCACGCCGGTCATGACGCCGCCATGGATCCTGCGACTGCGCG
>Ga0302157_10000167_pt1 | contig 85091 bp, 67 predicted proteins | sample I_Bog_N3_3_FD_193502 | JGI IMG/M metagenome (GOLD analysis project Ga0302157, IMG submission 193502) | Peat permafrost microbial communities from Stordalen Mire near Abisko, Sweden - I_Bog_N3_3 | ecosystem: Environmental > Terrestrial > Soil > Wetlands > Peat | place: Sweden: Abisko, Stordalen... | reverse complement strand
GGTGTTTCTTCCAGGCCAGGCTCATCGGCGTCCCGTAGACCGGGAGGTCCACGTAGTGCACCACCGGGCGTTCTTTGACCTGGGCCCGTGTCCCGCACCTCGGACAGCGCACGTCGCTTGGGGTCTGCTCGACCAGCAGCTCGACGTCGGGCCCATGGCGCTCGTAGGCCAGGACTTGGACGTCTTTCAGACCCACCAGGGCCTGGAGGATCTCAGTAGGGTGGTCGAGGACGAAGGTGCTTCTTGCTTTTTGGCTCACACCTCAAGCTTGAAGCGCCTTCGCCTATTTCTGGGTGACCTCGGAGAAGGCGACTCCCCGCCAGAATCCGAAGACCCTGATTGTTGGCTATCTTGCCTGCGCAAGTAATCTCATAAGCCTCTGACCTGGGCTTATTTGGCGCGCTCGGCAGGATTCGAACCTGCAACCTTCTGATCCGTAGCGCGCCCCGGCATCGTTTTACCGGGTCCCACTAAGTCCCAAATTGGCTCAAAGATCAGGTCAGATGGGGTGTGATTTTTGGACCGCGAAATCGCCTAGGACTCGATGCTACGCCCTGGGACCCAATTGTTGGCTTTTTTGTTGGCTATTTTCGTTCCTTGCAGGCGGTCGAATCAAAAGGTTTTCACCACTGTTGCACCCCTTGAAAGACCAAGTCAGAAGGTTTGATCAGAAGGTCTCGAGGGGCCTCCAGGCCGATCGCCTCCCCTCCGTTTAATTCGTATCTTGCGTTTTGATCGTTTTGGATTTAAGCTGGTCTCAACGGTGACCTACGGAGACAGGAGGCATCATGGCGTCACTACGAGCAGAGGCTTTCGATGATGTTGTCATGCCTCCAGACGACTTAGGGCAGCTCATAAACCTCGACAGGATGCTTCATGGAACGAGTTCGGCGACGTTGCGAGGAGCCGGCGGTGAAGAGATGTTGCTTCCCTCTGAGGTCTACGAGGTACTCCTCGAGGTTGTGACGGCGATGAGCAAGGGCCAGGCGATCTCGGTCGTCCCGAAGAGCCAGCGACTCACGACCAGAGAGGCTGCAGACTTTCTCGGCATCAGTAGGCCGACACTCGTGAAGCTTCTCGAAGGCGGAGAAATTCCCTTTGAACAGCCATCACGTCATCGTCGGGTCCTTTTGAGCGATGTGGTCGCGTTCAAACAGCGGCGGCGGCATGCCCGCAGAGCGACCCTTGCCGAGATGACTCGCAGTGCAGCCGAACAAGGTCTCTACGATTCGAGCGAGTCTCCCGACGAAGTCGCCGCCGCACTGAAGAAGGCACGCTCGGAGGCCGCACGGTCGGCTGACAAGTAGCGATGCAAAGTTTTACGGTGGTCTTGGACGCCTGCGTCCTTGTGCCTGTCACGGCGGCGGATACATTGCTTCGCCTGGCTGAGCGGGAAATGTATCGACCAGTCTGGTCCGCGAGAATTATCACTGAGGCGAAGCGGACGGTCGAGAGGCTCCATCCCGAGCTCTCTGCAGGACAGATCGACCACCGCTTCCGCTCTATGTCCGAAGCATTCGAAGACGCATCAGTCTCGGGGTGGGAGAGGCTCGAGGGCTCGATCGTTCTGCCCGATGAGAACGACAGACACGTCGTAGCATGTGCGCTCGTCGCCGGTGCGGACGCGATCGTCACGAACAACATTCGAGACTTCCCCGCTGAGACTCTGGCACCGCTCAACATCGAGGTAATCAGGACGGACGATTTCTTGCTCGACCTCTTCGATCTCGGTCCCGAAGAGTTTGCTGCGGTGATTCGCGAGCAGGCCAGCGACGCGATGCATCCTCCCCTTTCAACCCATGAGGTCCTCGACAACCTGGACGCAGCAGGGGCACCTGAGACCGCTGCTGAGCTTCGCCCCATTCTCTAGCGAAGCCGTTCCCAATGTGGTGGGGTCGGCTAATGAAAGTGCCTCTCTGTCGTTACTAGGAGCGATCACCGCATTGGGGCTCCGACGTGGGCGGACGCACGAGGGACCTCAGCCCCCGGAACAACGTCTTCCGGCTCCTCTGGAGACAATCTATTGACTACACGTATACTCGCAGAGTATTCTCTCAGGTATGAGCGTACCTATGGCCCTCCTCGGGCTCCTCGATCGCGACCCAAGCCACGGCTACGACCTGAAGCGCGACTACGACACGTACTTCGGGCGTGGGCGGCCGCTACCGTTCGGCCAGGCGTACGCCACCCTCGCCCGTCTCACCAGGGATGGAAAGGCAATGGTCGGCGAAGCTGAGCCCGGCGCCGGTCCTGATCGCAAGCGCTACACGATCACCGAAACCGGAAAGAGCGAGGTTGAATCTTGGCTCGCCGAGCCGATCCCGGCCGAGCCGCACCTCCAGACCGACCTCTTCGTGAAGGTTGTGCTCTCCCTCATGCTCGGTCGTCCCGCCGAGGATTACCTCGACACCCAACGCGCCACCCACCTGGCTCGCATGCGAGAGCTCACCGAGCTGAAACAAAAGGGCGGTGTCGTTGACGCCCTCCTTGCCGACCACGGGCTCTTCCACCTAGAAGCTGACCTGCGCTGGATCGACCTCACCGCCGCCCGTCTCGCGGCGCTGGCGGAGGAGGTGGCGGCATGAACCCGGCCAATGGGACCACCACGATCGTCGCCGGAGCGACAATCCTCCAAGCTCACGACCTCGTGCTCTCCTTCGGCGAAACCCCAGCCCTTCGCGGAGCGAACCTCTCGGTGGAACGGGGCGAAATCGTTGCCGTCATGGGGCCGAGTGGATCAGGTAAGTCGACACTGCTGCATTGCCTGGCCGGGATCCTCGTTCCGGACGCCGGTGAGGTCCAATTCGATGGTCAACGACTGGATACCCTGCGAGAAGGGGAGCGCTCGAGACTGCGACGTGATCGCTTCGGCTTCGTGTTCCAGTTCGGCCAGCTGGTCCCAGAGCTCACGGCCGAGGAGAACGTTGCTCTGCCTTTGCTGCTTGGTGGCATGCACCGTGGAGAGGCCCTCCGTGAAGCGCGCAGCTGGTTCGAACGGCTCGACCTCGTGGGTTTGGAACGCCAGCGCGCTGGCGAGATGTCCGGTGGCCAGTCCCAACGGGTGGCTTTAGCTCGTGGGCTCGTCGCCGATCCTGACGTGCTCTTCGCTGACGAACCGACAGGGTCACTCGACTCGCTGAGCGGGGAGCTGGTCATGGACCTGTTGACCCGTGCCGCTCGTGAGCAGGGATCGACGGTGATCCTCGTTACCCACGAACCCCGTGTCGCCGCCTACGCCGACCGGGAGATCGTCGTGCGTGACGGAAGGGTGGCCACTTCCGCTGCGGCAATGGCTCGATGATCCGGCTCGGCCTGCGCTTGACCCTTGCCAGTGGACGTGAAGCGGCTCTTCGAGTCCTTATCACGGCAGCAGCCGTGGCCCTGGGCGTTGGCCTGCTGCTGGCCTGTTTCGCTGGAGTGAACGGGCTTCACGCCCAGACCGATCGTGGTGCGTGGCTCGACAGCGCAGCACAAGAATCAGGATCAACCTCGATAGCTAATCAGCTGTGGTGGGTGTCAGGCACTGATCAGTTCGCCGGCCAGGAGATCGACCAGGTCGACCTTGCCGCCACCGGACCGAGCGCTCCAGTCCCTCCAGGGATTGCGCACCTTCCGGGACCGGATGAGTACTACGCTTCACCTGCCCTGACGACGCTCCTTCGGTCCGAGCCGGCGGATGAGTTGCGTGACCGCTATCCCGGCCGCCAGGTTGGGACCATAGGCGCCGCCGCCCTGCCGTCTCCCAACTCGCTGATCATCATCATCGGCCACACGGCACACCAACTCTCCCAGGTACCCGGCGCGGACAAGATCGCAGCCATCCAACGCACGCCAGCTGACTGCTACGCCTGCCAGAACGTCACAGGGAGTGGACTAGTTCTACAATTCATTCTGGCGGCAGTAGCCGTTGCACTCTTGCTGCCGGTTCTGATCTTGATCGCCACCGCCAGCCGGCTTTCGGCCGCACGGCGCGAGGAGCGCTTTGCCGCGATGCGCCTTGTCGGCGCCACGCCACGTCAGGTCTCTGTGGTCTCGGCCGTAGAGGCCGTGGTGGCGGCGGTAGCGGGTGTCGTCATCGGCTTCGGGCTCTTCTTCGTCTTCCGGCCACTCCTGTACCGCGTGCCGTTCACCGGGGCCCCTCTTGCTCAAGGTGACCTCTCGCTCCATTGGATCAACGTTCTTCTGGTGGTGATCGGCGTTCCGTTGGCCGCAGTCGTTTCGGCCCGCCTCGCACTTCGCCGGGTCCAGGGGTCACCGCTCGATGTGAAACGGCGAGCGTCGGCCCACCCGCCGAGAATCGTGCGGATCATCCCACTGCTCGCCGGCATCGCCCTGCTCGCGTACTTCGACTCGGCCGGCAAACCGGGTGCCATCGGCGGCCAGCTCCTCGAGCTGCTCGTGGGCTTCGTGCTTCTCGTGGTGGGACTGGTTCTCGCCGGACCGTGGTTCACCACCACCGGTTCTCGGCTCATGACGAAGCGGGCCAATCATCCCGCCACCCTCATCGCCGGCCGTCGACTCCTGGACAATCCCAAGGCCGCCTTTCGGTTCATCAGCGGCCTCGTGATCGCACTCTTCGTGGCCAGCGCGCTGATCGGGGCGCTCAGTTCCATCAAAGCCTTCGCCGGCAGCCCTGGCGAAGGGACGGCGGCGAACTCCACGCTCGCCGACCCGTTCTGCAGTTTCTCCACCACGGACTGCCCGGCTGCCGACCAAGTGTCTTCCGTGGCGCCCGAGGTGACAGCCGGACTCCGCTCGACGCCTGGCGTGCGAGCCGTGACTGTGGTCCACCAGAGCTCGTCCCAAGCTGGTAACGGCAGATCATTCGGGTTCGTTTCGTGCTCCCAGCTCGCGAGAACGCCTGCCCTCGGGAAATGCGCTCCGGGTGCGACGGTGGCAAGTGTCGGCTACTTCCTATCCCATGTCCTTGGGCACAGCTCACACGCGTCGGCGACGGTGTGGCCTTCCGCCCATTTGTCAGCGGCGACCCTGGCGAGCCTTCCCGTCGATGCCATCGTCGTAGCCACGGACGGAACGACTGGCTCGCTCGAACGGGTGCGAACCACACTCGAACGGGACTTTCCTTTTCAGGGGACGCCGGTGGCGATCGATGCGCTCGATCCGTCGACCGCTCGACTCCTTGCCATGATCCAAGACATGACCGACGTGATCATCGTGGCGAGCCTTATCATCGCCGCCTGCAGTCTGGCCGTGAACATCGCCGCCGGTTTGGGCGAGCGGAAGCGCCCGTTCAGCTTGCTCAGGCTCACCGGCGTTCCCGTCGGCGTTCTTCGTCGGATCATCACACTCGAGAGTGCGCTGCCGCTTCTCATCGTCGCTGCCGTGTCGATTGTGGTCGGCCTGGTAGCAGCGGCCCTCTACCTCCACTCACAAGTCGGCATTGCCTTTCGGATTCCCGGGATCGCCTACTGGGCAACTGTCCTCGGTGGGCTCGGTGCATCGCTCGCGATCATTGCCTCCACGTTCCCGCTTCTCAACCGGATGACAGGACCCGAAGTCGCCCGTAACGACTGATCGAACGCAGGCCGCCAGCGCCCAGAGAGGGTCTGGCGTACTTCGGCTCGCCATGAGTAGCGGTTGGCCATCCGCTGTCCATTCAGTCCGGCGAGGGAGGTTGGGGTGCGAGCGCAGTCTGACCAGCAATCAGAAGGACGATGTCGCACCAAGCCTCAGCGAGTCCCAGATGATCCAGCGGCGTCGCAGTCAACTGTTGGCCTTTCGTTGGCTCATTTTTTAGGCCGCAACCAGGACTTTCATGTGAGTGCCACTGGGGTTGTTGGCTACATTGCTGGCGCAACTATCAGCACAAGCCTCTGACCTGGACTTATCTTGCGCGCTCGGCAGGATTCGAACCTGCAACCTTCTGATCCGTAGTCAGATGCTCTAATCCGTTGAGCTACGAGCGCTGGCTGACCGCACAAGACCCGCAGATCCGGTCCTCGCAACGGCAGTCCGTAACTCTATCCGACCGCCGGGACGCCCTTCCCACGGGCAGGATGAGCGCCCCCGCTCCGGCGCTTCTTCTTGAACGGCACGTAGGCGTTCGCCGCTTCGGCGCCGCTGGGTCAGCCCGCGGGCACCCACACCCGTCCCGAGGTGCTGGCCTCGCCGTGCCCGATCGCCTGCTGGGCACCCTGGTAGAGCAGTCCGAGCGTCTGGTCCACCGAACCGGCGTCGAGCGCAGGCGTCCACGCCACATAGTTGAACAGCTGCCACGACCAGAAGGCCGACGTGAAGGACACGTCAGCCTTCATCGACCATTGCCGGGTGATGGTGAGGAAGCGCTGGTCGAGCGGCTCGAAGAACGAGTACGCGTCCAGCTTGGACTCGGTGCTCGACTGGGTGACATTGGCGCCGAGCGTCGTCGTTCCCTTGTACAGCCAGACCTCGTCGGCGACGATCGGCTTGTGGACCTGGTTGGCGAGCTCGGCGGTCGCCACGATGGTGGCGCTGATCTGTGGGCTCAGCGGATAGATGTGCTCGACGAGCACGTTGACGCCGGTCCGGGCGATCGCTTCGTCATAGGAGATCGGGAACCACGAGGCGGCGCCTGCACCGATCTCGGTTGACCTGTGCGCCCCGATCCCCGCCAGCGTGTCGTTGATGAACTCGACGACGCCGGCCTGGGTCTCGAGGGCGGGGATCTTGGTGAGGTTGGCCTCGGTATTCGGCTCGGAGAGGATGTCGAGAAAGTCGGGGTGGACCCGCGCTATCACGATCTTCGCCTGCTCGGCGCTGAGCTGTGCCCACCCTGCGACGGTGCTCGGGTAGTTGTAGGAGCACGTCGAGAATGCGGTGCCGCAGAACAGCCCCCCGAGTTCCACGTCGATCGTGAAGCCCCGCTCGCGCGCCTGGCGGGCGACCGCCGCATAGAAGTCGGCATAGTTCGCGGCCCTGGGCGTGTACTGCGAGAGCAGCAGCGGGAGCTTGATGCCGATGGTGACCCCGGTCACCCCGAGACGTTGGAAGGCGTCGAGCTCACCCTCCACCCTGGTGAGCGCACCTGGCGCCAGGAGCTTTGCCTGTTGGTTGCCGTTGGCGTCGAGCAGCTCGGCCGCCGGGTGGAAGCTCGGAGCCGACGGGCCTGTGGCGCGGTAGTCGGGCATGGCGGCGACGGCTGCCTGATAGCTGTCGAGGCCGGCGCTCAGCTGCACGTAGAGCGCTGCGTACTGCGCCGGGACGGGGCCCGGCGGTGTTGCAGCGACCGAGAGTGCGGGAGCCGTGGTGGACCTCCTGCTCGGCACTGAGGTCGACGGCGCGCCCGACGACGAGGTGCACGCAGCAGCCACGAGCGCGACGGCGACCACTGCGGCCCCGACGGCCAGCGCGGCTGGAGTTGGCATCTTTCCCACGCGCCCTCCTCTGGGTGTCGCCATGACCCTCCCGCGCACATGTGAACACCCTGGGTTGCGTAGATGAGGGTTCTGTGAGCCCTCCGTCAGGGCGGAGCAGTGGAGCGCTCGGTACGATACGAGCAGCTGCGAACTGGGTAAGCATTGGGCGAGGCCCCCTTGCGGGGCGCCGCTCGTCGGCTCCGGACTGACCGCCGCGACAGCGGGACGAAGGGACGTGCGATGACCGCACGACGCGCATTGCTCGCCATTGACCAGTTCGCCGGGGGACGTCAAGCCGTCGCCTTTGCGGTGTCGATGGCGCCGCCGCTCGAGTGCAACGTGTATGTGCTCCATCTCATCGAGTTCATCCGGGGCGCCCGAGCGACGCTCGAGACCCGAGGCGAGGCGGCGGCACTGGTGAACGACGCCGTGCTCGCGCTCCAGATCGCCGGGGCAGGTGCGAGCGGCGAGTACCACGGCGCCCCGACCCATCGTGTCGGCCAGGCGATCGCGCTGCGGGCCGAGACGATCGGTGCCGACGTCATCGTCCTCGGCTCCGAACGTCGGCGCGGATTCGGGCGCCTGGCCAGCCGGGGAGTGCGAGAGCAGGTGGTGCGCGCCACCTCGCTCCCGGTGCTCGTGGCGCCGGCCGCCATGCCGGTGCGCCCTGAAGGCGCCAACCGGGTGCACGCCCGCCGACCGCACTGAGCATTCCTCGCCGCACCCGGCAGACGGTGCCGCGCCTTCTAACCTTCGACGATGCCCACCTTCGACGCCACTGATGCAGTGGCCCTGGTCGCCGACGAGATGGTCGACACCCGGCGCCTCCTTCACGCCCACCCCGAACTCAGCTTCGAGGAATCCGCCACCAGCACGGTAATCACCGAGCGTCTGGTCGGCATCGGCCTCACCGAGCTCGAGTGCCCGACACCGACGGGCGCGCTCTTCACCCTCGACGGCGCGCGCGAGGGGCGCACCGTCATGTTGCGCGCCGACATCGACGCCCTTCCCATCGAGGAGACGCCCCGCTACGCGTTCAACTCGACGGTCGATGGCGTCATGCACGCGTGCGGCCACGACGCGCACACCGCTGCCCTCCTCGGCGCGGCCTCGGTGCTCGCCCGCCACGCCGACGAGCTCGCCGGGCGCTACGTCTTCGTCTTCCAGCCCGGGGAGGAGCGACTCGGCGGCGCGCTCGCCATGATCGAAGGCGGCCTCTTGGAGCAGGTCCACGCCGACGCGCTCGTGGGGTGTCACGTCGCTACGCCCCTTCCGGCCGGGCTCGTCGGCTCGCGGCCTGGCCTCGGGTGGACCGAGTCCTACTCGCTCGACTTCCACATCCACGGCACCGGAGGCCACGGTGCGCTCGGCGTCGACTCGGGCAACGTCATCCTGGCGGCGAGCGCACTGGCGAGGGGGCTCGCCGGGGTGGTCGAGGGGTTGGCCTACGACGGGGCGAGCTGTGCGTGCAGCGCCGGCATGATCGAGGCCGGGACCGCGCCCAACGTCCTCCCCGACTCTGCGCGCGTGCGCGGGACGCTGCGCACGTACACCGACGAGCAGCGAGAGGACGCCCTCGGCCGCTTGCGCGCGCTGTGCCAGGGGATCGAGGCGGACGAGGGGGTCCGCATCGAGCTCGGGCTGCCGGACCATACGCGGGCGGTGCGCAACGACCCGGCGGTCACGGCCCAGGTCGACGAGGCCGTGCGGGCCACCCTGGGCGAGGCGAGTCTGGTCAGCCCCCTGCCCCCCGTCGCACCGAGCGACGACGTCTCCGAGCTCCTGCACCGGGTCCCTGGGTGCTACTTCCTCGTCGGGGCCGGACTGGCCGACGGTTCGAGCGGCATGCACCACAGCCCGGGGTTCGCAATCGATGAGTCCTGCCTCGTGACCGCCGCAACCGTGCTGGCGACTTCGGCGGCAGCCATGGCCGAGGCGCGCTGAGCCGATTCTCGGGGCCCGCCTTGGGCGCGCTCAGACGGCCAGGTGCTGGTCGTCCCAGAGGGCCACGCCGCCGAGGATGCCGGCGGTGTTGTCCACGATCGTGATCTGCTCGAGCAGATCACCCAAGTTGTCGCGGTTGAGGCGGCGGGCATTGCCACCTCCGATGTAGACGTGGTCGTAGAAGAAGAGTGCCTTCATGCCGAGGATGGCCTTTCGCACCCTGTTGTTCCAGCGCTCGTCGCCGATCTCCTTGCGGGGGCCCTCGCCGATCTGCTGGTCGTACGTCTCTCCCTTGCGGAACGGCTGGTGGGCGATCTCGAGGTGCGGGAGGAGCCTGCCGTCCATGAAGGCGGACGTGCCGAAGCCGGTGCCGAGGGTCACCACCAGCTCGAGGCCCGTGCCGGCCACGACCGCGAGGCCCTGGACGTCGGCGTCGTTCGCCACGCGGGTGGGCTTGCCGATCGAGGCGGCGAGCGCGCCCGCCAGGTCGAAGTTGTCCCAGGCGGCGACGAGCTTGGGGTCGATTTTGGAGCCCGGTCCATGCTCTGTGTTGAATTTGGGCGCCGAGAGGATGTGGCCCTTGCGGAGCATGCCCGGGAAGCCCGCAGCCACCCGGTCGGCCTCGGGGAGGGCGGCGACCAACTTGGTCAACGTCTCGACCATCTTCTGGGGCGGCATGGGATAGGTCGTCGCCACCTTCAGCCGGTTGGCCACCATCGCGCCGCTCTTGTCGAGCACCGATGCCTTGAGCCCGGTGCCACCGATGTCGATCGCCAGGGTGAACGGGTGCTCCGGCGCGCTGGCCTGGCCCATCCCCTCGTTCAGGGCGTCCTCGGTATCGATCTCGATGCCGTCTTCAGCGGTGTCATCTGGTGTGGTCACGGCGGCTCCTCGGTCTCTTCTGCGAACTGTACCGGCGAGGCGCCCCGCAGCGTGAGCCCCGCGCGCACGTCGCTGCATCGCTAGCGTCGGGGCATGACCGACTTGCCCTGGGCGGGGGACGCCTGCTCGCTGGTTGCCGCCCTGCGTGCAAAGGAGCTGAGCCCGACCGAGGCGCTCGACGGCTCCCTCGCTGCGATAAGGGCGTCGAGTCTCAACGCCGTGAGCTTCGTCGACGAGAAGGCCGCCTACCGCACTGCCGCTGCTTCGGACGTGACCCTTCCCTTCGGCGGCGTCCCCATGGGCATCAAGGAGCTCGTCTCGGTGCTCGGTTGGCCGGCCACCGAGGCCTCCCTCGTCCTGGCCGACCAGGTGAGCCCGGTGGATTCGACGATGGTCCGGCGGCTGCGCGCTGCCGGTGCCGTGCTGTGTGCCCAGACCACATCGAGCGAGTTCGGCGGCATCAACTGCACCTCCACCCGCCTGCACGGCACCACCACCAACCCCTGGGATCAGACCCGCACCCCGGGAGGGTCCTCGGGTGGCTCGGCGGCAGCCGTGGCAGGGGGGCTCCTGCCGATCGCATCGGGCAGCGACGGCGGCGGCTCCATCCGCATCCCCGCCGGCTTCAGCGGCCTACTCGGGCTGAAGGCCACCTTCGGCCGCATCCCGAAGGGGCCCCATACCGAGATCGAGCCGCTGACCGCGGTGCTCGGCTGCGTGGCCCGCTCGGTGGCAGACACCGCCCGCTGGTTCGACGCCTGCAACGGCAACGACGAGTACGACCCCTTCAGCTTGCCCGGCGTTGGTGGCTGGGAGGCCGGGCTCGGCTCCTTTGACCTCTCGGGCCTGCGCGCGGTCATCGTCCCCGACCTCGGGTCCGCCATCGTGGCCGGTCCGGTCGCCGCCCTCGTCGAGGAGGCGGGAACGGCCCTCCTGGCGGCGTGCGGCGGCCGCCGCATCGACGTTGCCGTCTCGGTGCCACAAGGGGGCCGCGAGTGGATGATGGCAGGCACAGCGAGTCTCCTGGCGGGTCTCGGGGACCGCTACCCGGACTGCGTGCCCGACCTCACCCCCGAGATCGTCCTCGGCGCGAACATCACGACGCGGCACTTCGACGCGAAGGCGGCCATCAACATCGAGCTCTACCGGCGAAAGGCCATCGTGGCGATGGCGGAGCTGTTCGAGCGCGTCGACGTCATCATCTGCGCCTCCAACCCCGACGTGGCCTTCGCCGCGGCCGGGCCCATGAGCACGACGGTGGGCGGCGTCGACCTGATGGCCGAGTATGGCTTTGACCGGGCCATCTCGAACAATGGTGCGCTGACCATCCCGGCCAACACCACAGGCAACCCGGCGATCTCGATCCCGGTGGGCTGCGTCGACGGCCTCCCGGTCGGGATGCAGGTCATCGGCCGCCACCACGCGGAGCCCCTGCTGCTCGACCTCGCTCTCGCCGTCGAGCACGAGCGGCCCTGGCCACTCGTGGCGCCTGGCGCCCCGCTCTGAGCCCCTTCTTCAGGCCGCGGTCAGGCGCACGGGCAGCGTCTCGAGCCCGCGCAGCACGACGTTGCGCCGATAGGACGGTCGGTCCTCGACGAGCTCGATCGTCTCGACGCGCCGGAGCAGCTCGGGAATGGCCACCTGGGCCTCGAGACGGGCCAGCGGCGCACCCAGGCAGTGGTGGATCCCGAAACCGAAGCCGAGATGGTGGTTGGGGGCCCGGCCGAGGTCGAAGACCTCGGGGTCCGTGAACGCCATCGGGTCGCGGTTGGCCGACCCGATGAGGATGATCACGAACTCGCCCGCCTCGAGGTCGGCTTCTCCGACGGTCATCGGCTCGAGGAGCGTGCGCCCGGTGAGCTGGACCGGTGAGACGTAGCGCAGCATCTCCTCGACGCCGCTGCGCACGACGCTCGGGTCGGAGCGGAGGCGCTCGAGCTGGACAGGGTGCTGGACGAGCGACAAGACGCCCCCGGCGATCAGGTTCACGGTCGTCTCGTGGCCGGCGACCAGTAAGAGGATGGCCGTCGAGATGAGCTCCTCTTCGCTCAGTGTGTCGCCTTCCTCTTCGGCCAGGGCGAGCTGGCTCAAGAGGTCGTCGCCAGGATTGGCTCGCCGCTCGGCGAGGAGCTCGAGCAGGTAGAGCCCGAAGGAGGTGATGGCCTCCATACGCGCCGCGATGACCTCCTCGGTGAGGAGGAACTCCGGATCGAGCCCGCGGGCCAATGCGGCCGACCATCCCTGGAACCGCTCGTGGTCGGCCACCGGCACGCCCAGCATCTCGCAGATGATCCGCACCGGCAGGGGGTAGGCCAGTTCGGCCACGACGTCGAGCTCGCCCCGCTCGAGTGCGGCGTCAAGCAGCTCGGCCACGATGGCCTCGGTTCGGGCCCGGAGGCCATCGATCATCTTCGGGGTGAACGCCTTGGCCACGAGGCCCCGCAGGCGTGTGTGGTCAGGAGGGTCCCGGAACAAGAAGGGGCGGTTGTCCACCTCGGCCTGGGCCAGCGAGCCATCGTCGTCGGCCACGGATCGGCGCAGACCGGCCGGCGGCACCTTGGTGATATCGACCTGGGTGCTGTCCGAGGAGGCACGACGATCGCGCAGAAGGGCCTGGCAGTCAGCGTGGCGGGTCACGACCCAGAACCCCTGCTCGCTTCGCTGCAGCCTTCCCGCCTCGCGCAACTCGGCGTACAGCGGCCACGGATCGCTTGCCCACTGTGGGTCGGTCGGGTCGTAGCGGAGCATGGGGCGATAGCGTACCGGTGGCGCCCCTCCTCGGCTCCTGTGCCGTCCCGCGACTTGCGAGCCAGCGGTGCTGCCACCACGGGACGAGCCGCACGCGCGCCGGTGCGAGCGCGCCGTACACCAGCAGTGCGGTGTGCGGATCGAGACGGCGCAGTGCGTCGGGGGGGAGCAGCGGGGCGCGCACCGGTGCTCGGGACCGGGACCACGTGCCGCGCCCGTCTTCGGACTCGCTCGCCATCCAACGCTGCTCCTCACCGACGAGGTGACTGGCATGGTCGAGTGTCGCCGGGTCGGCGATGCCCGGGAGGAAGAGGCGCGCCCGGTGGTTGTTGAGCACCGTCGGCGCTCTGGGCCCGTAGCGCGCGCTGATCTGGGAGAGGTCCTGCCACACGGTCACGAGCTGGATCCCGTGCCCGGCGCAGGTGGCGGCGAGGCTGTCGAGCTCGGCCAGCGGCGTGATGTTCGCAGCCTCGTCGAGGACCACCAGCAGGGGCGGGTCGAGGGGAGCCCCGCGTCGGGCCGCCGCGCTGAAGGCGGTTTCGAGGACCTGCTTGGTCAGGGCGCTGAAGAGGGACCGCAGCCGCCGCTGATCATGCGCCGGCGCGCACAGGTACAGCGTGTTGTTGCCCTCGAGGAGTCGGACCACATCGATGGCCGGCACCCCGGGGGTCCCGAGGGCGCCGGGCTCGGCGAAGCCGACCAGAACCGACTCGACCGTGGCGTAGACCGACGAGCGCTGGCGCTCCTCTCTGACCCACGACGCCTGGGCCGCCAGGGACGCCGCCTCGTCGCCTGCCCGCTCGAGCAGCATCGCCACCTCGCCCACCTCTTGGGTGTCCACCCAGCGCTGCACGTCGGCCATGTCCCGTCCACCGGTGGCCGCCGCGAAGAGGAGGGCCGCGAGCAGCTTGGCGGCGAGGGCGTACCAGAAGTCACCGTCCGCCAACGCATCGCCGGCCCGGCCGACCTCGGTGAGATCCGACGCCAGGCGGCGCGCGCCGGGCCACGTGCGTGCAGCGGGAAGCGGTGACCATGGGCTCGCCGGGAGGCCGCTGTCGCCGGCAGGGTCGAAGCACCAGACGGTGCCGCAACTGCGGCGCCAGTGCCCGGTCGCCGACACGAGATCGGTCTTGATACTGGCGGCAAGGACGGGCCCTTCCCACGACAGGATGGCGGGCACCGCCACACACGAGGTCTTCCCGCTCTGCGTGGGCCCGACGACCGCCACCGACTGCGCACGCTCCGCTGCCAGGAGCCTCGCCCCGCGGCCCCGGGCCGCCGTACCGAGGAGCAGCCGACCTGACGCGCCGGGCGCCACCACGAGGGGGGCGAGCTCCGAGGTGCTCGCCCATCGAGCCGTTGCTGTCTGCTCCGCCCGCTGCCACGCTCGAGGCGCCCCGCTCGCACCCTGGGTCCTTCGCCCCTGCCGGGGCATGCGGTCGGTGAGCGCGACCACCGCGACGAGCGCGACCACCGCCAGCACTGCCACATGGTTCATCTGCCATCGGCCCCCATGGCGGCATCGGTGTCGACGAGAGGCCCTTCGTCGGGAGCCAGGCGGTGCTGAACGAGGAAGGAACGGGCCCCCACCTTCCACAGCGCCACCCCGCGGCGAAGCTGCGGGAGCAGGTCGGCCTCGGTGGGACTGAGGGACAACAGGTCGCGAGCGGCGCGCACTTCACCGGCGGGCTGCGCATAGATGACCCTCGTCTCGGAGTCCGAGAGGAGGCCTTGCGCGAGGCCGACCTGCTCGGACCCCGCCGAACCGACCGCCTGGAGGTCCGAGGCCCGGTGCAGGACCGCGATGTTAGCGACGCCAAAGGCGCGTGAGAACTTCCATGACGCCTGGAGCCAACGCGCGACCCCGAGGTTGGCCAGGATGGCCCAGGCCTCGTCCACCACGACGATGAGGCCGTTCGACGCGCCGGGCCGCTCTCGTGCCTCCCGGGCGAGTGCCGACTGGAGCCAGGCGCTCGCACATGCCATGAGCACGCCGAGCGCACTCGAGTTGTAGAGCGCCGAGAGGTCGAGGACCACGAGCGGTGCCGACAGGTCGATGGTCGCGCTGGTCGGCCCGTCGAACATCCCCCGCAGGTCGCCGTGCACGAGCCTGCGCAGCTCGAGCGCCACATCGCGGCCGTCCTCGAGAAGGCGACGCTCATCGCTGCGAACGGCCAGTGCGGATGCCGCACTCGGCGACAACAGCGTGTCGATGACGCGCGGCAACGTGGGCACGTCGGAGGCACCCGCCAGGGCGGCGAGGGCCAGTTCGATGGCGACGCGCTCGCGTGGCACGAGGACACGGCCGAGACACGCGCTGGCCAGTGCGGCCAAGAGCTCGAGCTGGCGACGGTCGGCGCCGGAGCCGCCCTCGGCGGACTCGGGCGGACTCGGCCCCGGCTCGAGCGGGTTGAGCCGCACCTGCCCCCCGGGTCGCAGGGCCACCGGCTGAACGCCCCATGCGGCCGCCAGGTCCGCATACTCGCCCTTGGGGTCCACGACCCAGGCGCGCCTTCCGTAGACGGCCTGGCGCCAGAGGTAGGTCTTGATGAACGAGCTCTTGCCCCGCCCGATCTGGCCAAAGACCACCATGTTGGGGTTCGAGAGCACGCCCTGGGCGTAGAGCTCGAACGGGTCGTAGACGAAGGCGCCCCCGAGGAGGTCGTGACCGATCACGACACCACGGTGACCAAGCCCGGCTTCTGCGAGCAGCGGGTAGGCGGCGCCGAGGTTGGCCGTTGTGATCTGGTGTGCCGGCAGCTTCGGGGCGCGCCCGCTCATGGGCGTGCCCTGCGACACGAGCACCGCGGCGTCCGGCGACGCCGCGTCATGACAGTCCCCGGCCCAGCGGGAAGGTACAGAAGAATGCTCGCTCCTGGTCACCGAACAGGCGGCGCAGCTCGAGCCTGCACTGCCCCGCGGCTTGTTCGGTCGCGTCGCAGGCGCGCCCGAGCAGCAGCTCGGACCGAGCGGTGACCGTCACGTAGCCCGAGAAGCGGAACGCCCCGTGGCCGTCGGCGAGCTCGGCCTCTCGTTGGACGACGAGGTCGCTTTCGCGCGAGCGCCGGGCCGTGGCGAGAAACCCCCCTCGCGAGCGCAGCTCGGCGTCGGCGATGTCGGCGATGCGCGCGTGCTCCACCCCGCGCACCGCCCTCGCCGGGGCCAGCGGCTCCATCACGACGCTCACGGATCGGCGGACCGAGCCGAGCAGGAGCGGCCCGAGGAACTCCGAGCTGACCTCGACTCTCGGCCACTCGGCGATCCAGTATGTGGCGTGCCACGTGTCATCGGCGCGCAACGACGACCAGCCCGACTCGAGGGCCATGGGCCATGGCCACGTCCCGCCCGTGGCCGGGACCTGCGCCGCCGCCCAGTTGGGTTCCGCCGCGAACCCTCGCCGCATGGCACTCGCCAGCGCCGTCGCGTCGAGCACGGCATCGACGGTGATGTCCGCCTCATCCAGCAGCCGTTGCAGCGTGGCGATCTCCCGGCGCAACAGACCGATAGTGCCGCTCGATCCCCCTCCCTCCGCCCGGCGGGCCCGCGCGCTGGTTCGGTCGGCACGGATGCTGACCGCGAGCAGGACTTCGTGGCGCGTCGTCTGCGCGCCCACTGCGGCGAGGAGCGCGGCGTACGAACGGCGAGCAGGGGCGTGTTCGTCGAGCCGGGCACGCTCGGCGAAGAATTGCCGGGCGGGTGCGCCGTCGTCGGGGAGCGACCGGGCCAGCCACTGCAGCCGGTGCACGAGCGAGCCCTCCCGGGCCAGCGCGCCGAGCACCCCGGCCCACGCCGACACACGTCGCTGCTTGTCGCCCGCAGCGAGCAACGAGAAGCTCTGGCCGCGAATGGCCAGGACGGCCGTGGTCGTCCTGGCCATGGCGTCGGTGACGACGGCGAACGAGCCGTCCTGCCCGGGGCCCTCCCCGTTGCGTGGGTCGGCAGCGCAGATGGCGAGCCGACCGAGCGGACCCCGGTCCCAGCGTCGTCGACCCCGGTCCGCCTTTGCCGCTGCGCCCGGCACGCCGTCTGCACGAACGCCCCCGGCCGCCGCTCCCGACAGTCGACGCGCGCCACGGGTCCGTTCCGTGCCGAACCGGGCGATCGTCGGGGCCCACTGCTCGAGCGTGCGGCCCCCGAGGGGCCACAACGCCAGCGTGATACCGCCGAGTACGGCGCAGAGGGCGAGCGCCACATTCCACGGCGTCGCACGACGGTGCAGGACCACGATGGCGATAACGAGCCCAGCGGCCACCGTGGCGATCTGGCCGCCCCGCCAGCCGGCGATCAGACCCCTGCGCTCGAGCGGGCCGAATCGGTAGCGCGCCTCTCGCTCGGCGGCCTGCTCAGCCATCGCCTCGACCCCCGTCACCTTCGGCGGGGGGCACCCACTTGATCACCGGCCCCATGTGGTCGCGCGCCAAGACATGATGGCCACGTCCGTCCCGTTCGGGCTCTTCCGCCGACCCTTGCGCCGCCGGCGCACCCCAGAGGGGGCGCACGCCCCGATCGGAGTAGCCCGGCGTCGGTCTCGTCTCACGCGCCCCCGGCTCATTCCCGCGCCAGAGCGGCACCGAGCTGCCTTCGGGCGCGGACCGGGTCGAACCGGCATTTTGGCCACCGGTCTCCGGCTGGGGGGACGAGCCGTTCGAGCGGCCGCCGCCCGCTGCACCCGGGGCGGATGTGGCCGACGACGGCCCGGGCGCCTCGAACTCGGACATGGTGCCCGTTCCGGGCACACCGGCGAGCGCGGGTTGAGCGCTGAGCTGGCTCATGGCGAACGACGCCGCCGACCGCGGCACGGACCCGAGCGATTGGCGGACCCTCGTGTGCGCGCCCTCGAGCTGGTGGACCGCCCCGGCCTCAATCGCCGGCAGCAGGCGGAGCAGCGTGAAGGGGGTGAAGGTGGCGAGCAGGAGCAGGGCGCCACCGCCGAGGACCGAGGCGAACCCCTGCTGGGTGCCCGACGCCAACGCACTGGCGGCCAACGAGAGGACTGCCACGATCACGAACTTGCTCAAGATGAGCGCAGCGAGGGTGTCGACCAGCCGGCGGCACCAATGGGCGACGGCCGGCCAGACCAGGCTGGCCAGGCCGAGGGGGAGGAAGAGCACCGCCACGTAGATGGCCGCAGCGCGCACGAGCAGTTCCACCCACAGCACGAAGGCGCCGAAGACGACCAGCAGCGCCCCGAGCAGGGTCACGAACGTGGGGACGCCCTGCCCGGTTCCGGCCAGCTGGCCGACGAGCGAGCTGGCGAGGCCACCCAGCGCCTGGGAGATGTCCGCCCCCGAGCCCGAGGCGATCGCCGCGCTCATGGCATCGGTCGCGGCCAGCGAGAGCCGCACGAGTTCGATGGCAACGCCCGTCAGCAGCAGCGCCAGCGGGAGGTTCACCAGCGCGGCACGAACAAGTGGCCCCACCCGCTGCTGGAGGACCGCCTGGATCACCGCGGCCACCAGCATCGGGACCAGCAGGATGCACGAGAGCACCGCCATCGCCTGGTAGTGGCCGCCGAACCAGGACGAGCCGATGTCGACCGATGTCGTCGCAGCCAGGACCGAACCGATCTGGTCGAGCAGCCACTGGGCGCCGCCCACCACCCAACCGGCCAGGGCCTGGAGCACGGCGTCGGCCCCGGCCGTGGCCACCGTCGAGCCGACGCCGGTGGCGACCTGGCAGACGGGGTTGACCGAGCTCAGGCCCGGGCAGTCCGTGGTCGGCAGCGCAAGGAGGGCCGCGTGCATTCACCCTCCTCCCGGGCCGGGTCGAACGGCGCACATCAGTGCAGGCCGGTCCCCGTGTGGAAGAAGAAATTGATGAGGATGGGGGCCGCTCCGATGAGCAGTGCGGCGACCCCCGAGACCAGCACGGCACGACGGCCGGCGAATGACTGGTGGTAGTTCTGGGAATGGGCGCCGAGCGCCCAGGCCGCGGCCCCGATGACGAGGCCGGCGAGGGCCAGGATCAGCGCCCAACCGCCGAGGCCGTTCGTCAGCTGTTGGAGGGTGCCACCCCCTGGCAGACTGCTCGGGTCGGGATTGAGTGTGACGTCGGCCAGCCGGGCGAGAGGGTGGTTCCACACGATGCTCAGACGCTCCTTTTGCTGGTCGGCCCCGGCCCCTGCGGGGCACCGAGACGGAACGGGCGGCGCCATGGGCGGCGCTGCGCACGACCGTGCCGGCCTCTCCGCTATTCGTGGCCGTCGGCCTTGTGGGCGCCACGGCGGCGGTGGCCCCGGGCCCGGTGGACACCGGGCACCGGGCGGCGCCGTGCGAAGATGTCGCGTGCACCGAGACACCCGCCGCCCTGCCATGCTTAGGGCGTGACGGCCTTGCTCGCGAGCACGACATTCGGGTTGCCCCATGCCGCCGTCTATGCGATCGCCGGGGTCGTCTTCGTGGTGGCGGTGGTTCTGGCCGCCCTGCTCGGGAGGCGATCGGGGCGCCGTGCCCTCTCCCAGCGCCTGACTGCTCTCGGCACGAGGCTCGGCCTCGACCCGCCGGCCGACGACGGCACCATCGAGACCGCGCTGAGCTACCTGGAGCAGGTGACCGGGGCTGCGTCCGAAGCGGTCGCCGAAGCCAGCTCCGATGCCATCCGGCTCCGCCGCTCCCTCGACACGCTGCCGCAGGGCATCGTCTTGTGCGACGAGAACGGGACCGTCGTCTACCGCAACGCCCGCGCCAACGCCTTGATGACCAGCCGCCATGGTGACGCCCTCGCCGCCCAGGCGGTGACCGAGCTCCTCGAGGATGCGTGGCGGGCCAGCACCGCCGAGCGGACGCTCGACCTCTACGGGCCCCCGCGCCGCACCCTGACCGTGCGTGCACTGCTGATCGACGACGGCCGCCGACCGCTGGGCGTGATCGCCATGATCGATGACGTCTCCGAGCGCCGACGGCTCGAAGAGATCCGCCGGGACTTCGTCGCCAACGTCAGCCACGAGCTCAAGACCCCGATGGGCGCGCTCGGCCTGCTGGCGGAGACCCTCGTCTCCGAGCCCGATCCCGATGTCGCACAGCGCCTGGCCAACCGGATCCACACCGAGGCGTTCCGGGTCAGCCGGATCATCGACGACCTCTTGGACCTCTCACGGATCGAGTCCGAAGAGGCGCCGCCGCGCGAGCCCGTCCTCGTGAACCTGATCCTGGCCGACGCCGTCGAGCGGGTGCGGGCGACCGCCGACCAGCGGGGCATCACGATCGAGCTGCGCGAGCCCTCCCCGCCCGTGGCCGTCGTCGGCGAGCGCCGCCAGCTCGTCTCGGCGATGCACGCGCTCTTGGAGAACGCCATCACGTACTCCTACGACAACTCCTCGATCACCGTGCTCGGCGAGGCGGTCGAGGAGGTCCCGCTCGATCCCGTACCCCCGTCGGTGGGCGCCCCGCCGCCGCCGCCGCCACCGCCGTCATTCGTGACCGGCGCCGAAGAAGGCCCGCGCCTCTTCGACGCCGAGGAGGTCGACGCGCAGCTCGCAATGGAGCACACGCCGGCCGGCGGGACCGTTGCCGTGGCGGTCGAGGACCCCGAACCCGCGCCGTCCTTGCCATCTGAGAACGGGGGGCGCCACTCGCGCCGCACCGTGCGCCTGTCGGTCATCGACCACGGCATCGGCATCCCCTCGCGCGACCTCGACCGGATCTTCGAGCGCTTCTACCGCGTCGACCACGGCCGCAGCCGCGACACCGGCGGCACCGGCCTCGGGCTCTCGATCGTCCGCCACGTGGCCAACAACCACCAGGGCTCCGTCGAGGTTGACTCGCGCGAAGGCGAAGGGTCGACCTTCACGCTCGTCCTGCCGCTGATGCCGGACAGGAACCCATGAGCCAGCGACGCGTGCAGAGCGCCGAGTCCGACCTGCGCCCCATCTCGGTGCTCTTGGCCGAGGATGAGGAGTCGTTCATCGATGCACTCGTGATCGGCCTCGGGAACGAGGGCTTCAAGGTCACGGTCGCGCGCGACGGCGTCGAGGCGCTCCGGCTCTACGACGAGAACCAGCCCGACATCGTCCTCTTGGACATGATGCTGCCGCGGCTCTCGGGCCTCGATGTGTGCCGGACCATCCGGACGCGCTCGAACGTCCCGATCCTGATGGTGACGGCCAAGGGGACCGAGATCGACACCGTCGTGGCCCTCGAGGTCGGCGCGGACGACTACGTGACGAAGCCCTACCGCCTCCGAGAGCTCGTGGCCCGCATGCGCGCCGTCCTGCGCCGGACGCCCGAGCCAACCACCGGGGGGGCGGCAGCGGGATGGGACGAGCACCTCGGCGAGGACCCGATCCCCGAGATCGGGGGCATCCGGTTGGTCCTCGACCAGCGCCGGAGCTTCGTGCGGGGTGAGGAGGTCCACCTCCGTCGCAAGGAGTTCGACCTGTTGCGCCTTCTCATGGAGAACGCCGGGAGGGTCCTGACCAGGGACGTCCTGATCGACCGGGTGTGGGGTACCGACTACATCGGCGACACCAAGACGCTCGACGTGCACATCAAGCGACTCCGCAGCCGTATCGAGGTCGACCCCTCGAACCCGGTGCTGATCACCACCATCCGGGGTGTGGGCTACCGCTTCGACGGCGCCGTCACGAGCTGACCGGGAGCCGGGCTGCCCGTCAGGGGGCGCTGATCACCAGCTGCTCGCCCATGAACGGGGCGAGCACGGCCGGGAGCACCACGGAGCCGTCAGCCTGGCGCCCACACTCGACCAGCGCGGCCCAGATGCGCGCCCAGGCGAGCGCCGAGCCGTTGACCGTGTCGGCGAAGACCGGTGCGCCGCCGCCGGCGGGCCGGTAGCGAACGTTGGCCCGCCGGGTCTGATAGTCGCGGTACCAGCTGACCGAGGACACCTCGAGCCAGCGGTCCGAGCCCGGCGCGAACACCTCGAGGTCGAACGTGCGCGCCGCGGGGCCGCCGAGGTCGCCGGTGCACAGGTCGAGCACTCGGTAGGTGAGGCCGAGCGCTCGCAGCAGGCCCTCGGCCCGGGCCAGGATGTCGGCCTGGGCGCCGGCCGCCTGCGCCTGCGTTGCGTAGGCGAAGAGCTCCACCTTCTCGAACTCGTGGACTCGGAGCAGCCCTCGGGTGTCACGGCCCGCCGCACCGGCCTCTCGGCGGAAGCAGTGGGTGATGGCGGTGTAGCGCAGCGGGAGCTGCGCTTCGTCGAGGATCTCGCCACGGTGGAGGGAGGTGAGCGGCACCTCGGCCGTCGGGATGGCCCAGAGGTCGTCGCGCTCGACGTGATAGGCCTCGTCCGCGAACTTCGGCAGGTGCCCGGTCGAGGTCATCGTCTCAGTGAGCACCAGGGTCGGCGGGTTGATCTCTTCGTATGCGTCGCGATGCGCGTCGAGGGCCAGGGTGGTGAGCGCTCGCAGCAGTCGCGCCCCGGCCCCGCGGAAGAGGGGGAACATCGAGCCCGCCAGCCGCGCACCGCGCTCCATGTCCAAGATGCAGAGCTGCTCGCCGACCTCCCAGTGGGGGACACGCTGGTGCTCTGGCCATGCCGGCTCGGGGTCGCCGTCGTCTGAGCCCGGCCACCACCGCCGGACCTCGACGTTCTCCTGCTCGCCCGAGCCGTCCGGCGCATCCTCCGCCGGGATGTTCGGCAGGTAGAGCAGCGCCGTACGGACCTCGGCGGCGGTGACGTCGGCCTCGGCGGCGGCGGCACGTTCGTCGTCGCCGACCACCTTCGACTCCTCCGAGAGCGCGGTGGCCTTCTCATCGTCACCGGCGCGCTTGGCCTCGCCGACCTGGCGGGAGAGGTCTTTCACCCGTGCCCGCAGGGATTCCTGGCGGCCGCGGCGCGCCCGCGCCTCGACGTCGAGCTCGACCAGCCGGTCGACCTCGACGTCATCGACCCCACGGCGCGCCAGGGACCGCTTCACGCCGTCGGGGTCCTCGCGCAGCAGCCGGATGTCGAGCATGTCGAGGTCAACGGTAGCGTGGCGGCGTTATGGCAACAGACGAGGCGCCCGCACTCGGGCCGTCCCCAGCGGGGGCTGGGACGACAGCCATCGAGTGCGACGGGTTGGTCGTGCGCTACGGCGAGACCACGGCGGTGAACGGCCTCTCCTTCGACGCCCGGTCTGGCGAAGTGCTCGCCCTCCTCGGCCCCAACGGCGCGGGCAAGACGTCAACGGTCGAGACCCTCGAGGGTTACCGCCGCCCCGCAGGCGGGCGGGTGCGGGTCCTCGGGCTCGATCCGACCACCGAGCACGGCCAGCTGGTCGGGCGCATCGGCGTCATGCTCCAGCGCGGCGGCATCTACCCGATGCTCAGCCCCCGCCGGGCCGTCGAGCTCTTCGCCGCCTACTACCCGCGCCCGCAGGACCCGGTCGAGCTCTTGGACCTCGTCGGCCTGCGGTCCGTCGCCGCCACGCCGTGGCGCAACCTCTCGGGCGGCGAGCAGCAACGGCTCTCGCTCGCACTGGCCCTGGTGGGTCGGCCCGAGGTGGTCTTCTTGGACGAGCCGACCGCCGGCGTCGACCCCGAGGGCCGCCTCGGCATCCGCGAGGTGATCGCCGAGCTCCGGGGCCAGGGGGTCGCCGTGCTGCTCACCACCCACGAGCTGGCCGAGGCCGAGCGCCTGGCGGACCGTGTCGTGATCATCCACCACGGAAGGGCGGCGGCCTCGGGCACGCTGGCCGAGCTCGCCGCCCAGAGCGGGGCGGCGGCGACGGTGCGCTTCGGGTCAGCATCCGGTCTCGATGTTCGCTCCCTCTCGGCCACCGTCGGGGTGGCCGTGACCGAGGAGTCGGCGGGCCGTTACCGCCTCGACGATGCGGGCTCGCCCCAGCTGACCGCCGCCCTCGCATCGTGGCTCGCCGAGCGCGACGCTCCACTCTCGGACCTCCAGACGGCCCGCAGCCTGGAGGAGACCTATCTCTCGATCGTCGGCAGCGCCGCAGCGGCCGAACCCGAGCCAGAGCCGCTGGGCACGGGCCGGCGGCGGGGGGGGCGGCCGTGAGGGCCCTCAGCGCCCAGGTGCGCGCCGAGACCTACATGACCCTGCGGCGCGGCGAGACGCTCCTGCTCACCATTGGCATCCCGGTGGTCTTTCTCATCTTCTTCTCGAGCGTCCACGTCATCTCGACAGGCACGAGCACCGCCGTCGACTTCGTGGTGCCCGGCATCCTCTCCCTCGCCATCATGTCGACAGCCATGGTCTCCCTCGGCATCGCCACCGGCTTCGAGCGGGGCTACGGCGTCTTGAAGCGGCTCGGCACCACACCGCTCGGCCGCCCCCGCCTGCTCGGGGCCAAGGTCTCGACCGTTCTGCTGGTCGAGGTGCTCCAGGCCGTCGTGCTCGTCGTCGTCGGTCTCGCCCTTGGCTGGAGCGCGGGAGGTTTGTCGGGGGCGCCGGCCATCGGCGAGGCGGTGGCGGTGGGGCTGCTCGGCACTGTGGCCTTCGGTGGTATCGGCCTCTTCTTGGCCGGCGTGCTCCGGCCCGAGGTCAACCTGGCCGCCGCCAACGGTCTCTACCTCGTGCTGCTGCTCCTCGGGGGCATGATCGTGCCCCTCGCCAAGCTCCCGTCGGGTCTTGCCGACGTGGCCCGCCTCCTTCCCGCCGCCGCGCTCTCCGACGGCCTCCACGGCTCGCTCGGCACGGCGGGGACGGTCCCGCTCGAGTCGTGGGTCGTGCTCGCTCTCTGGGCGGTCGCCGCACCGGTCGCCGCCGCACTCACCTTCCGCTGGGAGTAGGCGGCTAACCCGGAGACGTGGCCGACGTGGCCAGGGCGCGCTGCCAGGCCTCGAACTCGGCCGTCGAGAGCGCGCCGTAGTGGATGGCCTTGATGGTGCCGTTCGCCTCGACGGCGACCGCCTCGGGGAGGCCGGTGAAGTAGAAGAGCCCCGAGGTCACCTGGAAGGTGGCGTCGACGCCGACAGGGAACGTCACCCCCGCCGAGTGCACGAAGGACATAGCGGCGGCCGGCGGGTCGCTCCCGTCGATCCCGATCGTCGCCACCCGGTCGGCCACCGCGGCTGGCTGGTTGCGCACGGTGGCGGCCAGGGCCGGGATCTCGCCCTGGCACGGCGCGCACCAGCTGGCGAAGAAGAGCAGGATCGCCGCCTTGCCGTTGGAGCCGCCGTCGGCCGTCACCCTCACCGTGCCGCTGCCGACGAGCTTGGGTAGGGAGAAATGGGGCACGGCGTCACCCGGCCCGGGGCGGCCTGACTTGGACGAACCACCGAACGAGCTGAAGAGCCCGATCCCGAGTGCGACGGCGAGCGCCACGCCGATGAGCAGGAAGATCGGCCTCGGGCGCTTCGCACTCCTCCCTGCGGGCGCAGGCTCGGGCGGCGGGGCCTGGTCGGTCGCCGGACCGGTGCGTGCATCAGAGGACATCGCGACCACCCTACGGCGCGCCCTGGGGCCGACACCACGCGGCCACCCCCGCACCGCGCCTCGACTGGGGCCCCGGGCAGCGCCCCATTACGATGAGCGAAGTGGGAGCATCCGAGGCGTCGCAGGACAGCAGGTGGCGGCGCGGACTGGCCCCGGCGACCTTCCGGCGACTGGCCATCGCCTCGGCGGCGCTCACCGCGGCGATCATCGCCACCGGTGCAGCCGTCCGCCTTACCGGCTCGGGGCTCGGCTGCCCCGACTGGCCGTCGTGCTACCAGCATCGCCTGACGGCCCAGCTCTCCTACCACCCGCTCATCGAGTTCTCCAATCGCATGGTGACCATCGTCTTGGTCATCGTGGTCGGTGCCACCCTTGTCGGGGCCCTCGCCCGGCGGCCGCGCCGTTCCGACCTCACCTGGTTGGCCGGCGGCCTGGTGGCGGGCGTTCTCGGCCAGGCGGTCCTCGGCGGCATCGTGGTCTACACGAAGCTCAACCCGTACCTGGTGATGGCCCACTTCCTCTTCTCGATCCTGGTCCTGGTCGATGCGGTGGTGCTCGTCCACCGCAGCTCGCGCGTCTACGACACGGGCAGCGGGACCCTCCTGGTGCCCAGGCCCGTCCTCCTGCTCGGCCGCGGGCTGGTGGTGTTGGTCGCCATCGTCCTCGCCGCCGGCACGGCCACGACCGGGGCCGGCCCCCACGCCGGTGGCTCGAGCGGCCAGCTGGTGGCCAAGCGCCTGCCCGTCGCGCTGCGAGACATGGCCGAGCTCCACTCGAGCGTCGCCCTCCTCTTGGTGGGCGTCGTGCTCTCCCTCGTGGTCGCCCTCCATGCCATCGACGTCCCCGAGCGGGTGCGGCGGACGGCGCGTGTGTTCTTCTGCGTGCTGGTGGCCCAGGCGGCCATTGGCTATACCCAGTACTTCACGCACCTGCCCGCGCTGCTCGTCGAGCTCCACGTCATCGGCGCCGTCTCGATCGCCATCGGCACGACCCGCTTCTTCCTCGGCTTCACGCATCACCCACTTGAAGCGACTCCCGTCCGGAGCAGCACACCGGACGAGACGCAGGTGCCGGAGGGGGCCACCGAACGCGGTGCCGCTGACCCGGTCACCGCCTGAGCAAGTCGCTGCCCACCGGCAGTGCCCTGTCGGTGGGCTGGTAGGTTCTTCGTGCCCTGGCGCGGCACCGGCCCCCATCGTCTAGCGGCCCAGGACGCCGCCCTTTCAAGGCGGTAACACGGGTTCGAATCCCGTTGGGGGTGCTCTGTGGCCTGGACCCCTTAGGCCGGTCCAGGGTTATGAGAGTTTGGTCCGAGGACGAGTTGCCTCGGCGACCGACGGCCGATGGCGGCTCAGCGGATTCGCTGGAGGACAGCGTTGGAGACTGCGAGGTCGAAAGCCGTTGGTTCGCAGGCGCCCCACCCACTCGAGCACTCGTTCCTGCCACTCCTCGCGTGGATCGGCGAGCGCCTAAAGGAGCGCCTCATAGCCGTCAGAGCCGCCGACGTCTTCGGGCGCCCAGCAACATCGATGCATCCTGAAGCCGGCGTCGACGCACGCGTCCCTCGGCTCAACCGGGGGTCCGCACTCGACAGCGGGGTCCGGTCGCCCGCAGCAGTCGCTTGTCTGGGGTGACAAGATCCGTGGAGAGCCATTCCGCTAGGGCGACGTACCACGCGTCGTACACCGTGATGCTGTCCCGAAGCCGCCATACTCGGCCGCCGAGCGGTTCGAATGGGTACTGGATGGTCCGAACGGTGTGGATCTGCGCGACTGCGGTGGCTGCCCGAACGGGGTCGAGGGCACCGCGCCGGACGAGGCCCCGCACGGCGGACGTCGCCTCTGCCGTGAAGATGGCAGGCACCTGGAGGACCGCCTGGTTGCACAGCTCGGTGCGCGCCGCATCGCCGTGTGCACCGACTCCGACGAGGGCATCGACCAGGACCGAGGCATCGATCACCGGCATGGACGAGATCGCCTAATGCGACGCCCGCTTGTCGGCCAGTATCTCGGCCGCCGAGATGAGGGCGAAACCCTCGCCCCCGTCGGTACGGATCCATTCCTCGCTCTGGCGCACCAGGTCTGAGGGTGCGCGAAGTGCAGCGTTGCGGATCATCTCAGCCAGCAGGTGCTCCTGGAGGCTCATGCCCGCCGCCGCTGCTCGAGCCCGGTACACGCGGTGCACTCCCTCAGGGACGTTTCTTACCTGGACTGTCGCCAGTGCATGCGTTTTAGCGCTCCTCACGCTGAATTGCGTCCTCCTGGCGACTGCACGTCCGAGTTCCGGCGAACAGAACGGTCGCGCCGTGGGGCGTCTCGGGCCGGCGCTCCGAAGCGGACCGGCGGCCGATGCGGCACGAGCCCGCGGGCCGAGCGCCTGGCCCTTAGCGGAGCGAGCGCAGCTGATCGGCGCTCACCGCCTCGGTCCCCGAGCGCAGCCGCACGACGAGCACCGCGTTGACAATGGCGATGGCGACGAAGATCGGTAGCGCCTCGGCCATGTGGATCCACGGGATCCACCATGCGGCCAGCCCGAGGACCACGACCGCCATCGCCGTAACGAGTCGACAGGCGACGAGCGGGCCGATCGGGCGTCGCCGGGTGCACGCGCTGATGCCGGCCAGGGCCACGTAGAGAGCAGCGAGCGGGACCATCAGCTTCAGGATCTCGGTGTCGGGGAGGCGGTGCGCTGCATCGAGGTTGACGAGCTTGGAGGCGCTGATGGCCGTGCCGGCGATGCAGATCTGGGCCACCAGGTTGAAGAAGGCCCACCAGCCGAAGCGCCGCTGGTTGACCCCGGCGGCCGGAATGTCCTCGAAATAGCCGGTGAAGATGGCGAAGACGAGAACGAACTCGAAGGCGAGCGAGACGACGTCGATGCTCTGCAGCGACTTGTTGCTGACCGAGATTGCGACTTCGATGAAGGACTCGCCACACACGATCAGCGTGAAGGCGCCCATCCGCTCGACGAAGTGCCGCTCGTCGCGAGCCGAGAAATCGCTCAGGTGCTGGGACTCGACCGTCGAGGACACGACGAGGAAAGCGAAGGCAATCGCCACCACCCCCAACCGGGCCGTCTCGGGGACGAATACCGCCACGAAGAATGCCGCCGACGCAACGCCGTTCAAGGTGGCGAGCCGCTGCGCATAGCGGCGGTCGGTGCCTCCGTGGCGCATGGCCCGCCAGAACATGGCGGCGATGGTGGCAAGGAGCACGGCGTACTCGAGTGCCAGGTAGGTGGAGTCGCCCGTGAGCGACGCCCGGGCCTCCATGGCCATAAGGACGATCACCATCATCTGGAAGAGCAGCAGCAGCCGGTGCCAGAGATCGGTCATGTGGAACCGGTTGGCGCACACGGTGGTGGTGAACCAGACCCACCACGACGCCGAGAAGACCAAAATGATCCACGCAAGGCCCGACGAGGGGTGGACGTGCGCAACCGCCTCCGAGAAGATCAAGATGGCGGCCACGAAGATCAGGTCGTAGAACAGTTCGATCCACGTCGACATGTGGTCGAACAGATGCGACTCGACCCCGGCGTCGCCCTCTTGGTCTCCTGTCTCCACCGCACCCCCTGGGAGCAGGCCGCCCGTCGACGCCGGATCCTTCGACACTGGCAGGACACCCGACACCGCGCAAGGTCCCGATCAGCCCTGTGCCGCCTCCTGGCACTCGCGACAACGGCCGAGCACGGCGAAGTGGTGCGGATTGATCTCGAAGCCGAAACGGTCGCGTGCCGTCGCCGAGAGCCCGGCGAACAGCTCGTCAGCCGCCTCGAGCATCGCCCCGCACTCCTCGCAGACGAAGTGCCCGTGGGCCCCGACCGAGAGGTGGTAGGTCGCTGGCCCGTGCCCGAGGTGCGCGTGCTCGACCACGCCGAGCCGCTCGAGCTCCTCCAGGTTGCGATAGACGGTGGAGAGGTGGATGTCGGGCGCCTGGGCCTGGACGAGCTCGGTCAGCTCCTCGGCGCTGCGGTGCCCCGGCATGTCGAACAGGGCATGGAGGAGGAGGCGCCGTGAGCTTGTGACTCTGCCCCCGTGCTCGCGCACGAGGCTGAGCACGTCGTCGACCGTCTCGACGTTGCGCACCGGCGTCTCGGCTGGCTCGGGAGCCTTGCTCACGTCGCCATCGTAGGTGTCCGGGTTCCGGGCGCACAGCGGCGGGGATACGGCCACTTCACTCTTGCGAGCGTGAGCGAACTACGAGCCACACCTTATTGCAAGCCCCTCGCATCTTCTCTAAGGTCGGAGGGTATGCGTCGACCGGGAGGTGCGAGCCGATGGCCGCTCCATTGAGCCGAGTCGCCAAGATCCGCCGTGGCCTGACACCGTCGGAGTGGCTGCGGGTGGGCGGCATGGCGCTGACCATCGCAGTGCTCAACGTGGCCGGCTGGGGGCTGCTGTGGGCCGCAACCTCCTCGCACCTGCACGTCAGCCGCACCGAGGTCTTCGGGTTCGGCACCGGCATCCTCGCCTACACGCTCGGCATGCGCCATGCGTTCGATGCCGACCACATCGCGGCGATCGACAACACCACCCGCAAGCTCATCGCCGACGGCAAACGGCCGCTCAGCGTCGGCTACTTCTTCTCCCTCGGCCACTCCTCGATCGTCTTTGTCCTCGCCGTTGCCCTCAACTTCGGCATCCGCCGGCTGAACGGCGCCGTCTCGGACACCCATTCGGGCCTCCACCGCTGGACCGGGATCATCGGCACCTCGGTGTCGGGGACATTCTTGTACCTGATCGCCCTGCTGAACCTCGTGGTGCTGGTCTCGATACTGCGCGTCGCCCGTGAGATGCGCCAGGGCCGCTACGACGACGCCGAGCTCGAGCGCCAACTCGAGAGCCGGGGCCTCATGAACCGGATCCTCGGCGGCTACGCCCGGCGGATCGACACGCCGTGGAAGATGTACCCGGTCGGCGTGCTCTTCGGACTCGGCTTCGACACGGCGACCGAAGTCGCCCTCTTGGTGCTGGCGGGCTCGGCGGTGGTCGGTGGCCTGCCCTTCTACGCCGTGCTCTCGCTCCCGCTCCTGTTCGCGGCGGGCATGTGCCTCTTCGACACCATCGACGGGTGCTTCATGAACTTCGCCTACGACTGGGCCTTCGCCAAGCCGATCCGCAAGATCTATTACAACCTCACCATCACCGGCCTGTCGGTCTTCGTGGCCCTGTTCATCGGCACCGTCGAGATCCTCGGGCTCATCGCCCAGGAGACCAACGCCACCGGGGGCTTCTGGGACTTCATGGTGCAGTTCAACATCAACCGGGCCGGCTTCATGATCGTCGGGATCTTCGCCGTCACGTGGGTGGTGGCGCTGTGCGTCTGGCATTTCGGCAAGATCGAGCACCGCTGGGAGCGCCAGGCCACCGAGGCCCGCATCCGCAGGGGCGATCTGGTCCCCGTCGACGACTGAACCACCGGGGGCGGCGGCCCACCTAGTGTGCGGTGCCAAGTGGCACCACCCGGGTGCCGCGCAAAGGGGGGGCCATGCGCCTCGGGCTGCTTGGAGTCGGTGTCGTCGGTGTGCTCGGGCTGGCAGCCTGCGGATCCGGATCCTCGTCGCCCACCACCACGACCACCCAGCACGCCACCACGACCACCGCGACGCCCACCACGACGACGACGGCAGCCAGCACCACGACCACCGCCGCATCGGGGGCACAGAACCTGCCGGTCACCGACGCGCTGCGCACCCAGCTCCTGGCGGTCGGCGCGGCACTCCACAACCTGCCGGTGTCGGACTACACGGGCCTCGAGCCTGGGGTGACCTACTACGCCTACGACGCGGCGACGAAGACGTACTGGGCCGGCTTCGGGCTCGCGCCGAGCTCGTCGTCGATGCCGGCGCAGGTCGCGAACCAAGACGACGGCAGCTACCAGGTCGCGTCCATGCCCTCGGGCGGCGCCTGGACCGCGCAGCTCACCGGCCTCGGCGGCGTGGGCGGCACGCCGTGCCCGATCACCCCACCCGCAGACGTGCTCGCCGCGTGGAACTGGGCACCGGGGTCCTGCCGAGCCTCGTCCTGACTCATCGAAGGGACTCCGGGTCAGGACGGCCCCACAGCCTACGCCGCTCCAGGATGGAGAGGACGCCCTCGGCGGGCGTCGGCCCACTGGGGCGGCGGTCCAACCACGCCTCGGTACTCCGCCGAGATTACCCACAAATTCGAGTTGGCTTTATCAGATACTCGGCCGTGACCGGGCTGGTCGGTGCAGTGGCACCATGGTGGCGGCAAGAGACGCCACGACGTGAGGAGGGCAACATGGGAAGCGACGCCGCCGACGAGCAGCGAGACGAGTGGCACCGGTCCCTCCACCACACGCCGGGTTCGGACCTGTCGACGTCGACCGCCCAGTCGCCGGGGATGCTGCGGCTCGAGGCCATCTCGGGCCGTCGCTGCGGCGCCGAGAAGCTCTGGATGGGCCAGACCAGGGTCGCTGCCGGCGTCGCCTCGGCCGATCACCATCACGGTGAGTCCGAGACGGGCATCTACGTGGTGTCCGGCCACCCCTCGTTCGTGTTCGCCCGCCAGGGCGCAGAAGTGCGCGTCGAGGCCGAACCGGGCGACTACATCTTCGTGCCACCCTTCGTCGCCCACCGGGAGGAGAACCGCTCGCCGGACGAGGAGGCGGTCGTCGTCATCGCCCGCAGCACCCAAGAGGCCATCGTCGTCAACCTGCCGAGCCTCTTCGCCGCGCCCCCGGGCGCCAGCTGAACCGTCGGGGCGAGGTCCACCTGCGCCGCCCCGTTGCCGCCGGGGTGGGTCGCCGAAAGAGCGCGCCCGGCGGTGGCCTATAGTGAACCTTCGCCCCCCGGCCCACTTCATGTGACAGGAGCCGGGGGAGAAACGGTGAGAGCCGTCTCGGACCTGTGGTGCAGTTTGGAGTGCACGCCGGCCTGTCAAGCCGGAGGTCGCGGGTTCAAATCCCGTCAGGTCCGCCAACCAGGCTCGTGGGGTCGCCACTCCACTAGCCTGGTCGCCCACGGTCGGGTAGCTCAGTTGGCAGAGCGCGCGCCTGAAAAGCGCGAGGTCACCGGATCGACGCCGGTCCCGACCACCGCACACACTGCGCCGCGCGCCGCTGACACCTGCGCCGCCGACGGCGCCCCCCGGATACTCAACAGGGCGCCCGCAACGTGATGAGGCGTGGGTAGGCGGGCCGCTGAACGGAAGCCGCCGACGGCGCCTCGATGTGGACGGGCCTGCCGAACTGGCCCAGCGTCATCGTGACGACCGACTCGAAGACGAAGGAGCCGGCCGGGAACGGGGCGCCCTGATCCGCGATGAGGTCCCGCTCGGTGGACCGCACGCGCACGATCCGCCCCTCACCATCGAGCCATACCGTGGTGGAGATCTGCGAGGAATTGCCGGGCCTGCGGTGCGCGGCGAGACAGGCCGAGAGCTGGGTGGTGGGCCGCACGCCGTAGGGGGTACCGCCGTCCGTCGCCGGGGTTGCGGCCCGGACCAGGAAGAGCTGGCCCGGTTGATAGGCAAGAAGGCCCAGGGCCGAGCCGGCGACGCCGTCGAGCGGCGAGGCCACCGAGTCCGGTCCGCCACCGGGCTGACGGATCCACGCCTCGGCGGACGCACCCGGTGGGCCCGTCGCGAGGCGGAGGTAGGAGGCCGACCCGACGACGATGATCTCGGAGGCACTGGTGATCGGCGCGTACCCGGTGCCACCCATCGGCGGCAGTGCCGTCGATCGGACGACGTCGCGCACGGTCCATGCAGGTCGGGTGAAGTCGATGACGCCGGTGCCGGTCGTGACCGCGCGCTCGGGGGGATGCGTTGAATGGAGCCGTCCGAAGATGGTCACCTGCGCCGACCCTGGCGCGCTGGTGGCCGCCAGCGCCTCGGCGACCGAAGGGTTGCCGGCGCCGGCCACCATGCCGGCCCAGGTCCCGAGCACGACGCCGAATCCCAGGACCGTCAGGGGGCCCAGGAGAGCCAGCGCCGGGTACCCCAGGGGGTCGAATGCACCGTGCCATCATGGCGCCGTTGAACGCACCGGCGGGGCCATTGCCGGCAACCTCGATGGCGAAACTCAGTTGGCCTTGGCGATGAGGCCCAGCTGGGTTGCGGCCGTGACCTTGCCCCGGCCTCGGACGCCCGGCACACTTTCCACGACGGCGATGATCTCGCCGCCGATCAGCTCGTCGTGGGCGACCAGGGCGTCACGGAGGGCTTCCACTACGCCGCGCTCGCGCACGATGATGGCTTTGGCATCCTCGTAGGCGGCTTGCAGCAGCTTGTCGGCGTCGGCGCGGGTCCTGTCGTCGGCGAGCACCTTGTCCACGATCGTGCCGCCGAGCGGCCCGCCGCTCGCCGCGGCGATCGAGAGGAACGACTCGCCCATCCCAAAGCCCCCCACCATGGCGCACGCCAGCCGTGTGGCCCCGAGCAGGTCCCCGGCCGGCCCACTCGAGATGTCGTTGGCGAACCACAGCTCCTCGGCGACGAGGCCGCCCATCGAGATGCGCAGCAGCGCCTCCATCTCCGAGCGCTTCTGCATGAAGCGCTCCTCGGCGTCCGAGTGCTGCAGCAGCCCGAGCGAGTCTCGGCGCTTCACGATGGAGAGCACGTCGAGCTTGCGGCCCGCGCCGACGAAGTAGGCAACCGTGGCGTGGCCGGCCTCGTGAGTGGCGACACGCCGCTTCTCGTCCGCCGTGTAGTTGGCCGGATCGGTCATGCCGAGCTCGGTGGCCAGCTTGGCTTCGGCGACGTCGGAGCGCTGCATGGCCGAACGCCCTCGGGTGAGGGCCACGATGAGCGCCTCGTCGAGTAGCCGCTCGAGGTCGGCCGGCGAGTAGCCGATGGTCATCCCGGCGATCTCGTCGGCGGCAGCCACGCCGTCGAGGTCGAGACCGTGCGCCTTCTTTCCCAGGTAGTAGGCGATGATCTCGGCACGCCCCTGGCGGCCGGGGAGCCCGAAGTAGATGGTGCGGTCGAAGCGACCCGGGCGAACAAGTGCGGGGTCGAGGTCGTCGCGCCGGTTGGTGGCGGCGACGACCAGTACGTTGGCCCGCACAATCTGGGGTTTGTGCAGCTGGCGGCCGGCCGGGAGGAAACGGTTGGCGAAGTCCACGAACGCGCCGTTGACCCGTTGGCCGGTGGTCGGCTCGTCAAAGGACTGGAGCTGGACGAGCAGTTCGTTGACCACGCCCGAGACCCCGTCGCCCCGGCTGCCCATGCCGTGGCGCGCCCCCCCGATGGCGTCGATCTCCTCGATGAACCCGATGGCACCGCCCTCGGCCCGGGCGTACTTGCGCAGTGCCTTGAAATAGCTGCGGATCTTGCGGTTGGTCTGGCCGTAGAACATCGACTGGAACGAGGACGACGAGACGAACAGGAACGGGACGTCGGCCTCCTTCGCCATTGCCTTGGCGGTGAAGGTCTTGCCGGTGCCCGGCGGACCCTCGAACAGCACGCCGCGCCGGGGCATGCCGCCCATCTGGTCCCGGAACGTCTTGTGGCCGAGGAAGAGGTTGATGGTGCGGACGACCTCAGCCTTGTTGGCGTCGATGCCCATCACGTCGTCGAGGCCGACCTCGAGCTCGCTCGGGCGGTACAGGATGTGCGGCGAGCGGCCCGCCCCGAGGAGGGGGCCGATGACGATGATGCTCATCACGAACAGCAACAAGATGGCCGGCAGCAGGGGCACGATGGCGTGGGGGACGTGCGGGAAGTTGAACAGCACGTGGCCCGAGAGGTCCCGGAAGAGCAGCCAGGCGAGCGGGATGAGCAGCAGGACGGCGAGCTTGCGCAGCCGCGCCTTGCGGCGGGCCTCCCGGGTGCGGGCCACGTCGGCGTCCTTGCCGGCCCGGCCCGGCGAGAGGATGGTGGAGAGGGAGCTGTTCAGCACCGACGGATTCACGGGCGCCGTCGGGGCACCAGCCGTCGGGAATGCGGCGCTGGCATCGTAGGCACCAGGGGCGCCTTGGTCATGTCTCGTCGGCCCATCTCCCATCTCGGCGGATCGCCTTCCACCGTAGGGCGCCGGTCGGCGGAATTCATCCCCAATCCGCCGTAGGGCAATCCTCTACGCGAGATCGCGTCGATTCCCCGGATTCCGGGCCACTGAGCTGGGGGTATGTGCGTGGAGTCGCCGGGCGGCTCAGACGAGCGGCAGCGTGGGGAAGGTCCCGCCGAGGAATCCCTTGGGGTCGACGCCGAGCACCTGGTCGAACATCGTGGCGTAGACCGAGCGGAAGTCGGTGGTGTAGACGAGGTTCCCCTCCGAAAGATTGGTGAGGCTCGGCGGGTCGCCGTAGAAGCCCCCCTTCACCGGGTGGCCGGCGACCAGGACGACGTTGGCCCACCCGTGGTCCGTCCCCGCCGATGCGTTCGCCGAGACCCGTCGGCCGAACTCGGTGTAGACGAGGACCACCGTCTCGCGCCCGCGTTCGGTCGCCCCGACGGCATCGACGAAGGCGCTGACGCCGGTGTCGAGCTGGGTGAGCAGTTCGGACTGGGTGTTCGCCTGCGCCGCATGCGTGTCGAACCCGCCGAGCTCGACGCTGTAGACCTCGGTGGCCGCACCGGCCAGGATCAGGTTGGCCACGATGCTGAGCTGGGTGGCGAGCACGTTGCCACTCGAGAGGCCTCCCCCGCCATTGGCGATGGCCAGCGCCGCTGCGCTCGACCCGGCGAGCGCAACGGAGTCGCTGGCCTTCACATGCAGCGGGTCGCTGTCGACGGTGCGGTTCAGGATCGGCCCGAGCGTGCGGTCGACCACGAGCAGGTTGGCGTCAGCGCTCGCCGAGCCGGCGAGCAGCGCGGGCTCGCCCCGAGTCGCCTTGGCCATGGCGGCGTAGAGGGCCTGCTGGCTGGCGGTACCGGGCAGCAGGAGCTTGCCGGTGGGGATCGCCGCCCCTTGGACCTTCGCCCCGGTGAGGGCGACCGGCATGGTCGGGCCGATGCCAACCGCGCGCAGCGGGTCCGAGCCGGTCGCGTCGAGCCAGCGGCCGAGCCACCCCGACCCCGACGGTGACGTCGGCTCCGCGCTCTGCCAGATGTCCATGGACTCGAAATGGCTGTAGTTGGGGTTGGCGAACCCGACACCCTCGACGATGGCCAGCCGCTTGTCGTCGAACAGCGCCTTCATGCCGGGCATGGAGGGATGGAGACCGAAGCCGTCATCGAGCGCCAGGACGCTCGAGGGGTCGATGGCGAGCGGCCCGCGTGCCGCCGCGTAGGCGGGGTCCTGATAGGGGATGACCGTGTTCAGCCCGTCGTTGCCTCCATAGAGGGTGACGAGCACCAGGGTGCGCGGCGAGCGGGTGGCGCCACGCGCCGCGGCGGCGGGCGAGAAGAGGGCGTCGAAGGCCTGGGGTCCGAGGGCGGCCCCGAGCACGCCCGCCGCGGCGGCACCCCCGCCGAGGGCGAGGAACTTGCGGCGGTTGAAGCGCCGGCGGGCCTCGGTGGCGGTGTCGAGGGCTGCGGGTTGGAGCGGGGGCATGGGCGTGATCCCTCTCAATTGGTCACGAACTCGGGTGAGACGAGGGCGAGCGTGAGCAGCGTCTCGGGATCGCCCGCCGCCCGGCGCAGGGCCGTCGACGTCGTGGTGGACCACCCGTCGAGCGACAGCAGCTCCGCTGCGGCGTCGAGGCGCGCCGCTATGGGTGCGTCGGCCACGTGGGAGATGTCCGCCACAGCGGCCAGACGGCTGGCGAAGCTCCAGCGGGCCAGCGCCGCCGAGGTTGAGAGCCAGTACTCGTTCTGCGACCACCCCCCCACGCTCGGCGGGTCGAAGAGCACCTGACCGAGGTCAGCAAGCGTGGTCTGGAGCCCCGCGGCACCGGTGAGCACGTCGCTCCCGCTCACTCCGAGGGCGCGCAGGGCGCCCACCACGTATTCGGTCGGCTGCTTCACGAGCCCGGTCCGGCTCGCCGCGGACGTGAACTCGGGATGGTTGAAGATGGCATCGAGCAGCGCGGTGACGTTGCGGTTGGCGCTGTAGCCACCGACCAGGTCGGCGACCACCACGTCGTCGGTCTGCACCGGGTAGGCGAGGTGGCTCCAGAACGCGCAGGGCACGTAGCGGGCCGACGCGTCGCTCCCCGTTGCGATGTCGATGACCTGCTGGCCGCTGTTCACGCCGCTCTGGCCGAGGAAGGTCTGAGAGGCGGCGGAATGCTGGCGCAGGTTCAGGCGGAAGCTGTTGGTGGTGAGGTCGATCGTCCAGCCGCTGAAGCAGTAGGCGGCGGCACGCACGTCGTTCTCGCTGTAGGTGCCCACCCCCATGGTGAAGCGCTCCATCAGCTCGCGCGCGAAGTTCTCGTTCGGATCGGCCGCCTTGTCCGAGCTGGCGTCGAGCCAGATCAGCATGGCCGGGTCGGTGGCGACCGCCTGGGTCAAGTTGTCGAAGTCGCCGGGCCCGAGTGTGCGGAAGAGCTGGTTCTGGCCGTACATGTACGAGGGGAACCGGACCTTCGACACCGCGGTCGGGAAGTGGCCGTGGAGGAGGAAGGCCAACTTCTCGCGCAGCGGGTTGGTCGTTGCCACCATGCGGGCGAGCCACCAGTTGGTGAGGGCCACCGTCTGAGCCCTCGCGGCCACGAGCACGGCGCGCCGGGCAGCGGGGTCCGTCGTCTTCAACTGCAGGTAGTCGGCCGGCGGCGGCGTGAGCGCCGGGAGGGCGATGCCGTCGGCGCCCGGGTCGGGCTGCGAGAGCCCCGCCACCAGTGCGTCGACCGTCGCCGAGTAGCCCTGGGCGCGCGCCGCTGCCAGCTCCGCCATGGTGGCGCCGAAGCCGGCGCGCCGAAGCAGCAGCGCGCAGGGATCGGGGCTCGCGCTCATCGGCCCTGTGCCGGTGGTCCCGCCCAGGGTGCGGCGGCGTCCAGCGGCGATCGTGGGTGTTCATGCCGGTCGGTCACGCTTGCGGGCACGTCGTCACCTTGTGGCCCCGGTGTGAGGGACCCGTCGGCAACTCGTGAGCATTGTGTGAGGGAGCGGGCGGCGACCGTGCGAACGTGAGGGGCGAGCTGCCAAGCTGTCGCCATGGACGACGTCGCTGCACCTCGGCCCCGCGTGGCGCTCCCCGCACAGCCCGACGGCGTGCCCTGGCCGAGGGGCACGTGGCCTGCCGCTTTGCTGCCCCCCGGGGTCCTCGACGCGCTGATCGAGGAGATGTTCGACGACTCGGGACCGCTCGCGACCACCTACGCCTTGGTGGTCGTCCAAGGGGGTCGCCTGTGCTTCGAGCGCTACGCCGGCGCACTGCCCCACTTCGACCGCCCCCCCGAGCCGGTGACCGCCGAGACGCGGTTGCTCTCGTGGTCCATGGCCAAGTCCATGCTCCACGCCGTCGTGGGCATGCTGGTCGACGAGGGGCGACTCCGCCCCGAGGAGCCCGCGGCCGTGCCCGAATGGGCCGAGCCCGGCGACGAGCGCCAGGCCATCACGTTGGAACACCTCTTGGCCATGCGCGACGGGCTCCACTGGAACGAGGACTACGTCGACGACAGGGTCTCCGACGTCATCGAGATGCTCTTTGGCAAGGGTGACGCCGACATGGCCCACTTCGCCGCCGACCGCCCCCTCGCCGTGGCTCCGGGGAGCCGCTTCAACTACTCGAGCGGGACGACCAACATCATCTCGGGCATCGTCGCCCGCGCGCTCGGGCCTGGTGCGCCCTATGAGCGGTTCGTGTCCGAGCGGCTCTTCGGGCCGCTCGGCATGGACTCGGCGCGCGCCACGTTCGACGACGCCGGGACCTGGATCGCCTCCTCCTTTGTGCACGCGACGGCCAGGGACTTCGCCCGGTTCGGCCTGCTCTACCTGCGCGGCGGCATCTACGACGGCGAGCGACTCCTCTCGGCCGACTGGGTGGACGGTGCCCGTGCGGCGCGCTCGGTCGACGTGAGCGACCACAGCCTGTACTCGCTGCAATGGTGGGTCATCGACGACGGCTACGGCACGTTTCGCGCCGCTGGCTTCGAGGGCCAGACCATCATGCTCTGCCCCGCGCTCGACCTCATCGTCGTGCGTTGCGGCAAGACCCCCGACGAGCGCAGCGCCGAGCTGGTCCGCTGGCGGGCCGAGGTCGTGGCCGCGTTGGCCGCCGCCCGCTGAGCCGCCCCGCTACCAGCCGGTGCCCGCGATGACCGGCGCGTTCATCGCCAGCTGGCTCATGCCGCCGTCGTTGGGCGCCTGGCCGAAGGGGTAGACGGCGCCGTTCGCCGTGGCGATCCAGTACCCGTGGCTACCGTCGTCGGTGAACACCGAGGTGGCCGGGTCGATACTCGGCGCCTCGCCGGACGCGAGTCCCCCGTAGTAGGCGGCGTCGCCGTAGGAGCAGAGCGAGCCGTTGGCGAACAGGATCCAGTAGCCCCCGCCGTCGGGGGTCCGCACCGCGGCGGTGACCGGCACGTCCTTCGGACCCGGGGCCCCGTCGTACTGCGCGTCACCGAAGGAGTACACGTTGCCGGTCGCGGTCACCACCCAGTACCCGTTGCCGCTGGCGTCGGGCATGACCGCCACCGCCGCACCCGCGCAGCCCCCGATGCCCGGGCAGGACCCTTCGTAGCGGGCGTCGCCGAAGGCGAAGACCCCGCCGTCGGAGGCGACCATGAAGTAGCCACCGCCGTCGCTCGAGGGCACCACCCCGACGATGGGCGCGTTCAGCCTCTTGCCGGGGCCCGGCGTCCCGGCCGGGGCGAGGCCGAGGCCCGGCACCGAGCCGTAGAAGGCGGTGTCGCCGAAGGAGAAGATCCCGCCGTCGGCGGCGACCAGCCAGTACCCGCCGTCGTTGGCGGTCGGCGTGATGCCGACGACCGCGCGCTGGAGATCGAGGGAGCCGGTCGAGCCGTAGAACTGCGCGGCGCCGAAGCTGAAGATGCCCCCATCGCCCCCCACCAGCCAGTAGCCGTGATCGGACGGAGCGCTGACCGGCGGGGCCCTGTAGGTGATGAGGAATGAGGAGCCCGAGACGTTGCCGGGATAGGCGATGACGTCGCCAGCCGAGTCGACCATCGAGACCGCGTTGAGATTGGCCGTCGCCGGGTCCGAGGCACTGGCGCCGATACCGCTGAAGGTGACCGCGCCGAAGTTGGCGAGCGGCAGCGGGCTCGAGCCGCCGGCCGAGGGGGCCTCTTCGATCCACTCAGCCGAGGACCCTGGGCCCCCGTAGGCCACGGGCTCGACCGTGCTCTGAGCACTGGTCGCGTCGGCGATGCTGACGGTCCAGTTTCCCGCCGACTGCTCCGAGATCGAGGCGACCATGTGGTCCCCTGGCGACACGAGACCGATGAGCTGCTCGGGTGCGGAATTACCCGGGGTGATGACCTCGTACCACGCGTAGTACTCGGTGGACCCGTCGAGGCTGTCCTGTTCGGTGCCGGCTTGGAGGAGCCACTGGTTGGTCGACCCGTCGACGCCGATCCACGACGAGGAGTACTGGTCGCTCGCCGTCGCGGTCACTGTCGGCACGGTCCACTGCCCGCTCACGCCGGTAAAGTCCGACCCCGAGTCGATGATCCCGGCCCAGTTGGTGGAGAGCCCCGAGGTCAACTGGCCGAAGAGGTGGGGGGCCACACCGGGGACCCAGACTGCGGGCGTCGGTGCGGGACGGCCGGTCAGTGCCTGTGCTTGGCCACCGGCCGCCCACGTGGGCGTGGCACCTGCGGCGACCGAGACGGACCCTGCGACGGCGGACGTGCCCGCAGCCAGCACGAACACGACAACCGACACTCGTCCTACGTGCACTCGATGCTGCATGAGTGGCCCTTCAGTCCCCCCGCTGCGTCACGCGACTGCCTTCCCAAGCACGCGTCCCACGGGGGGTAGGACTCAACCCTGCTCGCGCCCTCGAACCCCAGGCAGGGCCGCGCGGCCCTTGTGGGGCGGCAAAGGACCCTTACCGGTCGGTCACAAGCAGCTGCCAGGCACAGGCTGTTCGGATGGTTGCCCGTCGTGCGCCCACTGGGCGCGAGCGGAGCGAGCTGCAGGGCATGCACGTTCGCCTACCCGTCCCGCTCGCCCGAGGTCGTCTCGCGCGCGGGCGGCCCGTCGGCGACGCACCCCGGAGGAGCGGCATGTGCAGCAGAGTCGATCCGTTGATGCGGGACTCCCCGGGCGCTGTTCGCGCTCTCCGAGCCGCTGCCCCGGGGCTCAGGCGCCTTCGAACTCAAACCCGAGGTCGGGTGCGCTCAAGATGGAGCGGAACACAAGGCCCTCCGCCGCGGCCATCGCCGCCGCCGTCCCCCCGCGGTCGACCACGGCCACGAGGAGTACCGGCTCGGCCCCTGCCTCGATCACCGCGTGGGCCGCCTCGAGCAGTGACGTGCCCCGGGTGACCGTGTCCTCGGTGATGATGACCTTGTCGCCGGCGTCGAGGGCGCCGGCGATCCGGCCGCCGCCGCCGTGGTCCTTCACTTCTTTGCGCACGCTGAAGGCCTTGAGCATCCGGCCTCTCGACGCCGCCACACCGGCGGTCACGAACGCCACGGGGTCCGCCCCCATCGTGAGGCCACCAATGGCGGTGGCGTCGGGTGGCGCCACCGCCAAGATGGCGTCGGCAACGAGCACCATCGCCTCGGGGCGGCAGACCGTCTGCTTCGAGTCGATGAACCAGCTGGAGCGCCGACCGGACTTGAGGGTGAAGTCCCCGCGCCGCACCGAGTGCTCGAGCAGGTGTGCGCGCAGCTCCTCGAAGGGCGTCGAGGCGAGGTCGCTCACCGGGAAGGGCTACCTTCGAGCACCACGTCGCCCTCTCCCGGCACCACCGCGCCGATGACCGTCGCCTCGTGCCCCGACTCACGGAGCTGCGAGAGGACGATCTCGGCGGCGGTGTTCTCGACGATGAGCACCATCCCGACACCGAGATTGAAGACCCGCTCCATCTCCTCGGGCTCCACGTCGCCAGAGCGGGCGATCTCGTGGAAGATGCGCGGCACCTCCCATGAGCCCGTTGCCACCGAGGCGTCGCTCGTCGGCGGCAGCACCCGGGCGAGGTTCCCCGCCAGGCCGCCACCGGTGATGTGCGCGGCGGCGTGGACGGCGCCGGGGGCGATGGCCATCGCCGCCAGGACCGCCGGGGCGTAGAGCACCGAGGGCTTGAGCAGCTCGTCGGCGAGCGTGTGCGGGGCACCGTCCCACGCGGGACCATTGAGCGGGAGCTCGGCGCGCTCCAAGAGGACATGGCGCGCCAGCGTGTACCCGTTGGAGCGCAGCCCCGGCGACGGGAGGGCGACGAGTACGTCGCCGTCACGGACGCGCTCGGGGCCGAGCAGCGAGTCGCGCTCGGCCACGCCGACCGCAAAGCCGGCGATGTCGAGCTCCGTGTCGGAGCCGGGGTGCTCGGCCGTCTCGCCGCCGAGCAGCGCACAGCCCGCCTGCCGGCAGCCCTCCGCGACCCCTTCGACGAGGGTGGCGATGGTGGCCGGGTCGACCCGGGCGGTGGCGATGTAGTCGAGGAGGAAGAGCGGCTCGGCCCCCACGCAGACGAGATCGTCGACGCACATGGCGACGAGGTCGATGCCGATGGTGCCGTAGCGGCCGGTGGCGGCAGCCACCAGCAGCTTGGTGCCCACCCCGTCGGTCGAAGCGACGAGGACCGGCTCGCGGAAGCGGCCCGGATCGAGGGCGAACAGCCCGCCGAAGCCCCCAATGCCCCCGAGCACGCCGGCCCGGTGCGTGGTGGCGACCGTCGAGGCGATGCGGGCCACGACCTCGTCGCCGGCGTCGATGTCCACCCCGGCACCCGCGTAGGTCGCACCGCCCCTTCGGGCGGTTTCCCCCGTCGCGTCCAAGGCCTAGACCCCCGGCAGCGCGGCCTGGAGGCCGACCGCCTCGTCGACGTCGGCAGGCGTCGCCACGGCGCCCACGGTCGCCGCCTTCGGGCTGCGCAGGGCGACGGGCACGGCGACCGGGTAGTCGCCGGTCAGGCAGGCGTCGCAGAAGCCGGCACCAGGGGCGTCGATGGCCCGCTTCAGGTTCTTGAGGGAGATGTAGGCGATCGAGTCCACGTCGAGGAACTCGGCGATCGCCTCGAGCGAGAGGTTGGCGGCGAGCAGGTCGTCCCGGTTGGGGGTGTCGATGCCGTAGAAGCAGGGCCAGCGGAAGGGCGGCGACGAGATGCGCAGATGGACCTCGGCCGCCCCAGCGTCTCGCAGCATGCCGACGATGGCCCGGGTGGTGGTCCCGCGCACGATCGAGTCGTCCACCACGATCAGGCGCTTGCCCGCCACGTTGTCGCGCAGCGGGTTGAGCTTGCGGCGCACCCCGTTCGCCCGGGTCAGCTGGTCGGGCTCGATGAACGTGCGGCCGATGTAGCGGTTCTTGATGAGGCCCTGGCCGTAGGGGATGCCGCTGCGCCTCGCGTAGCCCTCCGCCGCGGGTACACCCGAGTCGGGTACGCCCATCACGAGGTCGGCGTGCACGGGCGCCTGCTCGGCCAACAATTCGCCCATGTGGCGCCGCGTGCCGTGAACCTCCCTGCCGTAGAGGCGGGTGTCGGGCCGGGCGAAGTAGACGAACTCGAAGATGCAGAGCTTGGCGTCGATGGCCTCAGGGGCGAAGAGCTGCTCGCTGTGCACGCCCGTCTCGTCGATCACCACCAGCTCGCCGGGCTCGAGCTCGCGCACGAAGGCGGCACCGATCACATCGAGGGCCGGTGACTCCGAGGCCAGCACCCAGCCCTCGGGGTGGTCCACGGGGCCGAGGCGGCCGAGGCACAGGGGGCGGAAACCGTGGGGGTCCCGCACGCCATAGACGTGGGTGGCGTCGAGCAGGACGAAGGAGAAGGCGCCCTCGAGGCCCGGCAGCACGGTGCGCAGCGCCTGGCGGAGGTGGTCGCCGGCCGAGGCGGGCTCGTTGTCGGCGGGGACCGCCTGGGACAACAGCTCGGCCACGACGTCGCTGTCGGAGGCGCCGATGCTGGTCAGCATGCCGGCGCGCTCGGTCAGGGCGGGGGTGTTGGTGAGGTTCCCGTTGTGGCCCAGGGCGAAGCCCGCCCGGCCGACGGAGCGGTAGACCGGCTGCGCGTTGGCCCAGTCCGACGAGCCGTGCGTCGAGTAGCGGGTGTGGCCGATGGCGAGTGAGCCGGGGAGGCCCGAGAGGGTGCGCTCGTCGAAGACGGCAGAGACGAGGCCCATGTCCTTCACGACGGTGATGGTCTGGCCATCGGACACCGCCATGCCGGCCGACTCCTGGCCTCGGTGTTGCAGGGCGTAGATGCCGTCGAAGGTCAGGTGCGCGACACCCCGGCCGGGTGCGTACACACCGAAGACTCCACAGGCTTCCTTCACGCGCCCAAACCCGCTCCCGGGCCCACGGGGGGGCGCACGCCGTTGTGCGCCTGGCCGGAGACCCTCATCGCAGACTCTAGTGTCGCACACCGGTGGCTCGACCGAGGGGGCGAGGCGCCCGAGCGGGTACCGTCTCGGTGTGATCGACCTGCACACCCACTCCGTCGTCTCCGACGGGACCGACCAGCCCGCCGCCGTCGTCGAGCTGGCGGCCCGGGCAGGCTGTGGCGCGGTTGCCCTCACCGACCACGACTCCCAGGCGGGCACCGAGGAAGCGGGGGCGCGGGCCTCTGAGCTGGGCATCGAGTTCGTGCCCGGGTGCGAGGTGAGCTGCGCCTTCCGGGGGACCAGCGCGCATGTCCTCGTCTACTTCGCCGAGCGCGACGGCGGCCCCTTCGCCGCCGAGCTGGCCCGGTTGCGCCACGACCGGGTAACCCGCAATCGGGCCATGGTCGCGCGCCTCGCCGAGCTGGGCATCCCCATCACCTACGACGAGGTGCTGGCCGAGGCCTCGAGCGAGGAGGGGGTGGGCCGGCCCCACTTCGGGGCCGTTCTGGTGCGCCACGGCGCCGCCGAGTCGATCCCCGACGCCTTCGACCGCTGGCTGGCCGAGGGCAGGCCGGCCCACGTGCCCAAGGCCCGGGTGACGCCCTCGGAGGTGGCCGCCCTGGCACGCTCCTCGGGCGGCGTGGCGGTGCTCGCGCACCCCTACAGCTTGAATCTGGAGCCCGACGACCTGGCCGACGCCGTGGCGGAGCTGGCCGGCGACGGCTTCGCGGGCATCGAGGCGATCTACGGCCGTTACAGCCCGGACCAGCGACAGCGCCTCGTGAACCTGGCCCGGCGTTTCGACCTGGTGGCGACCGGGGGCTCCGATTACCACGGGTTGGTCAAGCCCGATCTCACGGTCGGCACGGGCCAGGGTGACCTGAAGGTCCCCGACGCCGTGCTCGCCGAGTTGAAGGCCAGGCGCCCGGCCGCACTCTGAGCAGCGGTGTTGGCTCAGACGCCCTCGAGGGCGTCGGGGAGCGCCTGGCGCCAGGCGCCCGTGACCTCGACCACCTCGAGGTCGACCAAGCCCTCGATCACGAGGCGCGTCCCGCCTGCGGTCCCGAGCACGCCCGCCGGCACCCCCGCGTCCGCCGCCCGGCCGAGGAGGCCGTCGGGGTCGGTCGTGGCCACGAGTGCCCTCGAGGGGAGCTCGCAGAACAGCTCGTCGAAGCCGCCGATCCCGCCCAGCTCGGCACCGGTGCCGGCGTGGACCGCCATCTCGGCCAGCGCCACGCCGAGGCCCCCGCCCGAGCAGTCGTGCACGCCGGTGAGCGGGGTCTGTCCGCCGGCGACGGCCTCGGCGACGAGGGCGCGGACGAGCTCGACGAGGCGCCGGTGCGCCTCGGGGTCCAATGAAACAAGCGTGCCGCCACGCCGGGCGCGCCGCTCGAGCGCCCAGCGGCTCCCACCGAGCGGGAAGCGCCCGTTGGCTGCGCGCTCGCCGAGCAGCACGACGCTCGAGCCCTCCGTCCACCCAGCTCCCGGCGGGCGGGCCGCCAGCTCGTCGACCAGCCCGAGTGCGCCGATCACCGGCGAGGGGTCGATGTCGGTCCCGGCCGACTCGTTGTACAGGCTCACGTTGCCACCGATGACGGGCAGGCCGAAGGCGACGCAGGCCTCGGCCATGCCGTCGATGGCCTCGGAGAGCTGCCACATCACCTCGGGGTGCTCGGGGTTGCCGAAATTGAGGCAGTTGACGACCGCAGACGCCCGCGCCCCCACGCAGGCCAGGTTGAGCACGGACTCGGCCACGACGAGGGCCGTGCCGAGCCGCGGGTCGAGCGCGCACCAGCGCGGGGCGGAGTCGGTGGTCACCGCCACGCCCCTGCGGCTGGGCGGCAGCCCGGGGCCCGCCAGCCGCAGGAGGGCGGCGTCGCCGCCCGGGCCCACGACCGTGTTCAAGAAGAGCTGGTGGTCGTACTGGCGGTAGACCCAGCTCGGGTCGCCGAGGAGTGCGAGCAGGTCGCCCTCGACGTCGATCGGGCCCACGCCGACCGGGTCCTCGGCGGCGCGGGCCTCACGGTCGTCGGGTGGAGCGAGAGGGCGGTGGTAGAGCGGGGCGTCATCGGCCAGCGAGGCCGCGGGCACGTCGGCGAGGATCGGTCCGTCGAAGCCGTCGCGCAGGCGCAGGCGCCCCACCGCCACTCCATCGGATGAGACGGGTTCGGTCACGTGCCCGATCACCGTGGCACGCACCTCCCATCGCCGGCACACCGCTTCGACCTCGGGCCAATCTTGGGGGGTCACGATGGCCAGCATGCGCTCCTGACTCTCGCTGGTCATGACCTCCCAGGGCTCCATGCCCTCCTCGCGCCGCGGCACGGCGCTGACATCGACGTCCATCCCGACACCGCCCTTGCCAGCCGTCTCGCTCGTGGCGCAGGCGAGCCCGGCCCCGCCGAGGTCCTGGATCCCGACGACGAGCCGAGCGTCGAGCAACGCCAGGCAGGCCTCGATGAGGCGCTTCTCCTCGAACGGGTCCCCGACCTGGACGCTCGGGCGCTTGGCATCGTCGGGCTCGGCACCCTCGCCCGAGAAGCCGGCCGACGCGAGCACGCTGACCCCGCCGATGCCGTCGCGGCCGGTGGCCGAGCCGAGCAGCACGGCCAGGTTCCCGGGCCCCGACGCCGCCGAGAGCACGAGCCGTTCGACCGGGAGCGCACCGAGGCAGAGCACGTTGACGAGGGGGTTGCCGGCGTAGCACTCGTCGAAGGTCAACTCGCCACCGATGGTCGGGACGCCGACCGAGTTCCCGTAGGACGAGATCCCACCGACCACGCCCTCGAACAGCCAGCGCTGCCGGCCGTCGGTGAGCGGGCCGAAGAACAGCGGGTCCATCACGGCGAGCGGGCGAGCGCCCATGGTGAAAATGTCCCGGAGGATCCCACCGACGCCGGTGGCCGCACCCTGGTGGGGCTCGATGGCCGAAGGGTGGTTGTGGCTCTCGATGCGGATGGCGACCGCGATGCCGTCGCCGGCGTCGATGACCCCGGCATTCTCACCTGGGCCCACCAGCACGCCGGGCCCTTCGGTCGGCAGGCGGCGCAGGTGCACGCGCGACGATTTGTAGGAACAGTGCTCGCTCCACATCACCGCATACAGGGAGAGCTCGAGCGGGTTCGGCTCCCGACCGAGGACCTCGATCACCGACGCCAACTCGTCGTCGGTGAGGCCCAATGCCCGGTGCAATGGCTCGGTTTCGTGCCCCACGTCGCTCATCTCGACACCGTAGGCGACGGGCTCAGGTGTTCGGCTCACCGGCAAGATGCCGATGGGACCCATGGTTGCCAGTGAACCCTTGCACTGCGCGCCGGATATTTGGCGCCGAGGGCAGACTGCAGCCCGACCTTTCCCTTCCATCGCCGCACCACAGGGAACCCCTGTGGTGCGGCGTGGGGACATCCCAGGACGGCACCGTTTTGGCGCTGTCGGGGCGTTTGGGCCTAAGTTGCGCTGGATAGAATGTGCAAATTACAGGGTTGACCCTTGCTAAGTCGAGGAGGGTCCTAATCTGCAACAAGGGTCCTCTGCAGGGAAAACAGGGAAGCGCGCGCTGCATCGGTTGGCGCATGATGGGATCGACAACGTATATATAACGGGCAACCGTGGCATAAATGCAGAATCAGCAACTAGATTGTAGAAGACGAGATCGAGTGGGGAGAGCGAACGATGGCAACACAAAAAACCAGGACCGACCGACGGGGAATGAGCGCATCGCACAAGGCGGCGCTCGCGAAAGGTCGTGAAGAGGGCTTGGCAGTTCGACGGTATTTGGAGGCGCTCGAATCCTCGCGCCCCCGCCGTGGGCGCCGCCGCACTCCGGCGTCGATCGAGAAGCGGCTCAAGTCCATCGATACCCAGCTGGTCTCCGCTGACGCCCTGTCACGGCTCCACCTGATCCAGCAGCAGAAGGACCTCCAAGAGGAGCTCGACCGCAGCGGCGACACCCACGACATCACGGACTTGGAGAAGCACTTCATCGACGTGGCCAAGTCCTATGGGGAGCGCAAGGGCATCACGTACGGCACATGGCGCAGCGCGGGCGTGAGCGCCGCGGTGCTGCAAAAGGCCGGCGTCCCCCGTACCCGGGGCTGAGCCGGGGGATCAGAGCGCCGCTCGGGCCCTCTCGAGCAGCGCACGAAGGAGGACCGCGCCATCGGCGGAGCCGAGCAGGGGGTCCGACGCCCTTTCGGGGTGCGGCATGAGCCCGACCACGTTGCCCGCCTCGTTGGCGATGCCGGCGATGTCGTCCAGCGAGCCGTTCGGGTTCCCGACGTAGCGCAGCACGATGCGGTCCTCGGCGCGCAGTCGCTCGAGGGTCTCCTCGTCGCAGACGTAGTTGCCGTCGAAGTGGTTGATGGGGATCGACAGCTGCGTGCCGACCTCGACACCCGCGGTCAGCACCGAGCGCTGCGAGACCACTTCGACGGTGGCCGGGGCGCAGAGGAAGCGCAGGTGCTCGTTCTTCTGGAGCGCACCGGGCAGCAGCCCGGCCTCGGTCAGCACCTGGAAGCCGTTGCAGATCCCGACGACGGGCCCGCCGTCTGCTGCGAAGCGGGCGACGGCGCCCATGACCGGCGAGAAGCGCGCGATCGCGCCGGGCCGCAGGTAATCGCCGTGGGCGAAGCCGCCCGGCAGGACGACGGCGTCGAGGGGGCCGAGCTCCTCGTCACCGTGCCAGAGCAGGTGGGCGTCGGCACCGAGCCGTCCGAGGGCTGCCACCACGTCGTGCTCGCAGTTGGTGCCGGGGAACACCACGACCCCGACGCGCGCCGCCATCAGGCGTGCGGGGTGAGCTCGAGATGGCTCTGTTCGATGACCGGGTTGGCGAGCAGGCGGTCGGCGAGCTCGGAGGCGATGGCCCGGGCTGCCTCCTCGTCGTCGGCCTCGACCTCGAACGCGAACGAGCGCCCGGCGCGCACCTTGGCGACGGCGTCGAAACCGAGGGCGGGGAGCGCTCGCTCGATGGTGGCGCCTTCAGGGTCCGAGATCCCCGGGCGCAGCGTCACTTCGACCTTGGCGGCGAACCTCATGGGCGGGGACCGTACCAGTCCGACAGCCGCCTCCCGGTCACCCGCTCATAGGAGGCGATGTAGCGCTGCGACGTGGCCGCCACCACCTCGGGGGGCAGGCTCGGCGGCGGTGGCCGCCGGTCCCAGGGCTGCGCGGCCAGCCAGTCGCGCAGCGGCTGCTTGTCGAAGGCGGGGGGCGTGGTTCCCGCCACGACCTCACCGGCCGGCCACAGGCGCGACGAGTCGGGGGTGACCAGCTCGTCGCAGACAGTGAGCTCGCCGTCGATGAGGCCGAGCTCGAACTTGGTGTCGGCCAGGATGAACCCGGCCCGGCGGCACCTCGCCGCCGCACGCTCGTAGAGCTTGAGGCACAGGTCCCGGGCCCGGCCAGCCAGCTCCGCACCGACGAGGCCTGCGGCCGCGTCGAAGTCGATGTTCATGTCGTGGCCCTCGGTCGCCTTGGTCGATGGCGTGAACATCGGCGCGGGCAGGGCGCTCGCCAGCTGCAGCCCGGCGGGCATCGGCGTCCCGTGGATGGTGCCACTCGCCTCGTACTCGCCGAACGCCTGGCCGGCCAGGTAACCGCGCACGATGCACTCGAGAGGCAGCATCTCGGCACGGCGCACCAGCATGCTCCGCCCCGCCATGTCGGGAAGGGCCGCTGCCTCGGGCACGAGCGCGACGATGGCTGCGGGGTCGGTCGCGAGCAAGCTCATCGGCGCGAGATCGGCGAACGCCTCGCACCAAAAAGCGGACATCGCCGTGAGGACCCGCCCCTTCTCGGCGATCGGCTCGGCCATGATCACGTCGAACGCCGAGATCCGGTCCGAGGCCACCATGACGAGGAGCTCGCCGCCCGACGCGTAGAGGTCGCGGACCTTGCCCCGGTGGACCAACGCCAGCGGCTCGGTGGTGCTCACCGGGCGCCCCCCACGTCGGCCTCGATGGCCGAGAGCGCGTCGGTGAAGCGCGAGATGTGCGCGAGGTAGCGCTCGAGGTCGAAGGCCCGGTCGAGCTCTTCGCCCGAGAGGTGTACGTCGTCGTCCTCGGCCAGTACCGCACGCAGGGGCCTGCGCTCGGACCACGACACCCGGGCGTCTCGCTGGACGATCCGGTACGCCTCGTCGCGGCTCAAGCCCGAGCCGACGAGTGCCAGGAGCACCGCTTGGCTGAAGACGAGCCCGAAGGAGCCCTCTGTCAGGTTGGCCAGGGCACGCTCGGCATTGATGACGAGGCCGGCCACGAGGCCGGTCGCCTTGCGCAGCATGTAGAGCGTGAGGAGGGACGCGTCGGGCAGCACGACCCGCTCGACGGAGCTGTGCGAGATGTCGCGCTCATGCCATAGCGCGACGTCCTCCAAGCCCGCACCGAGATAGCCGCGCAGCACTCGGGCCAGCCCGGTGAGGCGCTCGGAGAGGATCGGGTTGCGCTTGTGCGGCATCGCCGAGCTGCCCTTCTGGCCGGGGGCGAAGGGCTCCTCGGCCTCGCCCACCTCGCTCCTTGCCAGATGGCGGATCTCGGTGGCGATGAGCTCGATGGTGGCGCCGACCGAGGCACAGGCGTACAGGTACTCGGCGTGGCGGTCCCGGGCGATGACCTGCGTCGCCGGGGTGGGCGAGAGCCCGAGCGCCGCGCACACGTACTCTTCGACGGCGGGATCGATGTTCGAGTAGGTCCCGACCGCGCCGGAGAGCTTCCCGACGGCGACACGCGCGCGCGCGGCGATCAGGCGCTGGCGGTCCCGATCGGCCTGGAGCGCCCAGAGGGCGAACTTCGCGCCGAACGTGGTGGGCTCGGCGTGCATGCCGTGGGTGCGGCCGGTGACCGGCACGTTCTCGAGCTCCCGGGCGCGCTCGACCAGTGCGTGCACCAGGGCGCCCGACGCCTCAATGAGCAGGTCGGACGCCTTCACGAGCGTGGCGCACGCCGCGGTGTCGACCACGTCCGACGAGGTGAGCCCGTAGTGGATCCACGACCCGACCGGTTGGCCGATCCGCTCTTGGACCACGTCGACGAAGGCGGCGACGTCGTGGTTCGTCGTCTCCTCGCGCGCCGCCACGGCGCGGACGAAATCGGCGTCGACCACCGGCGCCCGTTCGCGCAGCTCGATGACGTCGGCAAGCGGCACCACACCGATGCGGGCCAGGCCCTCAGCCGCCAGGAGCTCGACCTCGAGCCACATGGCGAGGCGAGCCTCGTCGGTGAAGAGGGCCGCCATGTCCTTCGGCGAGTAGCGCCCGATCACCGCGCGGATCCGATCGTGTTCGCAGCCGCCCCGATGTCGGTGCGTACCTGCGCGCCCGGCCAGCCGATCCCGGCCACCCCAGCGTACGCGCGCCTCCTCGCCTCTTCGGGTCCGCGAGCGACCGCGGTGATGCCGAGCACCCGGCCGCCGGCCGTCACGAACCGGCCCTCTGCGTCGCGGGCCGTCCCGGCGTGGAACACGGTCACGCCTTCGATGGGCACCTCGAGCTGGCCCCGCTGGTCGAGACCCGAGATGAGGCCGCCGGTCTCGGTCGCCCCGGGGTACCCGGGGGAGGCGACCACCACGCAGACCGCCGCGTCATCCGTGAAGCGCGGCGCGTCCTGGAGGCTCCCGCCGGCCACCGAGGCCAACAGCTCGAACGGGTCGCTCGCCAGTCGCACCAGGACGCACTCCGCCTCGGGGTCGCCGAATCGGACGTTGTATTCGAGAACCTTCGGGCCCTCGTCGGTCAGCATGAGCCCCGCGTAGAGCACGCCGCGGTAGTCGATGCCGCGGGTGCGAAGTGCGGCGAGGAGCGGCTCGACGGCCGTGTCCATGAGGCTGTCGACGTCGGCGGCGTCGAGGGCCGGGATCGGCGAGAATGCCCCCATGCCGCCCGTGTTCGGTCCGGCGTCGCCCTCGCCGAGGCGCTTGGCGTCCTGGGCGGGCGCGAGGGCCACGACGTGTCGCCCGTCGCACAGCGCCATGAGCGAGCATTCGGGCCCCGCCATCCCCTCTTCGATCACCACCCGGCGGCCGGCTGCCCCGAAGGCGGCGCCCGAGAGCTTCGCCTCGACGTCGGCGATCGCCTCGGCGAGCGACTCGGCGACCAAGACGCCCTTGCCCGCGGCGAGTCCGTCGGTCTTCACCACCCAGGGCCCGGGCAGCGAGCGCAGGAAGTCGGTGGCCTCGTCCACCCGGTCGAATGCTGCGTAGCGAGCCGTCGGCACGCCGGCTTCGGCCAACACCTCTTTCATGAAGGCCTTCGACCCCTCGAGCCGGGCGCCGTCGGCCCCGGGGCCGACCACGGACTTGCCCTGGGCCCGGAGCCGGTCGGCCAGCCCGTCGACCAGGGGGGCCTCGGGGCCGATGACGACCAGGTCGGCGTCGATCTCGCTCGGAGGGGACGAGCTGACGGTGATGGCGTGGCCCTCGGGCGAGGTGCCGGGCATGCCGGGGTTGCCGGGTGCCACCACCACGTCGGCGCTGCGCGCCAGCGTGTGGGCGAGGGCGTGCTCGCGCCCCCCTGCGCCCACCACGAGGACGGTCGGGGAGACGGCGCTCACGCTGTGGCGAAGGCCACGAACTGCTCGCGCCCCGGGCCGACGCCGACCAGGCGCACGGGCACCCCGATCTGCTCGGCCAAGAAGGCCACGTAGTCCCGCGCGGCGCGGGGCAGGTCCTCACTCGTGGTTGCCGTCGTGAGATCGGCACGCCAGCCGGGCAGCTCCTCGTAGATGGGCGTGACCTGGTGGAGGATCGACTGGTGGTACGGCGGGTACTCGAAGCGCTCGCCGTTCGCCTCGTAGGCGACGCAGACCTTGACGGTCTCGAACGTGTCGAGGACGTCGAGCTTTGTGAGGGCGACCTCCGAGAGCGAGTTGAGCCGGACGGCCTGGCGCGCCATCACGGCGTCGAACCACCCGCACCGGCGGCGGCGTCCGGTGTTGGTCCCGAACTCGTGGCCGCGCTCGACGAGCAGGTCGCCGGTCTCGTCGCTGAGCTCGGTCGGGAACGGGCCCGCGCCCACCCTGGTGACGTAGGCCTTGGCGATCCCGATGACCCGGTCGATGTCGCGCGGTCCGAGTCCCGAGCCGGTGCAGGCGCCCCCGGCGACGGGGTTCGACGACGTCACGAAGGGATAGGTGCCGTGGTCGAGGTCGAGGAAGGTTGCCTGGGCCCCTTCCATCAGGACGTTGCGGCCGGCGGCGAGGGCGTCGTGGACGATGCCCACGGTGTCGCCGATCATGGGGGCGATCCGCGGTGCGTACTCACCGAGGTAGCGGGCCGCGATGTCGTCCGCAGAGAGCGGGAGCCGGTTATAGACCTTGGCCAGGACCGCGTTCTTCTCCTTCAGGGCGACGTCGAGCTTCTGGCGGAAGATCTTCTCGTCCAAGAGGTCCTGGACGCGCAGGCCCACGCGGGTCGCCTTGTCGGCGTAGGCGGGGCCGATGCCGCGCTTAGTGGTGCCGAGCGAGTTCTTGCCGAGGTAGCGCTCCGTCACCCGGTCGAGCTCTTGGTGGTACGGCATGATCAGGTGCGCGTTGCCGCTCACCACCAGGCGCGACGTGTCGACGCCCTTGTCGGTGAGCACGTCGATCTCCGCGAGGAGCACCTCGGGGTCGACCACCACGCCGTTCCCGATGACCGGGGTGATGTGGTCGTAGAGCACGCCCGAGGGCACCAACTGGAGTGCGAACGCCTCGCCGCCGACGACGATCCGGTGCCCGGCGTTGTGGCCGCCCTGGTAGCGCACGACCAGGTCCATCTCGCCGGCGAGGAGGTCGGTGAGCTTGCCCTTGCCCTCATCGCCCCATTGGGTCCCGACCACCACGGTTGCCGGCACGTTTTCCTCCGTCTCGCCGCCCGGATTACGTCTCACTCTATCCCGCGTCGGCGTACCTCCAGGTGGCTGGGACCGTCGCACGTCCTGGTCCCTCGTGCCCTGCGGCATCGCCCAGTTCGCCCCAGAGGCTACTAATCAGTAACATGCTCAGGCCGGGGAATCCCCTGGAGGGTCGGAGGTCACAACTCGTGGTGCTGCGCGGTCTGAAGCGGCAGCGCATCGCGCCGCTTGGCCGATCACGCAGGCACGGCCTGTACCTCTCGGCCGGCAGCCTGGTTCTGGCCGCGACCGCCGTACTCAGTCCCATCCGGGTCGGGGCGGCCCCGGGCACACCGGACAGCGGCACCGACCTGGTCGACGAGACGTTCACGGGCGCCACACTGACCAACCCCTACGCGTGGACCGCATCAGGCAGCGCGTGCCTGACGGGGGCGAACCCCGCCGTGACCGTGCCGGCAGGACAGCTCGGGCCCTGCACAAGCTCGACGGACGCTCCGACCCCGGGGGTCACGCCCGGCTTCTTGCAACTCACCAGTGCAGGCGGCGACGAGGTGGGCAGCCTGCTCTTCAACGAGCCACTCCCGTCGAGCGCGGGCATCGACGTCACGTTCAACACCTGGCAGTACGGCGGGACGGGGGCTGACGGCATCGGCCTGTTCCTCGTGAACGGGACCACCACGCCGGTGACGGCCGGCGCCTCGGGGGGCTCCCTCGGCTACGCGCAGAAGACCGGCATCGCCGGCGCCGCCGGCGGCTATCTGGGCCTCGGGCTCGACACCTACGGCAACTACTACAACGACGGCGAGGGACGCGGCACGGGGTGCCCGGCCGGGCAGCAGTCCCCGGTCGGCACCGCCGGGACGCTCGTCCCGAACTCGGTCAGCCTGCGCGGGCCGGGCTCGGGCACGCAGGGCTACTGCTTCTTGGCGTCAACGGCCACCGCCCCGCCCAATCCGACCACCACGCTCCCGGGCAGCCTGCGAGGCACCGACGATACGACCGCATCCGAGCGCTCGGTCCATATCGTCATCAGCCCGGCACCCAACCCCATCGTGACGGTGTCGATCGACTTCCACGACGGCAACGGCTTCCAGCAGGTGCTCTCGACTCCCGCACCACCCAACCCGCCGCCCACCTACAAATTCGGCTTCACCGCCTCGACGGGCGGTTCGACGGACATCCACCTGCTCACCATGGTCCACGTCCAGACCGTCAACCCGCTCCCGTCGCTCAACTTGGTGAAGCAGGTCGTCACCGCCGGCATCCCCCTCCCCCCGCCCGTGGGCCAGGTCGTCCCCTACCAGTTCGTCGTGACGAACGGCGGTACGGTCCCGGTCGACGACGTCACGATCGCCGACCCGCTGGTGACCGATGCCACGTGCCCGCTCAGCACCCTCGAGCCGAACCAGACCGAGACCTGCACCGGCAGCTATGTCCTCACTGCGGCGGACCTCGCCCAGGGCAGCCTCGAGAACACGGCGGTCGCCGACGGGACGACGTTGAACGGCGCCGTCTCCTCGCCGCCGTCCAGTGCCACGCTCGGCTTCGGGCCGCGCCTCGCCCTAACCAAGGCCATCACCACGGCCGCGCCCTATTCGCTCGGCCAGATGCTCACCTACCGCTACGACGTGACCAACACGGGAAGCGTCACGCTCGCCGGGCTCAACGTCGTCGACTCGAAGATTCCCGCCGGCGTGGTGTGCCCGACCACCACGCTCACCCCTGCGCCCGCCTACGGGTCCTCGGAGAGCTGCACCGCTTCCATGGTGCTCACCGCCGCCGCCCTCTCCCCCGACGGCACGCTCACCAACACCGCCTACGCCACGGCGGCGAGCTCCCAGGGCGCGGCCACGTCCCCGACGGCCACGGTGACCGTCCCGGTGGCGGCCGACGTCGGGCTCACCAAGACGGTCGACAACCCGGCACCCTTGCTCGGCCAGACCGTCACCTTCACCGTCACCGCCACCAACTACGGGCCGGCCACGGCGACGTCCCTCGCCGTCTCGGACCCGCTGCCGAACGGCCTCGTCTTCGTCGGGGCCAACCCGTCGGAGGGCACCTATGTCGCGGCGACGGGCCTGTGGACCGTCGGCTCGCTGGCGGTCGGCGCGGCGAGCACCCTCACGCTGCAGGCCACGGCCACGGTGCCGACCACCATCGTCAACACCGCCACCGTCAGCCATCTCGACGAGCCCGACCTCACCCCGGCCAACGATTCGGCCTCCGCCGCAGTCAGCCCGATCCAGCCCACCGCCGACATGGCCGTGACCAAGACGGTGGACAACGCGACCCCGACGGTCGGCGACACCGTGACCTTCACCGTCACCGCCACCAACAACGGCCCCTTCGCCGACCCGGGCGTCGCCCTCACCGACACGGCCGGGCCCGCCCTCTCGGTCACCGGTGGCACGCCGTCGGCGGGGAGCTTCGACCCGGCGAGCGGCGTCTGGACCCTCGGCAACGTGGCGGTCGGGGCGGTGGCCACGCTGCAGGTGACCGCCACGGTGCTCGCCGACGGGCCCTCGACCAACGTGGTGGCGGTGACTGCGGCCGGCCTCCCGGACCCGTTCCCAGCCAACAACAGCGCCACGGCCACCATCGTCGCCCAGCCCCAGACGGCCGACGTCGGGATCACCAAGGTGCCAAGCACCACCGCCCCGACGACAACGGCGCCGTTCACCTACACGCTCGTCGCCTACAACGACGGACCCGACCCGGCCGCCGACGTCACCGCCACCGACCTGCTCCCCGCCGGGCTCAACTACGTGAGCTCTTCTGCCACCCTCGGCACCTACGACCCGACCACCGGCGTCTGGCTGCTCGGCCAGCTGGCAAACGGACAGCGGGCGACGCTCACCATCACCGTCCAGCCGACCACGCCGGAATCGGTGACCAACACCGCCACCATCACGAGCACGACCCTCGATCCGAACCCCGGCAACAACTCGGCCTCGGTGGCGGTGGCGGTCGCCGCCGTGGCCGACCTGGCGGTGACCAAGCAGGTGAGCGACAGCCGGCCCCTCCACGGGGCAGAGGTCACCTACACGGTGACGGTCACCGACCTCGGGCCCCAAGACGCCACCGGGGTGGCGCTCTCCGACCCGCTCCCCACCGGGGTCACCTACGTCAGTGCCGCACCGTCGCAGGGGACCTACGACCCGGTGGCCGGGACGTGGACGGTGGGCCCACTCGGCGACGGAAACACCGCCACCATCAGTGTCGTTGTCACAGCCAGCGCGGTCGGCACGTTCACCAACACCGCGTCGGTCTCGGCCAGCGACCAGATCGACCCCGACCTGTCCAACAACTCGGCGTCAGCCACCATCGAGACGCAACCCGTGGCCGACCTCGCCGTGGTCAAGACGACCCCGGTGCCCGCAGTGCGGCTCGGTCAGGTCGTCCCCTACACCGTGACCCTCACCAACAACGGCCCCGACGCGGCGACCAACGTTGCCGTGACCGACATCATCCCCGCCGGACTCTCCTTCCTGTCGGCGGCGACCAGCGAGGGCACCTACGACGCAACAAGCGAGGTCTGGAGCGTGAACGGCGCGACACCCCTTGGCGTCGGGGCTTCGGCCACCCTCACCTACACGGCGACGGCCGGTGCCCTCGGCCCGGTCGAGAACACGGCGGTGATCTCGCACAGCGACCAGTTCGACACCAACCCCACCGACAACTCGTCGAGCGCCCTGATCACCGTGTCACCCCCCGAGGCGTCGGTCAGCATCACCAAGACCGCCTCAGCGCCGAGCGTGCAGATCGGCGGCGAGATCACCTACACCATCACCGCGGCGAACGCGGGCCCCGACCCCGCCCTCGGCGTGGCGGTCGATGACAGCCTGCCGCCGGGTGCGGTGTTCGTCAGCGCGGACTCGGGCTGCGTGGCGAACGGATCGGTCGTGCACTGCCCGCTCGCGACGCTGCTCGCCGGCGGGTCGGCAGTGGTGCACATCACCGTGGCCCTCACCGCCACCGGCACCGCCACCAACACGGCCCAGATCAGCACCTCGACCGTCAACACCGACCCGACCATCACCGCCCATGCTGCGGTCGTGGTCAGCCCGGTTCCGGTGGTCCCGCCGCCGCCGGCCCCACCGGCCCCGCCGATCGATCCCTCCGCCCCGGTCGCGTCCGGCCCGATGGTCGCGGCCGCGATGGCACAGGGCTCCTCGCTCGCCTTCACCGGCTTTGACCCGACGGGCATCGCCGAGGTCGCCGCACTGCTGTTGGGCGCCGGCACGGCGGTGCTCGCCCTCGGCCGGCGGCGGCGGTGCAGGGCCGGCGCGGGGCCGGCGCCCTGATGCGCCCGTAGTCCTGGAGCGTCAGCGAAGAACGATGGCGCCGTCGGCGACGTGGACGGTGACCGTCGAACCCTCGAGGTAGCGGCCCTCGAGAAGTGCGAGCGCCAAGGGGTCCTCGACCTTGTGCTGGATGACCCGGCGCAGGGGGCGCGCGCCGTAGTCGGGGTCGAAGCCCTCCCGTGCCAGCTCGGCTTCGGCGGCGGGGGTGACCTCGAGCGCCAGCCGGCGCTCGGCCAGGCGGGTCCGCAGCCGTTGGAGCTGGATGCCCACGATGATCGCCAGGTCCGCTTCGCTGAGGGAGCGGAACCGGACGATCTCGTCGACCCGGTTCACGAATTCGGGCTTGAAGAACGCGGCCGGATCCCCGGGCAGGTTCGAGGTCATGATGAGCACGGCGTTGGTGAAGTCGACGGTGCGGCCCTGCCCGTCCGTGAGGCGCCCGTCCTCGAGCACCTGCAGGAGGATGTTGAACACGTCGGGGTGGGCCTTTTCGATCTCGTCGAGCAGGATCACCGCGTAGGGTCGGCGCCGGACGGCCTCGGTGAGCTGACCGCCCTCCTCGTAGCCGACGTAGCCCGGGGGCGCGCCGACGAGGCGGCTCACGGCGTGGCGTTCCATGTATTCGGACATGTCGATGCGCACCATGGCGTGCTCGTCGTCGAAGAGGAACTCGGCGAGCGCCCGGGCGAGCTCGGTCTTGCCCACCCCGGTCGGGCCGAGGAAGAGGAACGAGCCGATGGGGCGGTTCGGGTCCGAGAGGCCGGCACGACTGCGGCGGATGGCGTTGGACACCGCCGAGACGGCCTCGTCCTGGCCCACCACACGGGAGTGGAGGAAGTCCTCCATGCGCACGAGCTTGTCGACCTCGCCCTCGAGCAGCCTGGTGACCGGTACTCCGGTCCAGCGGCTGACCACCTCGGCCACGTCCTCGGCGTCGACCTCCTCCTTCAAGAACCGCTGGGAGGTCTGGAGCTTGGCCAGCTCGGCGGTCGCCTCGTCGATGCGGCGCTCGAGCTCGGGGATCTCGCCGTAGCGGATCACCGAGGCGCCGGTGAGGTCGCCGTCGCGCTCGAGGCGCTCGGCGGTGCGCTGGCGTTCCTCGAGCTCACCCTTGCGCTGCCGGATGACGTCGATGGCCGCTTTCTCCGCCTGCCAGTGGGCCGTCATGGCATCGGCGCGCTCGGTGAGCTCGGCGAGCTCGGCGTCGAGCTTGGCCAGCCGCTCGGCTGACGCCGGGTCCGACTCCTTTTCGAGCGCCATGCGCTCGATCTCGAGCTGGCGCATGCGGCGGGTGACCACGTCGAGCTCTGTCGGCATCGAGTCGATCTCGATGCGCAGCCGGCTCGCCGACTCGTCGACGAGGTCGATGGCCTTGTCGGGCAGGAAGCGGCCAGTGATGTAGCGGTCCGAGAGGACCGCGGCGGCCACCAGGGCTGCGTCTTGGATGCGCACCCCGTGGTGGACCTCGTAGCGCTCCTTCAAGCCGCGCAGGATGGCGATGGTGTCCTCGACCGAGGGTTCGCCCACGAATACCTGGGCGAACCGGCGCTCCAAGGCGGCGTCCTTTTCGATGTACTTGCGGTACTCGTCGAGCGTGGTGGCGCCGATCAGGCGCAGCTCACCGCGCGAGAGCAGCGGCTTGATCATGTTGCCGGCGTCCATCGCGCCCTCCGCCGCCCCGGCGCCGACGATGGTGTGCAGCTCGTCGATGAAGGTGATGACCTCGCCCTCGGCGTCGGAGATCTCCTTCAAGACGGCCTTCAGCCGCTCTTCGAACTCACCGCGGTACTTGGCGCCGGCCACCATGGAGCCGAGGTCGAGCGCGATCACGCGCTTGCCCTTCAGCCCCTCGGGGACGTCCCCCTCGACGATGCGGTTGGCCAGGCCCTCGACAATGGCCGTCTTGCCCACGCCGGGCTCGCCGATCAGCACCGGGTTGTTCTTGGTGCGCCGGGAGAGGACCTGGATGACCCTGCGGATCTCCTCGTCGCGCCCGATGACCGGGTCGAGCTTGCCGGCGCGGGCAAGGTCGGTGAGGTCGCGCCCGTACTTCTCCAAGGCGGCGAATGTGTCCTCGGGCGTGGCCGAGGTCACGCGGTGGCTGCCGCGCACCTCGCGCAACGCAGCCAGCAGCTGGTCGCGCGAGACGCCGAGCTCGTCGGCGAAGGCGAGGAGCAGATGCTCGATCGAGAGGTACTCGTCACCCATGTCGCGGCGCAGCTCGTCGGCGGCATCGAGGCCCTCGCGCGCGGCGCGACCGAGGGTCGGCTCCGACCCCCCGACGGCGCGGGCCATCCGGGACAGCTCCTGGCCGATGCGGGTGCGCAGCGCCTCGGGGTCCGCCCCCAACTTGGAGAGGATGGGCCCGGCGATGTTGTCGGGCTGGGAGAGCACGGCCGCCACCAGGTGGGCGGGGGTGATCTCGGCGTGGTGGGCGGCGGCCGCCTGCTCGTTGGCGGCCGAGAAGGCTTCTCGGGTCTTCAGCGTCCATCGTTCGGGGTCAAGTGCCACGACTACCTCCTGCGGGGTGTTCCTCGGGTATTGGCGTAGGGGACCGGCGACTGGCTGAGGGGGACCAGGTCTCTGCGGTACTGGCGGTGCGTGCTCTCGATGGCCTCTCGGGCCTCGGCGCGGGCGCGGGCGAGCTCGGCCCGCAGTCGCGCCACCTCTGCCTCGAGCTCGAGGACCTGTCGGACACCTTCGAGGTTGCAGCCCTCGGCGGTGAGCTCTTGGATCCTTCGCAAACGGTCGAGGTCGCGCTCGGAGAAGCGCCGGCTCCCGCCTCGGGTGCGCGAAGGGTCGAGCAGCCCGCGCCGCTCATAGATTCGAAGCGTCTGGGGGTGCACGCCCGCGAGCTCGGCCGCCACCGAGATCACGTAGACGGCGCGCGAGGAGTCCGGCGCGCCGCCTTCTACGGCGCGCCCGCTCGCCCGGCCGCCCTCACGGTCCGACAGGGCGCTCACTTCGCCACCCCGAGGTGCTCGCGGCCGGCGGGCTCGATGACCTCGGCGAGGGCCTCGATGGCCTGGCGCTCCTCGTCGGTGAGCGAAGTCGGCACCGCCACGTCCACCTTGACCATCAGGTCGCCCGGCTTGGTGCCGCCCTTGGTCCCGTTGGACGGCACGCCACGGCCCCTGACGCGCAGCGTCGTGCCGGGCGACGTACCCGCCGGCACCCGCAGAGTGACGGGGTCGTCCAATGTCGGCACGGTCACCGTGGTGCCGAGGGCGGCTTCGGGGAAGGTCACCGGCACCGAGATGTGCAGGTTGCGGCCGCGCCGGCCGAACACCGCGTGCTTGTCGACGCCGACCACGACATAGAGGTCGCCGGCCGGCGCCATGCCCTGGCCGGGGGCGCCCTTTCCCTTCACGCGGATGCGCTGGCCGTCTTCCACGCCGGCTGGGATCCGCACCTTCACCTGGCGGTTGCGCCGCTCGGTGCCGGTCCCGTGGCAGGTCGGGCACGGCGTGTCGACAAGGGTGCCCCGGCCGTTGCACTTGGGGCAGACGGTCGAGAGCGAGAAGAGGCCCTGGTTGTCGTCGAGGGTCCCGCGACCGCCACAGCGGTCGCAGGTGTGCGTGGCGGTCCCCGGAGCCGCCCCGCTCCCACCACAGGTGTGGCAGCGGGAGTCGACCGGGAGGTTGACGGCGACCGTCGCGCCCCGCACGGCGTCTTCGAAGGAGAGGTGCAGCTCGGTCTCCAGGTCCGCACCGCGCTGGGGGCCGCGGGCGCGCCGTCGGCCGCCCCGGCCGCCGAAGATGCCGCCGAAGAGGTCCCCCAGATCGCCGAGGTCCTCGACCCGGAAGTTGGTGGTGTCGCCGCCCCCGAAGCCACCGGGGGTCCCGAAGCCACCGGCCATGGGCCCGAGGCGTCGAACCTCGTCGTACTCCTTGCGGCGATCGGCGTCGCCCAGGACGTCGTAGGCCGCCGAGATCTCCTTGAAGCGGTCCTCGGCGCCGGGGTTGGCGTCAGGGTGATACTGCTTCGCCAGCTTCCGGTAGGCGCGGGTGATCTCCTTGTCGGTGGCGGTCGACGCCACCCCGAGCACCTCGTAGTAGTCCTTTTCGAACCATTCTCTCTGTGGGGCCACGTCTCACCCCCGCACGCGGACCATGGCGGGACGCAGCACACGGCCGCGCCAGCGATAGCCCGAGCGCAGGACCTCATCGATCACACCCGCCTCCTCGCCATCGGCGGCGGGTGCATGGGCCACGGCGTCATGGACGACGGGGTCGAACTCCACGCCCGGAGCGTCCAGCCGCTCGAGGCCCTCCTTGGCCAGAGTCTCGAGGAGCATGGCGCGCGCGCCGGTCAGGGCCTTGGCCTCGGCCGCGACCTCGGGCTCTTCGGGCGCCGTGCCGAGATGGGCCTCGGCAAGGTCGAGCACGTCGAGCACGGGGAGAAGCTTGCCCACCAGGTCGAGCGCGGCCCGGTCGGTCTGCTCCTCCTGCTGCCGCAGCACCCGCTTGCGATAATTCTCGAAGTCCGCCTGGAGGCGCTGGAGCGCCAGCAGGTACTCGTCGCGCTCGGCGGCCAGGGTCACCGCATCGGTGAATACGCTGCCGTCGGGCTCCTCGGCCGAGCGCAGCACGTCGTCGGGCTCCTGGGCCGAGCGCAGCACGTCGTCGAGCTCCTCGTCGAGCGCGTCGCGCACGGGCGCGGCCTCCTCGGCGCCGGCGTCGGGCGCCACTGCGGCCGTGGCCTCCTGCTCGGGGTCGGGCGCAGCGCCGCGGCCGGCGAGGTCATCCTCGCCGGCCGGCCCCTGACGCTCGCTCACTTGTCCTCGACGATCTCGGCGTCGACCACCTCGGCGTCGGCGTCCGCCTCGGTGGCACCGTCGTTGGAGGCACCGTCACCTGAGGGACCGCCGGTCGCCTGGTTGTCGGCGGCAGCCTGCTCGTAAAGGCGCTGGGAGAAGCTCTGGGACGTGGTCACCAACTTCTCGGTGGCCGTCTTGATGGCCTCGATGTCCGTGCCCGCAAGTGCCTCGCGGACCGCACCGAGTGCAGACGTCACGTCCTCCTTCTCGCTCCCTTCGAACTTGTCGCCCTGGTCCTTCAGCAGCTTCTCCGTCTGGTAAACGAGGGTGTCGGCCGTGTTGCGGACCTCTGCCTCGTCGCGGCGGCGGCGGTCCTCTTCGGCGTGGGACTCGGCGTCGTGCACCATGCGCTCGATGTCGTCCTTGGCCAGTGAGGACTGGCCGGTGATCGTCATCGACTGCGTGTTGCCCGTCGCCCGGTCCTGGGCGCCGACGTGGACGATGCCGTTGGCGTCGATGTCGAACGTGACCTCGATCTGGGGCACGCCACGGGGGGCCGGGGGCAGGTCGACCAGCTGGAACTTGCCGAGCGTCTTGTTGTAGTTGGCCATCTCCCGCTCACCTTGGAGCACGTGGATCTCGACGGAGGGTTGGTTGTCCTCGGCCGTGGTGAAGACCTCGCTCCGCTTGGTCGGGATGGTGGTGTTGCGCTCGATCAGGCGGTGCATGACCCCGCCCTTGGTCTCGATGCCGAGGCTGAGGGGCGTCACGTCGAGCAGGAGGACGTCCTTCACCTCGCCCTTCAACACGCCGGCCTGGACGGCCGCACCGATGGCCACGACCTCGTCGGGGTTGACGCCCTTGTGGGGCTCCTTGCCGGTGAGGGACTGGACGAGCTCTTGGACAGCGGGGATGCGTGTCGAGCCGCCGACCATGACCACATGGTCGATGTCCGACGTGGTGAGCCCGGCGTCGGAGATGGCGGACTCGAAGGGGCCCTTGGTGGCCGCGACGAGATCTGCGGTCAGCTCGTTGAACTTGGCCCGCGTCAGCTTCACGTCGAGGTGCTTGGGGCCCTCGGACGTGGCGGTGATGAAGGGCAGGTTGATCTGGGTCTCCTGGACCGACGACAGCTCGATCTTGGCCTTCTCGGAGGCCTCCTTCAGGCGCTGCATGGCCATCTTGTCATTTGAGAGGTCGACACCTTCGGTGTCCTTGAAGGTCTTGACGAGCCAGTCCATGACCTTCTCGTCCCAGTCGTCACCGCCGAGCTTGGTGTTCCCCGAGGTCGACTTCACCTCGAAGACGCCGTCGCCGATCTCGAGCACTGACACGTCGAACGTGCCACCGCCGAGGTCGAAGACCAGCACCGTGCGGTCCGTGTCCTCCTTGTCGAGCCCGTAGGCGAGCGCCGCCGCAGTGGGCTCGTTGATGATGCGCAGCACCTCGAGGCCGGCGATCTGACCGGCTTCCTTGGTGGCGGTGCGCTGGGCGTCGTCGAAGTACGCCGGCACGGTGATGACCGCCTGGCTCACCGTGTCACCGAGGTAGGACTCCGCGTCGCGCTTGAGCTTGCCCAGGATGCGGGCCGAGATCTCCTGGGGCGTGTACGCCTTGCCGTCGATGTCGATGCTCCAGCTGGTGCCCATGTGGCGCTTGACCGAGCGCACGGTGCGCTCCGGGTTGGTGATCGCCTGGCGCTTCGCCACCTCGCCGACGAGGACCTCGCCGTTCTTGGAGAAGCCCACCACCGACGGGGTCGTGCGGCCACCCTCGGCGTTCGGGATGACGACCGGCTCGCCGGCTTCGAGGACACTCACGACCGAGTTGGTCGTTCCGAGGTCGATACCTACTGCTTTGGCCATGTTGTTGCCTCTCCTCTTGTTGTCGCTTGTCTCGTCGTGCTTCATGCGTGCTGCTCGTCCTGCTTCGGACCGACGGATGCGCCCACGCGGACGCTCCTCGCCTGGGTTTACCACGATCCTGACTGGATTTGTACCCCTACTATAACAAAGTTGAGTCACCTTGCAATAAGTTTTCTGCTCCGCCTCCATGCAGTGTAGACATCCTGACGTGCGCTCCTGCTCCAAGTACCATTTCCCCGTGCCCGAACTCGTGCTCCTCCGCCATGGCCAGTCCCAGTGGAACGAACGCAACCTCTTCACCGGCTGGGTGGACGTCGACCTCTCCGAGAAAGGTATGCGCGAAGCGGCCGAGGCGGGTGCGCTGCTGGCGGGGGCCCATGACCTCGACCTGGCGGTCGTCCACACCTCGGTGCTGACCCGTGCCATCCGCACCGCGGATCTCGCCCTGCACGTGGCCAAGCGCAGCTGGCTTCCCGTGCGACGCCACTGGCGGCTGAACGAGCGCCACTACGGCGCGCTGCAGGGTCTCGACAAGAAGGAAACGGCGGAGCACTACGGCGACGAGCAGGTGAAGCTCTGGCGCCGGAGCTACGACGTGCCGCCTCCGGCCCTCGAGCGCTCGGACGCGGCCGACGACGAGCGCTACGCCGACCTGCCCCCCGACGTGCTGCCGCGTGCCGAGTGCCTGGCCGACGTCGTGCGGCGGGTCATCCCCTACTGGGAGGACGCCATCGCCCCTGACCTGCGTGCCAGCGCGGCCCGTGGCGGGGCGGTGCTGGTGGCCGCCCACGGCAACAGCATCCGGGCACTGCGCAAGCACCTCGAGCACATCGCCGACGAGGACATCGTCGGGCTCGAGATCCCGACCGGGATCCCCTACCGGGTGGCCCTCGACGACTCGCTCGCCGTGGTGTCGGTCACGCCGATGGGCGACCCCGAGGCTGCTCGCCTGGCCGCCGAGGCGGTGGCCCGCCAGGCCGGCTGAGTCGCGCTCGCCCCGCCGCCGTCAAGCCCCTAGAAAGACGATGAGCCGGGGCGCCTCGCCGCGCCCCGGCTCATCGGACTCTGCACCTCTCAGTAACTAGAGGGCGTCGGAACCGCGCTCTCCCGTGCGGACCCGAACGACCGCTTCGACGGGGACGACCCAGACCTTGCCGTCACCGATCTTGCCGGTGGCGGCGGCGCCGACGATCGCGTCGACCACCTCATCGGTCTGCTCGTCGTCAATGAGCACCTCGATCCGGATCTTGGGCACGAAGTCCACTTCGTACTCCGCACCCCGGTACACCTCTGTGTGTCCACGCTGGCGACCGAAGCCCTGCGACTCGGTGAGGGTCATGCCCTGCACACCGATGTTCTTCAGGACCTCTTTGACGTCGTCGAGCTTGAACGGCTTGAGCACCGCCACAACAAGCTTCACCTTCTTGCTCCCTTCGATCGATCCGTTCGAGTCTTCGCCCCGCTCGGGGCTCTCACCGTAGTTTCAGCGGGCCTACTCACGAGCGGAGGAGGACGCCATGGCCGACACCCGCTCGGCGAAGGTCTCCTGTGGGTAGACCTCCTCGTCGTGGATGGCGACGTCGCCGATTTCCAGGACCTCGTCCTTCTCCCGGAGTCCCCGGCAGACGAACTTGGTGATGTAGATCAAGATGACCGTCATGATGGCGGTGTAGGTGATGATCCACACTGCGGCGAGGAACTGCTCCCACTCCTGGTGCCACGAGCCGGTGTAGAAGAGCCCGTTCACCGAGAACGCCCCGGTGCCGGCGAAGTTCTTGCCGATGACCCCGTACTCGATCATGCCCGGGTCGGCGAGGAAGCCGACCAGGAGACCTCCGGTCAGACCGGCGATGCCGTGGGTGTAGATGACACCGAGCGCATCGTCGACCTGGGAGAAGGGCTTGACCTTGGAGAGGTAGTTCCAGGCCACCCACACGATGCCCGAGCAGATCACGCCGACCAAGATGGCGCCGTACCCGTCGACCCAACCGGCCGAGGGGGTGATGCCGACCAGACCACAGATCATGCCGTTGATGGCACCGAGGAACGTCGGCTTCTTCTCCTTGGTGAAGAGCATGTCCATGCCCATCCAGGTGAGAAGGGCCGTCGCCGTGGCGATGTTGGTGTTGAGCACCGCCGAGGCAGCGTCGACACCTGCGTAGTACGGGTCACCACCGTTGAAGCCGTTCCAGCCCAACCACAGGATGCCGGCACCGACGGCGACGAGCATGAGGTTGTTCGGCACGCCGTGGGCGCGGTCCCGAGCGAGCCGTGGCCCGATGATGGCCGCAGCCACGAAGCCGGTCACGCCGGCCGCCAGGTGGATCACGTAGCCACCCGAGTAGTCGACCGCGCCCTTTTGGGCGAAGAACCCGCCGCCCCAGAGCAGCGCCGCGTTCACGGTGTAGACGAAGGTGATCCACAAGGGCACGAAGAGCAGCCACGCCTTGAACTTCATGCGCCCGAGCACACTGCCCAAGAACAGCAGCGGCGTGATCGCGGCGAACACGAACTGGAAGTACGCGAGCGTCGACGTCGGGAAGTGGAACGGGATCAGGGTATTTGCACCCGAGACCGCCTGGTTCTGCTCACCGAAGTGGCTCACGATGGGATGCGGATGGCCGACGAGGCCTGACCAGAACGACCCGGTTGCCCCGAGGTGCGCCTGGGGCCCGAAGCCCATGTTGTAGCCCCACAGCACCCAGACGAGCAGCACGAGACTGAAGCCGGCGAAGGCCATCAGCATCGTGTTGACGACCCATTTGCGCTGAACGAGACCGCCGTAGAGCACGGCGATGCCGGGAAGGCTCATCAGGCCGACCAACGTGGCAGCCACCAGCTGCCAGGTGTTGTCTCCCGAATTCAACCAACTCGGATACGCGATATTGACTACTTCGAGCACGCCTCGAGCTCCTCTCTGGGTTGAGCCGGCCTGACGAGCGAACCGACTGCCTCTGGGGCCGACGACAAGCAGCTCGTCAGTGCTCCGGCACTGCGGCGTCAGTATGGAGCGCTGTCGTTTCCTCGTTGCTACGCCCGTGTTACCAGCGCATGAACTCAGCGCAGGGAAAAGGGTTTGCAGTTAGCCTTTCGCCCATGCCAAGCGCCAAGACCACGGATCTTCCGAACATCTGGCTGTTCTCCAACTGCTCTGGACGCGACCTGCACAAGATCCGCCGGGCGCTGGAAGAAGTCCAAGTCCCGCCGGGCCGGCTCCTCTGCGAGGAGGGGACGATCGGGCGCGAGTTCTTCATCATCGTCGACGGCACTGCCTCGGTCCGGCGCAACGGCCGCAGGGTGGCGACCCTCGGCCCCGAGCAGTACTTCGGCGAGCTCGCCCTGCTCGACCGTCGGCCGCGTTCGGCCACTGTGGTCTCCGACACCGACATGCGCCTGCTCGTGCTCGAACAGCGCGCTTTCAACGGCATCTTGGAGGACGTCCCGGCCCTCGCCCGCAAGCTGCTCGCCGCCATGGCAACGAGGCTGCGCGAAGCGGACGCCCGCGCCTTCAATTAGAAAATCGGAACCGGGCACGGCGCAGTCAAACGACATAGTTTGGCGCCCATGGAGCTCGCCACCGCACTCGAATTCGCCAAAAGTCGCCGCGAAGGCATCCTCACGACGCTTCGCGTCGACGGGCGCGCCCAGCTGTCGAACATTTTCTACCGGCTCGGCGACGACGGCCTGTTCCGCATCTCGGTCACCGACACGCGGGCCAAGACGAGGAACCTGCGCCGCGACCCGCGCGCCGCCCTCCATGTGGGCGGGGACAACTTCTGGGCCTACGTCGTGCTCGACGCCACGGCGGAGCTCTCGGCGGTGGCCGCCCACGTCGACGACGCCGTGGTCGACGAGTTGGTGGAGATGTACCGCTCGTTCGTGGGCGAGCACCCCAACTGGGGCGAGTTCCGCCGCGACATGGTGGCCGACCAGCGCCTCGTGCTGCGACTCTTCCCGACCAGCGCCTACGGCCAGATCGACCGCTAGGTTCGGCAGCAAGGTGACATGGATGTGTCCAAAAAGACACACCCGCTCCCAGCCTCCGAAACGGGTGCACCCTCCTGACCTCAACAGTCAGATGACTGCCGCTCCGTTCACGTCCTACACCGGGACGAGTACGCGGCTGGGTGGTTCTGCCCTCCGAGCGGCCAGTGCCGCGAACCGGGCTGCACCACAGTAGGACCGGAGCAGGCGCTCCTGAGCAGGTTTGGGGTCGAGTGGAAAGATAACGGCCCGGGTCAGGTACTCGTCTGAAGTGGTCCCGGACATGCCCAGTACTGTCCATCACGGCTGTATCAGCGCCCGGTTTCAGACGCATCTCATCTCACCTTGCTGCCGAACTCATCCGCCGCTGAGGCCGCTGTCGGCCGGTGCTCAGGCCTCGGTGCTGGGGGACGCCTCGGGCGCGGGGGCCGCCGGGGTGAGGAGCGATTCCTCGAAGAGCTGTGAGAGGTCCATGACCCGGACCTCGTCCTCCTTGGCGTTGGCCCGCACGGCGTCGTCCAACATGATCATGCAGTAGGGGCATGCGGTCGAGACGACGTCGGCACCTGTCCCGAGCGCCTCATCGGTACGTTCCATGTTCACGCGCTTGCCGATGTTCTCCTCCATCCACATCCGCGCCCCACCCGCACCGCAGCAGAAGCCCCGCTCACGGCAGCGCTTCATCTCGACCTGGCGCACGCCGGGGATCGAGTCGAGCACCGAGCGGGGCTCGTCGAACACCCGGTTGTGGCGGCCGAGGTAGCAGGGGTCGTGGTAGGTGACCGTACCCTGGTAGCCGTTACCCGCCACGAGCCGGCCGGTCGTGACCAGGTGGTCCAGCAGCTGGGCGTGGTGGATGACCTCGAAGTCGCCCCCGAGGCTCGGGTACTCGTTCTTGATGGTGTTGAAGCAGTGCGGGCACGACGCAATGACCTTCTTCGTGCCGACCGACTCCAACATGGCGATGTTGGCCTTGGCCTGCTCCTGGAAGAGGTACTCGTTGCCCATCCGCCGAGCCGGGTCACCCGAGCACGACTCCTGGGGCCCGAGGATGGCGAAGGTCACCCCGGCGCGATGCAGCATCCGGGCGGTCGCCTGGACACCCTTGCGGGCCCGCTCGTCGAGCGCGCCCGCACAGCCCACCCAGTAGAGGTACTCCACGTCGTCGGGGATGGTGCCCGAGACCACCGGGACCTCGAAGTCGAGGCTCTCGGTCCACTCGGAGCGCTTGGCCTGCCCGAGGCCCCAGGGGTCGCCCTGGTTCTCGATGTTGCGCAGCATGAGGCCCGCCTCGCTCGGGAAGCGCGACTCCATCAGCACCTCGTAGCGGCGCATGTCGACGATGGCGTCGATGTGCTCGATGTCGACCGGGCACTCCTCGACGCAGGCACCGCAGGTGGTGCACGACCAGAGCACGTCGGGATCGATGGTGAACGGGACCAGGGTCTCGACCTCGATCGCCGCGGTGGTGGCCTTCGGGTCGTCAGGGGTGTCGGTCGCCAGATAGTGGCCCAGCAGGCGCCCCGAGGACGCGAACATGTTGTCCCGGAGCTCCATGATCACGAGCTTGGGCGACAGCGGCTTGCCGGTGTTCCACGCCGGGCACACCGACTGGCACCGGCCGCACTCGGTACAGGTCGAGAAATCGAGCATCTGCTTCCAGGTGAACTGCTCGGCGAGCCCGACCCCGAAGACGGTGTCCTCGCTGATGTTCTCCATGTCCATGTCCGGCGTCTTGTCGAGGGCGCCCAGGGCACGGGGCCGGCGGGAGAACGCGACGTTGATCGGGGCCAGGAAGATGTGGAGGTGCTTCGAGTAGGCGACAAACACCAAGAAGCCGGTGATGACCGCGATGTTGAGGATCAAGAACACGGTCGCGATGTCGCTGTTGACCCCGGCCCCGAGAGGGGCGAACACCTTCGCCAGGCCGTGGGAGGCGAACGCCGCCCAGCCGTAAGGGAAGTCGCCGGTGTTGACCTGGGCGGCCCGGTAGACGAGCAGCGTGATGATGACGGCCGCGATCATGGCGAGCACCGCCCACGCCGCTCGGGTGTGCGAGCCGTAAAAGCGCGAGCTGCGCTCCTTGCGCGACGGGGCGTTCTTGATGCGGATGGCGGTGAACACGCACAGCGACACCAGCACGGCGACGGCGAAGAAGTCCTCGATGAAGCCGATGAAGGCCCATTGCCCGATGCCCGGGATGTGGAAGTTGACGACGAACAGCGAGCCGTACGCCTCGATGATCGTGAGGAGCAAGATGGTGAAGCCCCACATCGTGAAGAAGTGGGCGAGGCCCGGGACGGTCCACTTGAGCAGCTTGCGCTGGCCGGCGACCTCGGTGACCTCGGCTTCGGCCTTGCGCCCATAATTGGCAGCGCGCCCGGGGGCGGGCTGGCCCGACCGGATGAGCCTCGAGAGCCAGTAGAACCGGCGACTGGCGAGGGCGAGGGCGATGACCGTGACGGCAAGGCCTATGGCGATCCTGACAGGCAAAGGTCCTCCTGGTTACGTTTCAGGCGGGGCAGAGCGGCTGAGCGGGTGTTCCCCGGCTCATGGCCGCTTGAAGTTGTCGGCGTAGCGGCTCGGCGTCGGCCCCCACTGCCCCTGGTACTTCGATCGCAGTCCGTGTGAGCCGTAGGGGCGATCAGCGGCAGTGGTCATCTCGAGGAAGCTGATCTGGCCAATTTTCATGCCGGGGTACACGGTAATTGGCAGATTGGCCACGTTCGACAGCTCGAGGGTGAGGTGGCCGTCCCAGCCGGCGTCGACGAACCCGGCCGTCGAGTGGATGAGCAGCCCGAGGCGGCCGAGCGACGACTTGCCCTCGAGACGGGCAACGAGGTCGTCGGGCAGCGCCACGCGCTCGACGGTCGAGCCGAGGACGAATTCGCCAGGGTGGAGGATCAGCGGGTCGGTGGGCCCGACGTCCACGAGCTCGGTGAGGTCCTCCTGGCTGTCGCGCACGTCGATCACCCGTTGGGTGTGGTTGCGGAACAGGCGGAAGTACTGGTCGACGTGGAGGTCCACGGAGGATGGCTGGATGCATTCATCGCCCAAGGGGTCGATGATGATCCGTCCTTTTTCCAATTCCTCGCGGATGGTGTGGTCGGAGAGAACCATGCCCGGCAGAGGATAGTGTGACGGACGCTCGCGGGCGTAGTTCAGAGGCAGAACATCAGCTTCCCAAGCTGAGAACGCGGGTTCGATTCCCGTCGCCCGCTCCATTTCCTTGCAGTACCAGCTTCCTGGAAGCTCCAGCTCAGCAGGCCGGTGGTCGAGATCCTGTCACCCGGTGGCGACCGCCGGTCGAGGCGGCCTCGTGGTCGCTCGACAAGTTGTGCGGGAGGCCGGACTGCAATAGACGGAATGGCGCCGGTCGAGGCGAACACATCATGCTCTCGAAGTGCCGCTCTTGGTGGCGGCTCATGTCCTCGAGATGGGCTCTCCCTCGGTGTGGCGACACACCAGACCGTTCGGTGGCGCTCGGTCCTAGCGGTAGTTGGAGACCTGGGGGAACACGCAGCCGTTGAACCAGCCCTGCGACGTCTGGCAGCTGAGCACCGGCGTGGACCACCCGAGCGCCGCACTCTGGGCCACCGGGGTGAACGGCAGCGTCAGCGCCGGCAGTTGCGGGACGAGCGTGGCGGCCGTGGCGACGTTCACGAAGTCGGTGGCGGGCCCGGCGTCGGTCCAGTTGAATGCGAGTGTCACTGGTTGACCCGGAAGCAGCGTGGCGACCGCGGGCGCGGCGGTGCCGCAGCTGTCCGAGCACGTCGGTGCCAGGCTGACCGAGTAGTCGGGTACCGTCCCCGACACTGGTTGCATCACGAGCGTCACCTGCTCGCTCCACGAACGGGTGCCGGGGGAGACGTTGACCATGTCGGTGATCCCCACCGTGAAGGTGCCGGGCAGGAGCCCACCGACCAACGAGAGCCCGACGCTGAAGGACCCCACCATGCAGCCGCTGGTGCTCCCGAGATGCCACGTGTCATCCGGCGTCGATGGGCAGAGCGGGCTGGTGGCTATTGGCTGGGCCGGGCCCGAGGGCGTGACCGCAGCCTGCTGCACCGCGCCCTGGACGTACTGGCTCAGCGCGGCGGCCTGGTCGGCCGGATAGGGCCCGGTGACCGACGCCGTGCCGACCGCCACCGGATCGGCGTAACTCAAAGGTGAATACCCCTCGCCGTTGAAGAGATCCACCTGACCGGCGGGGGTGCCGATGTCGGCGGCCGGGATCGTCCACGAGTACGTGTCGGTGCCGGTGATGGTGGGCACCACGGCGGCGACGGTCGTGAAGGTGAAGTCGGTCCCGGTCCCGCTGTAGTGCAAGAGCTGGCCATTCTCGATCAGGTAGTCACTGCAGACCGGTGATGCGTTCCCGGTGGTCCAGCACGGCGACGTCCCGGTCTGGATGAAGACGCGGCGGAAGGCGAAGGGACTTGCGAAGTTTGCGCTGTAGGTGATGGTGCCATCGGCGTTGTCCTGGACGGCAGGCGAGGAGATCTCCTGATCGTTGGGCAGCGGCGTGGTGGTGACACTCACATGCGCGCTCGGAGACGAGATGTCGCCCGTGCTGCCGAGCGCCTGCACGGAGAACGTATAAGTGGCGAGGCCCGGCTGGAGTCCCTGCACACTGACCGTGGTGGACGACGCGGGCACCGTCAGGATCGGAGCACCGTCCTGGCTGACGACGTAGCCCGACACCGACTGGCCCCACGCGTTCGGCGGGTTCCACGCGAGGGTGGCGGTGGTGAACGAGCTGGCGGTCACCGTGAGGCCCGACGGGGCGTCGGGCGGAGAAGGGTTGGAGGCGGTGGTGGTGACGGTCACGGCCTGGCTCTGATCGGAGACGTTGCCCGCCGCGTCGCGCGCTGCCACGGTGAGGGAGTAGGAGGTCGAGGGGCTCAACCCACCGAAGGTGAAGCAGTCGGTACCGGCTCCGACTGACCCCACCCATACGCCGCCCTGGTAGAGGTCGTAGGCGACGACCGGGGCGACGACCCCCTCGGAGGGCTGCCAGCACAGCTGCGCCTGTGTGCTGCTGGTGGATCCGCCGCCATCCCAGGAGTCGTTGTCGCCAGATGAGCCGCCGCCATTCCAAGAGTTGTTGTCGCCGCCATTCCAGGAATCGTTGTCGCCGGATGAGCCGCCGCTCCAAGATTGGCCTGACACGGTCAGTCCAGTCGGCACCGATGGAGGCGTCGGACCTGGGTTCCCGAGCGGGTGGCTCTCGTCCTGCTCGTCGGCCCAATAGGCAGCAGCGGGAATCGTGTCATAGGGATTGGGCGCCACATCGTCGGTCACATAGACGTACCCGGCGTTGCGACTCTTGCTCAAGGCCATGACCTGTTCCATCTCTGCCTGGGTCGCCGTCGCGTAGACGATGTGCCAGATCTTGCGGGGGTCGACCGGTGCCCAATTCAGTGGCTGGTACGCGTCACCCGGTGAGTCCGGGGTACCGGTGTAGTCCCCGTACGTTCCCTCGAAGGTCACCAGCACGTCGGCCGAGTCTTCGTAGCACTGGGGCACCGCGGTACCGGGGTTCAAGGCGGTGAGCGCTCCTGGGTGTGCTTGCTTCACGTACGCGCTGAGGGCCTGGTACTCGGCGGCATACAAGTCCGAGGATGCGGTCGGTCCACACTGGTTGGTGCCTTCGTCGAAGAAGATCCCGCCGAGGCTGGAACCGTAGAACTGGTACCACGCGTTGACGTCGGCCTCGGCCTGTGGGAGCCACGCCTGAAGGCCGGTCAGCCCTGACCTGGTCGGGAGCCCGTTGGGGTAGCCGGCGATCGGACTGCCCAGGTACCCGCTGTCCACATACCCGAGCACCGTGCTCCCGGCGGCGTGCGCCTGCTGAATCGCGGAGGCCCAGGCGGGGACGGCCTGGGAATCGGGGCCACTGTCCACGTTGGCCACGACGATCCCGACCGTGCCGGGCTGGGACCCGCTCAACTGGGTCCAGGCCCCGGGGTCTGCAGCAGGGTCGATGTAGGCCGGTACCGCCAGCTGCTGATCGATGTTCGCCGCGCTGTTCCCGTCAGCGTCCGCACCGGCGCCCAGGGCTGGCAACAGCGTCAGCACCAGGCACACACAGGCAGCGAGCACCAGCCATGCGGTGGACTTCCCAGCCCGACTAGACATCAGGCGCGAGAAGCCCATGCCTCCCAGCCTAGGAATGCCTATCTACCGGGGCCACCCTCCTTCTTGGGGTGCGCGACCCTTGCATTTCCCTTGGCGCCGACAGCTCCGCGCGTGAGGCTCGCACCCGTGCCAAGTGGCGGCGCCGGTCGCAGCGCCCCGACGCTGTGCTCGCCGCCACCCAAGCAACTCTGGTCGCACCCTTTGGTCGTGGGCACGCGAGATCCATAGGCACTCACCGGTTCGCGTGGGCGTGCAATGAAGCGTGCACGTGGTTCCATTTGGCGGTTGACCACAGCGGCGGGAGGTGGTGGTGCCTTACGGCAACGCCACCAACTACGGGTCACTCATCTCGTTGGGGTCTCGGCCTCTCCGGTTGTGGCCCTCGCCCCCACTGCCTGAAGGCCCGGCCGCGTGGGAGTCCCGTCCTCGGTCAGGTGACCTCAGGGAACCGCCATCTGACGAAGCGCTCGATGGGCGTCGACAGCAGGAGGAGGAGCAAGGAATACAGCCCCACCTCTGGCACGAGCGCAGTGAGTACCAGGGCGGCCACCATCAGGACCGCGGCGATCACGCTCGGGTACAGCCTGGCGGTGCCGCGGCTTTCCTCGGCCTGCAGCGCGGGCCAATGGACAACCGCCCAGTGCTGCACGAGGGAGGCCAAGGTCGTGACGAGCAGGGTCGAGACGTAGAGGACGTGACCGGTCTGGTCGTTTGCTCTCGCCGAGCCGAGCAATTCCGTCGGGAAGGGCAAGAAGACGATGCTGAACATCCAGATGAAACTGGCCCACACGAGAACGCCGTTGTAGGCATCGACCGTCTCGAAGAGCTGGTGGTGCTGGTACCAGAAGTCCGCAATGACGACGAAGCTCAGCGCGAACGCAAAGATGGCGAACCCGTTCGTGTCGAGAAACTTCGAGACACCGGCGTCGCCGACCTTGCTCGCCGCATCAACCAGGGGAAGGACGAGCAGGGTGATGGCGATGGCCACCACAGCGTCGCTGAACGCGATCATCCGATCGAGTCCACGCTGAAGCCGTTCCGCTCGCTTGGGTGCCGCCGGCGCCATTAGCGGTTCATCGCGGCGGCCCGCCCACCATCATCGTCCATGTCCCTTCCCGTCACGTTGCTTGCACACTAGGACGAGGGCTGTTGGCCTTCCCCGATCGGTTCTGCTTCAGCTTTCTGACGCGAGCCCACTCTGTGTTTTGCCTTACGCCTGGCAACAGCGCAGCCGTCGCGCCGAGATGAAGAACATGTCCATTCGTCGCTAGCGAACTCAAGAAGTTGGATCCTTGACTTTTGTCCAGCAGTGCTGAAGGGTAATCGACAATCTATTTGTCTCTTCAGAGGCGGCAGCGACCGAAGGCCGGGGAGGTACCCCAATGGGCGGTCCGTCTTCGTCAGGTCGTGAGCGACCGATGCGATGGAGGAGGCACCTCCCTGGCACGTCAGCGGTCCTCCTGTCGTGCACCGCGTTCGCCGCAATAGGAGGCTCGGCTCCGTCTGGAGCGGTCCCTCCTTCGACCACCTTGACAACGGGCACGTCGTGGACCTTTGGGAGCCCAACCACTGTCAACGAGACCGTACCGGCCACCACGTGTTCTGCGACGTTCACTGTGTACGGCAACTTGGGCGGAGCTGGGTACGAGAACGTGGGGGCAAGCGGTTACGGCGGTGAGGCCGAGGGGACGGCCACGGTATCGGCCGGTGAGCCCTACCAGCTCGACGTCGGGGGCGTAGGCAATGGTGGTGGTGGCACCAACAGTCAGGGCACGATCACCAATCCCGGCGGGGGCAGCAATGCTCCTGGCGGAGAAGGTGCCGGAGGGAATGCCGGCGGTGCACTGGTGGGCGACCTCTTCAACATCTTCGCCGAAAACGGCGGTGGTGGTGGGGGTGCCTCGTACCTCTTCTTGGGTACCAGCAGCCCGACGCTCTCGACAGCGCCGCTCCTGGTTGCTGGCGGGGGCGGGGGCGGCGGTTCGGGGGCAGCGGATACCGGGCAAGATCTAGCCGGGGTAGGGGGGAAGGGCGGCAACGCGACGACTTCGGGCGTAGCAGGCGTGCCGGGCAATGGCGGCGGGGGCGGGGGAGCCACGATCGGTGGGCCCGGGGTCGGGGGGAACGGCGACATCCACGGGCTCGCCGGCGGCGGGGCGACGACGTCCACGACCGCTGGCGGGATCGGAGGGGTCGGAGGGATCCAGTCTCCGTCGAGCACGAACGACTGGCTCGGCGGGGGCGGTGGAGGTGGTGGTGGTTATACCGGCGGTGGCGGTGGCGCATCCTCCTACTTGCTCTCCAACGGCACAACCGACGGGGCGTACCTAGCCAATGGGGTCACGCTCCCATTGGGCTGGTCGCAGTCCGGTGGCGGGGGCGGGGGCGGCGGGGGCGGCTCGAACTACCTCTCTCCCTCGGTGTCATCTCCCTCTTACTCAGGCCAGAGCACTCGCGAGGGGGGCGGTTCCGTCGTCTACACAGCGTGCCCGCAATCGGCGACGGTGGGCGCGCCCTACAGCGTGGGATTGGCGTCGGGCGAGACCTATGGTGATGCCTCCTACAACTGGACGGTGACCTCAGGCACATTGCCGCCCGGTTTGTCACTCTCGTCACCTTCGGGCGTCACCGACACCCTTGCCGGCACGCCAACAACCCCGGGCAGCTATAGCTTCACCATTGGCGGCGACGGAACCACTTATGAGCTCACCGGCTCGGTCAACGTGACCATCACGGTGGGCCAGCCCGCCCCTCCGCCCCCGCCAACCAATCCGCGGCTCCAGGGCTTCCGTGACGTGGCGGCCGACGGCGGCGTCTTCGACTTCGGTGGCGACAGCTTCTTCGGCTCCCTGCCCGGCATCGGCGTGCAGACGGACGACATAGTGGGCATCTCGTCGAGTCCGACCGACGACGGCTACTGGCTGGCCGGGAGCGACGGCGGCGTCTTCGGCTTCGGCGACGCCCTCTGGGCCGGCTCGCTGCCGGGTGAAGGGGTCTCGGTCAACGACATCGTGGATATCGCGTCCGACCCGCACGGTAATGGCTACTGGCTGGTCGGGGCCGACGGTGGGGTCTTCACCTTCGGCGACGCCCCCTACGAGGGCTCGCTCCCCGGATCGGGCATCTCGGTCCACGACATCGTGGGCATCGCCCCAACTCCGAGCGGGAACGGCTATTGGCTGGTCGGGGCCGACGGTGGGTCTTCGCCTACGGCGACGCCACCTGGGCGGGCTCGTTGGGCGGCGTGCCGCTGGGCGCTCCTATCAAGGCCATCGCGGCAACCACCGACGGAGGTGGCTACTGGCTGGTTGGCACCGACGGCGGGGTCTTCCGGTTCGGCGACGCCCCATTCGAGGGCTCAGGTGTGGGCGCCGGGCTTACCGCCCCGGTCGTCGGCATCGCACCCACCCCCGACAACGGCGGGTACTGGCTTGCCGAGAGCAATGGTGGCTCGCTTCGATTGGGGGATGCAGCCAATTTCGGCAACCTCGCCGGGCAGCATCTCAACGCCCCGATGGTAAACGAGGGCGACTGATTTGGCCGTAGGTCTGTCAAGACCGTCGCCTGCGCGCCCGAGGTGAAGCCGTCGTCGTCATGGCGGATCCCGGTGTGGGCATTCCCCACGTGGTCTGGCCACCGCGCTCACGCCGCTGATCATGCGACCTGCGCCCTGGTCCAGAACTTGCCCACATCGATGGGGCCTGCCACCAGGTCTTCGAGCCTGACGCCCGCAGATCGCGCCGAAAGTCCAACGACAACTGCCACCATGGGACACCTCCTTAAGTGTCAGGAGGGCAGGAGTTGGGCGTTGGACCCTCTTGGAGTGGGACGAGTCCCCTTCTGGGACCTCCGGAGAACCCAGGGCGAATCCCCCTCAGGAATTCGTATCAGCGTCAGTTCGAACGCCAAATGACCGAGACGATTTCGGAGTAGCCGTATGGGTAGCCGGCGCTCGGATCGACGTAGGCCTGGAAGTACAGCGGGTTCCCTCCCTGCACCGATGCGTCGCGGACGTGGAACTGGGCTACTCCCTGTGCGTTTGTCGTGGCGACAACGGGCGATTGACCAACGGGCGCGCTGTTGATCTGACCCTCTGCGGGAATAAGACCGTCCTGCGCGTAGATGACCTGCCCGAGGGCCACTCGCACGCCCGGCTTGAGAACGGTTGCACCGTATGGTGAGCGCAGTTGCACGTTGAGCGCCACACTCGTGCCGAGAGGCAGAATCCGGTTCACGTAGCTGGGCGTGATGTCACAGTCGAATGACTCCGGCGTGAATAGGCTCGAGGAGCTAATCGTATCGGGGGACGCAGTGACTGCCTGCAGGACGAAGGGCTGCGTCACACCGGGCATTGACCCGACATTGGGTGCGACAATGTTGTAGGTCGCCCGCTGTCCGGGGGCGAGTTTCTTCGGCCCCGACACGACATTCCAAAACGTCGTCATGTAACCGGACGCGTCAGTGGCGAAATGCGGCTCAACAGCCTCGGCTGAGCGGTTGGTCACGAGTGCGTGGATCTGCCAGATGCCGCGGAACTGACCATTGGACTCGACCGACTGCAGTCGGATCGCGAGTGGGGCCTGTGCCCCGAACGCGAACACGATGAAGGACAGGCCGATCAGGACCGGCAGGCCGAGCAACGCCTGGCGGATCCATGGCGGATAGCGGCCGGGCTTCGTTCGCCACGGCGCATCCTTGAGACGCAAGGAGAGCTCACTCGCGCCCTCGAGGCCACCCCCCGGCGAGGCCACCGACACCATCCATACGGCCACGACCATGATGAAGTACTCAGATAGCGACCGCGTAGAGAACAAGAAGCCGACCGAGGGAACTATGAACGTCGCTCGCCAGAGCCAGTGGAAGTACTGGAAGTAGAGGACCAAGAGGAACAGGACGACGGCCGCCGCTGCGTAGGTGTAGGCGGCGAGATCGCCGCCTCCCACATGAAAGAAGGCGGTCGCGTCAATCAGACCCTGCCCGAACGGGATCGCGTGTTGGAAGAGCGGACTCAGGACCCCAGTCAGCCAGGCGCTGGGCGACCAGAGAATGAAGGGCGCGTTGACGACAAGGGCGGTGGCGACCGCCAGCGCAGCAAAGCGCGCGATAACTACGAAGGCTTGCTTCCGGCCAAGCTCGATCGAGCGCACGCACCACACTCCGAGGAGCACGAACGGAGCGAGGAACCAGGCGAACTGGCAGACGCTCGCCGCAAGACCGAGGCAAACCGCTCGAAGGATGCCCCCTCTGCCGAGGCGCCCGCTTCGGCCGATGTCGGTCCAGCAGTAGGCAAGAACGAGAAGGAAAGGGACCGACATTGTGACGATGTCGCCCCCGACTGTGTAGTCGAAGAGGAAGGGCAGCCCGAGCACCACGACCACTGCGAACGAGCGATACGTCCGCGGCATGAAGAGGAAGACCAGCACCATCTCGACAGCGAGGAAGAAGACGTTCTCGGCGATGATCGCCTGCACACCGTGGGTAAGGAGGACGAAGGGGATGGCGAGCAGGACTGACAAAGATGGATACGCAAGATTAGAAGAGATGGTCCCGTTGAGCTTGTAGGTGGCGTATTGGATCGGGACGCGGAAGTGCGTGAGGGCCGGTAGGAGGTTGGTGGCGTACGGATTGCGGCCGTGCATCACGAGCTGCGCGGAGTACTGGACAAACGCAGCCTCGTCCGTCCCGTACGCCGGGTAGAAATACAGCTCAGTTGCCGCCCAGGCGACGAGCATGGCCAGCGCGAGCAGCAGAACGAGCAGGTCGAGCCGGCGCAGCCCCGCTGCGGTCTTGCAGGCAGCGGCCAGGATGACCAGCGTGAGTATCGCGGCACATCCAATCGTCGAGACGAGACCGACGGCAGGAAGCTGAACGATGGAACTCCAGGCGATGAGGGCGGGCCCGAACAGGCCCATCGCCGCAGCCATCAAGACAATGCGATGCGTACGGAGATCGGAAGTGCCCTCGAGAGATTGCACCGATTGGGCGCTCTCGAGCGCCGCCGGCTGTCCTTCGAATGGGGTCTCTGGAACGAAGAGCGGTGAATGGGAGGGTAGGGGGGCCGTTCCGGGGGCGGGTCCCCAGAATGCGCGTAGGTCGGTCATGCGGACCCCGTCACCTCGGCAGCCTCTTGGATTCGCACAGCCAGACGAGGCTTCGGGGAGCGGTCGTCGACGGGATCAGCTCCAGGTCTGGTTTCGACGGGGGGCAGCGATCAGATCGTTCGCACCCCCTGCGGTGCGATGTCTTGCCACACGTGGTCTTGCCCGGGCCGCTCACACCGCCACCGGGCGAAGCAACCGTTGTGGCCTGCACGACCGCGAAGTACGGATCGGGCGTGAGGGGCGCCGTCGCCACTCCCGGCAGCACCTTGGCGCCCGGCACGGGGATCAGTTCACCGGTGGTGGTGACCACCACGACGACGTCGCCCGCCGTGATGGACGGGTCGCTGATGCTCACGGTGATCGGCGGGGCGAAGGGTCCGGCCAGCTTTCGCCCACTCGTCGGGTCCAGGATGGTGACGCTGAAATCGGCGATAACTTTCGAGCCCTTTCCCACATTGACTGCTCCAGGTGCTCCGGCCGAGAGCACGACCTGGCCCCCATGGCGCAGCGATCCGGGCGGAATGGTGACGGTCGCCTTTGCGCCGTTTGCCGAACCCCCGACAGTCCCTCCCGTCGGGCTCAGCGTTTGTGATGCCACAATGGTGCTGAAGCCACCACCGCCCACCGACGGCGGTCCTGCGCTCGGTCCATATCCGCCGCCCACTGCCGAGGCGGGAGCGGCGGAGAGTCCCACCAATGCCACCGCCGCGAGTGCCGCGCCGCAGAACGCTCCCAATGCTCGGCTCTGGTTGCTCCCGTGGCGCATCGTCAGGCCGTCCACAGCGGGGATCCCGAGTCCGACTCGACCGTCACACTGCCGTTGGCGGCCACCACCAATGAAGCGCCGAGGGTCCCGCCGGTGTTGCTCGCCCACAGCGGCGAGTTCGCTGCGCTGTAGACGACGAAGTTGCCATCGCTCTGCATGATCGCCACCGCTCCCGCGTTCCCGCTCGTGTTCGAGGCCCACAGCACCTGGTTCGTCGCGCTGTACTCGACGAGGTTGCCGTCACCTTGCATTGTCAGGCGGTACTGGTTCGTCGGGTCCGAGAGGGATTGACCACTCGTCAGCTCGCTGCCCTGCACCAGGATGGACGGCGTGCCCCAGAGAGGCGCTCCCGATGAAGAGTCCACCACGACGTTGCCGTCCGAGCGGACCCTTACTGCGGCTCCGGCGTTGCCACTCGTCTTCGACGCCCACAGCGGCGCGTTCGCCGTGCTGTCGACAACGAAGTTGCCGTCACCTTGCATGATGGCCGTGGCTCCGGCGTTGCCGCTTGTGTTGGAGGCCCAGAGTGCCTGGTTAGTGGCGCTGTATTCGACCAAGTTGCCGTCGGGCTGCATCGTCAGGCGGAACTGGCCGCTCGGGTCTCTGAGCGACTGCCCGCTGCCGAGGGTAGATCCCGGAAGTAGGACCCCTGGTACCTCCCAGAGGGTCGACCCGTTGGCAGACTGGACTGCGACATTGCCCGAGCTCTCGACCAAGAGTGCAGCGCCGACGTTGCCGCTCGTGTTGGACGCCCACAGCGGCGCGTTCGCCGCGCTGTAGACGACGAGGTTTCCGTCACCTTGCATGACGGCTGTGGCGCCGGCGTTGCCGCTCGTGTTGGACGCCCACGTCGCCTGGTTCGAGCCGTTGTAGGCAACAAGGTTGCCGTCAGACTGCATCGTGAGGCGGTACTGACCAGTCGGGTCCGAGATCGACTGCCCGCTCTTGAGCACCGCCCCGGAAACCAGGATCGACGGTGCTCCCCAAAGCGGGACACCCGCGGCCGATTCCACGACCACGTTGCCGTCCGAGCGGACAATCGCATAGGCACCCGCGTTGCCACCCGTGTTCGAAGCCCACAAGGAGGCGCTGGCAGTGCTGGTGACCACCAGATCGCCGCCACTTTGCATCACCGCGGTCGCACCGGGATTGCCGCTGGTATTACTCGCCCAGATGGGTTGGTTCGACGAGTTGTACTCGACCAGGTTGCCGTCCCCCTGCATGGTGAGGCGGAACTGGCCACTTGGATCGGTAAGTGACTGACCGACGCCGAGTGTTCCTCCGGCAGGCAACGAGCCGCCCGGTGCGACAGAGAGCGTGAAGCTCTGGCTCGCCGTGCCGGTTCCGTTGGCCGCAGCCAGGGTGACCGGGTAGCTCTGCGTGGCCCCCGTGGGCGTCCCGGCGATGGTGGCCGTGCCGTTCAGATTGTCGGTGAACGTCACTCCTGGTGGCAACGTGCCGGTCTCACCCAGCGAAGGGGGCGGGTAACCCGAGGTGGTGACCGTGAACGAGCTCGCCACCCCAAGGCCAAATGCGGCCGACGCTGCGCTGGTGAATGCCGGCTTCTGGCCGACGATGATCGAGAGGGCCTGGGTGGCAGCCGTGCCGATGCCGTTGGTGGCCGTCACGGTGATCGGGTAGGTGCCCGATGCGGTCGGGGTCCCCGAGAGCAGTGCGGTGCCGGTTCCCTGGTCTGTGAAGGTGAGGCCGTCGAGGGCTCCCGATTCGGTGATGGCCGGCGTGGGTGCGCCCGTCGCCGTCACGGCGAAGGCTCCCGCCGATCCTGCGGTGAAGTAGGTGGTGGCACCCGAGGTGACGGCCGGAGCGGCTGCGGTGTTGACCGTGATGGTGAGCGCGAGCGTGGCCGTGCTCCCGGAAGCATTGGTCGCCGACAACGTCACCGGGAAGGTCCCCGCCGCGCCCGGCGGCCCCGAGATGGTGGCCGTGCCGTTGGTGGCGGCGGTGAACGTCATGCCACTCGGAAGCGTGCCGCTCTCGGTGATGGTGGCTGCGGGGTACCCGGTGGTGGTCACCGTGTACGTGCTCGAGACGCCGGTTGCGAAGGTGGCGGTCGCTGGGCTCGTAATAGTCGGGGCCCCGTCGTTCGTGAGGGTGAACGCCTGGACCACGCTCCCCGCCGCATTCGTGGCGGTGATGGTGATCGGGTAGAGGCCACCCGTCCCGGCTGCGGCGGTGCCCGAAATGGTCGCGCTCCCGTCACCGTTGTCCGTGAGCTTGATCCCGGTCGGCAGCGCACCGGATTCGGTGAGCGCGGGAACGGGCGAGCCGGTCGTCGTCACCGTGGTGGTGAATGCCGCGCCGACCGTCGACGTGGCAGCATTCGCACTCGTGATGGTCGGCGGGACGCTCTCGGCGAGCGTGAGCGAGGCGCCCGCGCCCAGGGTCTCCCAACCCGAGAGCGTGCCACCGTAAGGGGCAGCGAAGGCCGCTCCCGCCTCAGTGGTGCCGGTGGGCGCGGTCACCGGGACCGCGATCGCCGTCGTGCCTTTGTTCGTCACCTGCAACGTGCCGTTCTGGACGCTGGCCGTGACCGTCCCTGCGCTCTGCGCCTTTGTCCACGCGCTCTGGAGGCCGAGTGTCTGGGCCTCGCTGACGTCGGTGACCTGCACGAGCGGGGTCGTGGTCCAGCTCTGGTACTGGCTGAGCATGTTGTTGATCAGCGTCAGGATCGTGTAGCCGTAATCGGCGCCGTTCGAAGTGGCCGGGCCGATCAGGTCGGTCTGGTGGGCGTAGCCGACACGCGGATTGTTGGCGAGGACG